>ERZ1673738.606-NODE-606-length-62221-cov-13.818888_pt1 | contig 62221 bp, 46 predicted proteins | sample MGYA00580198_ERZ1673738 | MGnify/ENA primary metagenome ERZ1673738 (study PRJEB41218, sample SAMN15661784) | gut metagenome | host: Homo sapiens | place: Canada: London | collected 2015-08-20/2019-03-30 | study: EMG produced TPA metagenomics assembly of... | reverse complement strand
GTTGCAACCAAGACGTTGGAGATCTATTCCAAAGTGACGATCAAGCAAGGCACAAATACCGAAGACCTTTACAAAAAGGCAGGGGAGACCGTCAGCCTTACGGCAATCGACGCACCCGCAGGTTATCACTTCACAGGCTGGGCAAAAACGGGCGAAGGCGACTTTGCAAACAACGCCGCAACTTCAACCGACTTTACCGTGTCCACGACAAACGTGACGATACAATCAAACTACGAGTTACATTCTGCAAACGGAGAAGCATGGCAATCGGATAGCACGAGACACTGGCACGACTGCTCTTGCGGCACGAAAGTTGACGTCGCTCCCCACACGCCCGACCGCTCCGAAGCCACCGAAACCGAAGCCGTCAAATGCACCGTCTGCGGATATATCATCACACCCGCTCTCGGACACGACACGCACGCCCCGGATGCAGAATGGCACTTTGACGCAACCAAACATTGGCACAACTGCACGGGTTGCAGTCAAAAACTCGATGAAGGGGCGCACGCGTTCGGGGATTGGACGATCACCGTTAAACCCGAGGTGGGAGTTGCCGGCGAAAAGGAGCGCGAATGCTCCGTCTGCGGATTCAAGGAAAACGCGCCCGTAGAGGCTCTTGGTGACGAACAACCCGGCGGCGAGCAACCCGAAAAGACGGGACTTTCGGGCGGCGCGATTGCGGGTATCGCGGTTGGCTCTGTTGCAGTAGCGGGTGTCGGAGGTTTTTCGGTGTTCTGGTTCGTAATCAAGAAAAAGAAGTTCGCCGACCTCATTGCCATCTTCAAAAAGAAGTAAAACGGGAGAAAAAATGAGCGCAATCAAGAAACTGATTATCAGTCTTATCGTAATTATCGGAATTTTAGCCGTGGCGCTGATCAGCGTGTATATCGTCGCGCGGGTGAATTTAGGCGTAGACTTGTTCCGCACCGTAGGACAGTTGAAAACATTAAGTCAACCTGTAAACGAGCAGGAATCTTTCCCTGCGGCGTATCGAAGCGAAGATCTTGCCGATCTGAAATCGCAGACGGACAGTCAGTTGGGCGACGTCGTGCTTTACGAGGAAGGCAAAGGCTACGAGGGGTACACCGTCGATTTTACGGCGCTTGCATTGTCGGGCGCTACGGCAAAGCCCGTTTTCCTCTCCGAACGGCAGACGGGTGCTCTTGCCGAAATCGTATTTCATCAGCAGACGGGCGGAGAACTGACGATAGCGGATAAAGAAATTTCCGTATGCGTTTTGCAAATTGCCTTTACCGAAATCGACGCAGAAACGGGCAACGCCGACCTGAACGTGACGGTGAAACTGGATCTTACTCCGTTCAAAAACGATATGGAAGGTTTTCCTTTCAATCTGCTTAAAGGTATCGTCCCGGATGCGTTGTATGTGACTTCCGTCGTTCGCATTGAAAAAGGAGAAGGGATTTCCTATACTGTCGTTCCTAAATATCTTACACTGAATAATCTTTCGGCTGAAGATACCTCGGATTTCTTCCATACGCTGGACGTTGTCTTAAAAATCGGCAGTGCGGAAGAACTAAACGCTAAAATCGGAACAACCGCAGCAAACGCCCTCATCGGCATGGAGCAAAATCCCGGTTTTGTCTATGCGCTGAAAGCAACGGGCGGGGCGGGCAGTTTCGCATTCGTTTCGTTTGAAAACGATGGCAAGCAGATAAACGCATTGGCGTTTTAACAAATAAGAGCCGGCTCTTTTCTATAAAAACGAGGAAGGAGGAAAACGAATTGGCAAACGAAAGGTAATAAAATTAAATTATTTATTCTGTGGGATATTTTGTACAGATATAATATGAGAATAAGCCCGGGTAATACTCCTGGTTTTTCTTGCGCTTTTTATAAAAACGTAGCATAATGGCAATATCTTTGGTGTAGCTTTTTCGTATGTTAAAGACAAACGAGAAACAAGTTGAACAGGAGGTTCAACTTGTTTTTCTATGTCGTCAATGCGGGGATTTTGCACGGCAAAATCAGTTCCGTTGCTTTGCAAGGCAGGATGGGGGGAGAAGTCGTGTTTTTTAGGGCGGTTTTTTGTTGTAGAACGTAAATAATTGCATAAATATGCGAGAAAAGAATTAATTTGCAATGAAAAACGATTATTTATGCAATATTTCTTGCGTTTTTATGAATATGGTGATATAGTAAACTCATTAAATTTTTTCGGATAAAATTATGAAAGGAAAAAAGAAAAACAAAACGTTTTCGGAAGATTCGACAGGCGTGAATTCCGCCGAGGAAACTGCCGAAAAGGTTGCGGAAACAATTGAAGAAAACACCCCTGTCGGGGACGAGTTTGCGATACTCGACGGCAAAGACGCGATTGCGATTCAGCAAAAGAAGCCGAAAATCCTTGCGATAAGCAAAGCGTCGGTGATTATATCCGTCGTGGTTGTCGTGCTGCTTATTATTGCGTCGATCGTGCTTGCCTACACGTTGCCGCTCGGACAGTACGAAAGAAGCACGGACGCAGACGGCAACGTTTATATCAGCGGCGATTATCACGAAGACCCGTCGCTTGGGCGGCTTCCCTGGTGGAAAGTACTGCTTTCGCCGTTTCTGGTGCTTGGCGGCAGCGGCACGCTGACGCTTGTCGCGATATTGTTCATGCTTGTCGTAATCGGCGCGGTATTCAACGCGTTGGACAAAACCGACGTGCTTGTTTACATGGTGGAATCCATACGCCATAATTACGGTCATAAGCGATATCTTTTGTTGTTTTTGTTGCCTCTGGCGTTTATGTTTCTCGGCACGACGTCGGGCATGAGCGAGGAAGTGATACCCATCGTGCCGGTTGCGGTGATTTTAAGCTATGGTCTCGGTTGGGACGCGCTGATAGGGCTTGGGTTTTCGGTGCTTGCGGCGGGGCTCGGTTTTATGGCGGGCGTGGTAAACCCGTTCAACGTCGGTATCGCTCAGTCGATTGTCGGCGTGCCCATGTTCAGCGGAATCGGTATAAGGATTCTGACGTTTGTGCTGTGTTACGTCATACTTATGGCGTTTATGTTCCCGTATGCGAAAATGCTTGACAAAAAGCCGCAGCGTTCGCCCGTATATAAGGAAGATCTGAAAAGGAAAGAAAATTTCGATTTTGAAAATCGTCCGTTCGTATACGACGCGGGAAAATCAAAGGCTCTCAAATTCTTTGCGGGCTGTATGATCGCAATCGTGTTTTTTGCGGTGCTTTCGATATTTTTACAGGGGGCGTATATACCCGCGCTCGGCAGTTTCAAACTTGCGGATTATATATTGTATATCACCGTCGTGATTTACATAATCGGCGGCGTGGTGGCGTGCGTTTACAGCGGACTTAAAGGCAAAGCACTTGCAAAAGAAATGCTGAAAGGTGCGCTGACGCTGCTGCCCGTAACGGGAATGGTGCTTATTGCCAGCAGCGTACGCTATATTATCGAGGCGGGACACGTCATGGATACCATATTGTATCACACGATAAACGCGGCGAAAGGGCAAAACCCCGCGGTGCTTATTCTGATAATATACCTTGTCGTTCTGATTTTCGAGCTGTTCATTACGTCGGGGAGCGCAAAGGCGTTTCTGCTTATGCCGATGATCGGCGCGATATGTTCGCAACTTGGCATCAACCCGCAGGTTGCGGTGCTGGCGTTCACTTTCGGCGACGGCATCGTCAACGTATTCATGCCGACCAACGCGACGCTTTTACTGACGCTCGGACTCACGACGGTAACTTATCCGAAATGGTTCAGGTGGGCGGGTCCGATACTTCTCACGGTGTTCGGAATGACAATCGGAATATTGATGCTTGCACAATTCGTCATATTCACATAAAAACAAACAAGAATACTTTTTGACAAGATTCCGCCCGAAAAGGCGGTTTTTTGTTGCGGGAAATCATAATTATAATTAAATATATTGTTTTGTTATCTTTACGCTCGCAAACGCCGCGTGCAGTGTGGTATAATCTCAAAGTATGTTTAAGTTGTTTCGTCTGTTAAAGCCCGACGCGGGCAGAATAGTGCTTGTCGTATTTCTGACGCTGATAACCTCGGCGGCAAGTCTTGCGCTGCCGTATCTTATGAGTTATATCGTGGAATACGGTATCGGCGGGCAGAATATGACGGTTACGCTTGCGTGTTCCGGGATAATGCTCGGCGTGTCGATAATGGGGCTTGTCGTGGGCATTTTGTCCTACAAAATCTCGGCGGGCGTCGTCAGCAGATATTCAAAGACCTTGCGCGAAGTAATTTTCAAAAAGGTAAACACGCTCAATCCCGACCAGCTCAATCACTGGGGCACGGGCGCGCTCATCACGAGAAGCACAAACGATATCTGGCTTCTGGAAGAGTGCGCGAGTATGCTTATGCAGGGCGTCATCAGTATTCCCATTCTGGTGCTTGGCGGAAGCGCGCTGGCGTTTCTTGCCGATCCGTGGCTTGCGCTTATCATGTTCACGTTCGTGCCGGTCGTCGTGACGGTGCTGTATTTCGTCGTGCGTCGCATTATGCCTCTTTGGGAAAAGAGCGACGAATACATCGACAAACAAAACAGCATTATCCGCGAAAGGTTGACGGGTATCCGCGTTATCCGCGCGTTCAACAGGGAAGACCGCGAGTGCGACCGCGCCAACGAAGCCACGCTCGTCATGGCGAAAAACATCATAAAAGCCAACGTCAATATGGGGCTTCTTACGCCGGTTATCATGCTGGGGCTTAACCTTGTCACGATTCTTATCCTGTACGTCGGCGCAAAGCTTATGCAGGGCGGAAAGTCGGCGGTTACGGGGGCGGATATTATCGCGATCGTGCAGTACGTCGCGCTTGTCATGAACGGCATTATGATGTTTGCGATGATGCTTGCGTTTTTGCCGAAAGTCGCCGTAAACAGCAGACGTATCAACGAGATTCTGGAAACGGAAGTTCAAAAAGAACCCGACGACGAAAACCTGCCCGCTTTTTCGGGCGCACTTAAATTTTCGCACGTCGATTTCAGATACGAAGGGGCGTCGGAGAACGCGTTGAGCGACGTGTCTTTCGATATCGCGCCCGGCGAAAAGGTTGCGTTCATCGGCGGTACGGGCAGCGGAAAAAGCAGCATTGTCAAACTTATTATGAAGTTTTTTAACCCGACTTCGGGCGAAATATCCTACGACGGAAAATCCGTGTCGGAAATCAGCGGAAAACGCGTCAGAAACAACGTGACGTGCGTGCTTCAAAACGCCACGATATTCTCGGGCACGATCGGCAGCAACGTCAGAATGTCGGCAGCGGACGCTTCCGACGAGCAGGTGTACGACGCGCTGAAAGTCGCGGAACTGAAAGGATTTGTCGAAAACCTCGAAACGGGGCTCGACTACGAAATACTAAGCGGCGGCAGTAATCTGTCGGGCGGACAAAAACAACGTCTGTCGATTGCGCGCGCAATGCTTAAAAATGGTTCGATTTATCTTTTCGACGACAGTTTCTCGGCACTTGACTTCCTGACCGAAGCGCACGTCAAGGAAAACCTCGATAAAACCCTTTCGGGAAAAACGAAAATTGTAATGACGCAACGCGCGTCGACGGCGGCGTCGGCGGACAAAATATTCGTCCTGGACGAAGGGCGCATCGTCGGGCGCGGAACGCACAAAGACCTGCTTTCGTCGTGCAGACAATATCGTGAAATTTACGAGTCGCAGACGGGACAAAAGGTCGAAGGAGGCGCATTATGAAACGGTTTCGAAGCGGCGACAAAATGACGAAAAACGAAACGAAAAGCATAATTCTGCGCCTTGTCCGAGAAATCGGCAGAATCAAATGGGGCATGGTGTTGGTGTGCGTATTAAGCGCGCTTACGATGGCGGCAAACATCGCCGCACCCAAGTTCTTGTCGGACGCTCTGGACGTCCTGAACGCATATAACGGGACGGGCGATCTTATCGGACAAATCAAAAACACACTCATACTTCTTATCATCATATATACGGCGTATTCGGTGCTGAGTTACGTCGAAATGCTGTCATCGAACAAGATTGTCAGCATGCACTTTACGGCGGGACTTCGCATGGATATGTCCACGAAAATCAAGTACCTGCCCGTGTCTTACGTCGACAGGACGGAAGCGGGGCAACTTCTTGACAGAATGACGGGCGACGTGTCGCAAATGGGCAACAGTATACATAGTATTGTCGAAACGCTTTTAATGGGAATTTTGCAACTTCTGACGATTATCGTTATGATTTTCACGATAAACTGGGTGTTTGCGCTGATTGTTATCGCGTTTGTGCCTGCTTCGGTTGTCGTGTCGTACGTCATCGCAAAGAAGAGCGAACCTTATTTCGATAAGATGTTCAAATCGTCCGGCGAGATTTATCAGGTTGTCGAGGAAACGTATTCAGGGTATCAGACGATAAAAAGCTACAACGTGGAAAACCGCCAGGAAGAAAAGCACGCGCGCGTCAACGACGAAATGTGCAAGGCGGAAGAAAGGGCGACGTTCCTGTCGTCGATAATCACGCCCGTCGTGTCGCTCACGAACAATATCGCCTACGTCGCGATATGTTTAATCGGCGCGTATTTCGCAATCGAAGGTATGAAAATCGGCGGCGACGTAGTCAGCGTCGCGGACATTATCGCCGTCGTCATTTACGCAAAAATGTTTTCGTCCCCGCTTGAAAGAATCGCCGGCGCGATAAGCAGTATTCAAAGGGTTGCATCGGCGTCGAAAAGGGTGTACGAGGTGCTTGACGAACCCGAAATGGACGTAAGGGAAGGCGAGATGCCCGAAAACGTCCATGGCGTCGTCGACTTCAACCACGTCGCGTTTTCTTATAATCCCGAAAACCCGCTTATCAAAGACATGAATATCCACGTCGAAAAAGGGCAAAAGGTGGCGATCGTCGGGCCTACGGGCGCGGGCAAAACCACAATCGTCAATCTTCTTATGCGATTTTATGATCCGAACTCCGGCGAAATAATAATCGACGGCACGGACACGGGCAAAGTCTCGCGCGAAAGCGTAAGGGGCTGTTTCTCGATGGTGTTGCAGGATACCTGGCTTTTCGGCGGCACGATTTACGACAATATCGCTTATGGCAAAGACAACGTTTCGCGCGAAGAAGTTATCGCCGCCGCCAAATCCGCGCACGCCGACGGCTTTATAAGGATGCTGCCCGAAGGCTACGACACCGTCGTCAACGAATCGCTCACAAACCTTTCGGGCGGACAAAAGCAGCTGCTGACGATCGCAAGGGCGTTTTTGTCGGACAGACCTTTGCTGATTCTGGACGAAGCGACAAGCTCGGTCGATACCCGCACGGAACTTCTGATACAGGGCGCAATGGACAAACTCATGCGTAAGAAAACCAGTTTCGTCATCGCCCACAGGCTTTCGACAATCGTCAACGCCGACGTGATTCTTGTCATCAAAAACGGCGACGTCGTGGAATCGGGCACTCACGAAGAACTGCTTAAAAAGAACGGTTTCTATGCCGAAATCTACAACGCCCAGTACAATTTCTCATAAATCAACCGGACAAGCAATTCTTACGGTGACGGAAATTTAATTCAAAAAGCAGACGAAACGGCAATTCCGAAACGGCGGGATTGCCGTTTTTCGTTGTCGGTTTTTAATGGTTTCGGGCAAAAAATGTAAACAAAAGTTGTTGTTATTTTCACAAAGTAATGTTATTATAGTAATGTATAAGGGTTAGTGTTCCCTTTTTCAGGAGGAAATTATGAAGGCGAAGAAGAAACTTATCGGCATTCTGCTTGTAATAGTGGTGGTTGTTTTGAGCCTTGGCGTGCTTACCGCATGCGGCGAAACCCCGGGCGAAACGTCGAAGAATAAAAAGGCTGTCGTCATTTGTACGGCGTTGCTTTCGGGCGGGCTGTACGACACGAAGACGAACGAGGCAATCTGGGATCCCGTTGCCGAGGGCGTTTATTTCCAGCAGGTGTTCCCCGGCGGGGATATGATGGGGCTTGTCATGGCGGTGCTTACCGACAAGACGACGTACGACTTAATCGACGGCATTATGAAGTACAAGGACGAATCCGTCGAAAACTTATTATGGCAAATCACGCTTGACGAGCAGGGCAAAAGCAACAATCCGAATCTGCGCCCCGCAAACGTTCGCCCCACAACCGCGGACGGCACATTCAAGTCAACGCTGTATAACGATTCCGGCGAAGTCGTCGACGGATACGGCGCATACACGGCAGGCGAAAAAATTCAATACGGCGCAATCGCCGCGTATCGTCAGCAATGCCTGGACCTGCAAGCAAGATACGAAAAGCAGGGCTGGGACGTCGTCGTTTTCAACTATGACTGGCGCATCGACAACAGGATCAATTCCGAACTTCTTGAACAATTCATTCAGACCAACGGCTGGGAAGAAGTAATTCTCACGTCGCACAGTATGGGCGGCCCCGTCGTTGCGGGATATATCGCAAGACTTCAAAACAAGTGGTTGGACGCGGAAGCGAAAAACCCCGGACAAACCGACGTCAAAAAACCGAACCAGATCATTCGCTCGTATCGCGCGTTCTCGCCTGCAACGGCGGGCTCTCTTGACGCGATTTATTATCTTGACGATCCCATCGGAGCGGTTGCCGACGTTGTAAACGGAACGGTCGGCGACACTCTCGGCGGCGTTGTTCTGGGCGTCGACGCGATTTCGGAAGGCATAAAGAAACTTGCGGGACCGCTTGCACAGAACCTTACTTCCGTAATGCAACTTCTGCCGTTCCAGACCTTTGCGGATTCCGATTATTACGGCGAGAACGAAAGCCCCGTTTACGTTGACGGCGTACCCGTGAAAGATATGTACGAATGGTACTGCTCGCGTCCCTGGGCGCACACCAGCGACTGGAAACCGGGCGTCGACGGCATTTATGACAAACTTAAACCCGGCATGAAAACTCTGCCCGAATACTGGGATTCCTTCTACGTCAAAGAAAGCGTGAACGACAAAGACGCCAACGTTTACGCGCCCGAACTCGTGAACACGACTTATTGCCTGGGCGTCGGATACAACACCAAAAAGAGCGTGCAGATCGTAACGAAAGACACCGACACCGTTAAGGTCAACAAGGTTACTTACGAAATGTGGGACACCAGAAACCATAAGTACGACACGCCGCTTACCAGCATCGAATATTATTCCTACGACCACAAAGCGATACTTTTTGGCGACGGCGACGGAACGATGCCCACCAACGCATGCCTCGGCGGACTTAACTACAATGGCGACAAGACGATAAGCAACACGAAAGGCCGCCGCGCGATTTATCCATTGCCGGAAGCGCGCCAGACCACGACGATTTGCTACTATAACACGGATCACGGCACCGTCGGCGGATACTGGGACGTCCTGAAATGGGACTTCTACGAGATGATTGACAAGATTATCGTCGAAGACGAAATAAATCCTTTCTTTTAAGCCTTGATTATCAACGAAAGCACGCGCTCGCCGCGTGCTTTTTTGTTGCTCTTTTTCAAAAACCAAATTTTCTTACAAGTGTATAAAATTTAGGTAAATATTAAGTAATAATTATATTCTTGCAATAAAGACTATATTTATGTATAATAAGAAATGTAATGAAAAAGAAGGAAGTAAAAAAACTCAATAAAATCGACGCGCAGGCAGTGCATAAGAAGCGCGCCCTTATCACGGAAAAAATAAGGGAATCTTTCGTATCGACCTTGCCGATAATCATCATAGTTGCGATAATGTGTCTGTCGATACAACCTGTGCCGACGGGCTTATTGTTGTCGTTCCTTATCGGCGCGTTGCTAATAATCGTGGGAATGGGGCTGTTCACGCTTGGTGCGGACACGTCCATGACGCCGATCGGCAGCCGCATCGGCACGACTCTTACGAAGTCGAAAAACCTGCCGCTTATTTTGTTTGTGAGCTTTATTCTGGGCGTTGCGATAACGATTGCGGAGCCCGACCTTCAAGTTCTTGCGGAAACCGTGCCGCACATCGACGGCAAAGTCCTGCTGATTACGGTGGGCGTTGGCGTAGGGTTGTTCCTTGCGGTGTGCATGCTCAGGACGATTCTGGGCATAAGGCTCAAATGGCTTATTCTTGCGTTTTACATAATCGTATTCGTGCTTGCGGCGTTTGCCGACAAAAACTTTTTGTCGATTGCTTTCGACTCGGGCGGGGTAACGACGGGTCCGATGACGGTGCCGTTTATCCTTGCGCTCGGCATAGGCGTCGCGAATATCCGAAGCGATAAAAAGGCGGAAGCGGACAGTTTCGGTCTTGTCGCGTTATGTTCGATAGGGCCGGTGCTTGCGGTGCTGATTTTGGGGTTCTTTTACAAGGGACAGGGCGTTGCGGACGTGAACCTTCCGTTCATCCCGGAAACGACGACCGAAATGGGGCTGGAATACCTGAAAGCGTTCCCCGCATATATGAAAGAAATGGCGATTGCACTGTCGCCGATTATCGTACTGTTTTTGATTTTCCAGGTGGCTGCTTTCAAGATGAGCAAAAAGAGTTTTTTGAAAACGCTCATCGGTATTCTTTACACATACGTGGGTTTAGTGTTGTTTTTGACGGGTGTAAACGTCGGTTTCTCGCCGCTGGGGTTATATCTCGGTCAGCAACTGTACAGCGGCTGGACGCAATATATTCTCATTCCCGTGGCAATGCTTATGGGCTGGTTCATTATTTCCGCCGAGCCCGCGGTATTCGTCCTTGAAAAGCAAATCGAAGACGTGAGTTCGGGCGCAATCCCCGGAAAAGCGATTAAACTGAGCCTGTCGATTGCAATCGCGTTGGCGATGGGGCTTTCGATGATCCGAGTCCTTACGGGGATATCGATACTCTGGTTTATCGTGCCGGGTTATCTCGTCGCGCTTATACTGATGTTTTTCGTCCCCGACATATTCACGGCAATCGCGTTCGACTCGGGCGGGGTTGCGTCGGGACCGATGACTGCGACGTTCATGCTGCAATTTTTCATCGGCGTATGTTCGGCGCGCGGCGGCAATATATTAAGCGACGCTTTCGGTGCGGTCGCACTCGTTGCGATGATGCCGCTTATTTCCATTCAGATCACCGGTCTTGTTTACAAGAAGAAGAAACAACGCGCGGAACGCGTAGCCGAAGTCGTTTACGGCGACGACGATATTATCGAACTGTGGGGGAACTGATATGTACTTTGTAATCTCGGTAATCAATCCCAACGGATTGTCGATTCTGAATAACATTTGTCAACGGCTGGAAATCCCCGTGATTCTGTCGCTTATCGGCCACGGCACCGCGTCGCAGAAGATACGCGATTTGTGGGGGATCGAGTCCACCGATAAGAGAATCCTTTTTGCGGTCGCGGACGAAAACAAAACGAAGTCGCTCATCACGGAAGAACGACGCCGTCTTTACATCGACGCACCCGGCAACGGCATTGTGATTTCCGTCCCGATTAAAAGCGTCGGCGGCGGCAGCACCCTCAATTTTTTGAACGGAGGAAACAAGGATATGAAAGCACCCGATATAAATTTTGAATACGAACTCATTCTCGCGATTGCAAACGAAGGGCATACCGACGCCGTTATGGACGCCGCAAGGGCTGCCGGCGCGGGCGGCGGCACCGTTATCCACGCAAAGGGTACGGGCGGCATGGGCACCGAGAAATTCTTCAACGTGTCGATTGCAAGCGAAAAAGAAATCATTATCATCGTTGCGAAAAAGGAAAAGAAAGCGGACATTATGCGCTCCATCGTAACGACGGCGGGCGCGGGCACCGATGCAGGCGCGATAGTTTTCTCTCTTCCCGTTTCCGACGTCGAAGGGTTCAGACGGGACGACGATAACGCCGAAATTCCAAAAGCCGAACAAAAAACAGAACAAGCAGAATAAGTTAAGGCCCTCCTATTTTGCGGGAGGGCTTGATTATTTTCTTATTCGGTGGTAAAATATAGACATAATTTACGGTAGGTGGGATATGTTGGATTTCGAAAAACACAAACAGGCAGGGGAAAATTATTTATCTTTCGACGTTGAAAAGAACTTATGCTTCCCGATGCATTGCAACGAAACGTACGAGTTTTTATACTGCAACGACGGGCTTGCAAACGTTACCGTGCTGGACAGAATTTATCGTCTTCGCGCGGGGAAGTGTATGGTAATTCCGCCAAAGTTCGCGCACGCTTACGAAACGCCCGATTACAGCAACGTTTTCATCTGCAAGTTTTCAAAGGATTGGGTTCCCGACTTTTACGAAAAGCACGATGGCTACATCGCGACTTTTCCCGTTTTCTCGATAGATTTTGCGGAATCGCTGACAAGGAAAATGCCCCTTGTTACCAACACGTTCAAGCAAAAAGCCGTTTTGTATCATATTCTTGCGGAGTTCGAGACGCACACGGCGTTTATCCCTGTCGACAAAAAGAAGGTGGACGTTTTGAACGCAATCGCGAAATACGTTTCGCACAACTTCACGGAAGACATAAGCCTGAAAGACCTGTCCGACAAAATGGGATATTCTTACAATTATCTTTCGGCTGTTTTCAACGAATATTTCGGCGCGAATTTTTCCGACGTCGTGAATATTTACCGCATAAATTACGCAACCGATCTGTTGTATTCGACCACGCTTTCCGTCGCGGAAATCTCAAAAAAGGCGGGTTACGACAGCGTGCGTAGTTTCAACCGCAACTTCCAGAAATACAAAGGAAAGTCGCCGCGCGATGCCCGCGAGTTCGTGAAAGAAGGCATTATCGTCGACGTTTGACGGGTTTTTGCGGTTTTTACTGTATATTTTTGGTTGTTTGTATAGTAAAAAAAATAAAGACGTCGTTTGTTTGAAAAGAGCGTCGTTTTTATGATATGATTATCATATAAATATAAAAAATAAGAGGAGAACATTATGGCAAATTTTTCAAAATTGATTGAAAAAAAGGCAGACGCCGCGCAATATATGGTTGACGAAATCACCCATATCTGCAAGGATATGCCCAAACGTACTCCCGGCGAAGAAGGCGAAAGAATCGCTTGCGAGTATATGGCTGACGTCCTTAAAAAAGACTGCGGATGCGAACGCTCCGACGTTGAATCGTTTAAGGAAAATCCCGGCAGCTTTTTCGGCTGGATTTATATCACGATCACCTGTGTTCTTGCGGGGCTTATCGCATACTTCTTCCTGCCGATTTTAGGCTTTGCGCTTATCGTTTTCGGTTTCTACGTAATGATAATGCAATTCGGTCTTTACAAAAAGACTTTCGACTTCCTGTTCCCCGAAAAGACGGGCACGAACGTTACCGCAATCAAGAAATGCACGGGCGAAGTCAAAGGTCGCGTATTCTTCAACGGTCACCCCGACGCAGCGTGGAACTGGCCCGTCAACAATAAGTTCGGCGGTAAGGTTTACGAAGCGAACATCGTTATTGTTGTCCTTGGCGCGTTGTTCCTTATGGGATGCAGCCTTGCGACGGCTATACTCACCGGTTTCAAACCCATGATTCTTAAACCCGAAAACGGCGTTCTGTTCTGGCTTGGCATCGCGAACCTTGCATTCGTACCTTTCTATTTCGGTATGTACCGCATGTGGGATCCGAACACAACGGTCGACGGCGCAAACGACAACCTTACGGCTTGCCTTATGGGCATCGCGATCCTTAAAGCGATGAAAGACGAAGGTATCGAACTTGAACATACCGAAGTCGGCGTTATCCTGTCCGGCTCCGAAGAAGCGGGACTCCGCGGAGCGAAAGCGTGGTGCGAACAGCACAAAGGCGAATTCGACGACGTTCCCACCTGGATTTATTCTTTCGACACTATTCACGATCCGAAATTCCTGGGCGTAAATTACCGCGACCTTAACGCAACCGTCAAAGCCGACAAGGAAGTTTCCGACAGCTTTATGGAAGCGGCAAAAGAGCTGGGCATTCCCTGCAACAAAACTCTTGTTCCTCCCTTCGGCGGAGCAACCGACAGCGCAGCGTTCGCACAGGCAGGTTTCAGGGCAACGGGTATCACCGCTCTGAACCACGTTCTGGAAGATTATTACCACACGCTTAAAGACAGCTACGACAACCTTAACAAAGATTGTCTTGCGGATTGCTATGCAATTTCTGTCCGTGCGCTTGAAAACTTTGACAAAAAGATTTCAAACAAATAAGTAAAACAAACACGATAATGAAGGATAGCGAGTTTTCGCTATCCTTTTTCGTTGAAAAAAAATCGGTAAAGTCGGCGGATATTTTTTCATTTCTTGACAACAACGTATATTTAATGCAATAATAAAATTAATTTAACGCAACGTGGAAAGTATGGAAGAAATCAAAAACACCGACTGCAATCTCATGACGGGACTCACGTCCGAAGAAGTCGAAACGCGCGTCAAGGGCGGGCTCGTCAACGGATTGCAAACAATAAAAACCAAAAGCGTACTTAGAATACTTATCGACAACACCTTCACGTTTTTCAACTTCGTGTTTTTCGTGATGGCAATCATCGTCGCGGCGTTTTCGGGATTCGACGAGGACGGCATGGGCAATTACGGCTTCGTGATACTGTGCGTCTGCAATACGCTTATCGGTATCGTGCAGGAACTTCGCGCAAAGCACACGATGGATAAACTGTCGCTCATTTCCGCCCCGAAAGTCAGGGTTATCCGCGACGGAGAAGAAAAGGAAATCGCCGTGAAAAACGTCGTTATGGACGACGTTACGATATTGCAGGCGGGACACCAGATTTGCGCGGATTCGGTCGTTGTCGAAGGCAGTATCGAGGTCAACGAAAGCCTTATCACCGGTGAGCCCGACGCAATCGTGAAACACGCAGGCGACAGCCTTATGTCGGGAAGTTACGTCGTATCGGGACGCGCAAAAGCAAAAGTCGTGCACGTCGGCATGGATAACTTCGCAATGAAAATATCCGCCGGCGCGAAGTATTTCAAAAAACCCGTTTCGGTCATCAAAAATTCGTTAAATAAAATCATAAAAACGATGTCGGTGGTCATTGTGCCGCTGGGCATCGCTCTTTTTTCAGTCAAATATTACATTCAGGGCAACGATATGAACAGTACGGTGCTGACGACAATCGGCTCGTTGGTCGGCATGATTCCGAGCGGTCTTGTCGCGCTTACGTCGGTCGTGTTCTGTCTGAGCGTAATAAGGCTTGCAAGACACCACACCCTTGCACAGGATATGTACTGCGTCGAAACGCTTGCAAGGGTTGACGTGCTGTGTCTTGATAAAACGGGCACGATTACCGAAGGCAGCATGGAAATCCACGGTATAAAAACCGTCGATTTGTCGGAAGACGAGTTCTGCCGCCACCTTAAAAACCTGTCGGACGCCGTTAAGGACGAAAACGCAACGGCGGCGGCGGTCAAAAATTACGTCGGGCAGTACGAGGCGGCGGGCGAAGTCAGTGTTGTCGTGCCGTTTTCGTCGGACAGAAAGTGGAGCGGCGCGGTTATCGACGGCAGAAGTTACGTTCTGGGCGCGCCCGAATTCGTTTTCCCTAATACCGCGGAAGAAATAAAAGCAATCACGCGCGAAAAGGCGGAAGAAGGACTCAGGGTGCTTGTCCTTGCGTCGTCGGACGTCGAAATTATCGGGCACAGCCTTCCCGACGGACTGAAAGCGGAAGGGTTTATATTCATCGCCGATAAAATAAGAAAGGAAGCCCCCGATACGCTGCAATATTTCAGGGATCAGGGTGTTACCGTTAAAATCATTTCGGGCGACAACCCCGTTACCGTGCGCGCCGTCGCAAAACGCGCAGGGCTTTCCGATTGCGACAGTATCATTGATATGTCAACCCTGAAAACCGACGAGGAAGTCATCGACGCGGCGGAAAAATACACGATATTCGGCAGGGTTCTGCCCGATCAGAAATTGTTGCTTGTAAAAGCCCTGAAAGCAAACGGACACACCGTTGCAATGACGGGCGACGGCGTCAACGACGTGCTTGCATTAAAGGAATCCGACTGTTCGATCGCGATGGCTTCGGGTTCGGATGCCGCGAAGAACGTGAGCAGTCTGGTGCTTCTTGACAGCAATTTCGCGTCGATGCCGAAAGTCGTTGCGGAAGGCAGACGTTCCATAAACAACCTTGAAAGGTCGGCGTCGTTGTTCCTTGTAAAGACGGGTTACAACTTGCTTATTGCGCTGTTGTTCCTTATCGTGCCGTCGATTCTGCCGTTCGAGCCAAGGCATCTGACGCTGCTTGGCGGGGTAACGATCGGGATTCCGTCGGGAATACTCGCGCTCGAACCCAATAAAAACAGGGTGGAAGGCAGGTTTTTGCCAAAAGTCATTATGAACGCGGTGCCCGGCATAGTAACCGTAATGGCGGGTATTATCGCAATCGTAATCACAACGCAGACGATACTCACGGGGCTTTCTCCGGACGAACAGCACGCGCTGTATTTCCTTGCGACCGTGTTTGCGGGATATCTGTTCGTGTTCAAATCGTGCTGGCCGTTCAATCTGTTGCACGCGGTGCTTTTCGTGGGCGTAATCGCGCTTCTGGTGCTGTGTTACTTCGTACAGCTGTCGTTTATCGACATACAGTCGTTCTTCGGTCTGTACCGCGGAATAACGCCCGCAATGTGGAAAGTGCTTGCGGTGGTATGGTCGATACTTGTCGTCGTATTTGCGGCGATGTGGGCGCTTGATAAAAAGTATAACGTGCGCTTCCAGACGACCGTCGGCGACATCGAAGACAAAATCGATTTAAGACACGAAGAAGTCCTCAAAAAAAGAGAAGCGAAAAAGGCAGAAAGAAAAGCCAAAAAATCCCTTTAAAAAAAGACAAAACAAAACCCGCAATCTGCGGGTTTTTTAATGGGGTTTTTCAGAAGAACGAGTGCAAAACAAGCATCACTATGCCCAGGATTAAAAGCACCACGCCGACGGTAATATTAAGCGTCTTGGGCTTTACCTTGTTTGCGATAAGTGCGGCAAGTTGCGCCGAAACGAGCGTGCTGAATATGCAGGTTATCATTGCCGTAGTGTCGGGCAAGCCGCCGATTCCGAAATGCGATACCGCCCCGACAAGCGCGGTAAACGTCATGATAAACACGCTTGTGCCGACCGCCTTTTTAAGCGGAAATCCCATAAACGACGTGAGCACAAGGAGCATCATCATGCCACCGCCCGCACCGACGAATCCGCAAATCATACCAATCATTGCCGACAGCGCGAACGTTTGCACCGCGTCGCACCATTTGTTTTTGTACAAGCGGTCCTTTAAGGGATCTCTGCCGTTGACGGGAACGAGGATGAATTTAAGCCCGAGTAGTGACGTTGCGAAAATGGAAAAGTTGCCCATAAGGTGATTGTCGATTTTTGACGCAAGAAAACTCCCGAGAACCGTAAAGCACAAAACGATGACAAGCATTTTCGAGCCTTTTTTCACGTCAATGTTTTTATCGACGGCGTAAGCGGTTGCGGACACGGCGGATGCCAAAACGTCGGAAATCAGCGCGATACCGATGGCGTCGTACGACGGGAAGTCCAGAAATGCGACAAGCATCGGTGCGATAAACGCGGCGGCGGACAATCCCGCAAATCCCGTGCCTATGCCTGCGCCAATGCCTGCGAAAATATATACGATAATTTTAATATATTCTTCCATACAATCGTAATAAATTATATCACCGCGCGCTTTTATGTCAACCGTTCGCCGTTGACTTTCCGATATTAAAGTGGTATCATATACTTTATGAAAATAATGTTTGTGTGCCTTGGAAACATCTGCCGCAGCGCAATGGCGGAATTTATGATGAAAGACGCCTTGAAAAAGCGGGGGATATCAGAAAAATACGTTATCGACTCCGCCGCGACGTGCGGGCTCGAAGCGGGCAATCCCGTTTATCCCGACGCGCTGAAAAAACTGAAAGAGCACGATGTCCCGACGTTCCCGCATTATTCGAAACAGGTCAGAAAAACCGATTACGACAAATATGATTTGTTCATTGGAATGGATGACAAAAACGTTGCGTATCTCAAAAATCTTTTTGCGCCCGACGAAAAAAAGAAGGTAAAAAAGTTTCTGGAATATGCAGGGCAATCCCGCGATGTCGCGGATCCGTATTATACCGGCAATTTTGACAATACTTATGACGATTTGAAAATCGGTATCGAATTTTTGATAAATAATATTGAAAACAGGAAGTGAATTTATGAGTGAATGTACGCACGATTGCAGCTCCTGCGAAAGCCACGGAAGTTGCAGCGAAAAAACCGACTTCACCGTCCCCGTAAACGCATTGTCGAAGGTCAAACACGTTATCGGCATCGTGTCGGGAAAAGGCGGCGTGGGCAAATCTCTCGTAACGGGGCTTATGGCGTCGATTACGGCAAAACAAGGGTTTAAGACGGCGATTCTGGACGCTGATATTACCGGTCCGTCGATTCCGCGCATGTTTAACGTGGACGGACCCATCGACAGCGACGGCAGTTTCTTTTATCCCGTGAAATCGAAAGGCGGCATTGAAATTATGTCGGCAAACCTTTTGCTGGAACATAGTAACGATCCCGTCGTATGGCGCGGTCCCGTCATCGCGGGTATGGTGAAACAGTTCTGGACGGATTGCGTCTGGGGCGACGTGGACTTTATGTACGTCGATATGCCTCCCGGAACGGGCGACGTGCCTCTTACGGTTTTCCAAAGCCTGAACGTCGACGGTATCATCGTCGTGACAAGCCCGCAGGAACTCGTGTCGATGATTGTCGGCAAAGCCGTGAAGATGGCAAATATGATGAATATCCCCGTGCTGGGCGTCGTTGAGAATATGAGTTACGTCAAATGCCCGGACTGCGGCAAAGAGTTTTCGATTTTCGGCGACAGCAAGGTCGACGAAGTCGCAACCGAATTCGACCTGAAAGTTCTCGGACGGATTCCGTTTGACAAAAACATCGCAAAAGCCTGCGACGAAGGCAACGTCGAGTCACTTGACGCGGACTTCCTTGACAGCGCGAAAGAGGCGATAAAACGCCTTGCGAAATAAACGAAGAAAAAAAGAAGCGCCCCGAAAAATCGGGGCGTTTCTTAAATATATAAGGGGGAAGGAAATTATCTTGCGTTTAAGCGGTCGAATTCTTTCACGTTTTCCACGATAAGGTCAAAGAATTTTTCAACGATTTTTTTGTCGTCGTCGTTGCCGCGGATTGCAATCGTCATCGTTACGACGTCGTTTAAGGTTGTGAGCGCAAGCTGCATAAAGGGTTTGTACTTGACCGCGCCCGTCATAAATCCGTCAACGGGTTTCGCATTGCCGAAAGTCAGTTTATCGACGGGAAGAAGCCCGATGTTGCTCATACCGATAAGCGGGTTGTCGTACCCGATTTTGATTGCGAATTCCGAAATCGAAAAGGGCAGTATGGTATAGGCGAGTTTCAGAAGAGGCAGACTGTAAAGCCCCATATATTTGTCGCGCTTGCTTTTCTTTGTGGAGCGCATGACGTTGATGAGCGTATCGTTGATCGTTTCGCCCTTGTTATGCACCGTGCAAAGCATAAATCCCGTGTGATTCGCAAGTCCGCCGGCTTCGTCGCCGCCTTCGATATGACGGCGCAAATCGACCATGCAGGGGATTGAAAGGGTTTCGTCGTCGCGCATGCCCGAAATATCGTAAAGCGCGCGCACGTACGCCGCAAGCAGCATATCGTTGACGGTAACGCCCAAACGTTTTCCCGCGTTTTTCATATTAAGGAAAGTGTCGCGGTCGATTTTTCTGATGTTGATCATCGTGTGGTCGTCGGGACGGGGTTCGGTCAGCGGAAATACGTGTTTGTCTTTCACCGCGCTGATGTTTTTGAAAAGACCTTTCGCGACCTTTTTGTCGGCTGCGTCGAGTTTCGTATAAACCTGTTCCGCGCTTCTCGTACCTTGTTTAAGGTCGGTGGGGTTTTCGCCGTTCAAAATCGCGTTGTAGTTTTTTGCAAGTTTTTTCAAAAAGTATTTGAAGTCGCCGCCGTCAAAGCACATATGGTTGACGATCATCGCAAACGTCGATTTCCCGTCCTTGTTCAGGACAATCACCTTAAACTGTACGTTGCTTGAAACGGGGATACTCTGACACAGGAAATCGTACGCTTCTTTTTCGGGATCGTCGCTGTCTTTTATTGTCAGGATATCGTCGACGGTGTAAGGCTCCACCTTCCAGTAAGGATTGACGGGATTCTCGTGAAAACTACTGTGAAGCACGGGGGCTTTTTCGCACATTATGACCAGCACGTTTTTAAGTGCGTCGGCGTCCAGCAGCCCGTCGAAAGTCAGGGTTGCGTGCACCATACGGTCGTAATAGTTTCGGAAAAGATATTGCATCTTATCCCACATTTCGGCTTTTATAGTTTTGCTCATAGTTTCAAAATCAGTATTTTATCGTATCGTTTTTACGATATAAAGATGTTATTTGTTTTCGTCGTTCCACATTGTGTAGTACGCTTCGTCGATGCGCGCTTTCTTTTCGGCTGCCGCCTTATCCTTTTTCTTTGAATAACTCACAAGAGATGCGATAAGGATAACGACGTCGAGAAGGGCTGCGCCGACGGGAAGAAGCCACGACGGATGCCACGGGATAACGTGCGCCACGCCAAGCATTACGTACACCATAACGGCGGTTACTTCAACGGTTGCAAGCAGGTCGAAAAGCCTTGATTTGCTGTTGTAAGAATACGCCTCGGCGGTGTCGGTGATAAGCATTGCGACCACCATTACAAGGAAGGTCATCCAGCTGTACCTGAAGTGCACGAGTATTTGCAGAATAAGGAAAATAAACGTGAACGTAAGCGCGATGATGACGTGCGACAGACCGCGGATTGCAAGGCGTCTTTTCTTTTTCGCAAGGACGATAATACCGAAAATCGCGCCTGCGATAACGCCCATAAACGCGCCGCCCACAAGAATGAGCCAGGTTTTGTCCCAGGCGCGGGTTGCGAAGCTGACCGAAAGATATCCGATCACGACAAACAGCGCGATTGCGATGCCGGTGAGCACTCTTGCGCCGATGCGGGGCACAGCGCGCTTTACGTTGTCCAGACGGTTTTCAAAATCGACGAGCGTGTCTTTGAAGTTTCCGAGACTGTCGATGCACAGGTCGTAGATGGCGTTTTCGTCCGTCATACCTTTTATCTTGTATTCCTGCGCGCGGTCGAGAAGGTTTTGCAAAACTTCTTCGCGGTATTCCATTGCCTCTTTTGTGGGAGAGATGGCGCGGAATTGTTGTTCGAGATACTTTTTGAAGCGGTCGATTAACATATTATTTTGTTCCTCCGTTGATTAAGTCTTTCATTATTTTTATGGTGTCAAACCAGTTGGTTTTATTGAAGTCGTAAAAGGCGCGGCCTTTTTCCGTGATGCGGTAATATCTGCGTCTTGCGCCGGCGTCGCTTTCGCCCCAGTAACTTTCGATAAACCCGTCGTGTTCCATACGGCGGAAGGCAGTGTAAAGGGTGGCGTCTTTAAGGACAAGTTCGCCGTGACTAAGGTCTTCGATCGCTTTGCTTATTTCATAGCCGTAACTGTCGTTTTTGATAAGTTGCGCGAGAATTATCGTTTCGGTGTGACCGCGCAGCATATCGGCGCTTATTGCCATTTTATTTCGCCTCCTTATGTATATCGCCTGACGATATATATCATAGCACAAAAAACGACGATGTCAATAGTTTTTGATAGAAAAATGAAAAAAATCCCAAAAATATTTTTCCGCCGAAAAAACGTGTTTACAAACCCGCATTTTATATGGTAAATTATTTATATAAGAATAGTTTTGGGTGGATATGTTATGGACAAAAAAGAAAGAACGAAAAAACCGATGAAAAAGGGCGCAAAATGGGCGCTTGTCATTTTTATATGGGGCTTTTCGGCGTATTTTCTCGTTGCGCTGTCGGGATTTATCGCGGCAACCGTTTCGGCAAAGGACGCGAAAAGCGTCTGGGCGGACTGGCAGAACGAATACATCGCGCTTCTTGAACAGCGTTACGCTGCCGACGAAAACTTTTCAAAGGTGAACGACGAGAATTTCCTTACCCGCACCGATATGGCAGAAGTCCTCGGCGCAAAGCTTAACGAGATAAGGTATATCGCGTCGCACAACAGTTACAAAACGGGGCTCACTCCCGAAACGAAGTATTTTTATCACGGCCCGCTTGCGGCGATAATGGGAAAGCAATACGATTATATCTTCGACACGATTACCGAACAGCTCAACGCCGGTATCCGAAGTATCGAACTTGACGCGAATAAGGTGAAAACCGCCGACGGGTTCAGAATCGAGTGTCTGCACAGCGATATGCTGGAAACGAACAGCACGATGATCGACTTCGACAAAGGTCTTAAAGAAATCAGAATGTGGATGGACAGAAACGAAAACGCTTTGCCGATTATCGTCCTTGTGGAGCCGAAAGGCGGCAAAAAATTCGACCTCGAAGCCTTTGATAAATTCGACAAAATGCTGTTTGAAAACTTCGGCGAAAAACTCGTTACTCCCAAAAAACTGCTTGACGCGGCGGGCGTTTCCGACTTTGACGAATTCCGCGCGAAAAACGCTTATCCAACCGTTGAAAGTCTGAAAGGGAAAATCATTTTCCTGTTGCACGAAAAGGACAGCCTGAAAACGTACATGCAGCGCGATCCCGATATGCAAAAAAGCGCGATGAATATCGCCCTTGAATACGCTACCGTCCTGAAAAAAGGCAAGGATTATTCCCGTTTCTCGTTCACCGTGGTTCTGAACGATCCGACGAAACACAAAGACCGTATTTCTGAGGCTATAAACCGCGACAACTTTATGGTCAGAACAAGGCTGGACAGATACGCCGTCGTGAAAGAACACTGGTACAAAAACGGAATCGAGTCCGGCGCGAATATTTTAAGCACCGATTACACCCCGCACGCCAAGGAAAGAATAATGGAATATCCGACGAAAGGGAAGTGGACGGATACCTATTACGCAATATTGTACGAGGCGGACAAAACGGTAACCTTGCGCGGCAAATAACGAAAACGAAACGGTCGGCGACGGCCGTTTTTTCGTGCGCCCGCGACGTTGTATCGTAATATTTTGAATGATATTGAAGTTTTTTGTTATTTTTGGGGTTTTCCGAAAAAAATTTTGTTACAAGAACGCTTTTCCGTAAAAAATTCGGAAAAAAATCAATAATTTCGTTTACACCGCATATAACGTATGTTAAAATCGAATAGTAAGGAAAAAGGAGATAACCGTGGATAACACCGACGTAAAAATTTTGCAGTGTCTTATGAAAAACGCTCGTGCGAATTCGTCCGAAATTGCCGAGAAGGTTAAGCTGTCCACATCCACCGTTATCGAACGCATCAAAAAACTTGAAAACTCGGGCGTTATCAAAGGCTATGCCGCGATCATCGTCCCCGAAAAACTCGGCAAAGACGTTACCGCGCTCATAAGCGTCGCAATCGATCATCCGAAGTTCAACGACGGTTTCGTCGCAGCGGTCAAGGACAACCGCCACATTGCGGAATGTCTGTATATCGCGGGGGAATTCGATTACTTTTTGAAAGTCGTCACCGACAATACGAAAACGCTTGAAAGCGTGCTGAACGAAATCAAGAGTATCCCCGGCGTTTCAAAGACTCAGACGAGCATCGTTTTAAGCAGTCCGAAGAACGAATACAGCGTCCCCATAAAGGCGAAAAAAGAAAAGTAAAATATGCGCGAAAGCGCGAAATTATAAAATAAGGGCGAAAGCCGAAAATTAAGGAGAAATAATAATGATAGTTGGTATCCCCAAGGAAATTATGCACGACGAAGCGCGTGTTGCTGCAATCCCCGACACCGTAAAGAAAATGGTCGCCGCAGGCATGACCGTTCTTTTTGAAAAAGGCGCAGGCGAAGGCTCGCACTACCATGACAAGGATTATCTTGCCGCAGGCGCAACCATTCTTGAAGATTGCGAAGAAATTTTTGCAAAATCCGACGTTATCCTGAAAGTTAAGGAACCTCTCTTCAACGAAGAAAAGGGCAAACACGAAATCGAGATGATGCACAAAGGTCAATATATTATTACGTTCATTCACCCCGCGTCTCCCGTAAACCACCAGATGGTCAAAGATATGGCGGCGGCAGGCGTTATCGGACTTACCCTTGACGGCGTACCTCGTATCTCCCGCGCACAATCCATGGACGCTTTGTCCTCGATGAGCACCTGTGCAGGCTATAAGGGCATGCTCATGGGCGCAAACGACATCTCCAAATTCATGCCTTTGATCGGCTCGGCAGTCGGCGTTATCCAACCCGCAAACGTTCTCGTCATCGGTACCGGCGTTGCAGGTCTTCGTGCGGTCGCAACCGCAAAAGGTCTCGGCGCGAAAGTATATTCTGCCGATATCCGTCCTTCCGCAAACGAACAGGCAATGTCGCTCGGCGCGAAAATCGTCCCGACCGGTGTTCCCGAAGAAATCGCGGTACGTCGCGTAGGCGTTGTCGAATATGCAAAACGTCTTCCCGAAGAATGGCTTGAAAAAGAGCGCGCGGCACTTGCAGACGCGGTCAAAAACGCCGACATCATCTTCTGCTCGGCACTCCTTCAAGGACAACTCGCTCCCACGCTCCTTACCGATGAAATGGTCGCTTCCATGAAGCCCGGCTCTGCAATTATCGATATTTCCATCGACCAGGGCGGCAACTGCGCGATCACCACTCCCGGTATCCGCGACATTAAACACAACGTCATTATCGAAGGTATCAAGAATATCCCCGGTCAACTTCCCACCAGCTCGACCTGGCTCTTCGCATACAACATCTACAATCTGCTTGCGTTCCTCGCAAAAGACGGCAGCATTAAACTCGACATGAACGACGAAATCGTACAAAGCATTCTCGTAACGATTGACGGTGAAATCGTACATAAAGGTGCTCGCGAGGCGATGGGACTTTAAGCATCGACATTTAGCGAATTTCTGAGTTTTTTTAAGAACCCGAGTTTTCGTGTACGCAATAGTACACTGGAAAACTCGGAACCTTAAAAGAAACGTCAGAACTTCATCTAAATCTCGCCGCTTAAAAGTGAAATCCGCCGCTTAAAAGATGATATATTTGACGCCTTTAATGATACGTGGAAAACTCGGAACCTTAAAAGAAACGTCAGAACTTCATCTAAATCTCGCCGCTTAAACGGTTAAAATCCACCGCATAAACGGCGAAAATCCACCACTTAATTGGTGAAACAGATTGTCATTGCGAGCGAAGCGTGGCAATCTCCCGGAAGGGAAACAATAATTTTATCAACAAAAGGCAATCCCCTGCCTGCTTTCGGGCAGGGGGTATTTTTAATAATGATACAGGCAGGAATTTAATATGTTATCAACGTTAAACTCTGTTATTATCGGCGCGCTCGCAATGGGCAATTTCGGCCTTGAAAAAGCGATTTACTTTCAGCTGATTCTTCTTGGCGTATTCGTTGTAGCGACGCTTGTCGGTTACAAACTTATTTCAAACGTTCCGACGCTTTTGCACACCCCGCTTATGTCGGGTATGAACGCTTTGTCGGGCGTTACGGTGCTTGGCGCGTTGTCGGCAAGTGCCTCGCTTTTCAAACTCGGCACGGCGGGCATCGTGCTTTCCGCGATATTCGGTTCACTTGCAATCGCTCTCGCGATGGTCAACGTCGTCGGCGGCTTTATGGTCACCGACCGTATGCTCGGCATGATTGCGAAAAAGAAGGCGAAAGGGCAAACCGTGATTTACGCGGCGTCGGCAGTTGCGGGCGCAGGACTCCTTGCGGTAATCTGTTGCATGGACGTCATCACAAAAGGCGCGGGCACATCGGCGCGCGATTGGGTTTACCTTGCAATGGCAATCGTATTGTCGCTTGGCGTGCTTTTGGGCATCGCGATGATGGGCAAAGTCGCTTACAGCAAAATCGGCAATCGTTTCAGCGCGATTTGCATGCTCCTTGCGATTATCCTTATTATCGTGTACGGCAACGGCACAAGCCACATTGCGGCGGTATGGACGCTCTATATCGGGCTTGCGCTCGGCGCGGTTGCGGGTATTGTCCTTGCAAAGAAAGTCAAAATGATTCAGATGCCGCAGATGGTCGCTCTCCTTAACGGTCTGGGCGGCGCGGCTTCGGCAATCGTCGGCGCGTTTGCGATGCTCGGCGTAGGCACGGGCTTTGACGCGTTCTCGACAACGACGTCGGCTCTTGCGCTTGCGGTCGGTATGATTACCCTTATCGGCAGCCTTGTCGCAGCCGGCAAACTTCACAAGATTCTTCCGCAAAAACCCGTCGTTTATAAAGGACATCAGGCGATGACCGTCGGCAGCCTTTGCCTGACGCTTGCGCTTATCGTTGTCTTTGCGGCAATTGCGGCTCTTTCGGGCAGCGGCAAAATTGCTCTCGGTATCGACCTGAAAGCATTTTGCGGAATTATGATCGCATTGCTGTTCGTCATTTCGGGATTCTTCGGATACATTTTCGCGATTCGCGTAGGCGGCGCGGATATGCCCATTACGATTTCGCTGCTTAACAGCCTTTCGGGCGTTGCCGGCGCAATCGCAGGTCTTGCAATCAACGACTTGTTGCTCGTTGCGGTCGGCGGTATCGTCGGCGCGTCGGGACTTCTTCTGACGCAAATCATGTGCAAGGCGATGAACAGAAAACTCGGCGCAATCCTTCTCGGCGGCACGTCGTCCAACGACAATGCTCAAAAACCCGCCCCCGAAAAGGTCGAAGTCAAAGCGGAAACGAAACCCGCCGAAGTGAAAAAGGAAGTCAAGGCGGAAGAAAAACCCGTTGTCAAGACGGAAATCAACTATGCCGCAACTTTGAACAACGCGAAAGAAGTCATCATCGTTCCCGGATACGGCATGGCAATCGCGCAGGCGCAACACCTTGTAAAGCAACTTGCGGATAAACTCACGGCAAACGGAACGAAAGTTAAATACGCAATCCACCCCGTCGCGGGACGTATGCCGGGGCATATGAACGTTCTTTTGTGCGAAGCCAACGTGGAATACGAAGACTTGTTTGAAATGGACGATATCAATCCCGAGTTCAAGACGGCGGACGCAACGATAGTAATCGGCGCAAACGACGTTCTGAACCCCGCCGCAAATACCGCGGAAGGCACGCCCATTTACGGAATGCCCGTACTGGACGTTGCGGATTGCAAAAACATCTTTATCTTCAACTATGACTTAAAACCCGGCTATGCGGGCGTAGATAACCCCATATATACCCGCGAAAACGGCGTGCATCTGTATCTCGGCAACGCACAGGAAACCCTGCAAAAGTTTATCGCAGATATGGACAAACCCGTTGAAACCACGACGGAAGTCAAGGCCGAAAAGACGGAGGCAAAACCTGTCGAAGTCAAGACCGAAACCAACTACGCTGCAAGCCTTAACGGCGCAAAAGAAGTCATTATCGTTCCCGGATACGGCATGGCTATCGCGCAGGCGCAACACCTTGTAAAACAACTTGCGGATAAGCTCGCCGCGGGCGGCACGAAAGTAAAATACGCAATTCACCCCGTTGCGGGACGTATGCCCGGACACATGAACGTATTGCTTTGCGAAGCCGACGTTGACTACGAAGATTTGTACGAAATGGACGATATCAACCCCGAATTCAAGACGGCGGACGCAACGATAGTAATCGGCGCGAACGACGTTCTGAACCCCGCCGCAAACACTGCGGAAGGCACGCCCATTTACGGAATGCCCGTACTTGACGTTGCGGATTGCAAAAACATCTTCATCTTCAACTACGACCTTAAACCCGGTTACGCCGGCGTTGACAACCCCTTGTATTCACGCGAAAAGGGCGTTCACCTGTATCTCGGAAACGCACAGGATACCCTTCAAAAGTTTATCGCCGACATGGACAAACCGTCGGAAATAACGCTTGAAAAGGCGGAAGAAGAAAAACCTGCGACCGTTGCAGTAAAGGCGGAAGAAAAACCCGCTGAAAAGGTTGAAAACCCCGCAAAACTTTTGCGTGACGCGAAAGAAGTCATCATCGTTCCCGGATACGGCATGGCTATCGCGCAGGCGCAACATCTTGTAAAGCAACTTGCGGATAAACTCACGGCAAACGGAACGAAAGTGAAATATGCAATTCATCCCGTTGCGGGACGTATGCCCGGGCACATGAACGTATTGCTTTGCGAGGCGGACGTCGACTACGAAGATTTGTACGAAATGGACGATATCAACCCCGAGTTCAAGACTGCGGACGCAACGATTGTCATCGGCGCAAACGACGTTCTGAATCCTGCCGCAAACACCGCGGAAGGCACGCCCATTTACGGAATGCCCGTACTTGACGTTGCGGATTGCAAAAACATCTTCATCTTCAACTACGACTTAAAACCCGGTTACGCCGGCGTTGACAACCCCTTGTACACTCGCGACAGCGGCGTGTATCTGTATCTCGGTAACGCGCAGGAAACGCTGCAAAAGTTCATTTCCGACATCGACGCGTAACAATCAAAACAACCGAAATCTGCCACCGTGTAATGCGGTGGCATTTTTTCGCATAAGTTTTCCGGCTTTGCACAAACTCCGATAAGGAGGCAAATATGAATCTTTTGAAAGAAGTAATAAAAAACTGCAACGTCGGCGTTGACGCAATCGACAACATCTGGGAAAACGTCAAGGACACGAAACTGCGCGAAACCATCTGGAAACAAAAAGTCAAGATTATGGATTTGTCCGACAGGGCGTCCAAAGAACTCGGGGACGAGTCGTCCGCAAAAGACGGTACGTATCCCAACAAAATGGAAAGGGCAATGATGAAGGCCGCCGTAAAGATGAAATCGGGGCTTGACAAGTCCACGACGAACATTGCCGAAATGCTTATCGAAGGCAACAACATGGGCATTAACGACGTCGTTAAAACTTCGCATCTTTATCGTGAAGAAGACACGCCTTTTGCCGGCGAACTTATCAAACTTTACGATGCCAACGTCAAAGAGCTGCGCCGCTTTTTGTAAAAATTCAAAAAATACAAACCGCGCCGCAACACACAAAACAACGCGATAAAGCATTGTTTTGAGCAGATAAAGCAAGGATAATGGAAAATTATTATTATCTGTGCTTTGCGCTAATGCCTTGCATTTGACACTGCGTGTCTGGTTGTTGGCTATGTCCGCTGCGTTCGATTTCCGCAAATGCAAGCGCTTGCTTCTCTCTTCACTTGCGGTCAGCGCGTAGCGGTTCAGGACGTTAACGGACAAAAGGTGACGTTAACGGGGCTGCTCACGGCGCACACTGCACTTTTGAAATCGCATTGTCGCTTGCGGCAATGCTCACTCTTATGCTTGTGTGCGCCTTTTTTCTCCACGCAAGTACGAAAGTATCTTGCGTGGGTTTTATAATGCGGTGTCCCTTCCGGGAGATTGCCACGCGTCGTATGCTTCGTTTTTGACCAGTCAATCGTCGCAAGCGACAATTGCCAGTCTTATGCTTGCATACTCCTTTTCCCCAAAAGTACAAAAGTATCTTTTGGGGTCCCCGTTTTTTCGCTCGCAATGACAAATAGTGCGTTGCACGGAAAAACGCAAGCGTTTGCAAGCAACCGCCGAACGCCAACCTGCGGTTGGGTTCTCTGCCCCGTAAGTCACAAACAAAAAACGCACAACCAAATCGGTTGTGCGTTTTTGTTGGTGGACGTTAACGGACTCGTTTAATAGCGGAACGGGCGAGTTTACTCGCAAAGTGGAGCGTCAGCGCGTAGCGGTTCAGGGCGACAGCCCGCGCAAATTTATTTGCGCAGAGGACGTTGACGGACAAAAGGTGACGTTAACGGGGCTGCTCGGCATAGGGCAGTTTTGAGATATATTGCGAAACGACACAAAGTGACTGCTAAGATAGACACGCTGCATAACGCAAGCGTTTGCAAGCAACCGCCGAACGCCAACCTTATGGTTGGGTTCTCTGCCCCGTAAGTCACAAACAAAAAACGCACAACCAAATCGGTTGTGCGTTTTTGTTGGTGGACGTTAACGGACTCGAACCGCTGACTTTCTCCACGTCAAGAAGACACTCTACCAGCTGAGTTAAACGTCCATAGCGAAGATTATATTACCACACAATTTTGATTTTGTAAACAGTTTTAAGGGGGAAAATTATTTATTTTCCGGACAAATTTTCAAGAAGTTCCGCCGCGTCGCCGACAAGTTCGACACAAGGGCGCTTTTTATAATAAGCGGCGGTGCGCGGTTCGGGCGTGGGGGAAGTGTCCGAAACGCCCAGAAGTTCCTTGCAGATAATGCTTCCGTTTTTTTCCTTGAAACCTGCCGCAAGATTCTGGACAAGTGCGTAAAGTTCCGCCTTTTCCTGTTTTGCCGAAGGATCGGAGTAACCGTATTTAAGCCCCGCGACCATAAACATACCGCTGACCGCGCCGCAGACTTCGCGCATTCTTCCCATGCCGCCGCCGAACGACGACGATATGAGAGCAAGCGTTTTTTCGTCGATTTCAAGTTCGTCGGAAAACGCAAGAAGAACCGCTTGCGCACAGTTGTATCCGTTTTTGAAGTTTTGCATTGCTTGTTCGCGTTTTGTCATAATATCACCGAAAAAGAAGTTTAGTTTTGAAAATGACATGATAAATGCGGGTTTTTGCGATTATCAAATCAAATATATTATACAACTTTGCCGCCGTTTTGTCAAATGCGGGAAAAGCATTTAAGAAGAAGACGGCGCAAAAAAACTAATGCGGATAAAATTTCCTTGTAATATTACTTAATATGTGCTATAATAGTATTCACTTTGAAATTTATTCAAACATTAAGGAGAGATTATGGCATACGAAATGTTGTTAAGCCCCATTAAAATCGGCAACATGCAGCTCAAAAACCGCGTGGTCATGGCGCCGATGCTTATCGGTATGGGCGACTTCGACGGTAAACCCACGGAGCAACTTATGGACTATTACGTTGAACGCGCAAAGGGCGGCACCGCTCTTATCATCACGGAAATCACGCGCGTCAACGATTTTCACGGCGCGGCGGCGTTCGCGCAACTTTCGATGAGCAAAGATTCGCATATCGAACCTATGCGTAAATTCGCCGATCGCATACACGAGGCGGGCGGAAAACTTGCGGTGCAACTTCATCACCCCGGACGTCAGAATCTCGGGCTTTGCATCGGCACGATTCCTCTTCTTATCCCGTTCCAGAATATCAAATGCGTCAAAAAGCTTATTTTCAAAGTCGTGCCGAAAGTCGGGCCGAAACTTCTGGAAAAGCACTGGTGTCCGAAGGTTTATGCCCCGTCCGTTACGGAGCGCGCGAAGTTTGCCGACAGCAAGATGAAGGCTTTTTCGCATAAACAAATCGTCAACCTTGAAAAGGACTTTATCGACGCTGCCGAAAGGTTGCAAAAAGCGGGCGTCGACGCCGTTGAACTGCACGCGTCGCACGGCTATCTTATCCAGCAATTTTTAAGCCCGTACACCAACCGTCGCACCGACGAATACGGCGGAAGCCTTGAAAACCGCATGCGCTTTTTGCTGAATATTGTTAAGGGTATCAAGGAGCGTTGCCCGGGTTATCCCGTTCTTGTCAGACTCACCGTGGACGAGTGCTATTCCTATATCGGAAAGCCCGGCGTCGGATACGACCTGAAAGAAGGCGTGGAAATGGCAAAACGCCTTGAAGCGGCGGGAGTCGACGCAATCGACGTATCGTCGGCGGGTTACGACACTTTCAACTACTGGCTTGAACCCACGTCTTTCCCCGTCGGTTGGAGAAAATATATGGCGGCGGAAGTCAAGAAGAACGTCAAGATTCCCGTGATTGCCGCAAACCTTATCCGCACTCCCGAACAGGCGGAACAGCAACTTGAAGAAGGCACGCAGGACTTAATCAGTCTTGGTCGTCCGCATATTGCCGATCCGTATTTCGTCAACAAGTGTGCGTCGGGACATCCCGAAGATATCCACCGTTGCATCTGCTGCTTATACTGCATTCAGAGCATGGAAGAACAGGCATTCCACGGCAGTCATACGTTGTGTTCGCTCAATCCGTATCTCGGCCACGAGGGCGAAATGGACAAAATCACCGAAAAGGTCGGAAACGGCAGGCTTGTCGTAATAGTCGGCGCGGGCGTAGCGGGGCTTATGTGCGCGGAAGTTTTGTTAAGGCGCGGCTTCAACGTCACGATTGTCGAAAAAGAAGCGGTTGCGGGCGGACAGCTCAACCTTGCGGACAAAGGTCCCGGCAAAGACAAAATCGCGTGGGCAACGGAAGACCTTATGACGTCGGTGACGAAACTCGGCGTGAATATTAAATTCAATACGGAAGCGACCGTCGAAATGCTGAAAGAGATGAATCCTTACGCAGTTGTTATCGCAACGGGCGGCGTCGCGATTAAGCCGAAGTCCATAAAAGGCATCGACAACAAAAACGTTTGCACGTCAACCGAGATTTTGTCGGGCGCGGTCAAACTTGAAAACAAACAGGTCGTCGTCGCCGGCAGCGGTATGACGGGGCTCGAAACGTCGGAATATCTGTGCAAAGACGGCAATCACGTCACCGTGGTCGAGGGCAAAAACCAAATCGCGCCCGGTATGTGGTTCCAGCACGTTGACGACGCAATGCAAAAACTTTCAAAGTACGACACCAGATTCGTTACCGGCAAGATGCTTGTCGAAATCAACGAAAAAGGCGTGGTCGTCGAAGATACGAAAACCAAAAACAGAAGCGAAATTCCTTGCGACAACGTCGTTATCAGTCTGGGCGTAAGAAGCGACAACAAACTTTACAAAGACGCGAAAGATAAGTTTGAAAGAATTTACGTCATCGGCGACGCCGATAAGACGGGACGTATCGCAAGCGCAACGAAGGAAGCGTTTGAAACCGCTTTGAAAATCAAATAAGAAGTATGCTTGATAAGTTCAAAATCGGTCATTTCACCGACGAAACAAACGGAACGGGAGTTACCGCGATTATTTGCGAAGACGGCGCAGTCGGCGGCGTCAGCGTCCGCGGCGCAGCGCCCGCAACGCGCGAAACCGACCTGCTTTCGCCCGAAAAAACCGTCGAAAAGGTAAACGCGGTCGTGCTGTCGGGCGGCAGTGCGTTCGGGCTGGAAGCGTCATGCGGCGTTATGCAGTATCTTTCGGAACAGGGCAAAGGCTTTAAGGTCGGAAAACAAGTTGTGCCCATTGTCGTCGGTGCGTCGATTTTTGACCTTGAATACAAGAACTTTGCGTTTCCCGATAAGGCGGCGGGATACAGTGCCGCGAAAAACGCCAAAGAAAACGATTTTTCTTCCGGTAATATCGGTGCGGGGACGGGCGCGACCGTTGGCAAACTTTTGGGTATGGAATGTGCCGCAAAGGCGGGGCTCGGCGTTGCAAGCGTGACGATCAACGGCGCGGAAGTCGCGGTTATATCGGTCGTGAATGCATTGGGTGACGTCGTGGACAACGGCAAAATCATTGCGGGCATCAAAACTCCCGACGGAAGTTTCCTGGACAGCCTGAAAGTTTTCACGGCGGGCACGGTCGGACAACACGGCGCAAACACCACGATAGGTTGCGTCCTTACGAACGCGAAAATCACGAAAGTTCAGGCAAACCGCCTTGCCGACCTTGCACACGACGGGCTTGCGCGGGCAATTTCCCCCTCGCATACGAACTTTGACGGCGACGCATATTTCGCGCTTGCCTCAAACGAAAAAAGTATCGAGTTCAATATCCTTACCGCGCTTGTGCCGCAACTTACCGAAAGGTCGATACACGCGGCGGTTACGGGACAAAGCAACTTGACGCAAAAGAAAACGGATAAACTTATCTTCGGCATTTTCCAGAAAATGTGGAAGTAACGAGAAGGTACTATGGCTGAATTTGAAAAAATCTTAATCGAATTCTTTACGGGGGACGGTATGACGATTGCGCGTACCGTCGCCGTGTTTATTTTCGGGTTGCTTGCGGTGAAGCTTATACTGCTTATCGTGAACAAACTTTCGGTGCGCGCGCACATCGACAAAACCATTTCAAGTTTCGTATTGTCGGTCGTGGGCGTTTTGCTTTATTTCGGCTTATTGCTGCTGACGGGCAAATCGGCGGGGATTTCGACGGCGAGTTTCGTCGCGCTTATTTCGGCTGCCGGGCTTGCGATATCCCTTGCGCTCAAAGACAGTTTAAGCAACCTTGCAAACGGATTTATTATTCTCGGAAGCAAGCCTTTCGTCGTGGGCGATTACGTTGCGGTAAACGGCGTTGAAGGCACGGTGAAATCAATCGGGTTTTTCAACACGAAACTTGTGACCTACGACAATCAGATAATCACTTTGCCCAACTCCTCGCTTATCGGCAGCGGCGTGGTGAATTACAGCACGAATCCGACGAGAAGGGTTGTTTGTAGACTGCGCTTTTCATACGACGAGGATGTCGAAAAGGTCAGAAAGATTATGCTTAACGTCGCTCGCGGCAGGAATGAGATTTTGTCGTCGCCCGGGCCGAGCGTGGTCGTTGAAGACTACACCGACAGCGCGATTTTAATCACTCTTCGCTGCTGGGTACCTACCGAGTATTACTGGGACGCGCTTTACATTCTGAACGAAGAAATTGTCAAGTCTTTGAAAGAAAACGGTGTTGCCGTCACGACGAATAAACTTGCCGTAAAGGTTGTCGGAGATAACAAACAATGAAAAAACGCACTTTAATTATCATATTTTTACTGTTAACGTTGCTTATTGCGTTTTCGACGTCGGGCGTTGCGTATGCGGCGGACGGAGCGGCGAACGAAACGAACGCGGAAGTCAAGTTTTCGGACGACGATTTAATCAAGCTTATCGCAACGTACTGCGCGTTCGGTCTGTCGATTATCGTCGGAATTCCGCTTATCAAAACCGTCAACAGAAGGAAGAAACAGGGCTACGTCAACAGCCTTGCGGAAGAAACCGAGTACGTCGCAAAACAGGTTCGCGCGCTTTACGAAAGTCGCGACAAGGAAAAGTCGAAAAGAGAAGTTTTGAAGTTTTCGATTAAGGTTACGGCGGTTGCCGACCACGCGCTGACGACGTACACCGAAAAGCAAATACAAGGTTATTACGAACTGTACGAATGCTTGTCCGACATCAACGTAAAACTTCTTGCGCTTGAAAGAGTCAAGGAAGACAAGGAAGAGTACGACAAGGAATTTCTTCTTATCGTCGATGCCGCCGAAAGCGTCGCGGAAAAGGCGAAACTCCTAAAACAAAATGCAGAAATCATTGAAAGGTACAACAAATGATTGATATCGAAAGGCTGAATTATCTGGCAAAAAAATCCAAAATCGAAGGGCTTACCGACGAAGAAAAAGCCGAGCAAGCCGCAATTCGCCGCGAGTATATCGACAGCGTAAAGGCGTCGTTGAAAGCGCAACTCGACAACACCTATATCGTTGACGAAAACGGCGAAAAACACAAAGTTCAACCAAAGAAAAAACAATGAGCAACGGCATTAAGGACGTAACGTACGAAATCGAGGACAAATACCTTAGCCCCTACGCGTTCAAAAGTCGCGACACGGCGGGAAGGGTAACTCCTGTCGAAGAGTGCAAAATCCGCACGGAGTTTCAGCGCGACCGCGACAGAATTATTCACTGCAAAGCGTTCAGGCGGCTGAAACACAAGACGCAGGTTTTCCTGTCGCCCGAAGGCGATCATTACAGAACGCGCCTTACGCACACCCTCGAAGTGTCGCAAATCGCAAGGACGGTCGGGCGCGCGATAAGGCTCAACGAAGACCTTATCGAGGCAATCGCAATGGGACACGACCTCGGGCATACCCCGTTCGGACACGCCGGGGAGCGCACCCTGAACGAATTGACGAACGGTCGTTTTTCGCACAACGAACAAAGCGTACGCGTCTGCGAAGTGTTGGAAAAACTCAATCTCACGGCGGAAGTCCTGGACGGAATCAGGGAACACCGCATCGATGGCAATCCGAAAACGCTGGAAGGGAAAGTCGTGGGATACGCCGACCGCATCGCCTACGTCAATCACGATATCGACGACGGCATACGCGCCGGGCTTATCGCGGAAGAAAGTTTGCCCGAAGAATGTATAAGCGTTCTCGGACGCACCCACCGCGACAGAATCAATAATCTTGTATATAATCTCGTCGAGAACAGCGCGGGCAAACCGTATATCACGCTGTCGGACGAGTTCGAGCGTGCGCTTGACGGGCTGCGCTCTTATATGTTCGCAAACCTTTATACTCAGTCGGAAGCGAAGTATGAAGAAGTGAAAGCAAAACGACTTATCGAAAGCCTTTTCGATTATTTCGTGAAAAACCCCGAAGAACTTCCCGACCTTTACAAAAATCTGTTGTCGGAATACGGCGTGCAGACCGTCGTGTGCGATTATATCGCCGCAATGAGCGACCGCTACGCCGTCAAAGTTTTCTCGGACATCTATATTCCGAAAGGCTGGCAAGAAAAATCGCGCGAGTTTTAGGAATTATCGATTTTTTGACGAATAATAAATTGTAAACGTTTTGAGCGTTTGAGGTTATATGTTTCAGAAAGAAGGCTATCCTTTGGACTGGTTACAGGAATTAAAGGAAAAAAACAACATAGTCGAAGTTATCTCGCGGTACGTGCAGTTGCAGCAAAAGGGCGGCAAATTCTGGTGTTGCTGTCCGTTTCACCATGAAAAAACCGCGTCGATGTGCGTCAACGAAGACGGACAGTTTTATCATTGCTTCGGCTGCGGAGAATCGGGCGACGTCATCACCTTTATAATGAAGATGGAAGGCATGACTTTCCCGGAAGCGGTTGCCTTTCTTGCGGAGCGCGCGGGTATGCAAGTCCCCACGCCCGTCGGTTTTCAAAGTAATGCGGAATCCAGACAAAAACGCGACAGATTGTATGAAATCCTGACTCTCACCGCCAAATTTTATTACAAATCCCTTATGAGCGACGAGGGGAAAGACGCGCGGACGTACCTTGAAAAACGCGGCGTCGATAAAAATCTTATGACAAGGTTCGGGCTCGGCTTTTCGCCAAGTTACGACGGCGTAATAAAGTACCTGAAAGAGCAGGGGTTTTCCGAAGCCGAAATGCTCGACTGCGGCGTAGCGTGGCAAAGCGACAAATCGAGAAGAGTTTTCGACGCGCTGCAAGGCAGAATGATCGTGCCGATTTTCGATATGCGCGGCAGAGTCGTCGCATTCAGCGGACGAGCCGTCACGAAAGAATTTTCGGGCGGGAAGTACGTGAATTACCGCAACACTAAAGTCTTTGAAAAAGGCAAGGTTCTGTACGCCGCGAACTTTGTGAAAAAGGAAAAACAAAAGGTTGCCATCGACAGAGTAATCGTCGTCGAAGGTTATATGGACGTCATCTCCCTTGCAAAGTACGGCTTCAACAACGCCATTGCGGGAATGGGTACGGCGTTCACGCCCGAACAGGCGCGCGCACTTCGCACGTTGTCCGAAAACGTCTGCGTGTGCTACGACGGCGACGCTGCGGGACAGCACGCAACCGTCAGAAACCTTGAAATCCTTAATAAGGAAGGGCTGAATCTTAAAGTCGTGTCAATCCCCGAAAACGGAATGGACCCCGACGATTACGTCAAAAAGTACGGTCACGCCGGTTTTGAAAAACTTCTGGACAACGCCGTTCCTTACGTCGAGTTCGTGCTTTCCGTCATTGAAAAGGACAACGATCTGTCAACGAATACGGGGCGCGCAAAGTACGTCAACGAGGCTCTTGCTTTTATAAAGACATTGCCCGAAACGACAGGACGCGACGTTTACCTTGAAATTGTGCACGATAAAAGCCGTGTTGCGATGAATATATTGCGCGACGGACTTGTGAACGAAATTTCCGAAGTCATGTTTTCGGAGCCGCAAATCCAAAAGAGCGAACTGCCGGTAAGTCTGGAAGCGGCGCGGTTCGTCCTGAACAAAATGGTGTCGGGCGAAGAATACGCAAAGCCCATGGACGTCGTATCCCGCGACGTGTTCGGTGACAACGAAGTGCATAAACTCGTGTACGACTACGTCAAGGAAAAAACGGAAGCCGGCGAAAAACCGCAGGCGCACATGCTGTATTCTTTGTCGCAGGACGAGGAAGTCGCAAACGTATTGAATTCCGTGAAGGAATTCCACGACGAAACTAAACTCATAAAGTATTACCGCGACAGCGTGAAACTCTTAAACTTAAACTACGTCAACTACCGCATCAAAACGCTTTCGCAAAGTTTCGACGCATGCCCCGACGCGTCCGAAAGACGTCGGATTTTCACCGACCTTTCGGTTTATCAGAACATGCTGAAATCGCTTAAATAAGAAAAAACGCAACTCGCTTGCGATAAATATTTTTACCGTAAAAGAACTTGCATACATAAGGAGGTCTTAATGGAAAACAGGGAAGCCTTATTAAAGGCCGAAACCGACAAACTGATTGAAGAAGGCAAAAAGAAAGGCTCTTTAACTCAGGAAGAAATAATGTCAAGGCTTGAAAAGATTGACGCAACCGCAGACGAAATGGAGGACGTCTTTAAGACAATCGAAGCCGTCGTTCAGGTTGGCGAAACCGAAGATAACTTTGACAAGATTATGGCGGAAGGCAGTCTTGACGACTCCGTCAAAATGTATCTGAAAGACATCGGCCGCGTGCCGCTTTTGTCCGCCGAACGCGAGGTCGAACTTGCAAAACGCATGGAAGAAGGCGACGAGGAAGCAAAACGCATATTAAGCGAAGCCAACCTTCGTCTTGTCGTGTCGATTGCAAAGCGTTACGTCGGCAGGGGTATGCAGTTCCTTGATCTTATTCAGGAAGGCAACCTCGGGCTTATGAAAGCCGTCGAAAAATTCGATTACAGAAAGGGGTTCAAATTCTCGACCTACGCGACGTGGTGGATAAGACAATCAATTACCCGCGCGATCGCCGACCAGGCAAGGACGATTCGTATCCCCGTGCATATGGTCGAAACCATAAACAAGCAGGTGCGCGCGACGCGTCAGCTTTTGCAAAAACTCGGCCGTGAACCCAGCCCCGAAGAAATTGCGGAGTTTATCGGTTCCACGCCCGAGCGCGTGCGCGAAATCCAAAAAATAGCACAGGATCCCGTGTCTCTCGAAACGCCTATCGGTGAGGAAGAAGACAGCCATCTCGGCGATTTTATCGAGGACAGCAACGCCGCAGCCCCCGCGGAAGTCGCGGAAGCGAACATGCTGCGCGAACAGCTTATAAGCGTTTTAAGCACGCTTACCCCGCGCGAAGAAAAGGTGTTAAGACTTCGTTACGGCATCGACGACAGCCACCCGAGAACGCTTGAAGAAGTTGGAAAAGAGTTCAACGTAACGCGTGAACGTATCCGCCAGATCGAAGCGAAGGCTTTAAGAAAACTGCGCCACCCGAACCGCATCAAAAAGCTGAAAGATTATACCTAAAAATGTTGACGCTTGACGAAAGATTAAGTGCCGTCGTGAAGGAGCTGGAACTTGGCGATAAGGTTGCGGACATCGGCTGCGACCACGGCAAAATCGCAAATTCCGCCGTGCAAATCACAAAAAACCCCGCATACGCCGTCGATATCAGCGCGGAATGTCTGATGAAGGCGCGGACGCTTTCAAAGGAACTTTTGCAGGAAGACGACGTGATTTGCCTTGTCGGCGACGGGCTTAATCCCGTGAAAGACAAAGACGTCGATACCATCGTTATTGCCGGTATGGGCGCGCACGAAATCGTGAAAATTTTAAGCGACTCGGACAAGCGATACGAGAAGTATATTCTCGTCCCGCATCAACACGCCGACGTTCTGAGAGCCTTTTTGCAGGAAAACGGCTTTTTCGTGAAAAAGGACGGTGTCGTGAAAAGCGGCAACAAGTTTTATCCCGTCATCGTCGCGGAAGGAATCGGATATACGCGCTACACGCCGTTTGAAACCTATTTCGGAAAGGACGAAACGGAAGACCTTGTGGAATTTATAGGCATGCGTAAAAAAGTCCTGAAAATGCTTGCGTCCCGCGCGAAAGGCGATTCGCTTAGAAAAATCCTTGCCGAAACGAGAGAGATCGAAGAATATGAAAATCAAAGAAATAATCGCTGAAATCGAAAGAGTCGCGCCGCTTGACACGGCGTTGCCGTACGATAACCCCGGGCTTATTGTCGGAGACGACGAGAAAGAATGCACGGGCGTGCTTCTGACGGTCGACGCGACGTACGGCGCGCTTAAAGAAGCCGCAAGCAATGGCTACAACCTTATTATTTCGCATCACCCGATAATCTTTACTCCGAGGAAGAGTTTTTTGACGAAAGATTATAAATGCGACGTAATTGCTTCGGCATACGTGTCGGGCACGGCGATTTACGCCGCTCACACGAATATCGACGGTTTTCACGACAATATGGCGGTGCGCACGCTGAAAGCAATCGGCGCGAAAAACGTAACGACGCTGTTCGATAACGGATTCGGCGCGCAAGGCGACGTCGATATGAAATTTTCGGAAATTAAGGAAAAAGTCAAAAAACTTTTGTGCGACGACACGATTTTCACGGTCGGCGATGAAAACAAGAAAATTAAAAAAGTCGCGATGATAAACGGCGCGGGCGGCGTCGACGAATGTTTCTCCCGTGCAAGAGAAGTCGGCGCGGACTTGTATATTTCCGGCGAGTTTAAGCATCATATCCTGCTGGAAGCAAAGGAAACGAATTACGCTTTAATGTCCGTAGGACATTATGCAAGCGAAATGTGTTTTAATGACGTTCTTAATGACATATTACAGTGTCACTTTGACACAATCAAAATTGTAAAATATTATGAAGGAAATCCCTTTAACGGCTGATTTCCGCGAGGTGTATATATGAAATTTGACAGTATGCTCGAATACCAGAAAATCGATTCGGAACTTGTGAAGATCGAAAGAGAACTCAACAACAGTGCCGAAAAAGAAAAGGCAAGCGCCCTGAACGCAAAAATCAAGACCGCGGGCGACAATATGGCAAAATTCCAGAGCGAAGCGGACGAACTTAATCTGAACGCCGAAAAACTTGCGGCAAACGTCGGTAAGTACGAATCCGAAGTGAAAGAAATCGCGGACTCCATCTCCGACGTTCAGGACGAACAGGAAATCGAATATTACGAAAAGGTTCTTGCGGGGCTTTCCGAAGACGTCAACAAACTGCTGAGGGAACTGCAAAGAGTGTCCGCCCGTATCGATCAGGTGAAAGATAACAGCGACAATCTTACCCGTCAGGCGGTGCAACTCAACGAGCAATACAAAGTCGCGCTGCAAAGTTATCAAGGCTTGAAACTCAAACTGCAAAACGAAGGTCGCCCCGTGATGGAAAAACTGAAAGCGGTTGAGAAAAATATTGATCCCAAATTCATTCTGATGTACAAGCGGTGCAGGGCGGCAAGAAAACTCCCGGCATTCGTAGAATACGCCGGCGACGGAAGTTGCTACTGCGGAATGAACCTTCCCAACGACTGCATCGGAAAACTGAAAGAAGACGGCGACTTTGTTGAATGCCCGAACTGCGGCCGCATCGTAATCCTCAATAAATAAAAAACCGTCATATAACTTACAGGAGAAAGGCCATGGAAAAAAAGTTGTTCAACGATATAAACGTTTATAACGTGAATGCCGAAAAGCGTAACGGCGCGGGTTTTCCGTACGACGACGAAGGCAACAAAAAAATAGTATCGCTTAACGGCAAATGGAAATTCAAGTATGCGAAAAAAATCGCGGATATCCCCGAAAACTACTATGCGGCGGACTACGACGTGTCGAATTTCGACGAAATAACCGTGCCGTCCAACTGGCAGATCGAAGGGTACGGCAGACCGCAATATCTCAATATCCGTTACCCGCACGCGCTTGAAACGAAAATCAAAAGCAAGATTCCGCACGTAAAGGAAGACGAGGCTCCGGCAGGGTTATACGTCCTTGATTTCGAGTGCCATAAAAACGACGACGATAACGTTCTTATCAATTTCGGCGGTATCGAAAGCGCGGGCGAAGTTTACGTCAACGGCAACTTCGTCGGGTACAGCGAAGACTCGTTCGACTATCAGGAATACGACATTACCGACTTCGTAAAAGACGGCGTAAACCGCCTTGCGGTGACGGTTTATCAGTTCTCGACGGGCAGTTACCTTGAAGATCAGGACATGTGGAGAATGAGCGGTATTTTCCGCGACGTTTTCCTTGTATATCGTCCGAAGAAATTCATATCCGATATCTTTAACTATTCGGAATTCACCAATAAAGACGGCGTTATGTTCTTTCGCGCGGAAATCTCGATGCGCGCCGAACGCGCCGATTTCAGCGGCGGCAGGCTTGTCGTGATGCTTCGCGACGCCGATAGACAGGAAGTTTTTAAGGACATTGTTGTCATTCCCGAAATCAACAACGGCGGAAGTTACAAGGTCGACTTTTTGAAAGAAGTCCGCGACGTAACGCTTTGGGAAATGGAAAATCCTTATCTTTACGAAGTGGATTATATCCTTTACGAAGACGGCGAAGACACCGTGATGGCGGACAGAAGAAAACTTATGTTCGGTTTCAGAACGGTGGAAATCACGGGCTATAATCCCGAAACAAACCGCGGTCCGTTCATTATGCTTAACGGCAAACCTTTGAAAATCCGCGGCGTAAATCGTCACGAATTCGATCCCGAACACGGCAGATACGTCTCGCGCGAATTCAATGAAAACGACATCATCCTTTGCCGCAAAAACAACATCACGGCAATCCGCACGAGCCACTATCCCGACAGTCGCGACTTTTACGAACTTTGCGACAAATACGGCATCATCGTAATGAGCGAATGCAACCTTGAAACGCATGGTCTTGCGTCCAGAATCCCGGGCTCTGACAAACGCTGGGAAGGGCACGTCGTTTACCGTATGCGTAACATGGTAGACTCTTACAAAAACCATCCCTCGGTCATCTTCTGGTCGCTCGGAAACGAGGCGGGCTACGGCCAAAATTTCGTAAAAATGCGCGAAGCCGCGCTTGAAATCGACAAAACGCGCCCCATTCATTACAATCCCGATACCGACTTCCGCTCGTCCGACGTTCTGAGCGATATGTACATCCGTCAGGAAAAAATGAAACGCATCGGCGAATGTAAAAAACCTTATACTCACTGCGTGGCGTTGTGGTCGCCGTCGGGCAAGGTCTTTAAGCCCAAGGATTACCGCGACAAACCTTTCGTACTTTGCGAATACGCACACGCGATGAACAACAGTCTCGGAAACTTCAACGATTACTGGAAAGAATTTTTGAGATACGACAGACTCGCAGGCGGGTTTATCTGGGACTTTGCGGATCAGAGCATCAAAAAGGTTGAAAACGACGGCACGGTCAAATGGACGCAGGGCGGCGATTTCGGCGACGTACCCAACGACGGCAACTTTGTCTTCAACGGTATCATTCAGCCCGACAGAACCCCGCAACCCGCGCTGTTTGAAGTGAAAAAGGTATATCAACTTGTCGATTTTTCGACGAAGGGCGACAACCTTATTATTAAAAACCGCCACAGAATAACCCCGCTCGACGACAGATTCAAGCTGTCGATGAGGATTCTGAGAGAAGGCAAATTCGTGGAAAAGGTCAAGCTTGACCTGCCCGAAATCAAGCCGCTCAGCACGGGCGAAATCAATATTAAAAAATATATCAAAAACCGCGAAAACGAACTTTCGATCGTGGTGGAACTCAGTCTTGCGGAAGATACGTTCTTTGCGCCGGCGGGGCATATTGTCGCGTACGAGCAGATTTTGTATAATCCGAAAAAGGGCAAAACAGTCGATATGACCGTCAAACCCGTTTACGAAAACAACAAGGACGAGGTGCGCGTTTATACCGAAGAATTCGACGCCGCAATCGACAAGAAAACGGGCGGACTCAACTTCTTCACGAAAGACAACGCGCCGCTTCTGCACGAGCCCGTAAAACCCAACTTCTGGCGCGCGATAACCGACAACGATTACTTGCCGCAAGTCCCCGCGTTCGTAAGGGCGATTATGGGCAAGTGGTATTACAAAAAAGCCACGAAACGCCTGAAAGTCGGCAGGATTAAGGTCAAGGAACAAAACGGCTCGATCAAGGTCGAAGTGCATTGGATAAGCACAAGACTGGGACTGAAAACGACCTATAAATTCGACGGTGTGGGCAACGTTATCGTCCAGATGTCGGTGCGCGGACGCGCTTACGGATTGCCGAGATACGGCTTCGTGACCGAACTCAACGAAGGCTACGACAAGATGCGTTTTTACGGAAAAGGTCCGTTTGAAAACTATTGCGACCGTGGCGACGCGGCGATTCTCGGCGTGTACGAAGGCGCGGTGGCAGAGTTCGAACACGGCTATCTCACCCCGCAGGAATGCAGCAACCACACCGAAATGAGATGGCTTGAAGTGTGCGGCGAAGACAAGCCGACGCTGCAAATCAAATATGTCGGAAAACCCTTTGAAGCAAGCGTCAACGAGTATAGTATCGAACAGTTGGAAAATACCACACACAGGCATTTATTGCAAAAAACGGGACGTTTAACTGTCACTTTTGACGGAAAACAACGCGGCGTAGGCGGCGACGTACCTGCCGTTGCATGCACTAAACCGAGATACAAAATCTATCCCGTCGTGAAGCATTCGTTCAGCGTACAGCTCTCTTTCAAGAAGTAAAAAGTCATTGAAATCTTAATCGTCAAAAAACCCTCGCTCAGTCGGGGGTTTTAATTTTTAAGGTATTTTTTAATTGATTGTAATACTTTTGTAATGTGATAAACGACCGAAAACGTTTGTCAAAACCGAACGCGTATGGTAAAATGCAAGCGATATAATTTTGAAAAGGATTATATCGTTGCTTTACGCACATTATATAACAAATAAGAAAGGTGCAAAATGAAAATGAAATTCAAAAAGAATAAACACGAACATGAAGTCGCGGAAACGCCCGACCAGATTATGGAAGACACCGCGGCGGAAGAACTTGAAACTCTTGACGAGCGCGAACCCGAAATCCTTGACGACGTAAGCGCGTCCGACGACACGGAAATCCACGGAAGACTTGGCGATTTTTCAAACGAAAACACCGTCATCGAAGGCGCGCCCCCGATGCTTAAAATCGACCACCTTAAAAAAAGGTACGCCAACAGCGAGGTATATTCCGTAAAGGATTTGTCGCTGGAACTGAAACCCGGCGAAGTTTTCGGATTTCTGGGCAAGAACGGCGCGGGCAAATCCACGACCATAAAATGTCTGACCGGCATCCTTCCGTTTGAAGAAGGCAAAATCACGATTTGCGGATACGATATCGTGAAAGAGCCTATGCAGGCGAAAATGAGCATGGGTTACGTCCCCGACAACCACAGCGTTTACGAACGTCTGACGGGCAGGGAATACGTAAACTACGTCGCCGACCTTTACCGCGTGCCGAAAGCCGACCGCGAAGAAAGGCTCAACATGTTTTTGGACTTATTCAGACTTCGTTTTGCCGTCGACCGTCAGATCAAGTCGTACAGCCACGGCATGAAGCAGAAGATTTGTATCATTGCCGCACTTATTTACGAGCCGAAACTCTGGGTTTTGGACGAGCCGATGATGGGTCTTGATCCGCAATCCACGGCGGAAATTTTAAGTTATATGCGTGAACACGTCCGCAAGGGCAACACGGTATTTTTCAGCAGCCACAATCTCGATATGGTTGCGAAGGTCTGCAACAGAGTCGCGATAATCAACGACGGCATTTTGCACTGCGTCATCGACTTGTCCGATCCCGCAAACCGCGAAACCCTTGAAAAACGATTCTTTGAAATCTCGTCCACCGAGGAAGAAAGGAGGGCGTGGAATGTCTGATAAAATCAATAAGGAAGCGCTTGCCGCGCATCGAAAAAAGGTGCGCGACGATTGGTTTACCATACGCGCGCTTTTGAAAATAGATATGAAATCCCGCTTCGGGTACGGCACGCGTATCGGCGCGGGCAACGTCGGGAAATGGATATTCAATTTAATTATGTCCGGCCTGATGTATGCAATAATCGTATTTTTGATTTTGCTTTTCACGCAAATGTTCGTCGCGCGTCCAGGACTTCGCGACAGTTACATCGTCATCGTGTCGATGGCGTCGATAATCCTGCAATTTTTCATTTGCACCGCAACGCTCATCAAGGCGCTTTATTACAGCGGCGACAACGAAATATTGTTGCGATTCCCCGTGAACGGCACGCAGATTTTCATTGCGAAGTCGATATTCGTATTCATCAGCAACTTTTTGATTACGATGGGGATTCTTCTGCCGTTTTACATATGTTACGGCGTTATTCTGCAAAAGGCGGGCGCACTCGGAAGGCCGCCTGAGGTTTTCTATCCCGTGGCGATACTCACGACGTTTTTAAGCAGTTTCCTGCCGTTCTTCCTGGCGAACATCGTGGCAATCCCCGTGATGAAGTTAATCAACCTTATCAAAAACAAATACGGCATCGTATTGTGCGTTACGATCCTTGTGGTCGTGGGCATATTCGTCGCGTACATGCAACTGCTGAAATCGCTTGTCGGTTTTTACATTGAAAAGGATATGGCGTTGTTCAGTCCGGAAGTCATGGGCAGAATCGGGAAGTTTGCGGCAAGCGCGTTCCCGTTCAACCTTTACGCGAACATGCTTTTGGGACGTCACCCGTATATTAACCTTATTTACGTCCTGCTGCTTACGACGGGCGTCGGACTTATTGCAATGCTCATCGTCAAAAAGTGGTATTTCAGCACGATTCTGGACGGTATCGAAAATCAGCGCGCCTCGTTCACGAAACGCACCTCAGACAATCCCCTTCCGCCGTTCCTGTCGTATATGCGCCGTGATTTTTACGGGATTTTAAGAAGTTTCAATTACAGCTTCCAATATCTCGTCATGGCGGCGGCAGCACCCGTTATGGTATATTACTGCAATGCGCTTGCGGGTTCTGTCGGCAGCAACAGCGTCGGCAACAACATTCTGCCCGGCATATCGCTTATGGTCATTACGATTTTCGTAACGGTCATCGTGTCGTTCTCGTCAACGGCGATAAGCAGGGAAGGCGGATGCTTTTATCATACGAAGATTATTCCGTTGCCGTACTGGAAGCAGGTGCTTGCAAAATTCCTTTTGTATTCGGGCGTAGCAACGCTTTCGATTATCCTTTGCTGCATCGCTGTAAGCGGCGCGAAGTTCGTATCGCCCGTAGACGCGGTTATGATATTCTTTATCGCGGAGTTTTCAAACATTGCGTTGACAAGTCTTTGCATGTGGTTCGATACCAAATCGCCCACGTTCAACTTCATGGGCGACGGCGAGCTTGTCTCGGCAAACAAAAACGTTGCCATCGCGCTTGCTCTCGGGCTTGTGTTTGCGGTGTTGTACGGTTTGTTTACGATGATCGGCGGGTTCCTGCCCACGTTTGCGGGAATACCCATCAAACACGGCGCAAAGTCGATTATGGGGCTTTTGCTCATCGTGTCGGGCGTTGCGGCGGCACTTGGGCTTGTACTCCTTTTCGTAAAACTTAACAAACGCTATAATAAACTTTATCAATAATTATAATAACAAAACGAAATATTGTAAGTTTCGTATATTCCTTGCGGCAGACGAAAGGTTCTTTGCCGCTGAAAAAAAGTAGGAGACGCCGATGAAAAAAGTACTGATAGGATTATTACTGATAATTCCTATGGCAATCGTTGCGGCTGTTGTTCTTGTTACAAACGTGGTTCTGATCACGCCCGACATTACGGTTGCGAGCGTTGCAATCGTTGACCCCGATTTTTATCAGGACGTTGACAACGTTTCGCTGTATTTTGACCGCCCCGGCATGCAATATCAGCTTGCCGCGCTGGTCCTTCCCAAAAAAGCAACGAATAAAAAAGTCCATTGGAGCATTGAAAACTCGGTATCGTACGATCCCGAGTACGAAGGCGATATTACAACCGTCGACGATAACGGCAACGTTACCATAAACTGGACGGGCACGTTCGACATTGTCGCAAAAACCGACGACGGCGGCAAAACCGACAGGTGCCGCTTTGAAATTAAAAGCGACGTCGCAAGGTCGGCTTACATAGTTTATAAAGACGTGAAACTCGGCGAAACGCCGGGCATCGACATCACGACGGACGAAATAATCCGCCTTGAAGCGTGTGCACACCCCATCGACGTTGATCTTGAATACGTCACTTGGGAGTCGAGCGACAAAAACGTTCTTTCGGTTGACGCAAACGGCGTTGTCGTGCCGCAGGGCGCGGGAACGGCAACCGTCACCATGAAACTTAAATCCAAAGATTTCGTGTCGGGAAGCGAGAAGCGCGTTGCGCCCGAAATCGTCCGCACGGTTCAGATTACGGTGCGCGGCGGAGTGTTCCCGACGGCTTTGAAATACGTTCATACCGACAGCATTTCGCTTTCGTCGATAGGCGCGGAAGGAAGCACTCTCGTTAAATCTCAAAACGCGACGCTTGAATCCGGCGCAATCGTGTTCAGCGGAAAAACGGGTTACGCCGTCCTTGAAAAGGGCGGAAAAACAATGATGTTACGCAAGGTCGAAAGCGAAACTTCGATTGTTTTTGAAAACGCCGACGTTATTGAAAACAGCACCGTTATCGTCGGGAAAGTCCCGTATAAACTCAACGCGATATTTGCCGCAAGCGGCGAAAAAGCAAGCGGCGCGCGTTATTATTCGTCAAACACCGACGTTGCGACAATCGACGAAAAAACGGGGTTAATCACTGCGATTTCAAGCGGTGAAGTCACGTTTACCGCAGAATTTGGTGAAGAAAGAATTTCAATCGATCTTCGCGTGAGAAAACCCGTCATATACTTTATGCTGGAAAAAGACGCCCCGCAAGGTATCGCGGACGAGTGCATTTACGGCAACATGTATTTTGAATATTCGGGCGAAGAAATGACAGGTCGGCTTGTGCCGGTCAGACAAATCAAAGTCGTTGCGCCCGAAGACCTTACGGGCAGTGAAAACCTGAGTCGTTTCAAATGGTCGGTAGTAAGCGACGGCGATATCGCGACGATTGACGAAAACGGCATGATCACTTTTTCGGAATTTGAAAAAGGCGTACGCAAAAACGTGAAAGTCACTGCCGAGGCAAAGGACAGCCCGTATGCCGGCGACAGCATCAAAAGGGAATATAACTTCACCGTGATGTACGGCGTCAACGTCGAAACCGCCGATGAACTCACGAAAGCCGTCAACGAAGAAATCGACGGAAAGAAGTACGAAGTGTTCCTGAGAAACGATATTACCATTCGCTCCATCAGATATACCGAAGCCGACACAAGTGGCATTTCGGGCGAAAAGGGCGAAGAAACCAGGACATGGTGCAACGCGCCGCTCAGACTTTCGACAAGTCTTTACGGCAACGGGCATACGATTGACTGGAAACACCGCGACTACGACGATCCGACCGCCAAGCCGAACATCATGGGCTCGAACATACTCGTGATGGATGGTCCCCAGGGAAAAGACGCGCCGCGCGTACTTTTAAGGAACGTGAAGATTAAGTCGTCCGAACTTCCGAAAAGCAACACGTTTGCAAGCAAAGATTTCGTCGGTATCGGCGTCGAAACAAAGGGCAACGTGCACGTGCAATACTGCGTCATCGAAAACGCAATGTACTGTATGCGCGTCGGCAGCTACGACAACGAGGAAGAGGCGATAAAGAAAGGCGATTTTGCCGAAACGCTTATCGAAGGCACGATTATGAGCAACAGCAGCAAATTCACCTGCTTCTCCTGGTGCACTTACAAGAACCAGAGAGTCGTGATGAAAAACTGCGTATACGGTCAGGCGGCATCCCCGTCCGTCGGATTTTCCAGCGGCGACGACAACGAAGAGCATACCTGCAATCTCGACATTCAGGGAATACTGAGAATTTACAACTGGAAACAGGACGTCGACCTTGACCTTGTCGGCGGAATCACCAACAACGACGCAATCGACAATATTTTGAAAGACGTTATCCAAAAAGGCTTACAGGGGAAACGCTACGAGCACCTGTTTGTCAAAGACTCCGGCGTAAGATATATGCACTGCGGAATGTTGTTCAGCGGGCTGAGTCAGGAAAACCGCGTAACCGTAACGGGCGCGCTTGAAGAAAACGGATTCGACCACGCAGAAATCAAGCTCAACGAACTTGTTGCGGAAATCAGTCCCGGCGCGGCAATTATTGTGGGCAACATGCATCCCGTGACGTTTTACGGATATACCGACGAAAGCAAAACGCCCGTAAAACACAATTCAAATCTCGTTCACTCGCAGGAGTTGTACAAACTGCTTCGCGGAGAATAAACAACGATTGAACTTTGCAACCGCCGTATTTACGGCGGTTTTCTTTTTCGTTCTTGACAAGCGCGCTTTATGATAGTTATAATAATGTGTATAAGAACTATCAGAGGTGTTTTATGAAAGGTCTTGCATTGGAAGGCGGCGGCGTAAAAGGCGCGTATCACATCGGCGTTATGACGGCTCTGCGCGAAATGGGGCTTGCCGATTTTGACGGCTACGTCGGCACGAGTATCGGCGCGATCAACGCTGCTATGTTCTGCGCCGGCGACTGGGAAAAAACCCTGGAACTTTGGGACAATATCAATATGCAGAACGTCCTTGATATGGACGAACTGTCGGTAAAGGAACTGACGCAGGGACAATTCAACGCGCAGCTTATCGGCAACGTCGGAAAACTTTTAAGAAACCTTGGCGTGTTCGTCGATACGACGGCGGACAAAATGCGCGCCTTTCTGAAACAATATATCGACGAAAAGGCAATCAGAAAAAGTAATAAAGACTTCGGACTTGTGACCTATTCCGTCCCCGATTTCGCGCCGCATTACATGATGAAAGAAGATATCCCCAAAGGGCAGATTTACGATTACGTAATGGCGTCGTCGGCGTACCCCGCGTTCAAATGGCAAAAAATCGAAGGCAATGAAAACAAGTGGTTCATCGACGGCGGCGTTTACGACAATATGCCCGTGAAAATGCTGGTCGACAAAGGCTACGACGAAATCGTCGCAATCCGCACGAATATCAAAAAATACCGCGCGTACCGCGACGTCGACTTAAAGGGCGCGAAACTTCTGGTGTTTACCCCCAGCGAAAAGCTCGATTACGCCGTAAACTTCACGAAAGAAAATATCGATAGATTCAAGGAAATGGGCTATTACGAGGCAAAGCGCACAATTCTGGGCTTGCCGAGTTTCAGATTCTGCGTGCGCGCCGTCGACGATCAGGCGTTTTCCGACTTCATGCACGGCATCGACAGAAAAGCCATCGAAGAAATCGTCACCCTTGCGAAACTTAAAGTGCATAAGTCGCAGGACGCGAATATCGAGGACGTCATCGACACGCTGCGAGATATACTTAAACTGTCGTCAAAGTCTTCGGACTTGCAGGTGTTTGAAAACTTTCTGGAAGTTTTCGCCGTGTATTTTAACGTCGACCGCTTCCGCTTTTACGATATCGACGAGTTTTACGAAGCCGTTTTCTCCGCCGCGAAAAAAGCCGCAAAGGGCATTAAAGGCGGCATAGACGAGGTCATCAAAAACGACAGGGGTATCAAAAACGAATTAAAGGAAATATTCATAGCGTTTTATAAGTGCTATCACCCGCCAAAACGCCTTAATAAATAATGGAAAAACTTTTACTTCTCGACAGCAACAGTCTTTTGCACCGCGCGTATTACGCGCTTCCCGGTCTTACCGACAGCAAAGGAAACCCAACAGGCGCGATCTTCGGATTCGTGTCCATGCTCGCGCGGCTTATCAAGGAAGAAAAACCGACGCATATCGCGGCTGCGTTTGACCTGAAAGCGCCGACGTTCAGGCATAATATGTATGCGGGCTACAAGGCGACCAGAAAACCTATGCCCGAAGAACTTGTGAAACAAGTGCCCGTCCTTAAAAAACTAATCGGCGACCTTGGGATCAAAATCGTGGAACTTGAAGGGTACGAGGCGGACGATATTATCGGCACGCTTGCAAAAAGGTTTTCGTGTCCTACGGATATCGTCACGGGCGACCGCGACAGCCTGCAACTTATCGACGACACCACCAACGTGCTTTTCACGAAAAGGGGGATCACTGAAGTCGTGAGATACGACAAGGAAAGGCTTTTTGAAGACGGCTTCGAAACGCCGTCGGCGATTATCGACTACAAGGCTCTTCGCGGCGACGCGTCCGACAATATCCCCGGGATTCCGGGCATCGGCGAAAAGACCGCGATGGAACTTCTCAAAACCTACGGCACAATGGAAAACGTCCTTGCTAACGCCGACGAAATCAAAGGGAAACTCGGTGAAAAAATCAGGGACGGAAAGGATATGGCGCGGCTTTCTTACACGCTTGCGACAATAAATACCGCCGTGCCGATAAATATCGGAATGTCGGATATTACGTTTTCGTATCCGCTTTCAAAAAGTGCGAAAAACGCGCTTATCGCGCTGGAATTCACGTCGCTTACAAAGCGTTTCGCGTTTACTGGCGAAGAAGTAAAACCCGAAGAAAACGACACTTCACAGGTCAAAATCGAATATACAACAGTTGAAATTGACAACATCTACGATTTGAAGAAGTTGTTTGACGACAACAAAGGAAAGCCGTTTGCGCTTAACGCAGGGGCGGACGTCGACGTTGCGTTTTCTGCCGACAGACTTTATGTGATTAAACAAAACTATGACCTTTTCGGCGGTATAACGATGGACGACGTACTGAAAGAAATCGCGCCGCATTTGACAAGCGAGTGCGTCGTATCCGACCTGAAAAAACTTTTGCATCTTTTCAAGGACGCCGGCGTCGAAACGTCGGTAACGCCAAAGGATATCGGACTTCTTGCATATCTTGTTTTCGGCGGAAGAAGTTTCAAGGATATAGTTACTCTTGCCGCCGCCGCAAACGTTTCGGGCGACTCGGTTACGGCGTTTTTCGCAATCTGCGACTACCTCGAAAAGGAACTTGAAAGCAAGGATCTTTCGTCCCTGTATCACGATATCGAACTGCCGCTTGAACGGGTTTTGTTCGATATGGAATGTGCGGGCGTGAAAGTCGACGTCGGGGTTCTGGAAGAACTTCGGAAAAAATACGAGGACGAAATCGAAACGCTCACCGCAAAGATTTATTCGTACGCCGGTGAAACTTTCAATATAAATTCGCCGAAACAACTCACGGTGATATTGTTTGACAAGCTCGGACTGAAACCGTCCAAAAAGAACAAGACGGGGCTTTCCGTCAACGTGGACGTGCTTGAAAAACTTTACGAAGAACATCCGATTATCCCGCTTATTTTAAGGTACCGTCAGATTTCCAAACTGTTGTCGACTTACGTGCTGGGGCTTGAAAAGGCGGTGTCGTCCGACGGGCGCGTGCATACCGAATACAAGCAGACACTTACGAATACGGGCAGGCTGTCTTCGACCGAGCCGAACCTTCAAAATATCCCGACTCGCACTGTCGATGGCAAGGAAATCCGCCGTGCGTTCGTCGCGGAAAAGGGCAAAGTGCTGATTTCCGCCGACTATTCGCAAATCGAACTTCGTCTTATGGCGCACATGAGCGGCGACGAAAACCTCATACGGGCGTACAACGAAAGCCGCGACATTCACGCCTCGACCGCTGCGGAGATTTACGGCGTCGATATTGCCGACGTAACGGACGAAATGCGCCGCAACGCAAAAGCGGTCAACTTCGGAATAATTTACGGAATAAGCGACTTCGGACTCGCGCAAAACCTGTCGATCAGGGTTGCCGACGCGAAAAAGTATATCGAACGGTATTTCAGGACTTATCCGAAGGTCAAAGAGTTTATGGACGGGCAGGTCGAATTCGCAAAAGAGCACGGCTTTGTAAGGACGCTTTTCAACCGCATACGTCTTATGCCGGAACTTTCGTCAAGTAACTATGCCGTGAGAGAGTTCGGAAAGCGCGCCGCAATGAACTTCCCGCTGCAAGGTACCGCCGCCGACATTATAAAAATCGCAATGCTGAAAACGGCGAAAAACATTGAAGGAACAAGTGCGAAACTTCTTTTGCAGGTTCACGACGAACTTATCGCGGAAGCCGACGAAAACGAAAAGGACAAGGTCGAAAAAATCCTGAGAGAAAGCATGGAAACCGCGGTAAAACTCAGCGTCCCCCTTACGGTCGGCGTCGCAAGCGGCAAAAGCTGGTACGAGGCGTAATATGAAAGTTGCGGTAACGGGCGGCATAGGCGCAGGGAAAAGCGAATTTATGCGCGCCGTGAAAGAACTTGGGATAAGGACGTATTCCGCCGACGAAATCAATGCGGAACTTTTGTGCGACAAAGGATATATCGAAAAACTTTCGGCGACATTTCCGCTTGCCGTAAAAGACGGGAAAGTCGATAAGGCTGCTCTTCGCGAAGAAGTGTTTTCAAACGAGAAGAAGCGCAAAACGCTCAACGCACTCGCGCACCCCGAAATACGACGGAAAATCGAAGAAATCACGGGCGACGCCGTCGTCGAAGTGCCGCTTTTGTTTGAAAGCGGAATGACGGATTTGTTTGACAGAGTAATCGTCGTGACCGCCGGTGAAGACGTGAGAATAAACCGCATCGTTTCGACAAGGAACATATCAAAAGACCTTGCGAAAAACATAATAAAAAACCAAGCCACGGACGACGAAAGAATTAAGCTGGCGGACTACGTCGCGATAAACGACGGCACCCGAAAAGATTTATACGAACAAGCGAAAAACATTATAAAAAGGATTTTTGAATAATAATATGGAAAACGTTCTTGACATTCTCGGCGGCGTGAAAGACTACGCCCATCGCGGCTGTTTCGACAAGACTTTGCCCGAAAACTCGCTCACTGCAATCCGCATTGCGGCGGACAAAGGGCTGGGGCTTGAAATCGACGTGCATCTGACAAAAGACAACAAACTCGTCGTGTTTCACGACCACACGTTAAAGCGTATGTGCGGCGTAAGCGGCATTGTCGAAGAAATGACGGAAAGTCAGCTGACCGCGCTTAAACTCAAAAACACTTCGCACACGATTCCGACGCTGAAAGACGTGCTTGCGGCGGTTGACGGGCGCACTCCGATATTGATTGAGTTGAAGTGCCGAAACAACGAAATCGCACTTTGTGACGCACTGATTGATGAGTTAAAGTCCTATAACGGCAAATATATGTACATAGGCTTCAACGAAAAAGCGGCAAAGTATTTTAAGGATAAGGGATATACGATCGCGCTCTCGTGCTTTAAGCCGAAGACGCCGAAACTCGATTTCAAACCCGATTTTCTGCTTTGCAATATTCTGGGGATTCCGCGCAGCAAGAAAAAACGCGCGAAATATCCGCCGTTCATATCCTGGACAATCGAAAGCGAGCGCGGCAGGAAAAAATCGGAAGAAACGTCGGTCGCGACCATTTACAACACGGCAAATTTCAATTTCTGAAAACAAAAAACGTCATTGCGAAGCATCGCTTGCGATGCTGTGGCAATCTCCCGGAAGGGGAAAGCCTTTCGTGCGTTTTTGAAATAAAAAATAAGAATAAAGATAAGAGGTAAAATTATGCAAAACATCACAAACGGCATTCTGGACGTAACGGTCAACGAAAACGGCAGCCTTCTCGACAGCGTGAAATATCGCGGCGAGGAATATCTCTGGCAGGGCAGCGAGAAATCGTGGAAATCGAAAGACATCGTCATCTTCCCCTTCGTCGCGCGCCTTAAAGACGGCTGGTATACCGTCGACGGAAAACGCTACGAAATGAAAAATCACGGACTTGCCCGCTACAACGTCTTCACGGCGGAAAGCAACACCGGCGACACGCTCGTCATGGACTTTAAATCGACGGAAGAAACCAAAAAACAATATCCGTTCGATTTCGATTTCAAGGTGAAATACGCGCTTGTCGGAAACAGTATGAAAATCACGTACACCGTCGTAAACACCGGCGACGTCGATATGCCTTTCGGGCTCGGCACGCACTTCGGATGGGCGCTTGTCGGCGACGAAACCGACGATACCTGCGACGTATCCGGCAACTTTGCGATTATCGACACCGATAAACCCATCGAAGAATATGAATTCGACGACGATCTGCACCTTGTCAAGGGCGAGAAAAAGTCGGAATTTACCAACAAAATCCCCCTGGTGAAATCGACCTTTATCCACGATGCGGTCGTCACGAAAAACAACGCGAAAAAAGTAACCCTTCTGCGCCGCGACGGCAAGAAAATCACGTTCGACATCGGCAACGTTCCCGTGCTTGCGATATGGTCCAACAACAAAATGGGCAAATACGCCTGCATCGAAGCGTGGTGGGGACTTCCCGACACCGTCGATTGCGACAGGGAACTGAAAAACAAATTCCTTATCAACACTCTCCCCGCGGGAAAGACGTTCGAATATGAAGTAACCGTTACGTTTTAATAAATAAACGGCGTTTATTATTGAAATTTTCAAAGGCGCGTGCTACAATTTAACGGTAGCGCGCGTTTTCGCGCAAAGGAGTATTTATGCAAAGAATGAAAGTTTCGGAAATTCCTTATGAAAGAGCGGACGCCGAAAAGGTATGCGGCGTCATTGATAAAGCGGTTGAAAAAATCAACGCGGCGAAGTCCGTCGACGACGTGCTGGAAGCAAGAGAACTCGTGAACGACGCTTTGCGCGATTTTTATACGGAGTCGTCGCTTGCGAACGCTCGTTTCACGCTTAATACCAAGGACGAGTTTTACAGCGCCGAAAAGGACTATTACGACGAGAAAATGCCCGTGGTGCAGGTGAGTTATCTTAAATACGCCGACGCGATTTTAAGAAGTAAGTTTTTGGACGAACTCAAAACAAAAATAAATCCCGTCATCATTAAACAATTCGAGTTGCAGAAAAAAGCGGTGAGCGACGCGATCGTTCCCGAAATGCAAAAAGACAACGCGCTTGTTACGGAATACTCAAAGTTCGTGTCGGAATGTACGTATAATTTCCGCGGCAAGGATATTACGCTTGGCGAACTTCGCAAATTCGCGCAGGACAGCGACCGCGCAACCAGAAAAGAAGCGTACGTCGCGCTTGGAAAAACGCTGGAAAAACACAGCGATTTTCTGGACGACGTCTTTGACAGAATGGTCAAAAACCGCGACCTTATGGCAAAGAAAATGGGATACAAGAACTACGTCGAGTTGGGCTACTACAACATGGGCAGGCTTTGCTATGACGAAAAAATGGTAAAGGTTTTCCGTGAAAACGTCTTAAATGATATCGTGCCCGTCGTGACGCGTCTTAAAAAGCAGGTTGCGGAAAAACTCGGCATCGACCACATGCGTTTATACGACAACGACACGTATTTTCAGGAAGATCCGAAACCCGCTCTCGACGAGCGCGGCATTCTGAAAGCAGGGCAGGAAATGTACAAGGATATGAGCCCCGAAACCGGCGCGTTTATGGATATGATGATGGATACCGACGCGTTCGACGTGTTCACGCGCGAAGGCAAATGGACGGGCGGATATATGACGAGTTTCGATAAGTATCACCAGCCGTTCATCTTCGCAAACTTCAACGGAACGACCGCCGACGTCGACGTCGTAACGCACGAGGCGGGACACGCTTTTGCGTATTATATGTCGGAACCCGTCGTGCCGTACGAACTTGGTCTCGGCGCAATGGAAACGGCGGAAACACACAGCATGTCAATGGAGTTTTTCGCCTGGAAATATACTGATATGTTTTTCGGCAAAGATGCAAATAAGTACCGTTATAAGCACCTTTTCGATGCTTTAACCTTCATTCCGTACGGAACGATAGTGGATTACTTCCAACATATCGTATACGAAAATCCCGATATGACGCCTAAGGCACGCAACGACGTCTGGCTGAAACTTGAAAAAGAATTCCGCCCGTGGATGGACGCCGACGACGTGCCGTATCTTTCAAAAGGTACAAGATGGCAATACCAGAATCATATTTTCGAAAGCCCGTTTTATTACATCGATTACTGCCTTGCTCAGACCGTCGCGATCGAGTTTCTGGAAGAATCGCAAAAGGATTACGACAAGGCGTTCAAGGCGTATCTTGCACATGCGACGCGCGGCGGCTCGTACGTCTTCACCGATCTTGTTCGCCTTGCGGGGCTGAAATCTCCATTTGAAGAAGGCGCGCTTAAAGAAGTCGCGAAAACGTCTGAAAACATCCTTTCGTCGCTTCAAAAAACGTTTTAATTTTTAAGGGGATAATAAATTATGAAAAAAACAAAAGTCAGGACAAGTAAAATTCTGTTGTGGGTTGTGTCGGCGGCGCTCGTCGCAATACTGTCGGTGTCGCTTGCCTTTATGGGCGTTGCGCTCAACCGCACGAAAAACCTTTATAAAACCGATTTTTCAGACCTTACCGGGCTCGCAAGCAAAACCGTGTTGTTCATCGGCGACGGTATGGGCGAAAACCATATTAAAACGACGGAAACGTATTACGGCGAAAGGGCGTTCATGCGCTCGCTCGGGGCAGACGGGTTCGTAACGACGTTTTCAAACAACGTCGGGATTCCCACGGACAGTGCGGCAGCCGGGAGCGCGCTTGCAACCGGACAAAAATTTAATAACGGCGAAGTCGCACGCCACGGCGGAAATAACGTCAAAAGCGTCGCAGAGTACGCCAAGGAAAAAGGGCTCGGCGTGGGTATCGTGACAACGGACAATCTTTACGGCGCGACGCCGGCGTCGTTTTCGTCGCACGCAAACAACAGGGGCGACACTTCCGAAATAATTAAAGGGCAGATTAACGACGTCGTGGACTTGTATCTCGGCGCGGGAAAAGACGAATACACGAAATATAAATCGCAGTTTGAAAGCAAGGGCTTTACGTTCGCAACAAGCCTTAACGACGTCAACGGCGTCGTTGGAAGCGTTTTGAGCAATAAATTGATTATGCCGTTTTCGTCGCTTCCATCGGAAGACGGCACCGCCGATACGCCTACGCTCGAAATGTGCACCGAGTTCGCACTGAAATTTATGGAATCCCGCTTCCCGGGCGGATATTTTCTGATGATCGAGGGCGCGCATATCGACAAAAAAAGTCACAAAAACGATATTATCCCGATGACAAAGTACCTTAAAAGCTTCGACAACTCCATTAAAATCGCATACGACAGGCTAAAAGACCTCGACAGCGCGATTATCGTCACCGCCGACCACGAAACGGGCGGGCTGAAATACAAGGACGGCGAAACCAAAGACGATATCAAAAACAGCCTTTATACCACGAAAACGCATACGGGCACCAACGTGAAATACTTCATTTTCGTGAAAGGATTGTCTCAGGACGAGCTGAAAGCGATTATTCTCGAGAAAATCGACAACACCGACGTAAACCGCATTGCGCGCGCTCTTCTCGCCGCTTAAACATAAATGGTTTCAAATACTTGACTTTATGCGGTTTTTAAGATATTATTTTATCCGTTGTGCGGACATGGCGGAATTGGCAGACGCGTAAGATTCAGGTTCTTATGGTCGCAAGGCTGTGCAGGTTCAAGTCCTGTTGTCCGCACCAATAGTAACGGTCTATAAGTATTTTGCTTATAGACCTTTATTTTTTTATTTTTACGCTGAAATCGGCGTTTTACTGTAAAAATTAAGACCCATAAGAGCATTTTCACGCTTTTATCGGTCTTTTTTAATGTAATTTTTTTGAGAAAATCTCACGACAGATTTTGTCTCATACACTTTAAGTTAATGTATGGTAAAACTCTCCCACGCCTGGATTTGAACTATATAAATAATTAAAATTTTATATATTTTTTTTCAAACCGATTGTTACTTATTGAGTGTTGAGAAATAAGTAACAAAATTATATAATTATATGTATAACTTAACGGAGGATTTTTATGATTAGAGAAAAAGTTGGTAAGAGAATTAAAGAATTACGCCATAAGTTAGGTATTAGCCAAGAAGAATTAGCGGATAAGGCGGAAATACATAGAACGTATATTGCAAGTCTTGAAGTTGGCAAGCGAAATATTTCTATAGTAACATTAGAAAAAATTGTTATAGCACTTGAAGTTTCTTTGAGTGAATTTTTCAGGTTTAATTAATAGGTGTAATATGTATAATTATATAACCAGAGATGACAATATAATTAAAATTAAAGATGAACTTATTTTAACGAATGAACAGGTCGTTGCTGCAATTAATTTTGCTAATAATGCAATAAAATCATTAGATGAACAAACCAAGGCTTTCGATATTAATATATTTGAAGCAATGGGTATGCGAAATTTAAGTGGGATAGTAGGTGAATATTTAGGTAAAAGTTTACAAAGATTTTCTAATGGGAATTTACATTCAAATTTACACCAAGATGGTTATCCCGATTTATTACTAACCAATAATGTTGAACGTAAAACTTATTTTTCTTCATTATTTACAATTATCAACGGAAAAAAATATCCAAAAGATAAGTCTTCGTTTAGTCCTTATAAATTTGGTGGAATAGAGGTTAAAGCAACCTGTGGCAGTACTCCACCAGCAAGTAATGTGCCTAAACCTTTAATTGGGGAACAGCGAATTTCATTAATTAATGCTTTTGATTGGAAAGCGCACCATAGAACAACAAATAATTTAATAGGAATACTTTGGGATTTCTATAATCAAGTTCCAACAATTGTTGCGGCTTTTTATTGCAATGAGTTGGTTGTTGATGATTGGGGTAAAATTGTACAACCAAGGGAAAATGGGGGCAGAACAACAAGTGTTTCAATAATGAATAGTCAAGGAATTAAAAAAATGTGCAATAATTGGATTGCTGTAATTGATGATGAGCAATATATATCAACACTCTCAAAAAACAAATGGATTGGTTATCGTGTTAAACGATAATTGTTACTTATAGTTGACATTTTGTTGCCTATATGATACAATGAACAAAAAATAGGAGCGATTTAATAGTGAACAACAAATTAAAAGCAATAAGCCTTTTTTCTTCTTCAGGTATTGGCGATTTAGGATTGCACGCAAACAATATTGAAACTGTTATTGCGTGTGAATTATTAGAAGAAAGAATGTCTTTATTTAAGAATAACAATCCAAAAACAAAATGTTTTTGTGGAGATATTTGGAAGTTACAAAATGATATTATAAATTATTATAATAACAATAATGAAGAACCTCCTTTTGTTATTTTGGCGACCCCCCCTTGTCAAGGGATGTCCACAAATGGTATGGGAAAAATGCTAAGTGACTATAGAAAAGGTTTACGCCCTAAATTCGATGAGCGAAATAGATTGATAATCCCTGCTCTAAATATTATAAAAAAACTACGCCCCGAATGGGTAATATTTGAAAATGTTTCAAATATGGGTAACACTTACATATATGATGAAGAAAATAATTTAGTTAATATAATTGAATATATTCATAAGGAATTGGGAGATGAATATGTGGGAGAGCCAAAAGTTATAGATTGCGCTAATTATGGTGTTCCAGAACATAGAGTTAGGCTTATAACAATTTTAACGAGAAATAAAAAAGGAAAGCAATATTTTTATAAAAACAATACGTTTTTACCACCAGCTACTCATTCAGCGCAAGACACATTAACAACACAAAGGTGGGTTACTTTAAGAGATGTTATAGGTAATTTGCCCCCATTAAGAGCCGAAAAGGGGTTTAATGTTGATACTATAAATGAATTGCATAAAGTGCCAATATTGGACGATAAAAAGTTGTGGTGGTTAGACAATACGCCTGAGGGGAATACAGCGTTTAACAATCAATGTGTTAATCCTGAATGTGGATATAATTACAACCCTGTACACGGTGCAAAGCATAATAATGAGGGGATAAACAAGGCAAATGATGACACACCCCTATTTTGTGTAAAATGTGGAGCATTATTACCAAGACCGTATGTTGAAGATAAAAACGGAATTAAACGAATAATGAAGGGCTACACAAGTGCTTACAAACGTATGAATTGGGATGAGCCAGCAAGCACACTCACTCAAAACTTTCAATATGCTTGTTCCGATAATAAAGTTCACCCAAAACAAACAAGAGTATTGTCACTTTGGGAGGGATTAATAATACAAACCATTGCACAATACCCATATTCATTCAAAATAAATAATAAGTTAGTTAATGACGGTTTAATAAGAGATACAATTGGAGAGAGTGTTCCACCTAAAATAATTGATATTATCATTAAAAATATATTAAGTATTACTAGCTAATATAATTGTTTTATCAAGATAAACGAGTAACTGATTTAGATAAATAATAAAAGTTTGATATAGTCCCACACACATACCCTAAAAACGAGATTTTGTCGTACACACACAAACAAGAATAAAACGAACCG
>ERZ1673738.591-NODE-591-length-63281-cov-10.155015_pt1 | contig 63281 bp, 36 predicted proteins | sample MGYA00580198_ERZ1673738 | MGnify/ENA primary metagenome ERZ1673738 (study PRJEB41218, sample SAMN15661784) | gut metagenome | host: Homo sapiens | place: Canada: London | collected 2015-08-20/2019-03-30 | study: EMG produced TPA metagenomics assembly of... | reverse complement strand
AGGCTTGATGGGATTCGATTCTTGCTCGGCATCCGCATAAATCGGTTTATCACCGCAAAAATAGTTAGTGATGACGAATGGAATCCCTAATAATCAAAGTTTTTTAAGGACCTCGCCGACAAGTTTCATATCGACTTTGCCCGCATAGTTGGTTTTAAAGTGTTTCATAACCGAAGGTACGGTTTTGTCGTCGAGTTTTTCGATTATGGCCTTGATTTCTTCCTCGGAAAGAAGTTTCGGAAGGTATTTTTTAACCGTTTCGATCTGATGATCGAGGCTCGCCACCGTTTCCGCTCTTCCCGCTTTGACAAACCCCTCTCTTTCCTCAATAAGTTCGTTTACGGTTTTCTGCAAAATTTTGGTAACGTCCGCGTCCGTCATTTCCTCGCCGGCGGCTTTTTTCTCTATTCCCGCAAGCATAAGTTTGTTGATAACCACGTTAAGCGCGGCTACGGCATCCTTATCGTGATCCTTCATCGCTTCTATTTTTACTTTTTTGAAATCTTCTATCTGCATATTCTTATTCTCCTTTTCGCTCTTTCGGCTATATTTTAATCTCGGATTCTGAAAATGTCAAGCGCATTGCGATATGCCAGCCAAGAATAATAAAATGAACCTTGCCAAAACGCTGCGATTCCGGACTATCCGTTCAATATCGTTATGTTATGCGGTGAGTTCAAACAATTGTCCGAACCGCGGAAAGATCGGCTGAAAATCAAAGAATTTATCTAATATTTTTGAGAAAAAACCTATAATAGCGCCGTTTATGACAGCCATGACGAGCGTTCCCCAACCGATTCCTTCCATGCTGCCGAAAAACACGAAAGTCATAACAATGCTTGCCGTTAAACACGATAAATCGACAATCGTTTTGAGAACGGATATTTTTATACCGTATCTCGACGAAACGGCTTTTACGAAAAAGTCGTAAACCTGCGGATAAAGATAGGTTTTAAAAAACAGCGCAATCGAAAACGAGGTTATAATTACGCCCGAAACAAACATAATCGCTCTGAGCCATATATCTATGCTCACAGAGGGCGTTATCGCCGGATTGAAAAACGGAATCATTCTCCACAGATCGAGAACCATACCGTAAATAAGGCAGGTTACAAAGGAAAACAAGTAAACAAACCTGAATTTTTTCAAAATTACACAAAGAACGACGAACAGCCCCGCCTGAATCACGTATTCGGCTTGTCCGAATGTCAGGACGCCCGTTTTCAGGCTCAATAAGTAAGCCGGCGCAACTATCATCGAAATTCCGAAATCCGCGGCGGAAAGAATCGCGACCGCGAACGATAACAGGATTATCGCCGCAACGTACGTCGCTTCGCTCGACAATTTGATTTTGTGTTTTTCGTTGGTTTGTACGTTTTTTTCCATAGGTTTATTCACTCCTTTTCTTTTGCAATATTTCGCCAAAATAAAACGCCGCGCGCATAATAAGCGCATGGCGAAAAATGAGATCATTCTCAGAAAAATCCATACCGATTTTGTGTTTTAATTATATTACAAAAAAATATGATTGTCAAGCGCAGAAAAGGTAGTTTTATTTTTTGCAAAAAACAATCGTTTATCGACTTATAGAGCGACTTATATCGGCAGATCCTTCAATATACGCAACTATGAACGCAATCCCCGTTTAATTTTTTAAAAAAAGACCCGCGAAACAGATCGCAGGTCTTTTGCCTTGTTCAATTGTTATTTCTCGTAAGGCTTTTCGCCGTACAACGACTGCATAACATCGTCGTATTTCTTCATTTTATCGTATTGCTTCAGTTCGATATCGCTGTCGAAATCGAGAAGGCGTTGTTTTTCCGCTTTCGTGAGTTTCGTCGGGACTTCCACGGTTACCGTCACGAACAAACTACCCGTTCCGTAACGCGAGGATATTCCCTTGCCGCGAATCTGGAATACTTTCCCCGATTGAGTTCCGTCGGGGATATCGAGCCACACGGCGTCGTCAAGCGTGGGAACTTTAACCTTTCCGCCGAGCGCGGCAGTCGTGAAACTGATGGGCAGATCGACGTAAAGGTCGAATTTGTTTCTTTTGAAAATCTTATGCGGCTGAACTTTGAAAACCACGATAAGATCGCCCGGTTCGCCGCCCGTCGTAGATGCTTCGCCGTATCCTTTTTTTGTGATGTAACTGTTCGTATCCGCGCCGGCGGGAATGTTGAGCGTTATCGACGTGGATTTACGCTGATAACCTCTTCCTCCGCACGTGGGACATTTTTCTATGATTATCTTGCCGGTGCCACCGCAAGCGTCGCAGGCGCGCTGTTGAACGGTTCTGAAAATGCTGTTGCCGGATACGTATTGTATAGTACCCGTACCCTTACATTTTTCGCACTGCTTATAAGACGTGCCGTTCTTCGCTCCCGTGGATCTGCAATCGGGGCAAGGCTCTTTTCTGTTGTAAGTGATGGTCTTCGTACAACCTTTCGCGGCGTCGAGGAAGGACAACTCCACTTCGAGATTGATATCCTCGCCGTCCGAACGCGCGGACGCTCTGCCTCCGCGATCCGAACCCGAAAACGCGCCGAAAATGTCGCCGAAAATGTCGCCGAAACCTCCGAAACCGCCCGCGCTTGAAGAACCGCTCCCGAATCCGCCGAATCCGCCGAAATTACCCGACCCCATTCCGGGATGTTCGAGTTCCATATCGTACTGCTGACGTTTTTGCGGATCGGATAAAACTTCGTTGGCTTCGTTTATCTCTTTGAATCTTTTTGCGCATTCTTCGTCGTTGGGGTGAAGGTCGGGATGATACTGACGGGCAAGTTTTCTGTAAGCCGCTTTTATATCGTCCTGCGATGCCTTTTTATCCACACCGAGAACTTCGTAATAATTTTTTGCCATATATTATACCTATGTACGCCTTTGCGCGGGCGGGCATTCGCCCGCCCGCGCACAAAACGTTATGCGTTATTTGAATTTTGCTTTCTCTTCCGAAAATCCGGTTGCCCGGAAATTATGCTTTCGGAAATCAGTTCTGGTGGAATTCGGTTTCGCCGTCATCCGCGCCTGCTCCGCCGTTGGGATTTGCGCCCGTCGCCTGAGCGTTTGCCGAAGCCTGCTGATAAAGTTTCGTGAATACCGGCTCGATATCTTTGGAAAGTTTTTCGGTTGCGGCGACGATCTTGTCGTTATCGTCCGAATTGAGCGCGTCCTTAGCCTCTTTAACGGCGTTTTCTACAACCGTTTTATCTTCTTCCGAAACTTTGTCGCCGCTGTCTTTCATAGTCTTTTCAACCTGGAAGATAAGGCTGTCGAGTTTGTTCTTGTTTTCGACCGCTTCTTTTCTCTTCTTATCTTCGGCTTCGTACATTTCGGCTTCCTTAACGGCTTTCTGAATATCTTCTTCCGAAAGGTTCGTGGAGGAAGTGATGGTTATATCAGCCGCTTTCTGAGTTCCGAGATCCTTTGCCGTTACGTGAACGATACCGTTTGCGTCGATATCGAACGTGACTTCGATCTGAGGAATACCTCTCGGAGCGGGAGCGATTCCGCCGAGGTTGAACTGACCGAGCGTTTTGTTATCCTTTGCGAACTGTCTTTCGCCCTGAAGAACGTGGATAGTAACTTCGGACTGATTATCGGCCGCCGTGGAGAATACCTGGGATTTCTTAACGGGAATCGTCGTGTTCTTTTCGATGAGTTTTGTGAATACGCCGCCGAGGGTTTCGATACCGAGCGACAACGGAGTTACGTCGAGAAGAAGAACGTCCTTTACTTCACCCGTTAAAACGCCGCCCTGAATCGCCGCGCCGATAGCAACGCATTCGTCGGGGTTGATGCCCTTAAACGGTTCTTTGCCCGTTTCGCATTTAACGGCTTCCACAACAGCGGGGATACGAGTCGAGCCGCCGACGAGGATAACTTTTTCGATATCCTTATAGGTAAGTCCCGCGTCTTTCATAGCCTGACGCATGGGAGCCTTCGTCGATTCTACGAGATCGCCCGTCATGGTGTCGAATTTATCTTTGGTAAGCGTTACGTCAAGGTGCTTAGGACCGTTGGCGTCCGCGGTGATGAACGGAAGGTTGATGTTGGTGGAACTCATGCTGGAAAGTTCGATTTTAGCCTTTTCCGCCGCCTCCTTGATTCTCTGCATAGCCATCTTATCTTTCGAAAGGTCGATGCCTTCTTTCGCTTTGAAATCGTCGACGACGTAATCCATAATTCTCTTATCGAAATCGTCGCCGCCGAGCATGCAGTTACCGTTGGTGGCAAGAACCTCGAACACTCCGTCGCCGATATCGAGAATGGACACATCGAACGTGCCGCCGCCGAGATCGTAAATCATGACCTTATGCGAAGTTTTATCCTTATCGAGTCCGTAAGCAAGAGCCGCCGCCGTGGGTTCGTTGATAATACGAAGCACGTTCAAGCCCGCGATTTTGCCTGCGTCCTTTGTTGCCTGTCTTTGACTGTCCGTGAAGTATGCGGGGCAGGTGATAACGGCGTCCTTAACGGGTTCGCCGAGATAAGCCTCCGCGTCCTTTTTAAGTTTCGCAAGAATCATTGCGGAAATTTCCTGCGGGGAATACTGCTTGCCGTCGATAGTGACTTTATAATCGCTACCCATATGTCTTTTAATGGATATGACCGTTCTGTCGCTGTTGGCAACCGCCTGACGTTTAGCAATCTGACCGACGAGTCTTTCGCCGTCTTTCTGGAAACCTACCACCGAGGGGGTTGTTCTCGAACCTTCTGCGTTTGCTATAACGACCGGCTCGCCGCCTTCCATAACGGCTACGCACGAATTTGTTGTTCCTAAATCTATACCGATAACTTTACTCATAATATATATCTCCTTTATGTAATGATTTTTTATTCTTTAATTACGGATACCTGAGCGTATCTCATAATTTTTTCGCCGAGTTTATATCCTCTGCCGTAAACCTGTTTGATCGTTTCGGGTTCGTCGCTTTCGCTCTCCCTCGGAACGGTCATAACGGCGTTTGCGACGTTAGGATCGAACTTGCTGCCCGCTTCCGGCGAAAACTCGATTACGCCGAGCGCCGAAAGGGTTTCGTGATACTTCTTCAGAAGTTTTTCGATTCCGCCCTTCGTGTTGTCGTCGAGCGGCATTTTAAGAGCCCAGTCGAGACTGTCGCCTATCGGCAGAATTTTTTCCACCGTCGTGACTCTTCCGTCGTCGTACGCCGCGCGCACTTCTTCGTTTTTATGTTTGCGGACGTTTTCGCAATCGGCTCTCGCTCTTAAATAATCGTTTTTCGCTTCTTCGCTTTCCTTTTTTAATTTCTCTATCTCCTCGCGGAGTTTTGAAACTTCCGAGTTTGCTTTGCGCAAATTTTCTTTGGCTTCGGCTTCGGTCATTTTATCGACTTCGTCCGGTTCGGCCGATATCTCCTCTTCTTCGAGAGGTTCGGCCGCTTTGCGCGCGGCTTGCTCTTCGTTTCTATCGTAATGTTTTTTTTCGTGATGCGACATTTTTTCAGTCTGTCCTCCTACCTGTTTGTAAGTATGCTTTCAAGAATCTTGCCGACGTTTTCGAGAACGGCCACAACCTTCTGATAATCCATTCTGATCGGACCGATAACGCCGTAAGTTCCGAGTTTGTTGCCGTTTGCGGAATACGTCGCCGTGACGAGCGAACACTCTTTGGGAATTTCGTCGTATCCGTCCGCGCCGATTTTCACGTTGATTTTTATATCGCGATTGTCGCCGCTTAGAAGCGTCATAACCTTATCTTTACTCGTTACCACCGAAAGGAAATCTTTGATTTTTCCTATGTCGGCGTATTCGGGATGGTCGAGAATTTTATCCTCGCCGGCGGTCACGACGTCGTCGCCGGTCGTCTGAACGTAAGTTTTCAGAGCCTCGATGACGTTGACGAAAATGTTTTTGTAGCCCATGAAACTATCTTCCATTTCCGGCTTCATTTCGCATATCTCGCCGAACGTTTTGTTCCTGCACATATTGTCGAGAACCTTTTCGGCGTCCTTCAACTGCTCTTCCGTCATACTTTCCGGTACGGCGATGAAATTATCTTTTAAAAGCCTCATTTCGGTTACGATGATAACCAACGCGCTGTCCGGTTTGTAACGGAAAAACTTTATGCTCACGATTTTTTCGGAAAGATCGTGGCTCTGAATCCCGACCGACGTGTAAGAAGTAAGTTCGCTTATCACCTTCGTGGTGTTTTTGATTACTTCTTCCAGATTATCGGCTTTTTCAAGAAAAATCTTCTTTATATAATCGAGTTCCTTCGCGCTGAGTTTATCCTTTACCATAAGGTCGCTTACGTAAAGTTTATACGCTTCCGCGGAAGGCACTCTGCCCGACGACGTGTGAAGTTGCGTGAGATAACCGAGTTCTTCCAAGGCGGAAAGTTCGTTTCTCACCGTCGCCGAACTTATATCTTTCAGATGACGTTCCGTAAGGCTTTTGGATGATACCGGAACGGCGGTTTCGATATAATCGTCAACCACGTACTGAAGTATTTTTTTCTTCCTGTCCGACAGTTCCATTTTCTTGGCACTCCTTACGTTTGAATGTTAGCACTCTTTGCTCTCAACTGCTAATCTGCCCACATTATATATCCGCTTGTTTGCTTTGTCAAGTATTTTGAGCAACTTTTTTTAAAATATTTTTTTCGGACTGATTATTGCAGATAAAACCATCTTATTTCATATGGATTCCATTCGTCATCACTAACTATTTTTGCGGTGATAAACCGGTCAAAAAAATAAAAACAACCGGGAAAATCCGATTGTTTTATCAGTTGATTTATTCGATTTTTGCGGCTGCCGTTCCGATTTGCAAGTCCGTTTGCAAGTCGGTTTGTAAGCCTGTTTTCATATCGGGTCGCGCGTCGGCGGGAGATAAATTTTCTGCGACCGCCGGTTCTGCCGGGAGTGCGTCCGTTTCGGTTATCGCCACGGTTTTAAGTTCCCTCACCTTTTTATCCGTGAGTTTCGGAATGAGCCACTTCTTGTTTTTCTTCAAACTTACGTAACCGATTATCGAAGCGGCGAGCGCGCCGAGCGCGTCGATTATTATATCTTTCATCGTGTCGGAAAGGGCGGCGTGACCGACGAGCGGCGTTCCGTCCGCCAGGGTGTGCTTCTGCATATTGAAACCCATAAGTCCGTCGAGCGAAAATTCGTAGATTTCCCAGATCGCGCCGATGGCGACAGCAAAACAGAAAGCGAAAAGACTGACGAAGAAAGGCGAAAGGCTCATCAGCGTATGCTCGTCCCTATTTAATATTGTTATAAACATAAAGCCGAAGAAACCGAGCATTAAACTACTCATTGCGTGCAGAATCGTGTCCCAATGCGGTATTTTATAATAGAAACTCTGCGCTTCGCCGAGAAAGATCGAACAATAAAGGAAAACTATATAGCATATATAAAGGAAAAACGGAATTTCGAACTTGAACTTGTGCGCAAGCAAACTCGGAATATGAATAACGATTACGCCGAGAATACATTCCGCAATCATCAGCGCGTAATCGGCTCTTGTGTTGAATCCTTCGCCGATCTTTCCGCCGAAAATTATCTTTAATATAAGATAAACTATCGGAATAAGAAAACTTATCATCGTAAAGAAATACGCGACGAGCGCGATCTTTTTCTGATTAGGCGTGCCTGTGGTCGCTTCGACGTTCCCGATGACGTTTATTATCTTTTTCCCGTTACCGTTTGCATTGTTCGCGCCATTGGCGTTTCCGACGTTCTTTGCCGTCTTTACGTTCCGACCGCGATTTGCCTTTGCAGCGTATGCTTTTTTCTTTTTATGTTTCTTGCCCGACATATCCATCCGCTCCTGTTTATTTATTACGGCACTATTATATATTCACATTATAAAAATAAGAGCGGATTAAAAGATAAAAAGGTGAAAATTTCACGGAAATTTTATCAATTATCGCTCAGATTTATTAATTATCGCTCAGATTTATTAATTATCGCTCAGACGGGCATTATGCCGCGCCCCTCGTTTCGGTTTTTTCGTCGATTGATTAAGTTTGCATTAATACAGTTAATCGACTTATAGGCGTACTTTTAACAATTATTCTCCGCAGAAAACAATGGCGTTGACAAATATCTGTCGCCGCTGTCGGGGAAAAGGGTTACGATTTTTTTGCCGGCGTTTTCGGGACGGGAGGCAACCTCAACGGCAGCCTTTAACGCCGCGCCCGACGATATGCCGACAAGGTACCCCTCGGTTTTTGCAATATCTCTGCCGAACGAAAATGCGTCGGCGTCGGAGACGGTAATAACTTCGTCGTAAACGGACGTGTCGAGGACGGGCGGAACGAAACCCGCGCCTATGCCCTGAATTCCGTGCGCGCCCGATTTGCCCGACGAAAGGACGGGGGACTTTTCAGGTTCGACGGCAATGATTCTGACGCCGGCGATTTTTTCTTTGAGATATTTACCCACTCCCGTAATCGTGCCGCCCGTGCCTACGCCCGCGACGAAAAAATCAATGTCGCCGTCCATGTCGGCGTAAATTTCCGGACCGGTGGTTCTGTAATGAATATCGGGATTTGCGGGATTGACAAACTGACCGAGAATGATTCCGTTTTCCTTTCGGGCAATCTCCTCGGCTTTGGCAATCGCGCCCTTCATACCGGACGTTCCTTCGGACAAAACGACTTCCGCGCCGTAAGCGGCGATGAGATTACGCCTTTCGACGGACATCGTTTCAGGCATAACTATCACCACTCTGTAGCCTTTTGCGACGCCCGCGGCGGCAATCCCTATGCCCGTATTCCCCGAAGTCGGCTCGACTATCACCGAATTTTTTACGAGTTTTCCGTCTTTTTCGGCTTTATCTATCATTCCGAGAGCGACTCTGTCCTTAACGCTGCCCGCAGGATTGAAATATTCGAGTTTTGCGTAAATTTTCGCTTTTAATTTGTATTTCTCCTCTATGCGCATCAGTTCTGCAAGCGGAGTTTTTCCTATGAGTTCGGTTGACGATTTATATATACGAGACATAATTTCTCCTTTGCCGTTAAATAATATTCCGACGGATTTTTCTTCATTCGTATTTTATATCTGCGCGCGCCGATTTGTCAATTATTTATATATTAATTACCGAAAGACAGAATGTTGATTACCGGCAAACAAACAAAAAGCCGCCGCGCTTACCTCGCGCGGCGACCGAATTTTGTTAAATGTTTTATAAAGTTTTTAACTGATCTGCGTCGCTACTTGAAAGTCGTTACCTCCTTATCTTTTGCTATATAAGGGTATTTCAACGTATTTTGCCTCGAGGCAAATACGATTATTACTTTCATTTGTATATATTGTATATATTAAGTTTTCTTTCGTAATTTTCGCGCTAAACGGGCGCGCCGTTAATCACTCTGCATCGGCGTTCTCCTTCATCGCGAGCGATTTCGGTATTTTCAAGTAAATTTTCCGGTATGCCATAACATTAATACCTCCTCGTTTGCAAATTCTGAAAACTTGTCAACTTAGTTCATCGGACTGCTCCTTGCTTTTTTTCGGCGACTTTTTTTCATTCGGGTTCACCCGCCTTGTCGGCTCTTCTTTTACTTCTTTAACGCCGCTGCTTTGAAATCTGTGGCGGTTCTACCGCCTGTCGCCTTTCGCTTTTTGCACCTTTATTATAAGCGAGGTTCGGGCGAATGTCAATACCCTTTTCTTTTTTTTCACATTGTGAAATTTTAAAAACAGGTATTGACATTCGCCCGAAACGATGTTAAAATATTAAGTTGCTCTGCCGGACAGCGCCGAAAAATAACCGTTTTTGAAAGTTGGCGCACGCTAATTCAATTTTAAATAAAAAAGGATTTTCCCACCCTTCTTATTTGAATAATTCTTGTTACGAACACATTATAACGCCGCCGATTTTCTTTTATCAGGCGTTGTCGGCAAGTTTTTATTTAGCCTGCTTGGCGGAAAAAAGAACCAACGTTTCGACGTGTTTCGTTTCGGGGAACAAATCATACGGCGTTGCCGACACGATTTTGTAGCCGTTCTCTATTATAGTTTTGATATCTTCCTTTAAAGTTTGCGGATTGCACGATAAATAAACTATCTCGCGCGGAGCGTATCCCGTTATCATAAGCGCGGTTTTTTCGCCGAGTCCGCTTCTCGGCGGATCGACGAAAAATATAGATTTTTCGGCGTTGCCGATCTTCGTCAGAATCTTCGCCGCGTCGCCGCGAATATACGAAATATCTGCCGATAAGTCGTTTAACGCGCCGATTCGCTTCGCATCGCGAACAGCCGACGGAGAGATCTCGATACTCGTAACCTTTTTGCCGCTAAGCGCGAACAACGCGCTCGTTATACCTATTCCGCTGAAACAATCGATGACGTTTTCCGCGGGGGACTTCTTTATTATTTCTAAAACGTCGGAATAAATTCTCTCCGCGGTTTTTTCGTTGACCTGAAAGAACGAATCGGGCGAAAGGGTGAATTTTACGCCGAGCATTTCGCCTTCGAGATAATCCTCGCCGTGAAGTTTTCTGAGTTTGCCGGACAGTACCGCCGCGCTCGACGTTTTGTTGTCGCAGGCGTAAAGACAAACTTTTCCGAATTTTTCTTTAAGGGAGTTATATAAACTTTCCGTACCCGAAATTTTCCCTCCGTTGACGACGAGCGTGAGCATAAGTCCGTCGCCGAGTTTTCTTAAAAGCGCGAAACGCAGAAATCCTTTCCCCGTACGAGGGTTGTAAGCATGCAGGCTTCTCGACCTCGCCCATTCGAGAATTATCGCCAAAGACTCCTTGAACCACTCGCCGTGAAGCAGACAATCTCTTACCGGAATAACGGTATGCGTCAGGTCGTCGAAAAAACCGAGAATGAGTTTTCTGCCCTCTTCGGCAAAGGCGAGATGAGCCTTGTTTCTGTAAGCGAATTCGCCGAGCGACACGGTTTCGCCCACGCCCGCAAAGAACGGTTCGACGGCATTTTTAACCGCTTCACGCTTGATTTCGAGTTGTTTATCGTAAGAAATATGCAAAAAAGCGCAGTTTCCGCAAGAGAGAAAGTTTTTGCATTTCACTTCTCTTCTGCACGCCGCAGGCTCGTCCGTTTTAACGAAATCGGCGTAAAACACAGAGCCTTTTTTGCGTTTTATTTCAACCTCTTCTCGTTCGCCGGGAATCGCGCCGTCGATGATTAATTCGCATGCGCCGACGTTCGCCACGCCTTTGAAATTCTCGTCAAAACGCACCGGCGCGACAAGATATCTGTCCTCGGCAATTTTCTTGTTGATATCTTTCGTATCGGCGGTTTTTGGCGCGCGACGAGCCGATTTCTCTTTTTTAATCTCTTTTATCGTGTCTTCCGAAACGCCCTTGCGGTTAAGAAAATAGTCTTTCGCTTTAACGGATTTTCCCTTTTTTCTTTCGCCCGGAGCGACGGAATCAAATTTCGGATTGGGTTTGTTCTTGTTTTGACGCATATTCTCTCTCGTTTTTCTTTTTTAATATTGCTTATTATACAACATTCGCTTTATTTTTGCAAGTTTCTTCGCTTCGCTTAACGGTTTTTTTCGATATCGCTTTACTTAGACTTTTACTTATGGTATCATAGTTATATATGAGATTGGACAAATTTTTCTCTTCGCAGAAAATCCTTTCACGCAGGGAAAGCGAAGAAGCGTTAAAAAAAGGCCGTATTTCCGTAAACGGCGTTACGGTGAAAAAAGGCGACCTGAAAGTCGATGAAGAAAAGGACGAAATCGCCCTTGACGGAAAAGTCATCAAGTATCAGAAGTACGCCTATATACTCATTAACAAGCCATCAGGCGTTCTTAGCGCAACGGAGGACGGACGCGATAAAACCGTTATCGACCTGCTCCCCGACGATCTGCAAAAACTCGGTCTGTTCCCTTGCGGGAGGCTCGATAAGGACACGACGGGGCTTGTCGTTCTCACCAACGACGGCGTTTCCGCTCACAACGCGCTCTCGCCCAAAAAACACGTGGAAAAGAAATATTACTTTGAAACGGCGGACGAATATTCCGACGGCGACGTTGCGGCGATTACTGCGGGGATAACGCTGAAAGACGGCTACGCCACAAAGCCCTGCAAGATAGAGCGGCTGACAAACAGCAGCGGATATATTTATCTTACGGAAGGAAAATACCACGAAATCAAACGGCTTTTCGGCGCGAGAGGAAACAAAATCGTCGGGCTGGAACGAATCGCGTTCGGTTCTCTCACGCTCGGCGACCTCAAAAAAGGAGAATGGCGGTTTATGACCGAATCCGAAATAAAAGAATTTACACAATGCTCAAAATAAAGCAAATTAAGGAGTTCACAGAATGCTCGAAGTAAAACATCTCGTCAAAACTTACTCGCCGAAAGGCGGGGTTACGGTGCGCGCGCTCGACGACGTTTCAATCGTTTTCCCCGAAAAAGGAATGGTTTTTCTGCTCGGCAAAAGCGGTTCGGGAAAATCGACGCTTCTGAACGTCGCGGGCGGACTCGACAAAGCGGACAGCGGCGAAATCATCGTGAAAGGCAAAAGCAGCAACGATTTTTCGGCATCGGACTTTGACAGTTACAGAAACACCTGCGTGGGTTTCGTTTTTCAGGAATATAACCTTTTAAACGAGTTCTCCGTCGAACAGAACGTCGCTCTTGCGTTGGAGTTGCAGAATAAAAAGAACGACAAAGCCGCCGTAAACGCTCTGCTCGAACGCGTTGACCTTAAAGGGCTCGGCAGAAGAAAGCCGTCCACCCTTTCCGGCGGACAAAAACAAAGGGTGGCTATCGCAAGGGCGCTCATCAAAGAGCCGGAAATAATTATGGCGGACGAACCGACGGGCGCGCTCGATTCCACGACGGGCAGACAGATTCTCGATACGTTCAAAAAATTATCCAAAGAAAAACTCGTTGTAATCGTTTCGCACGGCAGAGAGTTTGCCGAGCATTACGCCGACAGAATAATCGAACTCGCGGACGGAAAAATCGTCAGCGACGTGAGCAAAACTTATTCCGAGCCGATAGAACTCGAAAACAACGTCCGGGTTGTCGCAGGCGACACCGTAACCATCGAGGACGCCGACAAACTCGACGAAAACGACCTTAAAAAAATTCTCGGAATAATCAGAAAGAACGGCGGCAAGGCGATCATCGCCACCGACGAGAGGAAAATAGAAAACGTTAAAAAAGCGTGCAAAATCAACGAGGACGGCTCGGCGGAATCCTTTGAAACGACAAAACCGACCGAAACCGTTGAATACGACGGAAAATCGACGAAATTTATCAAGTCGAAACTGCCCGCTTCGCACGCGTTCAGAATCGGCGCGAGCGGATTAAAAACCAAACCGATACGACTCGTTTTCACCGCTCTGCTCTCCGTGGTCGCGTTTTCGCTTTTCGGTGTACTCTCGGCTTTTATGACTTACGACCGCGATTTTTCATTTTCCAAAGCGCTGCAAAAAACGGGTAATCCCGCCGCAAAAGTCGTCACTCAATACGAAAAAACGTATAAAACCATAACCGTAAACACTTCCGACGGTTCGGAAACAGTAAAACAGGATGTTACCTACGGTTCGAATATATCCGTTTCAAAAAACGACCTAAAAAAAATGAACGACAACAACGTGAACGTAAAATTTGCCGGCGTGTTCGGGTTATCGGAGTCCGCGTCGGACTTAAAAACGGATATCGGCATACAGGTTTCCGACAACGATTATTACCCGATGCCGTATTTTACCGGATTTTCCGATTGCGGCGCGGAGTTTCTCGAAAGTTGCGGCTATACGCTCTCGGCAGGTCGTTACCCCGAAAATAAAGACGAAATAGCCGTTACGGAATACGTTGACGGACTTTTCAAAGCCGCGGGCAAAGGCTCGGCTACGGATAACGCCGTTAAAATCAATATCCGCGTCATAAACGAAGACGGCGGCTCAATATACAAACACATAGACGTCGATCTGAAAATCGTCGGCGTTTACAAAACAAAAGCAATCGACAAAAAATTTGACGCGCTGAAAAAAACGCCGGATACGATGACGATGACGACGTCCGAAAACCGAAGCGACCTCATCGCTTCTTTTAAGGATTATCTCAAAAACAGTTTTAATCTCATCGCTTTTGTTTCTCCCGATTTTTATGAATCTTACGTCGAAAAAGACGACTATCCTTACGATTTTTCGACGAATATGCACATCTTAGGCGTAGAGATAAGTAACGAGCCGATATCGGGTAACGTTTATTACTATTATCTTGAAGCCTATACCGCAAGATTTGTTTCGTACTACTCGGACAGTTTTGTTTTTTTCGACCTCGACGGAAATGAAATAAAGAATTTTGACGTCAATAACCTTAAACTCGGCGTTGACGAAATTTACGCTCCTTTAGAGATCTTATACGATTCCGAAGGCACGCTTACGCCGAACACCGAAAACGACAATAAAATCAGGTATTTCAAGAACTACAACGGAAAGAGCGGAACTCTCAACGTAAAAGGATATTACGCCGTAAGACGGTCAAAAGGTCCGACATTCAGCAAAACCCGCAAAATGATCGTTTCGGAAGAATTTATCAAAAAATACGCATCCAACGACAGTTATTCGTTCAGCATTTCGACAACGAAATATAAGCCGACGGGCGGAGAAATATACCGTTACGCTCTGGCGACCACAGATAATTCGCTCGAACAGACCGCTTACATTCTGGACGGCGAACCCGAACGCGACGTTGTGAGGACCATCGACTGCGAAGCGTACAGGGGAATTTCACTACTCGTCAGCCTTATCGAAGAACTGTCAAACGTATTTCTCATCGCCGGTCTGATTCTCGGCGTGTTCGCTGCGCTTCTGCTTCTCAACTTTATATCCGCGTCGATTTCGGCGAAAAGCAAGGAAATCGGAATTCTGCGCGCGGTCGGCGCGAGAGGCTCGGACGTTTTCAAGATATTCTTCTCCGAAGCGTTTATTTTCGCGTTTATCTGCTTCGTTCTCTCGTCGATCGGCTCGGCGTGGCTGTGCAACGTTATAAACAGCAGCATATTACATACAACGGTCGTCCCCACAGCGGAACTGCTTAATTATAACGTTTTAAATATCGCGTTTACGCTCGTCGTTTCGCTTGTCGTATGCGCCCTGGCAACGTTCTTGCCCGTGTTCAACGCAGCGAGAAAACCGCCCGTCGAAGTCAGCCGCGGATAAACGCAACTATCGTTTTTGCGTTTGCGAGCAATCGGATTGCTCCGTTTTTAAGGTCCAAAGAATAAAATTTTTCTTTCCGTACATAATAACGACAGGAGGAAAAATTATGAAAATTGCTAATATTATCGCATACGTACTCGTTATTCTCGGCGCTGTGAACTGGGGATTTTACGGAATCTTCAATTTCAATCTCGTATCGATGATTTTCGGCGGAGCAAGAGCCGTCGGCTCGATAGTCGTATATTCCGTCATAACTCTGGCGGCTATATGGCTTATCATTTCGCCCTGTATCACAAACGGAAAACTCGCGCTCACGAACGGCGAAACGTACTGATAAAAACAAAACATCGGATAAAGGTCAAAGTTTTCGCTTTGACCTTTATTTTTTTGAAAAAAGTAGCGAAAAACCCTTTACAAACGCGAAAAAATCTGATAAAATAATTAAGCAAGTTTCGGGGACGTAGCTCAGTTGGTTAGAGCGCTACCTTGACATGGTAGAGGTCATAGGTTCGAGCCCTACCGCCCCCACCAATAGAAAAAAGCACGCGATTTCGCGTGCTTTTTTCTATTGGCGAGGGCTTTGACGCGAGTACGCGGCGCAACCGAAACCTGATTTCTATCGCTAAACTAAATGCGCCGTCGAGCGTCAATTTGCAAAGCAAATTCTTGCTATGCCGGTCAAGGATAAAACAAATCGTGGTCTGACGGCGAATTTTTAGGCTAAGACAAGGCACGCGAACGGGTTAATACTTGACGTATAAGCCGCGATCGTAACGACGTAATCATAACTAAAACAGGCTTCTTCCCGGAAGAGAGTTTTAGGTTTTTTATTTTTTCAAAGATCACGCTCCGTATTTTGCCGCCGCGTGAAAAATTCAAATAAGACTTATGAAAGAAATAAACTCGCCGTTTGTCGGCTTTTCGTATTTTCCAAAATTTCCTCCGTAAAGAGAGTTTGCGACCTCGCAGAATTTCCCTTTGCTCACCGTTGAATCAACGGCGTTTCTTATACATCTTTCGACAACGCTTCCGCTTACTCCGAATTTGTTGCCGATAAGCGGGTAAAGCCCTTTCGTGAGATTACCGAGAAGTTCCGGCGCGACAGCAACAAGCCTCGATGCTTCAATCAGGTATTCGTAACCCTTCAAAGTCCTCGATAAGCCTATCTTGGTGAAAAATCTGCTCAATTTTGCAGGCAAACCGTTGTCGTTTGCGGCGAGAGTACGCCTGAAAAAATCGACGATCGCGTTTTCGTTAAGTTCGCGGGTGTAAAGCCCTATGGGAAACATACTTTCCGAATCGCCTTTGCAGATATGATACAATCTGTAAACGGAAAAGCCTTTGACGTATTTTATCGTTCCCGTTCTCATATGAAACCATGAAAGCTTTGTGGATAATTCAAAAAATATCGATTTGTACGTTTCCTCGCCGACCAGAATAAATTCGTAATCGGCGTTGACTATCGAACAAATGCCGGAATCATCGGGCGCGACCGCCTTGTAAATATCGACACCGCAACAAAACTTCAATTTTTCTGCGAGTTTGTCCGTGGAATCGTCGCTTTCAATAAAAACACCCTTCATTATTTTCCCCCTTTATGCCGAAAAACGCTTGAAAAAAAGAAATAAAATCCGATGCCGCTCAAAAAAATAATCCGTAACACTTTTTACCGGCGCATTTCACGACTTTTTAAAACATTTATCGTAATTATATTCTTACTTCCAAAATCTGTCAAGTATTTTTTACTAAATTTTCAAATTGATTTTGATTTTTTTACAAATTGTTTAAAATGCCGCCGGACAGTCCGGCGGCAGGGAATAAACCCGATAAACAAATCGGTTGCGCGCGTTATGAAAAGTTATTAATTATGCACGTATAATTCCTTATACGGGTTTTTGGAATCGGGCGTGAGAACGTAAAAACGCGATTTCATATACTCTTTTTTGTTTCTTGAAAAATATTTACAAAATTCGCTCACGTATTTTTCTATCTCGGCGAGATCTTCTTTTTCCGCAATTTTCACGTTTATTTTCGGCGAAACGTTCTGCGGCTCCGTTTCCGTTCTTATGACGATTTTTCCGCCGTGCATACCCGTTCCGCAAAAGAAGCCGACCGGCTTGGAACTATTTTCGGAATTGAGAACCACGATAAGTCCGCCCGCCTGATATTCGCCGAGAAAACTTCCCGACGTTTCGCCGATGACTATCACGGGCTTTTTATCTCCGTATTCCTTCATATGGATACCCGTTCTGTAACCCGCCTTCCCTTCTATATATATCTCGCCGCCGCGCATGGCGTAACCCGACGCGTCGCCCGCCAAACCGTGAACGATAACTTTTCCGTCGTTCATAGTGTCGCAAACCTGATCCTGCACGTTGCCGAAAACGGTTATCTCGCCGCCGCTCATAAACGAGGCGAGTCCGTTACCGGGAACGCCTTTTATCACAATGCGTTTGTTTTCCGTTCCCGCGCCGATAAATCTCTGCCCCGCGCAGTTGACGAGTTCAACTTCGTTCTCTTCGCGAATAAGCGAATTAAGTTCGGCAAAGCCGAGGTTTTTACAATCTATTGTTTTCATTATTATCTCCGATAATTCGCCATGTATTAACTTGCTCTCCGCAAATTATTCGCCGGCGTGTTTTATGCCTAAAATCGCGAGTTCTCTTTCGTTTAAGCCAACGCCGCGAAGCATAAGTCTGTTGCCTTTGAGAGCCTCGATGGAATTGATGCCCATTCCGCCCATAAATTCCTTGATTTCGTGATCCCACGCGGTGAGAAGATTGACGAGCCTTTCGCTTCCCTTTTCAGGGTCGAGCCTTTCGACAAGTTCGGGAATCTGCGTGGCGATACCCCAGTTGCACTTGCCGGACTGGCAATTTCTGCAAAGGTGACAACCGAGCGCGATCAACGCGGAAGTTGCGATATACACCGCGTCCGCGCCGAGAGCGATCGCCTTAACAACGTCCGCGCTGCTTCTTATCGAGCCGCCCGCGACGAGCGAAACGTTTTCTCTTATTCCCTCTTCTCTCAACCTCGAATCGACCGCGGCGAGAGCGAGTTCGACGGGTATGCCGACGTTATCTCTTATTCTCGTAGGCGCGGCGCCCGTTCCGCCTCGGAAACCGTCGATCGCGATTATATCCGCGCCGCTCCGCGCGATTCCGCTCGCTATGGCGGCGATGTTGTGGACGGCGGCAACCTTGACGATTATCGGTTTTTTATATTCCGTAGCCTCTTTGAGGGCGTAAACGAGTTGCTTGAGATCCTCTATCGAATAAATATCGTGATGAGGAGCGGGAGAAATCGCGTCCGTTCCGACGGGAATCATACGCGTCATCGATACGTCCTCGGTTATCTTCGCGCCGGGGAGATGTCCGCCGATGCCGGGCTTTGCACCCTGCCCCATTTTTATTTCTATTGCCGCGCCTGCTTCGAGATATTCTTTATAAACACCGAATCTGCCCGACGCAACCTGCACTATCGTATTTTTTCCGTATTCAAAAAAGTCCTTGTTAAGTCCGCCCTCTCCCGTATTGTAACAAGTTCCGAGTTTCGTCGCCGCCAAAGCAAGGCTTTTATGCGCGTTGTAACTTATCGAACCGTAACTCATTGCCGAAAACATAATCGGCAATTCGAGATCGAGCCGCGGCGAGAAATCGCAGATTATGTGGCCGTTTTTATCGCGTTTAATGTCGCGGTTACGCTTGCCGAGCGTAACTTTGGTTTCCATAGGCTCTCTGAGCGGATCAATGGACGGATTGGTTACCTGCGAAGCGTTGATGAGTATTTTATCGAAATACACGGGGTATTTCTCGGGGCAACCCATAGACGAAAGAAGCACGCCGCCGCTTTCCGCCTGCTTATAAATCTCCTTAATAACCGCATCGCTCCAGTTATCGTTCCTTTTGAAACATAAATCGCTTTTGACGATTTTTATCGCCCGCGAGGGACATAAACTCACGCATCTGTGGCAATTGACGCATTTTGACTCGTCGGAAACAAGTTTTTTCCCGTTTCCCGTGTCAACAAGCGTATGAACGCCGTTGAAACACTGCTTTACGCACGCTCCGCAAAGCGTACATCTCGACAAATCCCTTTTTACTTCGTAATCGGCGTAAACGTAACTCATATATCTATATTACCCTCCGCAAAACAATTAAGATTGGTTATCGGCGGATCGGACTTTTCGCCTTTGAGCGTAACGATCACCGGTTCGCCGCCGCGCGGAGCAAACAAACCGCACGCATTTTCGTCCATTCTTCTTATAGCGCACTCCTCGCTCGCGAAATACGTTCTGCTTCCGTTTTTTGCGGTGACCATGGAACGAAGTTTCAGCCTGTCGTTCAAAGCCATCATTCCGCCGTTCCATCCGACGAGAATCGAAAACGGCCCCGTCATGAGCAGCCCCGGGAATTCCTTTCGGAGATAATCGCACACGACGCGTCTTTCTTCGGGCATACGTTCGATGGTCGTCCAGAACGGCGCGGCGATGACAGCCGCCGCTTCGGACATGGTAAGCCCCTTTTTGCGGACGAGAAAATCAAGCGCGTACGTTATGACTTCGGTATCCGTCAGAAGCGTACATTTATAACCGAACATCTCGATAAATCGCCTGTTAGCGTCGTAAGAGGAAATTTCGCCGTTGTGAACAACCGTAAGATCGAGCAAAGAAAACGGATGCGCGCCGCCCCACCAGCCGGGCGTGTTCGTGGGATATCTTCCGTGAGCCGTCCAGCCGTAACCGGCATATTCCTCGAGTTTGTAATAATCGCCTATATCTTCGGGATAACCTACGCCTTTGAAACAGCCCATGTTTTTTCCGCTCGAAAAGACGTAAGCGCCCTTTATTTCGTTATTGATTTTTATCACGCGGCGGGCGACGTATTCGCGTTCGTCGAGTTGACTGTCGCGAAGAAGATTATGGTCGGGCATGACGAAATAACGCCAGATAAGAGGTTCGTCGGTTATGCGCGGATTCTTTCTGACCGGGATTTTTGAAAGGTTGATTATTTCAAATTTTTCGTCAAGATAATCCTCGCACGCCTTTTTCGCTTCCTTATCCGCATAAAAAACGTGAAAAGCATAATAATCTTTATACTGAGGATAAATTCCGTAACCGGCAAAACCTCCGCCGAGTCCGTTGGAACGCTCGCGCATGGTGCGCATTGCGTCTGTTATAATCGAACCCGAAACGTTTTCTCCCGTTTCGGAAAACACACCGGCTATCGCGCAACCGGACGGTATTCTGTTTCCTTTTTCGCCTTCTGCGTTCATTTGCTCCTCCGTGACGTCAAAAATAAGGCATTTTATAACTATATTATTATAACCCGTCCGACCGCCGACTGTCAAACGATTACCGGAAAAATTGTTTTTCGATTAATTTATATATAATATAAATTCAAACTTTATATAATTTCGGCCCTTAAGACGCTCGCGGTTTATCGATGAATATGAAAAAAATTCTCGTTATTTTATTGATTTTAATATCAGTCGTTTTCGCCGCCTGCGCTTGCATAAAATTGCGGTTTCCTTTGAAATACGCGGAAAACGTTAAGAACAACGCCGCGCGATACAATCTCGACGAATCGTTCGTTTTTGCCGTGATAAAAGCCGAGAGCGGCTTCGACAAGGAAAAAGTTTCCTCTAAAGGCGCGGTCGGGCTTATGCAGATTATGCCAAAAACAGCTGAATACGTGAGTAAAGAGTTCTTTTCGGGAAGAAAATTCGACCTGACAAATCCCGGGGACAATATAGAACTCGGTTGTTTTTATCTTGCCTACCTTGCCGAAAAATTCGATAACCGCGAGGAAATTCTCGCCGCATACAACGCGGGCGAAGGAAACGTGAAACTGTGGAAAAAAGAAAAAGGCTCGCCGCTTACAGAAAAAGACATACCATTCCCCGAAACACGACGATATATAAACAAAGTGACCTGTTACTTTAATATTTACAAAATTATATCCCGTTAATCGGTTTACTTTTTTGCAAAACAATCGTATACTTGCAATATGAAAAAAAATACGTCCGATAAAAAAATTATCGTCCTGGCAAGTATCTCCGCCTTACTTTTTATTATGATAGGCGCATTTCTGCTTGTAAGAAATATCGACTATAAATCGAACGGCATAAAAACTTACGCCGTGATTACAAGGATAGAAACAGACTATTCGCCGACGGACGAATCGACTAATCATTACGTTTACGTAAGATTCGAAGCAGAAGGAAAAATCATCGAGGGAGAACTCGGCGCTTACACGTCGTCCATGCGCGAAGGGCAAACCGTTCCCGTACGATACATGCCGGGCAACCCCGAAAATTTCGTGTACGGAAAAGCAATGTTTCTTCCGTGCGTTTTATGCTTTATCGCGGGCGGCGTTCTGATCGCTTTCTTAATCATTCCGATAAAAACCGCAATTAAAAAATCGAAACTCGAAAAACTGAAAGCAAGCGGACAAAAAATGGAAACAACTATCGACGAATCGACCGTGAAATCAAACACGAGAATCCTCGGCAAAACGCCGGTTACGATCGTTTGCTCGGATGAAAACGGAGAAACGTTCACAGCGAAGTTTTATACAGGCTCGCCCGAAAACTTCCGCCCGGGAGTTAAGGTGAATTTTTATCGCGACGGCGATAAATACATTGCCGACACCGACGACGTTTCCCCTGCCGAAAATAGCGGCAATTTCTTTGTAAACGAAGAATAAACCCGTCTATAAGCCGATTAATCGCATAAAATCACAATCAACAACAAACGCGACGCATAAAAAAGACGAGCCGAAGCCCGTCTTTTGTTTTACCTTTTACAGATATTTTTTGACGTCGTTTATTATGCTTTCGTTCGTAATGCCGAGTTCTTTTAAAAGTTCGGCAGGCTTATATCTGTCGTAAAAAACCTTATTCAGGCCGTAGTTTTTAACTTTCAGATCGCTGTCGCCGAGATACGCGGCGATTTTTTCGCCGAACCCGCCGCTTAAAACTCCGTCCTCGAGAGTTACGACTACCTTGTGATTTTTCTTTAAGTCATCGAGCGTTTCCTTGTCGATAAGCGTTGCGACGCGCGGATTGATAAGCGTAGGCTTAAACCCGAGTTCCGCCTCGACGGCCTCGGCAAGGCTTTCGCCTTTTTGATAAAAATCGCCAAGCGCGATTATCGCGACTTTTTCGCCGCTCTGCTCGATTTCGTATTTCATCGCTCCGTCGAAGCCGTCAACGCGCGGCCTGTTAAGAATCTTCCCGCCGGGGATGAGAATAACCGACGCGCCGGTGTGGATATCCAGAGCCCAGTCGAGCATGCCCGTAAATTCCTTTTCGGTTGTCGGCGAAAGCACCGTTAAATCGGGAATATTTGTAAAAATGGGCAAAGCGAATATTCCGAGGTGGGTTACGTCCGTAAGCCCGTCGAACGCGGAATTGTTGAGAAGAATCGTGACGTGATTGCCGTTTATGCAAACGTCGTGAGAAATCTGGTCGTAGGCTCTCTGCATAAACGTGGCGTTGGTTATGACAAGCGGTTTAACTCTGCCCTTTGCCATTCCCGACGCCATGGCGACCGCCTGCTCTTCGGCAATACCTACGTCGACAAACTGCTCGCCGAGTTTCGCTCTGTCCGCCGGAGAAAGCCCCATACACATGGGCATATTAGGCGTAACGACGACGAATTTATCGTCCTTTTCCGCTTTGTTTAAGATATACTCGCGTGTGACCGAAACGTAATTTCTGCCGCCGGCAACGAGTTTTTCGCCCGTTTCTCTGTTGAACGGCACAGTCCAGTGCCACGCCTCTTTATCCGCGACCGCGCGTTCGTAGCCTTTGCCTTTAAGCGTGTTGATATGCACGACCGTGGGACGATCGATATCCTTGACCTTTTTGAAAACTTCGATAAGCGAGCCGATATCGTTGCCGTTCTTTTCGTAAATATAGTCAAGTCCGAAATCCTTGAAAATGTTATGCTCCGATTTTCCGTCGCTGTTTCTGAGTTCTTCGAGGTTTTTATAAAGTCCGCCGTGCGTTTCGGAAATAGACTGCTGATTGTCGTTGACGATTATTATCAGATTTGACTTTATCTCCGATCCCGCAACGTTAAGCCCTTCGAGAGCCTCGCCGCCCGAGAGCGATCCGTCGCCGATAAGCGCGATGACGTTCCACTTTCCGTTCTGAAGTTCGCGAGCCTTGCAAAGCCCCGTGGCAAGGGAAATCGAGGTGGAAGTGTGTCCCACGTTAAACAAATCATGTTCGCTTTCGGCGGGATTAGTATAACCCGAATCTTCAGAAAATCTCGCGTCGTCGATATAACCCGCTTTTCTCCCCGTAAGAATTTTATGAGTGTAACTCTGGTGCGAAACGTCGAAAACGAATTTATCCTTCGGAGAAGAGAAAACGTAGTGCATCGCGATTTCCGCCTCGACAATACCGAAGTTCGGTCCGAAATGCCCGCCGATCTTTGTAAGGCGATTGAAAAGCGCTTCTCTGATTTCCGCGGAGAGAGTTTCGAGTTCGCCGAGCGAAAGTTTCTTCACGTCCTCCGGTCCGTTTATTCCGTTTAAAATTTCATACATAAGATTATTACCTCTTCCGTTATTTCTGTATAATCGCAATTATATATTTACACCTATATATTTACACCCGCTCGACTTACCGGTCAAGAATTTTACGTTTATTACGCGATTTTTCTTTAAATTTTCAAATTTCGCGCAAGTCCCGCAAAAGGGTGTTAAAACAACTTGTTTAAGTTGTAACATATCGTTTTATCGACTTATAGGCCAACTTATACATCTTATCGCATCAAGAAAAGCGAGCCTTTCCAGCTCGCCTTTAAATTACTTTTTCATAATTTTAAGCATCTCGTCAATTCTCTTTTCCATATCGGAAACGAGTTTGAATTGAGTCCTCGTTCTGTCGATATTCTGTTTTTCTCTCGTGTGGCGGAAATAAACGTCGCCGTCGAGATAATCCGTCAGAAATCTTATTCCGCATTCGTAAGTCATCATAATCGCGCCGAGCGGCAGATTTTCGCGTTCGACGTCCGTTATCGTATCGCCGAACACGCTGAGATACCCCTTTGAATACGTTTCGAAAAGCGGCATGTTAAAAATAACCTTTTCGGTTTCGGGCGTATCTTCGAGGCAGGGATTGCAACCGAATCTTATGGAATCGCCGAAGTCGTAACAAATACTGCCCTGCATCATCGTGTCGAGATCGATAACGCAAACGGCTTTGTCGGTCGTTGTATCGATAAGGACGTTATTGAGTTTCGTGTCGTTATGAGTTACTCTCGTAGGCATATCGCCGCTATCCAGAAGGTCAACGATTTTGTTCGTTATCCCCTCGTGAGCAAGAGCGAAATCTATTTCGGGACGAACGTCCTTTGCTCTGCCGAACGCGTCCTTTTCAAGAGATTTTTTAAAATTTTCAAACCTCTTCACGGTGTTATGGAAGTTCGGAAGAACCTCGAAAAGTTGCGTACTGTCGAATCTGTCGAGAAGCATGGCGAACTTGCCGAACGCAACCGCGCTTTCGTAAAAATGTTCGGGCTTTTCGACCACGTCGTAACCCTTCGCGCCTTCGATGAAAATATAAACCCTGTAATATTCGTTTTCCGCCGCTTTAAAATAAGGCTTGCCTTCCGTCGTATAAACGAGCGTTAAACTCTCTCTGTCGGGATTTCCGCCGCGCTTGATAATCTCCGCTCTGTTGAATTCCGTCACGAGTTTAATGTTGTTCATAAGTCCGTCCACGTTGGTGAACAGATTGGAATTTATTCTCTGAACGATATATCTCACTCTTTTCCCGTTTTCGTCGAACACGGCAACGTAAGTTCTGTTGATAAGCCCGCTTCCGTAAGGTTCGCAGGAAATAAATTTACCTTCTATTTCAAAATGCGACAATATTTCGTTGAATTCCATTTTTCCGCCTCCGTTGTATCAACATATTTATATCACTTCGCCGCAACAAAGTCAATGGTAAAAACGTTCGCAAAAAATAAAGCGAACGTTTTTATAAATTTTACATAATAACCGCAGAAAAAGAAATACTTGAAATATGAATATAAAAAGCGATATCGATTACAACAGAAAAGCCGTGAAAGCCATTCTCGGCAGCGACGACGTGATATTTTTCGACTTTGAAATCGGTGGCGCGGCGGCTTTTTGCGCGTATGTCGATTCTATAACGGACAAAGAACTTTTAGGATTGGAAGTGATTGCTCCGCTCTCCGCAAGCAATCCGAAAAAGAGCGCGACGAGCCTTTCTAAAACGATTACGCTCGCAAACGTTAAAACGATTGACAAAATTACGGACGCAACCGACGAAATCCTCAACGGAAACGCCGCGATTTTTATCGACGGAAAAAAGAAGTGCATAACCGTTGATCTTAAAAAATTTGAAGTGAGAGCGATTTCCGAGCCGCCGACGGGGCTTGCCGTGAGAGGACCGCGAAACGGCTTTACGGAAAGTATAAAATCAAATCTCAGCCTTGTGAGAAGGTATCTCAAATCGCCCGACGTGAAAATAGAAACTTACGAAAAGGGCAAATACACGAAAACGTCCGTCGCGCTCATATTTATCGACGGCATTGCGCGACCCGATATCGTGAAAAAAATAAGAGAGAAAATCGACGCGATAAATATCGACGGAATCCCCGACAGTTCTTACGTGGCAAAACTTTTAAGCGAAAGAAAGACCTCTCTTTTCAAACAGGTCGGTTCGACGGAACGCCCCGACGTTTTAATCGAAAGGATGCTCGAAGGTCGGATAGGCATAATCGTGGACGGCTCGCCGTTCGCTCTCACTCTCCCCTATCTTCTCATCGAAGATTTTCAAGCCGCCGAAGATTATTACATTTCGCAGTACCGCGCCAATCTCGTAAGGGCGTTACGCGTGATCGCGATTCTTTTTTCCATTCTTCTGCCTGCCGTGTTCGTTTCGTCACAACTTTTTCATCTGCAGATTATTCCGCTGAATTTTCTGTTGACGATAGTCAACGGAATAAAGGAAATACCCTTTTCGCCGAGCCTCGAAATGTTCTTCGTTCTGCTGATTTTCGAACTGTTGAACGAAACGAGCGTGAGAATGCCGAAATACGTCGGTATGGCGCTCGCGGTTGTAGGCGCGCTGGTTCTCGGCGAAACAGCCGTTAACGCCGGCATCGTTTCAACGCCCGCCATACTTATAATGGCTCTTTCCGGCATAAGCATTTACGCCATACCCGAAATCGTGGAAACGACGTCCGTTTTGCGGTTCGTTTATCTGCTGATTGCCGGTTCGCTCGGCGGCTACGGACTTATCTCGCTTACGGCTTTCATCGTGTTATATCTCTCTTCGGCCGATAATTACGGCGCGCCCTATCTCGCGCCTTATTCTCCCGTTCTGTTGAACGATTTTCAGGACGGTCTTTATATGAATAACGTAATCGGAATGACAAATCGCCCCGTAGCGCTCGGCTCGAAGAACAAAATACGGCAAAAACTGAAATAAACGGAGAAATATTATGAGTAACGACAAACTTTACGCGCGGCAAATCTGCTTTTTGTTTTTAGCGTTCGCATTGCCGGTTAAACTTATCACTATGCCCGCCTTAGCGGCAAAATACGCCGCGGAGGACTTGTGGATTTCGGCGGCGATAAACTTCGCGCCCGACCTTGCAATGATTTTTGCGATATGTATGCTCGCGAGAAAGTTCGAGAGGCTGACTGTTTTTGAAATAGTAGAAAATAAATTCGGAATAGCGGGAAAAACGATATTTTCGGCAACATTCGGACTTTTCTTTCTTTTTAAAGCATATCTGCCGCTTATCGAACATCGCAATTTTATCGAAATAGCCCTCTATGAAACAACGCCCGCTCTGTGGATTTTTCTGCCCGTGTTCATTTTTTCGGCTTTTATGTCTTATAAAGGCTTACGGGGCGCGGGACGGACGGCGGACATCGCCATATGGTTCACCGTTTCGGGAATAATCGTCATAGCCGCCCTTTCGATAACCGCGGCGGACGTGACGAATCTGTTGCCGATAATCGACGTACCGCTTGGAAAAATCGCGGAAGGCAGCCTGAACACGTCGATATGGTTTTTCGACAGCCCGTATCTGCTTTTTTGCCTCGGGCATTTCAAACCCGAAAAAAAACAGACGAAAAAAATAGTTTTATCCTATCTCGGAATGGCTTTGATTACGCTTGTTTATATGGCCATACTTCAAAGCGAGTTCGGCGCGCTCACCGAAAGACAGTTCTTTTCGCCGATAAAAATGGGCAAATACAGCGTTTCCGTTTCCAACATCGGCAGAATCGATTATATCGCCGTTTGCGCGATGATTTTTTCCTGCCTGTTCGGTTGCTGCCTGCCGCTGATGTTTTCGACGGTCTGCCTTGAAAAAACCTTCCGATTTAAACACAGGATAATTCCCTGCCTTATCGTCAACGGTTTTATGGCGACGATTATCGTTCTCACCGAGGATTACTACTTTCTGATAAGGCCTTTATTTCAAAATTATCTCATTCCCGTTTTCGCGGTTTTCACGTTTGTTCCGCTCGTCGGTTTCTTTTTTAAAAACAACAAAAACGACGAAAACGGATTTGACGACGGATTAAAAAAAGACGGCAAGACGTTCGGAAACGACGATAAGGGACGAAAGGAGAAATCATGCGCTTTTTAAGGACTTATTTTCTGCCGATATTGATAGCGTTTTCAATGCTGCTTTTCTTCACGCACGATTTCGGGCTTATCGACATAAACCACACCGCTATCATCGTCGCGTTCGGAATAGACGTGGACGAGAACGAGAATTTCGAAATTTCAACGCAGATCGCAATTCCTCAGGCCTCGACGAGCAGTTCCTCGAACAGCGAATCGATTATTTCGGCAAAAGGAAAGACCATCGTCGAAGCGTTAGACAAAATCGCCGTAAACACGGGTTGGTATCCGCTCTTCTCGTTCTGCAATCTCATAATTCTCGGCGAAAACGCGCTTTCGGGCAACGTTATGAAGATTATTAATTACTTTATCAGAACGGACAGAATTCCCGACTCCGCCGCGCTTTGCGCCTGCGAAGGTACGGCTAAAAAACTGCTTCTTTCCAACACGCCGCTCGATTCCGTTTCGTCGTTCGCGTTGCAGAAAATTCTCGAACAGGACTACGCGAAACTCGACAGAATAGCGAACATAAACGTTAAAAATTTCGCAAACGAATATTATTCCAAATCGTCGGGCGGCTATCTGCCGTTCGTTAAGGCAATCGAATCGGGCGACTCGCAGAACGCGCCGCAGAGCGGCTCGGGGGGGTCCGGAGGAGGTTCGGAAGGGAGCGGCGGCTCGGGAGGAAGCGGAGGCTCGGGCAAATCCGGCGGAGAACAAACGGGCGATAAAAGCGACGTTTACGACGCGTCGTCCACGCTATGTTTTTCCCGCGGGGAGGCGGTTTGCATGCTGACCGCCGAGGAAACGCTTCTCTTTAATTTGCGGAATAAAAACTCTATAGACACATTTATCAAACTCGATGACGCCGAAATCGACGGACAAAAAACGCCTGTCCTGGTTGAGATTGACGAAACGAATAAGAAATATGCGTTTAAATTTGAAAACGGAAAACCGATTTACGAAATCAAACTCGAACTGCAATGCCGTGTTGTAAGCGCGAATGCCGATCTGCCCGTTTCCGAACTCTTCCCTGCGGCGGAAGCGCCCGAAGAGATTCTCAGGGCGACGGAAAAGAAAATCGCCGAAACGCTGGAAAAACTTTACCGCAAACTTCAGATTGCCGACTGCGACCTGTTCGGGATTAAAAACTCGATTTACAAATTTCATTACGGAAAATTCGAGGGGCTGAAAGACGACGCGCTTAAGTCGACGATTCTGAAAACTGAAATCGTTTGCAAGACAAAATCAACCACGAGAGTATAAAAAAAGAGAGGAAATATCCTCTCTTTTTTATCATTTTGTTACAGAAACAATTTAAGATTACTGTTTTGTAAACTTCGTGTTGCTATATTCTTCTCCGCAACTGCAAGAAACTAAAATTGCATCAGCACCGGACAATTTACAAGTAATAACTTCATTTAAACGTGTGTTTTTAAATGTAACGGTATCACCGCTTACGGTATAGGAGAATGTACCATCAAAACTTGATCCGGTAACAACAACCGTTCCCTTTCCGTCGAAAGCGAAAACCGTATCGTAAACTTTCCAATTACCGGCAAATGCATCAAGAGTTTCCGCTTCTTCCGCTTGTTTTGTGAAGGATACACCGCTAAGCCATTCGCCATATTTGTCATTTACTGTCATTGCGGTTTCACTCGTCAACGTACAAGTAATCGTTTCGGCGTAAGCGGTATTATAATGAGTTGATTTGTTTCCTTCTACCGTATAAGCATATTTCCCTTCGTTTGCTCCTACAACAGTAACGATTCCTTTACCGTCGAAAACAAACTTTAAACTTGAATTCGTGTTGCAAACCCAAGTGCCGGCAAATGCGTCAAGTTCGGCGGGCTCTTCCGCGGCGGTGTAAGTAAGAACCGTATAATCGTTGGCAAATTCAGGCGATTCACCATACTCGTCAAGACCGATACACTTTTTATATTTAACAACTACATTTTCGCCGTCTTTAGTTACGATATAATCCGTCTTCACGCCGGGAATCGGAGAGTCGGGATCGACAGCATAATAAGTTATCTCCGTACCGTTCCAGTTGGCTTTTGCTTTTACGTCAACCTTGTTTACAAGTACGGTCGCCTTGCCGTCCGCAACGACAATTTTAACAACGTTGTCGCCGTTTACGTAATATCCGGCGAATTCGTCGATATGGTTAACGGGAGTATATCCTTCGGCAACCAAAACAACAGGGGTAGTCTTGGTATTGTTTACATAAACCTTGCCGTCATCATATTTAACATAAACCCCATTGTAACTATAATTTATATCGCTAACGGTTATCGTTCCGGCAGAAGCGTCTACGGTATATTTTCCATAGTATACATAACTATCATAGTACAGCGTTGCACCGCCGAATTGATCTATAACCATAGTATACTTCGGGCTATTAGTATTGATATATTTTCCGTATTCGCCGACAACTTCCGCTTTTGCAAACGTGTTTCCCTCAGCGAGTTTTACGCCGTCTACAACCGCGCCTTCGGCATTTTTAAGAACAACTACGCCCGCGCCGTTGATAACGTAAACGTAAGTTTTAACGTCTTCGCCGTTCGTCAGGGTTGCGTTGCCGAAACCGTCGAGTTTCAAAGTTCCGAGAGTTTCGCTCGTATACTCGCCTTTCTCCGCGCCCGCGGCAACCATAGTAGTTGCGGTGACGATTTTATACTGTTCGTTAAAGTTAACAAATTTGCTTCCTTCGACGAATCTGTAAGTTACGGTGATAAAGTTACCGACAGCAATTTCGCCTTCGACGGTCGCTTCCGCGTACTTGCCGCCTTTTCTGACAACATATACGGTGGATTTTACATCTTCCGCGCCCGCTTCGGTCGCCTTTGTTACAACGGTGTGAACGTAAAGATTAACCTTATCTTCATCCTTATCGGCTCCGCAATAAATATCAACAACGGATTCGGAATTCCAGACATAGATTTTCGCGTTATCTTTTAACGTGCCGCAAATAATTCTATCTTTGTTATATCTTGCCTTTTCGATTTTGGTTGCCGAACCATAACTGCTCGTTCTATATTTTATCGTAAGAGATTTTACTGTTCCTTCAACATAACCGAATACCGGCACGGATCCGTTAACCTTCGTAAGGAATCCGTCTTTGAATTCAAGATAATCGTTTTTATCGAACTTATATACGCCGTCTTTGATTTCGGTTACGGCAACGACCTTTTTGAAGCCCGTGTAAACGTCTTCTTCCCAATCGTATCCGTCGGCATCGGGGTGTCCGTGAACAACCGTCAACGTACCGTCTTTGCAGATTGTGATATTAAGTTTATACGCAATTTTCGAACCGTTTTTCTTCTCTGCGTAAACGTCTTCTCCGAACGTGTATTCAACGCTTGCTTCCGTGCCGAAAGTCAACGTGTGCGTTGCGGCGTCGATAACGAGTTTCTTCTCTTTCTTATCAACGTCATATACCCAATATCCGTCGAAATCTGCCTCGGAGGCAAAAAACGAAACGAACTTCGCGTCTTTCTTAACTTCGAGTCCTGCCGCCGCTTTAACGTTGCCGTTATACCAGCCCATGAAAGCCTTGCCTTCTTCGGCTGCGGGAGCGGCGGGAATAAGAACGTCGGTCAGTTTAGCAACGCCGTCGGTAACGGGAACGTAAACCGTGACGTCGTCGAACTTGACGGGGATTTCGGTTTCAGTCCACTTCGCTTCGAAATACGCGCCTTTTTCAAACGTTGCTAAAAGATCGAATTCCGCGCCGCCGACCTGATTGAACCATCCGTCGAAATGATTATGTTCTTTAACGGGGTCTTCGAGAGCGAAGTTTTCTTCGTCGATAGTTCCGTCATCCTTTAAATCAGCGACATAATAAATCTGATAATCGTTGACGAACGCAATTCTTATCTTCTTTTCGAGAGTTACGTCCGCATAGTTGCCGACGTATTTAATCTTTCCGTCTGCCGTTGCCGTAACGGTGATTTTATCTCCGCCGACATTGAACACAACACCGCCTTCAACCGCTTCGTAAGAAGCGACGACGTCCGACCAGCTGAAAGCCTCGCTATAATAAACGGATAAACCGTCGGGAGTAATCGTTACAAGATAAAGAGTTGTACCCCAAGTTGCGTCTTCAACAACGGCAGACCAATTGCCGATAAGAGCCTCGGGAATTGCAACAGGTTCTTTTACCGGAGTTTTGATTTTGTCGTTTTCGCCGCCGACAGAATAATACCAGGCTTCGGTATTATAGGAAACGCTCGCGCTTACTCCGTCGATATAGAAAGAATAACCGTTAGAAGAGGACGTGAAATCCGTTCCCTGAACGCCGTCGACAAGAACAAACGTGCTGTTAATAACGATTTTAACGCCCGCTTCCGTTTCATACGCGCCGACAAGAGCCTCTTCCCCGAACTCGACGGGCTTATCGTAAACGAGCGAAACATCTACGTTTACGGAATGATCCGCGTTGCAAATATAGTAATTATACCACATACCGAAAGAGTATGCTTCGTCGCCGAGTTTGAACGCAAGTTCACCGTCGGCATTGTAAGCCACATCCGTTGCCGTCACGGCTTCTGCCGCGCCGACTTTAAGAGATACGGTTTCGCCGGTTACGGTGAGAACGTAAGCAACGGCGTTTGCGTTGCCGTCCTTGCCCTCGCCTCTCCATTCGCCGATATGCTCGGCTTTTATCGCGCTGAATTTTGCAACGTAAGTTACGTCTGCGGTTACGGCAGCGGCTGCGTCGAATTCAACCTCACCGTTGAACCAGCCGTAAAACACATAATCCGATACGGGAGCGACGGGGATATCCGCCTGAGCAACCGTTTCGCCGTCTTTAACCTCAACGCTCGCGACCTCGGTTTCGCCGTTCATAAACTTAACGGTGTATTTAACCTCGGGAGCGACGGTAGATTCGCTCGTCGTTTCTCCTGCTGTTTCGCTCGTGGTTTCGCCGGTTGTTTCGGTTACGCTTGTCGTTTCGGTCTGACCGGCGGTTTCGGTTTCTTTCACCGTTTCGCTGTTACTTTCCGAATTGCCCGCGTGAGTTCCGCACGAAGCAAGACCGGCAAAAGCGAAAAACGCAAGCATTACGATCAGAATCAATAAAACCGATTTTTTCTTTGCCATAATGTTTCTCCTATATAAAAATTTTTTAACTCCGCGCCGAAAAGCACGGAGTTTTTATCTTGTTCTTACATATTATACAACTAAAAACGCATAATCGTCAAACATTTCTCACAAAATCGCAGTGATTTTCTATCGATTTTTCCTATAAAAGCCATAATTTTGACTTATATCGTCGGTTTTGATTAATAATTATTCATTTTTGCTGTATAATATTCATTTCGGGGAAGATTCGCCGACGTAGCGCGACAAATCTTCCCCGTCATACTTATGCCTTTTTAAGATCGGAACAACTGCTGTTATATTCGTCGGAAGAATCCTGAACGAAAAGAATGTTTGCGCTCATCACTTCGTTTTTGGCGTCCCACGTTAAGGTGATTACGTAGGATTTGTCGGCGGTTTTTCCGACAATCTGCGATTTTGCGATATCGTATTCCGCAACCAGAGTCACTTCGCCGTATTTCATCGTACCGCTCGCTTCGATAACTATCGTGCGCGTGCCGGCATTGAAACCGATGAAGTTGCCGGTCCAGGAACCGACGAACATTGCGGGAATAATTTCCTCAACCTCGCCGCCGCGGGTGAGAACGACCGCTTCCGTTCCGTAAGTCAAAGTTTTTGTGCTTATCGCGAAAACATAATTTACTCCGTTCGCTTTGAACGCGACTTTATCGTTTCCGTCGTAAATCGAAGAGAAAGGGATACCTTTTACGCTTCCTGTAAGGTCTTGCTTAAGGTTGAAAACAATAGCCGTTCCGTCCGATTCCGCGCCGTTATAAGTTCCGGCAACGCCATCGGGAAGCGAGGGGAGGTCGGTCGTACCGGTATAACCGTCCTTGATATGAATCACGATGCCGAACGTTTTGTCGAAGTCCTTGCAATAAGCGAGTTGTCCGTCGTAATAGAAGTTGAACTCGACTTTGTAATGCTCGTTGAATTCGCAATAGATTCCTGTTGCCGTTTCGGTGTAAGCAACCCAGCCGCTTTGTTTGCCCCAATTGAAATTATAAGTTCCGTCGTCGGTTCTGTACATATACGCGACATGCCCGTAACCGTCCAGAAGAAGCCTGTTGTACTTCTGAGATACGCCGTCCTCGTTTTCTTTGTAAGAATACCAGACTCCCTGATGATTGTCGGGAGCGACGAGCGTGACCGCGCCGTTTGCGGCTTTTGCCGTGGCGTAATCGAAACCGATGATGGAATCGTCATCGAAAACGACAACGACGAATTTATCGTAAACGTAATACTTACCCGTTTTGTCGCCTGTTACGTCTTTGATTCCGTCCAGCGAGAAAGAAGTTCCGTTATAAGTGTAATCGCCCTCTTCTGCGCCGAGCGGTTCGAGAACGTAGCCTCTGTTATTTTTATCCGTCACGCTCAATTTTACTCTGTAATCGACGCCGTTAATCGTAACTCTTTCGCCGTTCGCGAATCCCTGTTCGGCTGTTATGACCGCATCGGTGACAACCGTGCCGTCTTTGACGAGATAATGGTTCTTATCGTTGACGGCAACGAATTCGTTCACGTCGTAATTAACCATATACGCGACGAGTTCGCCGTCCGCGCAAGGCGTGAGGATAGTTTTTATTTTGGAGCCGCTTCCTATTCCTCTGTTGATCGCTCCGTAGAAGAAATTACGCGTTTCGTCGTATCTGATCGTCGTATAGTAGCCTTCGAGAGCAATTCTGAACAAATTACCGAAAACGTAATATTCGCCGGGCGTAGTGCTGTATTTGCTCGAATATTCGATTTTACCGTCCGCGAAAAATTCGATGACGTAGTTTGACTGGATCGCGTCGTTGTTGGACGAAATCGTCAGATAGGGGAAATAATATTTGCCGACGTATTTTTCACCCTTATGATCAGTGTTTACGGGCCTTGCGAAATTACTCTTTATCGAATAGCCCTTGCTGCCGACAAAATCTACGTCCAAAGTTCCGTCGTTTTTAATCGTCATTTTCATCGACGAGAAATAGTCGCTCAACTTTCCGTCGATAACAACTTCGTCGCCTTTAATGGTGTAAGAACCGGAAACGCCGTCGTTGTTGCGGACGTTATCGGAATACAGAGTTATCTTATCGTCGCTGAACACGAACGTATCGCCGTCGTCGTTGAAATACTGACCGAATACCTTGATGTTGTCCTTCTTGGTGAAAGTGTAATTTACGGTTGCGGACATTCCGTGCTCTATGGAGAAACTTATAGTCTTGGAAGTGCCATTGAACTCTCCCGCGATTTCGCCGTAGTTATTGAAGAAATTAAGAAGAAGGTGAGTTCCGTCGTATTTATAAGTTCCGTTGATGATGCCGGTAGAAACCCATTGAAGAGTTCCGTTATCGTAAAGAGCGAGTATGCCCGCATCCGACTCTCCGTGATATTCCGCTTTGCCTTTGAACGTGCCGGCAACTTCGGCGGAATCGCCGTACTGAGCGTCGAGGCGCATATTCTTAACCACGGGAACGTAATAACGATATCTCGTGCCGGACTGCCAGCCCCAATCGAAGAAAAGAAGAGTGCCGATCGGGTCGCCGTCGTCAAGCAAACCGATAATCGAAAATCCCGTATCGGTGTACGGCTTCTCTATTTCTTTAACAAGCGTATCGTTTGCGTAAAGAGAAAGTTTATAAGAACCCGACTTTTTGTCGTAATCCGCAGGCGAAATTTTTCCGTCCGCGAAATTCCATTCGTCCGCGTCGAATCCGAGATTGTTTACGAACCAGTCTTTATCGACTTTCGCTTTATCGATTTTCGTACCGGCAGAATTGAGGTTGTCGTAAGATGCGGATCTGACGACGCCCGAATGGAAAGCGTTTTCCGCGGCAACGCCGGCTGTGTATCCCATATCGTAATCGTCGGCGTGACTATAACCGAATATGCCGCCGGCGTAAGATTTGTAAAAACTCGAAGAAGCCTTAACGCCCGCTATGTTGCCCGCGGAATAAGAATCGAGGACGATCATATCGTTTCTTGCGGAGCCGACGATTCCGCCTGCGTAAGAAACGTCTTTCGCGGTCGCTCTGACGCTTGCGTAATTCACGCAGTTGACAATACTTACGTTTGAACCGCTGTTATAACCGACGATTCCGCCGACAAACTGACCGCCGTACACTTTACCGTCCGACACGCAGTTGACGATTGCCACCGCGCCCTTCGTGCAGGAAACCGTTCCGACGATTCCGCCGTTGGAAGCGACTTCGAGAACGCTGTCTTCCGTGCCGTCGAACTTGCCGACGATCGTTTCGACCGCCGCGCGACAGTTACGGACGTACGCTATATAAGCCTTCTCTTTGTCGTAAACTTCGAGTTCGCCCGCGACTCCGCCGATATGCGCGACGTTCTTGGGCAGAAGTCTGGTTTCGACGGTTCCGCTCGTTTTAACGTTGACGAAATTAGTGAGAACGGCATAACCGACCGCTCCGCCGATATACGCGCCGATCGTGCTTTCGCCCGAAATTGACTCGACGACGTAATTTACTCCTTCGAGCGTAAGGTCGTATACGTTAGCCCTATTCGTATACCCGAACAAGCCGACGTAACCCACCGACATACGCAAAGTCTGGGTTATGGTAAGGTTGGATATTTTATGTCCGTTTCCGTCGAAAGAGCCTCTGAAACCGCCTTTGACTTCCGTCGTTCCATCCTCATTTTCAACGGTAACGGGTTTGCCCGCCGAAACGTATTTTTCATCAGCCATATCGATATCGTTTTCGAGGCGGAAGAACGACGAAGCGTATTCGCCGTCATCGTCGGGGTTATTTATTCTGTCGGCAAAATCGAGAAGATCGTCTGCAGTTTTTATAAGATAAGGATTTTCTTTCGTGCCGTTCCCTTTAGGATCGACGACTGAAGTCTGTTGAGAATCCGATTCGGTCGGCTGTCCGGTTTCCGACACGGATTCGGACGCAGAATCGGGCACGGACTGGGAATCGCCCTTCTTTCCGCACGACGAGAACGCAAGCGACGTCAAAATCGCCAGCGCGATCGTCAGAATAAGTAATAATTTCTTTTTCATAGTTGCTCCTGTTTATTCGGATATTTCCGAAAGATATACGACGGTCGTTTCGCTTTTGAACGCCTTTGCGCCGTCGGTTTTTGTTCCTGATATCTTGTACTTTTTGACGAGAACGTCCTCTTCGCCCGATCTGTCTACTTCGTAAGCGAAAAGTTCGCCGTTCTCTTCTTTATAAACGTAAACGTATTCGATTTCTTCCTTTTCCCCGTCGAAATCCTCTATTACGGTGAGCGTCATATACGCGTAAGTATACTCGGATTTGCTTCTGCCGTCGAAACTGACGGTCGAGCCGTCGTCGGCGACGTAAACGCCCTGATATCCGTCGGGAACGGTAAGCACGCCGATCGCCTTCAACGAAGAATCGACTATCGCGAGAGTGTTCTCGTCGACGTAATAGATGAAATAAAGGAACGTTCCGTCTACTCTCAACCTTACGTAATTTTCGTCGACGTAAGTTATCTCGACTTCAAGATCGGCGAACATGCCTTTGGCTGTGCCGGTCATATCCATATTTTCGGTGGAATAGAAGAACATATCGTCCGAAATGAGATATTTTTTGCCGATCGCGCGGTGATATAATCCGACGTTTCCGGTGACGACTTCGCCGTTTTTGCTGACGGTGGTTTTCGTTACGCCGTTCGTGGTTTCAAACACGAATTTATAAAGTTCGGCAGAGCCGTCAGTGATTATTGCCGTGATGGAGTTTTCGCTTTCGGTAACGGTGTAATCGTATTCGATTACCGCTCCGTTCGCCGCAACTTTGGCTTTGCCGAGTCCGACGGGGCTTTTGCCGTTGAACTCGATTATATCGTCGCCCACGTGATACTTATAAAGGCTCACTTCGTCGGGAGATTTGCAAACTTTTTCGTCGATAAGGACGTCGTTTCCGCTGAGTTTCACGGCGTAAGTTTTACCGTTATACGTAAACGATGCGGTTGTATTCGCTCTGTCGTAATGATATTTAACGTCCGTCGAAACGCCGTTTTCGATTACGGAAACGCTGCCGATCGCCTTCCACGTTCTACCGTCGGAAAGCGCGAAATCGATATTGTACTCGCCGAGTCCGTTGAACACGTACTGCGTTCCGTCGGAAGAATTCCACGTGCCTTTGAACGGGTCTTCGTAACACATATTGAAGTCGTCCACGAGCATACCGGTTTCGGCGTAATAACCGACCATGTAAAGAAGGGTTGAGTTGTCCTGCTTGCTCGTCACTTCGTTGAACATTCCGTATAATCTCGTGCGGTAATACATAGTGACGGAAATTACGTCCTTTCCGATTTTAGAATCATACGATTTTTCGGCGATATAAGTGAAATCCACGTTATTGGAATCTCTGCCGTGGCCGTAACCGTCCTTGCCTATTCCGTAAAGAACCATGGTATAATTGAGCAACGTTTCCTTCCACACGCCGATATAACTTCCCTCTCTGCCGTAAACGGTTTCCGTTCCGTTATCGGTTACGACGAGAAGTCCGTCGGCGTTGAACGCGGCGGAGACGTTGCCGAACGAAACCGCATCTCCGTTTATTTCGTAAGAATAAGTTCCGCCGTTATACTTCACTTCGCCCCTGCCGTCGAATTCTATCGTTTTGCGGTTCGCGAAGCCTGTTTCCCAAAGTCCTTTATAAATATCGGTTTTGGAAATCGTAAAATCGAATTTCGAGGACTGCATCGTTTTGCCGTCCGAAGAAATGCTCGCGCTGCCCGATTCCGAGCCCATTTTTATCGTTACGGAGTTTCCGTTGCACGAATAAGTAAATTCGGAATAATTGCCGTCCGCATCGGTTATAGATCCCGTGCCGTCGGAGAGAAAACTATAAACGGAGCCGTCGGACGCATACCAATTGCCCATCGCTTTGTTGAGTTTGTTCGCCGTTGCCGCGTTGTCGGGCTTCGCGAAGAAAACCGTGTCGTAAATTTCGAGTTTATCGCCGACGATATCGCAATAATAGTCTGCGGTGAGATCATATTTTCTCGTGTCGATGTCGGGATATCTGATATAAGCGAAATATCCGTCTTTTATGAGGATTTTTTCGCCGTTATAGACGTACATATAACTCGCGACGATACCGTCGTAAATCATAGTCATTTTGCCGTTATCGTCAAATACGAGTTGAATTTCGATGTTGCTTACATCGCCCGACTTGCTCGCCTTTATCGTGAGATAATATTCGCCGGCAACGTCCGCATAATCGGCAAACCCGACGTATATATCGACGTCGTTCGTGAGAAGATAGCAGGAAGGAACTCTTTCGGTGAGTTCTTTGTCGAAGAAATATCCGTAAGAGATTCGTCCGTTATCCGCGGTGAATGTGTTCATTCCCGTTCCGTCGTAAACAACGTATACCGGCAAAACTCCGTTCGCGGTAACCGTGTCCTCGGTGAGCGTGAGCGGCTTGCCGTCCTTATCGGATTTCGTCACTTCCGTGCCGAATATGAAGCGGGCGTGAATACTCTGCTCGGCGGTTTCGTCGTATAAAGGAACAATTTTTCCGTTATCCGTCTGCCAGTCGGCTTTGTTCCAGCCGGCGAGTTCGCAAACCTTGCCGAGGTTTTTAAGGTCGTAAGAAGTTCCGTTTTGGTCAAACGATCCGCTCTCCGCGTTGTAAACGTTCTTAACAACCGCTTTTCTCGAGTCTACGCCCATCTGAGCGTCGTTGAAAACAAGTCCGCAGACTTCGCTCTTCTCGCCTTCCGTTCCGGAAGAAAAAGCGCACGTAAGTTTAGCCGCGGAAACGCAATGCGTTGCCGAAGTTTCGTTATCCGCTCTTCCGCAAATAGCGCCCGCGATCGATTCTTTCTGATTGATGAGCGCGCTGATTTTTCCGCTTACGTAACAGTTGGCAAGCGAAGATTTCTCTCTGAGATAACCGACGATACCGCCCGCATTCTGAATTTTGCCGCTTATTTCGCCGTTGAACGAACAGTTGTAAACCGAAGCCGCGACCGCCGCCGACGCGCCGAAAGACGCGCCCGCGATTCCGCCGACGTTATAAAGCGGATAATCTCCGGAAGAGGAAAGCGTTCCGTCCACGCGGCAATAAGAAATCGAAGCCGTGTAATCGGGAGCGTAACTCTGCATAAACCCGCAGATTCCGCCGAGGTGAAGAGCCATATTCTCTTCGTTTATCGTGTTGACCACGCTGTAACTGCCGCTGAAACCGCAGTTGATTATATCCGAACCGATATTGTAAGAAACAATGCCGCCGGCGATATAATTGAGTTTGGACGACGTTTCGAGAACGATATCGTTTTTAACATTCAAATTTTCGAGCGTTGCGGTGACGATATAACCGAACAACCCGGCATAGCCGTTTTCGGCGTTGATGTTGAAATCGGAAATAGTGTGTCCGTTTCCGTTAAAATTCCCGGAGAAATACAAATTTGCGTTGTCCGCAACCGGATCGAGCGTTTCGCCGTTGAAATCGATGTCGGAAGTCAGTTCGATATACGCTTCCTTATATTTGTCCGAACCGCTGTTAATGCTGTCCGTGAATGTTTTGAATTGAGAAGCGTTCGCGATTTTATAAGGACTTTTAATCGTTCCCATACCTTTTATCACGGAATCCGCTCTCGTAAGTCCTTCAACGGAAACCGTTACCGAACTTTGCGCCACGAACGAATATTTGCCATCGGCGTCGGGAGTGAGAACCGAGTTGCCCGCCTTTACCGTCGGAGAACCCTCGTAATAAGGCGATACGCGCAAGCCGAACGACACGGTCGTTCCCTTTTTCACGTTTCTCGGAATGCTTCCGTCGAATAAAAACTCCGCGTAACTTTCGTCCTGCCACCTGATTCTTACCGTTTCGTCGGGATTGTCCGGATTGTCCTGTCCGCCCTTTTCTTTCCATTCGGCTACGAGCGTTATATCTTCCGTAACGGGCGTCGAGAAAACGTAATACCCGTCCGCGCCGTTCTGTTTCCAGCCGACGAATTCAAAACCCTCTTTCGTCGGAACGCCCGGTTCGGCGACCGTTTCGCCTTTATTGACTTCGACTACGCTGTCGCTCATACCGTTGCCGTAAGAAAAAGTCACTTTCAACTTCTTCCCGCAACCCGTACAAGCGAGCGCGGCGACGCACAATATAACGGTCAATAACGCTATCAATATCTTTTTATCTGACCTGTGTTTAATCATAATGCTCCTTGTTTCGTTTGTTCCGGACAAAATTCAGACCAACCTTGCCCGTCCGCAAATTTGCTTACTTCATCCCCGATAAAATCTCTGCCTTACTTTTTGAAAAACTTTTTGATTTCTTCTCTTCGGCTTCCTTTAAGGCGCGTTCTTCCTCTTCTTTTTGTTTCACGAGAAGTTCGTCGTAATAAGCGGCGTTACCCATAACTTCTTCGTCGTATTTATGGCAAGCCACCATATGTCCGCCGCCTGCGTCGCGGAACTCGGGTTCAAGCAACTTGCACGCGCTCATACACTCGTTGCAACGGGTGTGGAATTTGCATCCCTTGGGCGGGTTTGCCGGCGAAGGAATGTCGCCCTGCAAAACGATTCTCCTGATCTTCGTTTCTGGATCCGGAATCGGAATCGCCGAAAACAACGCCTTCGTGTAAGGATGAAGCGGGTTATCGAACAATTCTCTCTTCGAACCGTATTCGACCATATTGCCGAGATACATAACGCCCACTTCGTCCGAAATATGTTCCACGACCGAAAGATCGTGCGAGATAAATATATATGAAAGGCGTTCTGTTTCCTGAAGGTCCTTGAATAAGTTGATTATCTGAGCCTGAATGGAAACGTCGAGAGCCGAAACGGGTTCGTCGCAGATGACGAGTTTCGGCTTTAACGCGAGCGCCTTCGCTATGCAGATACGCTGTCTTTGTCCGCCCGAGAATTCGTGCGGGTATCTGTCGAAATAATGCGGCTGAAGTCCGCATTTTTTCATTATGTCTACGATATAATCCTTATATTCCGATTCGGGAACGATCTTGTGAACTTTGACCGCCTCTCCGACGATCTCGCCGACCGTCATTCTCGGCGAAAGCGACGAATAAGGATCCTGGAAAATCATCTGAAAATTCGGGCGGACTTTTCTGAGAGCCTCGCCTTTAAGTTTTTCTATGTGCTGACCTTCAAAGATTATCTCGCCGTCCGTGGGTTCGTAAAGCCTGAGTATCGTTCTTCCGAGCGTGGTTTTTCCGCAACCGGATTCTCCGACTATGCCTATCGTTTGCCCCTCTCTGAGCCTGAGCGAAACTCCGTCCACCGCTTTGAGATAAACCGTGTTCTTCTTCATAAGGCTCTTGGATATCGGGAAATATTCTTTGAGATTGTTGACTTCGAGAATGTATTTCTCTTCTCCGCCTTTTACGGCAACGTTATCAGCCATTGCTGAGCCCCTCCTTTAACGCGAGATAACACGCGACGTAATGCGTGGGCGAAACCTGCACCATCGGCGGATAACCGTTTTTGCACACGTTGCATTTCATATTGCACCTGTCCTTGAAATAGCAGGTTGAAGGCATATTCACGGGGTTTGGCACGTTGCCGGGGATACTGTAAAGCCTGTCGACCTCTTTCCCGACGACGGGTTTGCTCTTCTGAAGCCCTATCGTGTAAGGGTGCATCGGGTTCTTGAATATCTCCGTAACCGTACCCTTTTCCACGACTCTGCCCGCGTACATAACCACGACGTAATCGACCATTTCGGCGATAACGCCGAGATCGTGCGTGATGAGCATTATGCTTCCGCTGATTTTCTCCTTAACGTCGCGGAGAAGATCGAATATCTGCGCCTGAATGGTGACGTCGAGCGCGGTTGTCGGTTCGTCCGCTATAATGAGTTTCGGGTTGCAGCAAAGAGCCATGGCTATCATAACCCTCTGACGCATACCGCCCGAAAGTTCGTGCGGGTAAGATTTGTAAACGTGTTCGGGCATCGCTATGCCGACGAGGCGAAGCATTTCGAGGCTTCTTTCCTTTGCGGCGATTTTGTCCGCGCCGTCCACGTGAAGCAACGTCACTTCGTCGAGTTGGTTGCCTATGGTGAATACGGGATTAAGCGAAGTCATCGGCTCCTGAAAGATCATCGCGATTTCTCTGCCGCGTATTTTCGACATTTCCGACAGCGGCATTTTCGCTATATCCACAACTTCGTCGTGTTCCTCGAAAACCTTTCTGAAACGCGGTTTGCCTTTTCCGTCTACCGACTGTTTCGTTACGGGTTTTCCGTCATCGCCGATGACGACGTTTCCGTTTTCGTCCCTGACTTCTTCCATAATCGGCTCTTCACCGACTGGAGTTTTAACCGTGGAACGGAAACGTATACTTCCGTCGACGATCTGCCCCATAGGTCCCTGAACAAGCTGCATAAGCGACAAACTCGTGACCGACTTTCCGCAACCGGACTCGCCGACCACGCCCACCGTAGAACCCGCGGGGATATCGAACGACACGCCGTTGACAGCCTTAACCACGCCGCTGTCCGTATAGAAGTATGTGTGAAGATTATCGAATTCGACGATATTTCTGTCGTCCTTCATCCGGGTTATATAATCCGATTTTTTATAAGCCGCTCTTTTCTTTTTGAGAATCTTTATTTCTTTCGCGTTTTCTTTCGCGATGTTTCTCGATTCCCTGGCGGATATATAGTGTTTTTTATCTTCCATTTTATCACCTCATCGCCTTGGGGTCGTAAGCGTCGCGCAAGCCGTCGCCGACAAAGTTAAACGCGAGAACGGCGAGAACTATGCAGATACCCGGAGAAATCCAGAGATTGGGATAATTTCTGAGCGTGGTGTTGTTCGCCGCCGCGTTGATCATGTTGCCCCAGGTTGCGTATTCCGCCGGCAAGCCTATTCCGAGATAGCCGAGCGTGGCTTCGGTGAGAATGATTCCGCCGAGTCCGAGCGTCATCGAAACGATGAGTTGCGGCATTACGTTCGGGATAAGATGCTTGAAAATCTTTCTGCCGACGGGAAGTCCGCTCGCCTCCGCGCTGAGCATAAAGTCCTGCTCTCTGAGCGAAAGAATCTGACCTCTTACGAGCCTTGCCGTTCCCGCCCAGCCGAACACCGTGAGCATCGCCATAAGTATATACAATTTCGCGGGACCGGTGACGTCTTTCGCGTCCAGCGCGACGCCGATAATCATCATCATCGGGAGCGTGGGGACGCAGTTGAAAATATCGACTATTCTCATTATAACCTGATCTACCCAGCCGCCGAAATAGCCCGCAAGTCCGCCTAAAAACACGCCTAAAAGCGTTTCGAGAATTATTACGACGAAACCGACCGTAAGCGAAACTCTGCCGCCGTACATAAGCCTTGAAAACACGTCGTAGCCCTTATCGTCCGTACCGAGAAGATGCGAAAGCGAGGGCTTAAGATAGTTACTCGGTTCGGAATAAGTGATTATATAAACGGGCATATCGCCGTAAACGGGGCTTTCGACCTCTTTGTAATACTCTTCTACAACCGCCTGCGATTCGTCGGGCGTGCGTTCACCCCAGATGAATCCGAACGGAAGAAGAGGACCTAAAAACGAAAAGATAAACAACACCACGAGCATTATAAGCCCCGTCATGGATAATTTTGAACGGAAAAATCTCTTTAAAACGAGTATCCCCGGGCTGAGAGTTCTGCTCGTTATTTCTTCCGTGCTTATCTCGTTTTCCTCTTCGTATTCGCCGAACGCGTTTTCCTCGGAAACGATTTTCTTAAGTTCTTCCTCGCTTGCCGCGGAAAGTTCCGCTATTCTTCTGCGTTCGCCGAAAAGAGTATCGGTAGGATTGTCGATAACTGTTTTTTCTTTATTCTCTTCCATACCTCTCTCCTTTATCTGCCGAGTTTTACTCTCGGGTCGACGACCGCGTACATCAGATCGCTCAGAAGCGTTCCGACAACCGTTAAAACCGCGATGAACATGTTGTAACCCATTATGAACGGGATATCCGCCACGACGAGAGCGTCGTATGCGAGTTTACCGATACCCGGAATACTGAAAACCGTTTCGGTTATCATCGCCCCGCCGAACAAACTCGGCAGAATTCCCGCCATCATCGTTACGAGCGGAATCATAGTATTCCTGAAAACGTGTTTATAAATTACTTTGTGTTCGCTGAGCCCTTTGGCGCGCGCCGTTCTTACGTAGTCCGCTTTTAACGCTTCGAGAGTGTTCGTTCTCGTGTAACGCATGAGCGAGCCGACGGACAGAATGACGAGAACCGACATGGGCAAAACCATATGCCAGAGATTATCGCCGAATCTGACGAGCCAGGAAGCGTCCTTGGGGATAGACGACGAAGCGATACCTCCGACTTCGAACCAGCCGAGATCTACCGCGAAAACCTTAATCGCGAGCGCGGCAAGGAAGAACGTGGGGAGCGATATGCCTATCATCGCGAGAACCGTGACGGTATAGTCCACCACGCCGTATTGATTGACGGCGGCTTTGATTCCGAGCGGAATCGCGATGAGAAATTGCAAAATAGTTGCGATAAAGGCTATCGCGAACGATATTCCCATATTCTGAGTTATAACGTCCTGAACGGGGCGTTTATACTTGAACGACATTCCGAGGTCGCCTTTGAGCATATTGCCGAGCCACTTGAAATAGCCGCCTAAAACCGCGCCGAATTTATCGAAAAATCCCGCCAGACGATAGTTGACTTTACCTTCGATTTCGCCGAGTTTGTTTTCGGTAAAAACTATGTTTCTGATCGTTTTGAAGTCGTTTTCGTCATCGGTTACGATTTTATAAGTACCGGATTCCACAACCGTGAGAACTTCGTCGATCGTTATAAGGCGATCATCGTCGCTCTCCTCCCCCGATTCGCCGTCGTTGTCCACAGCCGCGCCCTTGCTCTGAACTTTGCAGACAGAGTAAGTTCCGTCGGCATTTAAAATAAGCCTCGTGTTCCTGCTTCCGTCGAAGTCGCCTGCATACCACTCCGCAAAAGTCTTTATGCCGAGCGTTACGTCCTCTTCGTAAGTGACTTGTTTCGTGTTTTTGGTAAAAGTTTTGCCGGCAAAAGAACTGCCCTCGCCCATTTCTATTTTCAAATAGGCGTCCGGCATGGACAAACCGTATAATTCCTTTATACGATCTACGTCCTCCTGCTTCATCGTGCCTTGCTGCACTGCCGAAGAATACTGATTATCAACGTAATCGGTTGGCATAAACCTCGCGAGAGCGTAAATGATGACCGAAACTCCGAACAGGATCAGCACGGCAAGAAGTAATCTTTTTACCACGTATTTTAACATATCCATATATACTGCGTCCTGCCGCGGCGGCGGGTTAATCGCCGCCGCGTGTAAAATTTATAGTGTTGCCCGCTTTTACGAGCGTTTTTTATTACAGGTAATTCAACTCCCAGATTCTCGAAATAAGTCCGTTATAAGGCGAACGTTCGTTTTCGGGCGTCATCGTCTTTACGTCGAGAACGTTTTTGTTATAAGCCATCATATCTTTTCTCTGGTACGTCGGGAATTCTACCGCGAGTTCCATGATCTTGTTGAGAGCGTTGGCGTAAATTCTCTTTCTTTCGTTTTCGTCGATCGTCGCTCTGCCCGCGTCGATAAGTTCGCTGAGGTCGGTTATGATCTGATATTCCTGCTTATACGCGCCGTTTTTACCCCTCTTGATCTGCTTATATCCCCAGTTTGAAGTGGACCTTGCCTGAGAATCGATATGGTAAACCTGATACATATCCGGGTCGATCGTGGACGACCATGCCGCCGCCCATACGGCAAGTTTGCCGGAGGAAAGATCGCTGAGCGCGGTCTGCGAAGTTACGACCTTGACGTCGAAACCCGCTCTGTTGAGAATGGACTGAGCCCTGAGGAACATTTTATACGCCGGATGGTCGGTGGAGCCGCCCGCTATCGTAAGTTTGTAGTTAAGCGTATCCGTTCCGAATCCCGCGATATCCTTTTCGTAAACGCCGTTGCTGTTCTTGGTGTAACCCGCCGCTTTGACGAGCGCCTCGATTTCGCTGCCGGTGCTATCGTACTTGTAATCTTTCTTTTCCCCTTTTTCGTCCTTATATTCGTAAACGCCGACTCCTCTGGGGTAAGCCCAACTGTTGGTGGACATAGGTCTTCTGATTATTTCGGCAAGACCGCCCTGATAATAGTCGTTTACGATAATGCTCGTGTCGAACGCCTTCATTATCGCTCTTCTTACGTTGATATTCGGAACGAAACGAGGGTTGACGCCCACGTAGCCGTAACCGCTCGTGGATATTTCGACGTGACCGACGCTCGCGGAATCCGCGTATTTTATGTTATCCTGCGTTGCGCTCGGCTCGCCGTAATCGACGTTGTTCTGCTTGATTGCGTTTATGATCTGGTCGGACTCTACGACCTTATAAGTTACGTATTTGATTTTCGCGTTGGAAAGCTCCGAACCTACTGTTTTAAAATAGGGGTTGCGGACGTAATAAATCATGTTGTTGTTGAAGAACGCGCTCGCCGACGACTTTTCGTTACCGCTTTCGTCGGAAGCCATATAACAACCCGCGCCTACCGGCAAGCCCACTTTATCTCTTCCGTTGACGACCTCGGTCATAAAAGTGCTGTTACCGAATTCAAGACCGAACTCGCCCTTGCTCGCGTCGAAAGACGCGATGTAATCCTTCGTTACGCCCGTTTCGGGGTTAGTCCAGGAATGAGTCGAATAATAGTGCATGGGAGCGACCGTGAAAGCGAAGTTATAAATCGCTTTGGGGTCTACGCCGTTGATTTTTATCGTAAGAACGTCGTACTCGCCGTCAAGTTTCTTGCCGTTGAACGCGGACGATTCCTTACGCGTGGTTATTCCCGAAATGGTAGGCACGACCTTTTCGCTCTTGGCAAAATATTCGGTTTTCGCTTCCTGCGTGAACAAATCGGAAATCGTCGTCGCGGTCGCCCAGTAGTTAACGATATTGTAGAAGTTATCGCCCTTGGTTCTGGTGAGATCGTACGCCCCTTCTTTATTCCTGGGGAAATAGTTTTCGTGTACGCTGTTTATGCAGTACTCCTTTATCGCGTTTTCCTTGCTCAATTCGGGATGTTCGTCGATATACGGCTTAATTTCGTCCTCATAGCAAGCATTCGCTTCTTCTTCGTTCAACTTATAATTTCCGTCGGCGTCTTTCAGGGGATATCCGGGTTTTTCGGGGTTTTCCTGAAGGAAATTGCTGTATCCGCCGTCGTTATAAAGGAATATCTGCCAGACTTCGGTGAAATTCCAGTCCTTATAAGATTCCTTGTCTATACTGTTCCAGTCCGTCGTAAGTTCTTCCTTGAACTTTTCCGCAACCGTTTCGAAATCCTTTTTGGCGGAAGCCTTCTTCTCGTCGCTCCAGTCGCCTACGTAATCGGGTCTTTCGTCGTTGGGAGTCTGCGCGTAATTGTAGCGGACGAAGTCCACAAGATCGCCGATACGTTGATTTGCTTCGCCGATGAATTGTTCCTCGAAAGCCGATTCGTCGCCTACCTGTTCGCTCTGCTGACGATAACTTTTAAGTCCGACTATATCGGTCGAATAAATGGTGGCGGAACCGGAGTAAGAGGGATCGAGATAAACGTAAAGGTTGAAAAGAACGTCCTTTATCGTAAGAGGCTCGCCGTCCGAGAACTTTATTCCGTTTTTGATGAGAAATTCGTAAGTCGTGTATGCGCCTTCGGTTTTGGACGTGTAATCCTTGGCAACCGTAGGTTCGTTTTCACCGCAGACGATTTTGCCCTGAGAATCGGTGCTGAGCATTCCGATCTGAGTAAGTCCCGTTATCGACGAATCGTACGCCGACGAAGAGAAATACGGATTGAAAACGCCGTCCGGCGCAGAAATACTCATCGTGAACGTGCGTGTTTCGGGATCGTTCGCCTGCGGCTTGTTAGTCGAGCAGGCGACAATGATTCCCACCGTTCCGCCGACGGCGACAACGCACGCGAGAATGATTGCGATCAGTTTCTTTGAAAGTTTCATTTTTGCTCCTTCTAAGGGATTTTGTTTGCGCGAGCAAACAAAAAGGGTACCCTTTCAATTTTTCTTGTTCTTTATTCTTTAATATTAATTGTTGCCTATCTTTTTTTCTTCGGTTTTAACGCCCGTATAATCGCAGTTTACGGTCGTCGCCGATCCTTCCGCGATCCATTCGTAAACGCTCGACGTAACGTTTGAACCGTAGTCGTAATAAAGCGTTCCGTCAACGGTTACGTTTGAAATTTTCGCCCCTTCTTTCGCCGAGTAAGCAAAGAAGCCGGCTTTGAATTCTCCGCTCGAAAAAGCGACTTTAAATTCTATCGTCGCGTTTTCGATAACGAGATCGTGAACGTAAGCGTTCTGCCCCAACTCGCCGAAAATACCCGCGCCGAAGTTTCTTCTGTCGCAAACTCTCTTGAGCGTTATTCCCGAAATCTTATGTCCGTTTCCGTTGAATTCGGCGTTATAATCGCCGTAAATCCACTCAGCAGACGAGAAATCGAGATCCTTGGTAAGGTAGATATTGCCGCCTTTTGCGAGCGCTTTTATAAGAGCCTCCTCGCTGTCGACGATATTCCAGTTTCCTTCGATGAACTTGACGAAAACCGTTATATCATCCGTCGCCACCGTACAAGGCCATGCAAAATCGATCGTACATTCCGCGTCGGAATAATATCCGAACAGAGTGTATCCGTCTTTCTCGGGAGCAAGAACGGTGGGCTTTTTCAGAACCGTCCCGGGCATCTCGGGATTGGAATCGAGAATCGCCGCCTCGTTAAGCGGATCTGCGGCGTCGTACAGGTCTGCGTCGATATATCTCATGATCGCCGTCCTGACGAAGTTGGCGTAAAGCGTCATATTGCCGTTTACACGCATCGAAGCGAAATCCCATTTTGTATCGAGAACCGCTCTGCCCGTTTCCTCGTTCTTAATCACGTTGCCGTCGGCGTCCGTTTTGGCGATATACCACCCTTCGAGATAATAACCGGGAACTTCGCCTTTACGGAAGTTTTCGTTGTCGCCGGGCTGAATACCCACGAGCGAACCTTCCAGCACGCCTAAATACTGATTTTTGCAGTTGGACTCCGTTTTTCCCGTGTTATAATCGAAAGTTACGAGATAATCGTATTTTTTAACCGACTCGCCTTCGCCGCACGAGCATAATGCAAAACAGCATATGCTCGCAAGGGCGCAAAGCAGCGCGATAAGAGCGCATTTTTTGAATCTGAATTTATTTATCATATCGGTTACCACAACTTATTTGACTTTTTTCTTTTTGAGATAAAGCAACGCTACGACCGCCGCGGCGACAACCGCAACGCCGACTCCTCCGCCGACCAGCGCGCCGACAAGACAACCGGATTTGCCGTTATTTTCTCCGCCGTTGCTTTCGCTGTTTTCTTCGACGTTAAGAAGAAGATCGACCGAATACGACTTGCCTTCGTAAACGCAGGTGACTACGACTTTTTCGTCGCCGTAAACGAGCGTCGTTTTATCAACCGCGTAATCGTTGACGATAAGTTCGGAATCGTCGTCGAAAACAAACTTGACGACCATTCCTTCGGCGTTGAATTTTTCGCCGGAAACGTATCTCGTTTTATCGGGAGTTTTCTCTATTTTAAGTTCTTTGACCGCGACGGGCTGACCGAATTCTTTCTTCTTTTCCCTCAAAACCGATTCGTAAGCGGTAAGGGATTCGCTTTCTTCGCCGACAAGCGCGAGTTGGTCGGGATCGGTGATTTTATTGAATTTCAGTCTTGCCGCTCTCGCGAGTTCCGCCGCTTCGGAAATTGCGGCGAACGAAGTCGCGTTGCCGATTTCCTCAACGGATTTCGCGGCTTTGAGCGCGTCTATCGCTTCCGTGAACGCGTGAGTCGTTCCGTCGGGAAGAATCTGCTCCGTTCTTTCAACCGTAAAGAATCCTTTCCAGATTTCGTTGTCGTAACCCGTTCCGTTCTTTGGAACGATTGCCTTAAGATTGAATGGTTTCGTCTGATACGCTTCCTTGAAATACTCGTTGCAAAGAATTTTCGCAACGTAATCGTAGAAGTTCGAGTAATATATAGTCGAGCCGAGAACGTTGCTGCCGCTTCTGCCGAAAATTATCGCTTCGATTGTGTCTGAATCCATATCCGAAGCGTCTACGAATTCGGCAAGAAGAACGGGCGCTTTCACGCTGTTGAACTTGTATTCCGTCACGTTGGAATCATAGAAAGCGTAACTGCCTATTCTCGAAACGGTGTAAGCGAATTCGATATTCTTAAGAATTCTTACGCCCTCGAACGCGCTGTCCGCAACGGCGCAGGTGTTTTGCAGCGTGACGTAACTCTCTCCCTCTTTTGCGGCGGGATATTGCAACAAAACAAGTCCGTTTGCCGTTTTCGCATACAACACGCCGTCCGACGAGAACACGTTTTCGCCGTTTGCGGTGATACTTTTAAGCGTTTTGATATTTGCGAACGCGCCGCCGCCGTAAGCGTATTCGTTACGGTTTTTCACTTCGTCGAGCCTACCCTTTTCGTCGTATTCCTTCCATTCGTAGTTTACGTTGAAACTATCGAAGGACGCGGGAAGGACGACCGTTTCGAGTTTCGTATCGGAAAAAGCGTATCTGCCAACGGTTTTAAGCTTGCCGAAAGTTACCGTTTCAAGCGGCGTTTCCATGAACGCGAACGAGCCGACTTCTTCGGCGTTGTCGAGATTAGCGGACGTAAGCCCCGTGGACGAGAACGCGCCGTTACCGATTTGTTTCGCCGCGTTAAGTTCCGCCGATTTAAGGTTTACGCATCCGAAGAACGCATAATCGCCTATAATTTCAACCCCGTCGAGGTTAACGCTTTCGATTGCCGAACAATTGAAGAACGCAGACGCGCCGATTTCCTTAACGGTTCCCGGCAAAGTTACGTTCGTAAGCGTTTCTCTCTTCACGTTGGACATAAACGCCGACGCGCCTATTATCGTGGTTCCGTCGCCGAATGTTACGGACTGAAGTTTGTTCGCGTTGACGAACGCGCTTGCGCCCATTTCCGTGACCGCGCCGAATCCGGCGTTTACTATTCCTGAAGAAAGGAATGCGTTTTCGCCTATGGAACGCACGCTCGGGAACTTGGCTTCTCCGAGTTTGCCGCAACCGTTAAACGCGCGCTCGCCTATAACTTCGAGTTTATCCGCGACGATTGTTTTAACGCCGGAATCTCTGAAAGCGGATTCGCCTATCTCCGTAAGTTCGGCGAACACGTAATTTTCAACCGCGCATCCTCTGAACGCGTAAGGTTCGATTTTCGTCACGCCGTCGAGTCCGGTTATCGTTTTAAGCGCGGAAGTTTCCGCGAACAATCCCTCGGGTATCACCGTTATGCTCGGGTTGAGATTCACGCTCGTGAAACTGCTCCCCGCAAGCGCGTACGCGCCGAGTACGGTTACGCCCGAAAGGTCTATCGCGCCTTTTGTCTGCAAGCCCGAAAGCGCGCCTTTACTTATCTTAACGACGGTTTCGGGAAGAACGTAATTCGATGTGGAACAAGGCACCGCCACAAGTTCGGTTTTGTTTTTATTATAAAGGACGCCGTTTTCGACCAGATAAATATCGTTAGAGCCGTTGCAAGAGCCGTTTATCGCGAATCCCGACGAACCGGAAGCCACGAACATCGCGCAATCCCTGAACACGTTCTTGCCGAAACTTACCGCCGCGTTGCCCACGTCGAGAGTTTTGATTCTCGACTCCGAGAACGCTTCGTCGCCGATTTCGTACTTACCGGCAGGCAGAACCAGTCCGAGAAGTTTCGTCGTGCCGGCGAATGCTTTTTCGCCTATGCCTTTGAATTCGACGTCGACGCCGGGTTCAAACGTAAATTTCGTAAGACCTTTACATCCGTCGAACACGCCCGCCTTAAGGTAAGAGCCTTTGAACGTGAAGAGTTTAAGCGAGGCGCAGTTTGCAAACATCCTTTCGCCGATGTCGGTGAACTTCGAGGTTTCGACCGTTTCGAGCGAAATACAATCTCTGAACACTTCCCTTCCCGTTACGCGGAGTTCGGAAATGTCTATCGATTTAAGCGACGTGCAACCCGCGAACGCGGAATCGTTAGCCGTGGTAAGACGTTTGGAATTCTCGATCGTCACGAGCGACGAGCAGTTTTCAAACGCGCTCTTACCGATGGTTATCGCGCCGTAATAATCTTCGTAGGTGTTGTTTTCTCTGTCCACAAACTTTTCGAGCGTTATCTTTTTGAGTTTTCTGCAGTTTTTGAACGCTTCCTGTCTTATCGTCGTCAACTGGCTCGGGATAACGATTTCCTCGAGATTTTCGCAACCGTCGAACGCTTTTTCGGGAATCTCGGTAATCGTGCCCGGGAGAATGACTTTTTTAAGCGTTTTGTTGTTGCTGAAACACTTCTCGTCGATATACATTACGTTTTTATCCTTGGGTATTTCGCAGATTTCTCCGCCGTAATAATCGTAGAGAGTGTAATTTACTATTCTGTATATATCGCCGACAATGACCTTGACGGACTTTTTGAGCGTTTTGTTCGTTCGATTGTCCGTTACGATGACGTCGACGTACGCCGTGCCTTTTTTGAGCGCTTTTACGTTACCTATAGAATCGACGGTGAGTATATCCGGGATAGACGAAACGAATTCGACTTTGAAATCGGTTATATACCACGGCGACACGCCCGCTCTTATCTGAGCCGTCTGATTCGGATTCATCGTGAAACTCGGATCGACGGAATCGATATTAACCACGTAATCGCTCGAGTTATATACGGGTTCGAGCGTTATTTTCTCGATAACCGGATCGTTCAGTTTCTGGGACGTGACGACGAGTTCCACGCAGGCGTAAATCTTCGCGTTGTCGGCGTCGCCGTCTTTGAGGTAAAGCACGGCTTTGCCCGCCGCTTTTGCGAATATCTCTCCGTCCTTCGCCGAAACGTACTGCTGCCCCGATTTGACGTACCAGTTAAGCGATTTGCCGAGCGTCTGGTCGGGAGAAGCGTTTATCACGGGAGCGTAAAGTTCGTTGATCTTCATTTCGAGATCGTAAATCGGATATTCGTAAGAAACACCGGCGGAATCCTTAGCCGTACCCGGTTCGCCGACGTCGGTAAGCCTGCCGTCCGCCGTGGAAACTATCGCCTGATCGGGATATTCGAGAGCCGAGGCAAGATCTATCACGCAGTTCGTCTGATTGAGCGCGTAATCGTCGACGGCAAGATAAAGTTTGCCGCTCTTGACGAGTTCGTCGTAATAATCGGTTATATTGATCGAAACGGTACTCTTCTCGCCCTTTCCGCCGTAAACGGGTACGGGATATTTGGAAGCAAGCGTCAGAACGTTTCCGTCCTTGTCCGGTTTAACGTAACACGGCATAACGTCCATTACGTACTGATTATCCTGTACGTCTACGTCGAGATAAATGTTGTATTTTACTTTTTTGTTTTCCGTGTAAGGATCGAAACGGATACGATAATCGAGAATCTGCGGCGCTTCGTAGTCCACGGTGAACGTGAAATCGAATTCGTCGTTGGCGGGATGTTCGCCGCCTTCGTAATCGAGCGAACCTTTAACGGTTACGTCGTAAGACGAATTGGATTGGAGATTCCATTCTTTCGCGTCGATTTCGAGCATGATTATCGCGCCGCGGTTTCCGCCGCCCGCCGCGTAAGATTTGCTGACTTTTTCCTTTGTTTTGCGGTATTTTATCTCTCCGGTTACCGAGTCTTTAACTTCGATATCGATCGTTTTCGCGCCGCGGAGAAGCCCCGCGTAAACCATATAAACTTCGTATATCGAACGATTGTTCTTTTCGTCGAAAATCGAGATCGCCGCTTTTTCTTTTTCGGCGTAAATCTTGACGTCCGAATCCGACATTTCGTAAAGGTAGGAACCGAGCGCAATTATATATTTGTCATCGTAATACTGACCGAGAACTCTCGTTTCTGCGGCGGACGCTTTGAGTTTGTCCTCCTCGGGAACGGAAGTATCCTTTTCGCTTTCCGCGATATCGTAAATACTGTAATCGAACAAAGGCGCGTCGTTCCAGTCGCCGTAGAAAGCAAGATAAGGAAGCCCTATCGTTACTTTCGTTTCGTTTGTGCCGGCAAGCGACACGAAACCTTCGACGTACATTCCGTTTTTGAAATTCTTGTCGAGTTTTGCCTTGGTTGCGGCGGTGAGCGTTATTTTTACGTTTACTTCAACCGTTCCGTTTGCGGGGACTATAACGTTTTCTCCGCTTCCGAGTTTTCTGCCGCCGACGGTTATTTCGATAACGCTGTCGTCGAGCATATCGGCTTTCTCCGCGACCGTCCTGTTATCGGTTGCGAGAGTTTCCGTCATAACGTAAACCTTCGGCGAATAAACCTCTTCCTTGCCGGACACGTTGTTCACGGTGAAATCGAATTCGTAAACGCCGGTCTTTTTCTTATCGTCGTAAAGTTCTATTTTCGTTTTATCGCTTTCGTTGCCGTTTTCATCCTTAACGGTGATGTAACTTTCGGTTTCGATAGCGTTTTTGATACCGGCAAGCCCCGCGCCCTGTTTTCTCGGCGAATAGGGGTTGTTTTCCTCGTTTCTGGCGATAGTCGCGGTACTCATAAGCACCTGATTGACTCTCGCCGAAAGAGCCTTGCCTTTTAATCCCTGCTCTTTGAGATTCTGCCGAAGAAGAGCGATAGCGCCCGCCATGTTCGGCGCAGCCATGCTCGTTCCGCTGTAAATATCGTATCCGCCCGGCACAGCGCTGGTTATTTCGCCGCCGTGCGCGGTTATTTCGGGTTTTAACTGAAGATCGGGCATCGGACCCCAACTCGAGAAGTCCGACATGAACGGACCCGCTTCGAAATCGGAATCGATCTGAATCGTTCCGACGTTTCTCTCCGCTCCCTCGACGATCTTTTTCGCCGCGTCCATCGTTATGGCGCAGGTCGGAATCGGATTATTGACCTCGCCGAGCGACATTCTGATCGTACCCGAAACGTTGTTATAAATCACGCAAGCCGTTGCGCCGGCATCCATCGCGTTGCGGACTTTTTCCTCGAAAGTTATATCGCCACGCTTTACAAGCGCAATAGTTCCGTCGTACCCGTCGGAATTTTCGATTTCTTTTCTCACTCTCTGAGTGTAGTTCGCCGTTCTGCCTACGCTGCCTATAACGACGTATTTAAAATTAAGGGTTTCGCCTTTCGTTTTGCCGGTAATTCGATACAACTGATCGACGAAATCGAGTTCGTTGCCGTCGCCGTCGGAAGCCTCGGTGATGAACGCAACCTGATCTTCCGTTCCGTTCGCCTGAATGTAAGCCGACTTCTGACCGTTTATCGAAGCGACGGATAAAGCCGCGTCGTAAGTGGAGGGCGAGCCTACCGTGCCGGAATCGGGATTGGAAGCAAGGTTTGTTCCGTTGCCGCCGCCGAAGCCCGAACTGTAATCGTTGCTTGCCGCAACGACAAGGCTTATGCCCGCCTCTTTAACTCTCGCGTAAATTTCGTTGGTGAGTTTACCCGTGGGTTCGTTGTCGCTTTCGGTTGCGAAACCCGCGCTCGAACCAAGACTCATATTGATTACGTCAACGCCGAGCGCGACGCAATCGCTTACCGCGGAAATGATATCGATCGTATCCGCGCCGCCGAGTCCGTCGCTGTCGAGATTATCGGTGAAAACCTTGCAGATGACGAGTTGAGCCTGAGGCGCGACGCCGATGAAAGTTTCTTTGGTTTCCTTGTTGACGACGTAATCGCTCTTGCCCGCAACTATGCCTGCAACGTGAGTTCCGTGCGTGGAATAGGACGGATAAACGTCCGCGTCGTCGTCCGCGTAATCGTAAGCGTACGGAATTTTCGCGTTATAATACGCCTCTTCTGCGGTCACTTTGGCATAAAAGCCGTCGCCGGCCTCGGCGATCTTCGTCGCGACGTAGTTTTTATCCCACGCGGGATGATCGGGCATCGCGGCAAACGCTTCGTGCGAATAGTCAAGACCGGTATCGAGGACAGCGACTACCATCCCCTCGCCTTTCTCATTTATATTTTGGGAATTATATATACCTGTGGCGTAAACGTTGGCGTCGTTTTTGACGGCAACTTTCGGTTCGGCATATCTCTCGGAAAATTCCACGCGTTTAACACCGTCGATTTTTTTAATCGCCTCGTAATTTGCGGCGTCAACCTTCAAGGCGACGCCGTTGTTAAGAACGCTGTAAGAATATTTGAACTCGTATTTGATTCCGCTTTGGTCGAGTTTATTCAGAAACGCGTTATGCGAAGCGGTTATGGACTTTTTGAGCGTTTTTGCTCTGCCGCTTGCGGCGAATTCCGAAAATCCGGTGTTGTCGTCCGCTTCTTTTTCATAGGCGGAATACAAATCCTCGCCGTCGAGTTCGACGATTATCCAACGCTCGCCCTCGAACTTAGCCGTTTTGGTTTCAGTCGTCTGAACGACGTCTTTGTTGAAATACTGCGAGCGGAGTTTCGACGTGTCGAGTTCCGTTCTGACGAGATTTCCCGTCAGCGTTTTCGAACCGTAACTTACGTCCGCTTTGGAAGAATAAGATGTCGCAAACGCCATGGAAATGCATAAAGCCAAAGCCGTGGCGGCTTGCAACGAACCGATGATCTTCTTTTTGTGTTTGAACATTACCTCTCCTGAACGCTCTTCTTTTGTAATATTTTTTTGAGCGCGCATACTTCTCATTATATCTTATTATACCACATATAACCGAAAAAAACAAATAAAAACCAAGGCAAAAAGGGGCTTTGTCGATTTTCATCGAAAACTTACCGTAATTTCTTAATTATCACAATTCTCTTCTTCCGGCGGCGCGTGTTTTCCCAATCCGTATGCAATGCATAACTTGCATAATTATTCATTTTTCTTTGTTTAAAGGAATGTTTTGCAATGAAATTTATTCGTTTTGATGTTTTTCGCTCATATATATACTATTTTTTCGTTCCATAAAATCGGAAAGGCTAAGACTTGTGTAAAATATTTATTTATATGCAGTATAAGATATTTTGATATCACAACGAAACTTTCGCGATTAAAACGCAAAATAAGAACACAGATGCGAATTTCACTCGCGCGATTTACCTTTACAACCGCCGACCGTTATGGTATAATAACCTTATATCTATAATGACGTTATATTTAACGTATGGACATATGAGGAGTTTTATGAAGAAAATCATTACCCTTATCCTTACATTGATCGTCGCGCTCTCGCTCGGTTGCGCTCTTACGGCGTGCAAGGATAAGCCCGCCGAATCGGTCGGCCCCGGCAAAGAATCCGTCGGCGAAACAAACAAAGAATCCGTCGGCGAAACGGGCGGAGAATCCAACGTTGCAGCCGCGATGAGCGAAGAAGTTTTCGCAACGTTTAAAGGCAGAGCGCGTTTCGGCGGCAACTACGCTTACGATCACACCGTGGACGAATACGATAAGAAATTCGGCATCGTTACCGTTTTCGGCGGCGAAAACATCTCCATGACCGAATCCGACGCGGAAACGGGCGAGGTTTATTACGATTACGTTTACGGAAAAGACAACCGGAAACTCACCGTTATAAACAGGACCGTAGACAACCAAATCGTCATAACGCCGTCGAACGACCTTTTTGAAGATTATTACAACCCGTTCGACAAACTTTCCGCAAGCGATTTCGTCAGAACGGAAGACAACGTTTTTTCTCTTACCGATAAAGTCAAAGCGAAAGCCGCGGCTGCGGCCTTAACGGGCTGGCGGGAATCGATCGCAATATTCACCGTTACCGTTAAAGACGGAAAAGCGGAAAGCGTTCATATCGTCACCGATAAAATTTACCGGATTGTCGACTCGGAAGATTATTACGTTTCCACTTACGACTTCGCTGTTTCCGAGCGCGGAACGGCGGCGGTAGATCCTTTCAAACTCAACCCCTACCCGCACGACGCCTCGCACGACGTTTTGCAAGCCGCGCTCGATAACGCCGCAGCAAAAACATCTTATTCCGTAAGACATCAGGGCCACGAAGTCGGTTACGTTGAACCGGAAGGCGGCGAAACCCGTCCCGGATACGGCGACACCGATTACAGGGTGTACGTGACGGAAGATATGGTTTACGATTCTTACGTCGGCGAAGAACACGGATTTAAACTTATCGACGGCTACGTTCATCCTTTCACCTATAACGCCACGACGAAAGAAATCGTTTTAACCGACCCCGTAGGACAGGATATGTCCGCCTATAAGTCGATTTTCAATGGTTTTAAGGTGGAACTCTTTACCGAACTCGAAGAAAACGTTTACGTGCCGCATAACGGCGCAATCGCGTCCATAGTCGCGCCGTACTTCGCCGAAGGCAACGAAAAAACTCAGTATTCCTACGCCACCGATTTCAGGATAGAACTCAGAAACGGCGAACTTTACAAAGTGATTTTCACATACAAAACTTACGGCATCGAAGAAACGGTTACTCTCACCTACGACTTCGAAACGGAGAACGATCTTTCCTTCCTCGACTTCTCGAAAGCGACGAAAACGAGCGTTCTCGACGATTATATCGGACAATATAAAGACGAAAACGGTCACTTCTGCGACGTAAGCAAAAGCGGATTCGTCCTCGACGGCGAAAAAATCGAAATAACCTATTACGGCAAAAACGAACAGGGCTTAAACTGCTTCGTGGGCAAATGGAAAGGCAACGTCGTTTCCATATTCAAAATGTCGTCGGAACAACTTATCGTTCAAAGCGACGATCTGACCGTAAACTACACTCTCACTTCGGTCGAAACCGACGACGTGACAATTCCCGACGAATTCAAGGGCGTGTGGCAGATTGACAACGACAAGGAAAATCTTCATTATAAACTCGTCGTTCAGTCGCGCGCGGTGTTCTTAAACGGAGAATCTCTGCCGCTGATTTCGTATAAGGAGTCGGAAGGCTTAGCCGCCAGATACGGAGATTCCACGCTTTACGTTATCGATATGAAAGAAGCCGACGGCGAAAAGACGTTGTTCGTCGCAATCGTAGACGGCGAAAACAAGTACGTTTCGTTTTATCTTTCCTTCGTCGGTTCGGACGTGGGAATCGAGATTCCGAAAGATTACGTTGGAACTTACTCCGACGACGACCATAAGCATACGGTTATAATCACCGCCTCTGCGATTACCGTAAACGGCGAAACGTTCAAACCCGAAACTTACACCGACGCGGACGGGTTTATCGGCACTCTCGGCTCGCAAAAAAACTATTTCATAAGATTCTACGAGATGGCAGGCACAGTCGATAAGGATAAAATCATAGTCGGCACGTTGTCCGATAATTACGTTCTTAAACGCGTTGCCGCTCCTAAGGAAAACTATATCGGCACGTGGGAATCCGACCCCGAAATCACCGCTTATCACTATGAAGTCGTTTTCACCGAAACCGAACTCTTCATCAACGGCGTTTCTTACGACGTCGTATACGACCCGACTTACGGCTACAAAATCAACTGGAACGACCCCGCAAAGCCCTATACCGCTTATATTCTCTTCTATTATAACCGCTACGGCAACCCGATGATGGTTCTTTACGACGACAACGACCTCATGGTCAATCTCTTCAAAAAGAAAGCGACCGCGGTGCCGGCTTATATGGTCGGCGTGTGGAACGGAACGAACGTCCGCAACAACGAATCCGTCGAACTCCGCATATACGAAAACGGCAACATAACGCTTAAAGCGGGCGACGCGGAAGCCGAAGAAATCAAAGCGACCTACGCCGACGACGCGTTTACGTTCGTTAAGGACGGAAAAACCTGGCAGATAACCTACACCGACAGCGAAATCGTGATTTTCGAAGCCGAATCTTTCGACGCGACGCTGACAAGAACGTTCAATTATTTTGTTCCTAAAGGGCTTTACGGTCAGTGGAAAAGCGCCGACGGGTACATGATAAAATTCTCCGGAAACGGCATAGAATTCACCGTTGACGGAATAACGACGACGATTGCCGAAGCGGAAATAGAGGACGGGAAATCGGTTTATTACTTCACGTTCACGCTCGACGGCGTTAAATACAGCGGCGAATACGGAACTTACGGCGACATAATAATGATTATGATATACACGGACAATTCCGATATCCCCAGCGGCTCGAAACAACTCAGCCCGATTTCGTAATCGATTTTTTTAAGGCACCGAAAAACGCGAGGCGGAAAACCTCGCGTTTTTTATGGCTTTTTATTTTTGGGGCGTTGTTTTTTCGGATGCTGTTTTTTCGGGCGTTTTTTCGGGCGTTTTTTCGGGCGGTGTTTTTCAGACGCTGAGTTCCCCGCCCGGCGTTAAGGCATTAACACGCTGAACCGTTAAGTCATCGGTTAACGCAAACCGTCAGTTGACGCGTAAGTCGTCGGTTAACTCAAACCGTCAGTTGACACGCTAAACCGTCAGTTGACGCGCCAAACCGCCATTTGAAGTACTAAACCGTCAGGTCAGCCACAAGCGAATGAGGAGATAAGTAAGCAGAAAGCCTGCGAAAACAACGAGAATACGCGGCAGCATCGCGGCAAACATTCCGCCGATCATTGCCCTTTGCTCCTTTTTCGTATACTCTTCTTTCTGCTTCTTTTTAACGTCGTCTTTTTCGGTTTTATTCCTCTTCGGGCGACCGGAAAACATCGCTCTGCGATACTGCGGCAACTCGCTACCGTCCATTCTCGCAACCGTCATTCCGTTATCCCATTCGTCTTTTTTCTTCTTCATAGTTACATTATAACCTTTATCGACAAAAAAAACAAGCGATATGACTTGACAAAGACTGCTCTTTCGGAATATAATATTATTACAATTTCATATTATCACATTTTCATTCGGGGATGTTCCGAATTCGACTGGATGAAAAAGGGAGAGTATAAGCATACCGTAGGACTCGGCTACGTTAAAACGATAAAACAAATTTAAATGCGAATAATAATCAATTTGCACTCGCTGCTTAATTAACGCGGCGATGTCGGTTTACGGAGATCCCGTCGGCTGTAAACCGGCATAATTTTAGGCGGGGAACGGCTTTTGCGTTCTGATTGCGGCGCAACGGCGGCACTTAGTAATTTACGGCGGAAACAGTCGGTATACAGATAGTTTCCGCAAGAGATTTAAAGTATACTAAGTATGTAGAAGGCTTTTCGGTTTTTATTCAACACATGGGTTTGACTCCCATCATCTCCACCACTTTTAGGGCTATCAGGCGATTGATAGCCTTTTTTATTTAGAAGATTATGCGGTGTTATGCCAGACAAGAATAAATCGAACCGCGGTCCGGCATCGCCTACAAAAATAAATCAAACCGCGATCCGGCATCGCCTACAAAAATAAATCAAACCATGGTCCGGCATCGCCTGCCGAAAACAACTCGAACCGCAATCCGGCATCGCCTGCCAAAAACAACTCGAACCGCGGTACGGCATCGCCTGCCGGCAAGCGAACTATCGGCGTTCGGTTGACAAAATTAACAAATTCCGATATACTGTATTCAAATCAATTTCGGAGATGATTAACATGAAAAAATTTGTAAGTTTTATCGGCGTTTTATTGCTCGCCGTAACGCTGAGTTTTTCGCTGGTCGGTTGCGGCGAAAACTCCGTTTCTATTCAGTACGGTAAAAAATACGTCCTAGGCAGCCAATATTACGTATTCTCGAAAAACGGAACGGGGTATACCGAAAAACACTACACGGCAACAAACGGAGATACAACGTCGGGAAGAGTCGATTTTATCTGGAGAACGGCGTCCGATAATAAGGTTTATCTGTTTGAAACCGACAGAAAATACTACGAAGACAACACCAAAGGCAGTACGGTTTATCTCACCAAAATGCCGCTGTCTTTCGGCAAGGATTTCTTTGCGTTAACAACCGCCAGCGGAAGTTACGTGGTTAGCACAGATTGTCCGCGTTATATCGCGGAAGATTCGGATCTCTGGAAGAAAACCAAAGGTTAACCCGCATTGAATTCATCGCGAAAATGCAAAATTCTCGCCATAAATACAACCAATAAAAAGCCCCGCATAAATATAACCCCTCGCAGATCATTGCGCGAGGGGTTGTTTTTTTGTCAACGAAAACGGCGGAAACTCGTCGCGAGCCTCCCGCGGCGATTGCGATTTATAATCAAATCCGACGACTTCGCAGTCCGCAAACAGTTTTCTAAAATGCTCCGCTTCGGCGGCGTTTCCGCCCTTTCCGTGAACATAAATTACTTTTTTCATTGATTTTCGGTTTTTTCCGGTTTTTGATTGATTTTTGCAGTTATTTCATTTTTAATCACTATGCCAGACAAGAATAATTCGAACCATGGTCCGGCATCGCCTGCCAAAACAAACTCGAACCGCGGTACGGCATCGCCTGCCAAAAACAACTCGAACCGCGGTACGGCATCGCCTGCCAAAAACAACTCAAACCGCGGTACGGCATCGCCTGCCGGCAAGCGAACTATCGGCGTTCGGTTGACAA
>ERZ1673738.589-NODE-589-length-63354-cov-14.682570_pt1 | contig 63354 bp, 57 predicted proteins | sample MGYA00580198_ERZ1673738 | MGnify/ENA primary metagenome ERZ1673738 (study PRJEB41218, sample SAMN15661784) | gut metagenome | host: Homo sapiens | place: Canada: London | collected 2015-08-20/2019-03-30 | study: EMG produced TPA metagenomics assembly of... | reverse complement strand
AGAGTTCGTTCCGAAAAACCCCAGCTTCCCCGATTTGGCGTAATGATTTTGGATGCGGGGCAAGAGCGGCAGTGCCGCTTCCATTGAAGGGCTGCGCCCTTACGCCTATCGCTGCGCGATAAGGCTATCCCTTCATAAATATAAAGGAAAAGCCGCGGCCGAAGCGTACTTTTAGTACGTGAGGGTGCGGCTTATTCCGAAGCAACGCAGCCCCGCGCCAAAAGCATTCGCCAAATCAGCGGCCGTAGACTTCCACTTCGATATAGTGGTTCATGTCGTTCGTCGTATTCCCGTTCGAGAAGAGGCGGACATAGCGCGCCTTCACCGGAGGATTTACGACGACGAGCTTGCCGATATTGGTTTCGATATAGGCCTTGTCCTTGCCGGCGCCCTTCTTGGCGGAATTGTCATGGTCGTTGTTATAGATGGTGGTGACGCCTTTGAGGAATTCGGGGTCGTCGGAAACCTGGATTACGACATCCTTGTAGGCGCGTTCCTGGCTATGATAGTGCCACATGGCGACCGCGAAAATCTCGGTCTGCTTTTCGAGGTCAATCTGAACCCATTGGAGGCCGTTCATGAGCTCTACATAGCAGCCTTCGGCGGCTTCCTTGTCGCCGTCGGTTATGAGTTCAAGCTCCCCGATGAGCGGGAAGTCGTCGGAGCTGGTGACCTTTTTACCTTTTGCGACATTCTTCACGTCTTCGGGAACGTCGGGTTCGGGATTGGGGGTCTTGGGCTCGAGGTTGGGGAGCTTTACCGGAACGGGAGTGCCGGTTAGCTGTGCCCTGGGAACGACGAGTTTAAGCGGTTTTGCGCTGAGTGCAAAGGCGAAAGCCAGTGCGGAAACGGCGATGAGAATTTTTTTCATTTTCAGTTGTATTGTTTAACGGTTAAAAATCAGCCCTCGACGACAAAGTCGGATTCGCTGAATTCGAGGGGACCCTTCTCGATAGCGCTGCGCGCCTTGAAGACGGCCGCCTCCGCAGCGTAGGCGTGTTCGGCGTCGCAGTTGAGCTTGGCCTTGCCCATGAGCGCGTTGAAGAAGTTTTCGATATGGTACATGTGTATGGGCTTTTTGGCCACATCGGGTTCATAACCGGCTATCTTTTCGGGGAAGGAGTAGCCGACAAGCGCCTTGCTCTCGCGGGCGTCCGCCACAGCGGTGGACGCGGCAGCCGCGTCGCCGGAGCCTATGACGCCCTGCTTCACGAGCTCGTCCCATTCCGGAGCGTTGTTTTCGCGAAAGAGCTTGGTGAGCGCCGGATTTTCAGACATTTTCAAGGTGCCCTGGTCGCCCATGAAAGATTCGAAATAACCGCCGCCGGAAGAAGTAGTCGTCAGAACCTGATAGAATGCCTGGGCCTTCTTGCCCTGGAAGGTTTTGTCGAACTCGAAAATGCACATTACATTGTCGTCCCAGTCGTGGGCGGGGGAACCGTCGGGCTTTTTGTAGTAGTCGCGGTTGCCGGAAGCCATCACGCGCGTGGGGTGCGAACCGAGCATCCAGCCGAATATGTCGATCTGGTGGGCGCCCAAGTCGGATATGGCGCCTCCGCCGAGACCCTTGTGCCAACGCCAGTTCCTGAACTGGTTCATATCCTTATAGCCGTACTCCTTGAGCTTTTCCACGGGAATTTCAGCCTTGGCGGGCCAAGTGAGATCCTGGGAAACCGCCCTGTTCCACTGCCCGTTGCACGCCATTATATTGCCGCAGATGTTGTGCTTGCGAAGCAGGACGTCGCGGGCATAGATATAGCGGGGGTTGGAAGTTCTCTGGTGGCCTATTTGGAGGAGCTTTCCGCTCTTGCGGGCGGCCCTGACCATGCTCTTGGCGCCTTCGAGGGTGTCGGACATCATCTTTTCGCAATAGACATTGACGCCGGCATTGAGGAAGTCGACTGTCATGGGCGCGTGCCAGAAGTCGGGGGTGGCGATGACCACAGCGTCGAGCTCATGGGCGTGGTTTTTGATGAGATCCTTGTAGTTTTCGCCCTTGACTTCGCCTATTCTGCCCTTTTTGACGAGGGGGGCATAGGGGTCTTTGCCATCAATATTTATGGTATACCTGGCGGGTTTCTGTTTAAGCTGCCTCATTATAGTGGCCGCGGCGTAGTTGCACCTGGGCTGCCAGATGTCGCAGATTGCGACAAAGTTTATATAGGGCAGTTTGAGAAGGCTGTTCATGAGAACTTCGCCTTCGGCTCCGTAGCCGACGACGGCGACATTCACCTTGTCGCCGCCCTTGCGCTGGGCGGAGAGCATGCCCGGGGAGAGCACGAGCCCGCCGGCGGCGGCGCCTGCCACTTTCAGAAAATCTCTGCGGTTGAAAATATTCATAATTCTATATCGTATTTATTGTAAAAAGTTAAGAACTACTCCTTGTCGCAGCACTTGCAGAATCCGAACTTTTTGCAGGGCAGAAGCTCGAATTTGTTGTAGTCCGCGAGGAACAGGGCGGCAACGATGATGAGCATATGCACGCCGAGATACGCTATACCGGCGGCCGCGCTCGGACCCATGTTGGGTTCGAGGATTATGAAGCCCCATGTCAGGGAGATGTACAGAAGCCCCATCAGAAAGAGGGAAACGCGCGTGCATATCCCGAGCAGAACGGTGAGCCCGAGGGCGATGAGCGCGTACCCGAGAACCGCCGAGTAGGGGCCGACCATAAACGATGGCATGAGGGGGCTTGCGCTAAACGTTTCGATGGTCATCGGGCCCTTTTCGGGCAGGCCGTGATAGGTGGATATGCTGATGACGTCTATCGTCCCGCTGATTTTTTCGGGAACGTCGGTGACGAGTTCGGCGGCTTCGCTGCGCGACAATCCGTCCGCCATGGCCTCCTTTATCTTAGCCTCGTATTCGGGATTGGCGATTTCCCCGTTTACCTTGCCGATAAACTTCGTCAGCCCCGTGCCGATAGCCCTTGCGGCCAACCAAAAACGGAGCAGCCAAAACGCCATTGTATAAGTGAGATTTGAGAATTTCATTATATTTATTTTCTATTTTAGATTGGTAAAGGGATAAACCCTTTCGAAAAAACCTATACCCCGGGTTCGCCTATTGTAAAGAAAAAACGCAGGGAACCGGCGCAAAAAATCAACAAACAAAAGACTGCGGGGGAAACTGCGCCCCCGCAGCCGAAATGCCTAAAACCTACTGGTTTGAAGTGTCGAAAGCCGAGTCGAACGCGATTTCCGAGCGGGGGAAATCGAAAGAGCGCACGCGGGCGGCGGACTCCGTCGCGCCGTGGATTCTGTCCATGCGCCCGTCTTCCCACTCGACCGAGAGCGGGCCGTTGTAGCCGATATCGTTGAGGGCGACGATTATCTCCTCAAAATTGATGTCGCCGTGGCCGATGGAGCGGAAATCCCAGTACCTGCGGGGGTCGCAGAACTCCGTGTGCCCGCCGAATACGCCGGCTTCTCCATTGCCGTGTCCCCACCAGACGTCCTTCATGTGGGCGTGGAAAATCTTGCCGGAGAACTTGCGGATAAATTTTACATAGTCTACGCCCTGATAGCCGAAGTGCGAGGGGTCGTAATTGAAGCCAAAGCGCTTGTGGCAGTTCACGGCATTGAGGGCCCTCTCGGCGGAGGCGATGTCGAAGGCGATTTCCGTCGGATGGACTTCGAGGGCGAAATTTACGCCCTGCGCGTCGAAAGCGTCGAGAATTGGCGTCCAGCGCTTCGCAAAATCGGCGTATCCGGCCTCGATCATCTCCTTGGACGCCGGCGGGAAAGAGTAGAGGTACTGCCAGATGGAAGAACCCGTAAAGCCCGTGACCGTCGGGGGAATCGGGGAGGCCGCGAGGGAGGTCGGGCGCATTTCCATGAAAGTCTTGCACACGGAGGCGGTCTTGACCATCTCGTCGGCCGCGCGCCGGCGCACGCCTTCGGGGTCGCCGTCGCCCCAGATGTAGTCCTGCATCATGGCCCTGTGGCGCGAGTCGATATTGTCGCACACGCACTGGCCTACGAGGTGGTTGGAGAGCGCGAAGCAGTTGAGCCCGTTTGCGGCGAGAATGTCCCAGCGGCTTTTGAGATAGTCCTTGTCGCCGGCTTTCGTCATGTCGAAATGGTTTGCCGTAAGGGCGATTTCAAGGCCCTCGTAGCCCATTTTTTTCGCAAGGGGCGCGAGGTCTTCGAGTTTCATATCGGCCCATTGGCCGGTAAACAGAGTCAGAGGTCTTGCCATAGTAGATTTCCTTTGTTTGTTACGATGCGTTAATGGAAATAAAATAATACTCCGGCCGTTTAGTCTTCAAGCATTTTTCTGCGGGCCCGGATTTTTTTGCCCCGCGCGCGTTTGCCCTCCTTTATAATATACAGCGGAGGGCGGAACGCCCTATCCGGAACGCCGCAAAAGTTTAATTTTCTTGATTTTTTCGGAGGCGGCCGCAAGAATGGCGCAAATTTTTTTACAAACTCCGCAGCCAATTATGGAAATCACAGAAGAAAAAAGCAACGACGTGTCGATTATAGCCCTCAACGGGAGGCTCAATGTTACGACAACCGCCGACCTCGAAAAAGCCTTCAACAAGCTCTTTGACGAAAAATGCACGAAAATCCTCGTGGACTGCCGCGACCTCGAATACATCAGCAGCGCGGGGTTGCGCGTACTGCTTGCGGCCGCCAAGCAGTTCAAGAAAATTTCCGGCGAAATCGCCCTCTCGGGGCTCAGCCAAAACGTAAAGCAGGTGTTCGAAATCTCCGGATTCACCACGATATTCCCGATTTACACCACCCGCGACGAAGCCATAAAAAGCTTCTGATACGCCTTCCGGAAGCCGCCGCTTAGGCATGTCGCCCCTCCCCGCCGCCCGAGATTTCGGGCGGATTTTTTTGCGCCCGAATTCCCGCAGAACAAACGCGCGTTTTGCGGTGTCGGAAAGTGGCGGAAAAAAACGCCGCCATCTGCGCGCATATTATCAAAACCGCAAACGCCATGAATAAAAAACTTATCCCGCTGTGCGCCTCGTGCGCGGCCGCATTCGCGGCGCAAGCCGAGAGCGCGGACGCCGCCCTGCCCTTCGGAAACCTCGGCCTCGACTGCGCCGCCGCCCAAATCGAGAGCGCAAATTCGAGCCTCGAAAGCCTGACCGGCGTAAAATTTTTCTTCGACTACTACTCGGTTCTCGTCGGCAACCCCTACGGAGGCGCCGAACAGGGCGCAAACTACACGGGGGAAATGATATTCGGGCTCGACTTCGACCTCGAAAAACAGATCGGATGGAAGGGAGGGAGTTTCACGATTTCGGGGGCGTACAGCTCGGGCGGCAACCTCTCCGACAAAATCGGAAACTTTTTCACGGCGTCGGAATCATACGTCGTAAACGGCGCGGCATTCTATGAAATGTATTTTACGCAGACGCTCGAAACCGGCGCCGGAACGCTGGCTGTAAACTTCGGGCGCATGAGCATGTCAGACGCGTTCGTCGGGCTGCCCGTGATGGGATACCTCGTAAGCGGAGGAATGGACAGCACGCCGGAGGCCATATTCTACAACTCTCCGTTCACGTCGTCCCCGCAGGCGACGTGGGGCGTCAACGTCCAATACTCGCCGGCATCGGAAGTGACGCTCTCCGCCGGCCTCTACCAGGCTCCGCAGGCGCTCGGAGACGCCGACTGGAACGGCACGGAATTCGGAATACACTCCGACGACGGATACATGGCGCTCTTCCAGGCCGCATGGAGCCCCGAGTTTTTCAGGCAAAAAGGCGCCGGCGGCGAGCCGCTCGACGGCACTGGATTGCAGGGGCTTTACCAGATAGGCGGATACTTTTTCGGAGGATACGACGGACTGACAAACTATTCGGGAGGAACCCGCGGCAACGGCTACGGATTTTGGATTCAGGGCCAGCAGATGGTCTGGCGCGACCCCGACGCCCTCTACCGCTACGCGAGCGTCTGGGCGGGCCTGCAATACTCCCCCGTCCAAAGCGTCTCCACAATGCCATGGATGGTATACGGGGGAATACAGTTGCAGGGGTTCGTGCCGTACCGCAGCCGGGACGGATTATATTTCTCGTGGCTCTACGGTTCTTTCAACTCAAATTACGGGTATGGGAAAGGGGCGGCGTCGTATTCCGCCACCTACGAAATGGTCGTGGAGGCCACCTATGTAATCCAGCTCAACGAACACGTCTCCATACAGCCCGACCTTCAATACATATTCAGGCCCAGCGGAAACAGCGACATCGACGACGCCCTCGTCCTCGGCGGCCAGCTGATAGTATCGTTTTAGTCGCTCCGCCCGTCCGCCGCGGAAAACTCTATCGTGACTACGCACTTCACGTCCTTTTCAAAGCTTGAAGTATCGTACATTCCCCAGTCGCTCGTCTCGTTGGACAGCGGGCGCGTAATCTGGAATATCCCCTGGGACGCCGACACGACGGCGCCGAGCTTGGAGCCGCTGCCGCTCACGAGCTTTTCCGCCCTCTCGCGCGCGTTTTGGGCGGCGGCCTCGAGCAACCGCATTTTGAGGGATTCCAAACCGGTATAGTAATACCGCGCCTCCTCGGGGAAAATCGGCACGCCGCTTTTGAGAAGTCCGGAACACGCGGCTTCAACATTGGCGATTTCCTCGCGCGACTTCGCGGATACGGAAATCGAAAGCGCGGCGGAATATCCTTCCACGACATTTGTAGCCGCCCCTTTCTCGACCTTGTAGACGGGGCTTGCGGATACGGCGGAAAATTCGGCGCGCCGGACCGAGCGCTTTTCAAACTCCGCCTTCGCGAGCGCCGCGAATTTCTCCGCTTCGGCCGCGGCCGCGCGCAAGTCGGGGGCGCGCGTGCAAATCCTGGCGCCCCATTCCGCGGCGTCGCTTTGGACGCGCTCGACGGCGGTTCCCTTGACTTTTATTCCCCCAGCGCTGCGGAACACAACCGACGGGTTGACGAGTATGGCGGCGCACGCGACGAGCGCGCACGCCAGAATTGCGGAACAAAATACAGCGGTTTTTTTCATTGTAAAAATTTTGATGGAAAAGCGGGCCGCCATGTTCAATCACGGGGGCAAAAACTGGAAAATATTTCGGACTGACGAAATTTCCCGCAAACATTCGGCAAAAAAATCTCCAAAAAACGTTTGACATTCCCGGCTGTCGGCAATTTTCATCATAGGCAGTTCATTTTCATGCGGATTTTTTTTAATCCGACAGCCGGCATTGAAGCCGGCGGCGACATTTTCAGGCAAACGGAAGTCCGTGAGAATCGGACGCGGTCGCGCCTCTGTAATTGTCCTTAAAGTCCGGGCACGAAGCCACTGCGCAAAGCGCGGGAAGGCGCACGGAAAGCGGGCGGGGAATTTTTTCCCTCCCCGTCGGGACACGAGCCAGAAGACGTGCCTGGAAATTTCCCTTTGATTCCCGCGCAAGGAAGACAGAGGGCTTGGTTGCGATTCGGCACGGCGCGCGTTTCCCGTAAAAATCCCGCGCGCCATGCGCCTTTTTTCGCTCGCGAGCCTCCCCACGTTTTCCGGAGACGGGAGGCAAAATTCCAAAATGAAAAAAGGCAAATTATGAAATTGAAGAAAATATCGGCACTGTTCCTCGCGGCAGCATCTGTCGCGGGAGTTTCATACGCGGGAACATTCGGCTTTGAAGATGTGGCGTCTTCGTCGATTCCCCAAAACTCGGCGGCTCTGCAAAACAACGCCTATACCGGAGGCGATTACGGGACTTTCAAGACGTCTTCACAGGGGGTCACCGCCTCTCTCGAATATGCGTTCTCATACGATTCCGACACCTATACCGGTTATTGGGGAGGAGGAACGGTCTCCAACCAAAAGGGAAATTCCGCGACAACCTACACGGACGACTTGCAGTCAAAACCCGGCGGCGCGGCGTCCGGAAACAATTTCGGCGTCATTTATGCTCCGTCCTTGGATATGAGCGACCTCGAAGACGAAGATGTGCTCAACAACACGCCCAAGCTTGACGGAGATCCGGTTTTCGGCGACGCATTCTGCTCCATATTTTACAAGAATTTCCCGAACCCGACGAGCCTTATAACCGATACTAAGGTGGAATTCACGTCCTTAGACATAGCCCTTACCGCATACGACTATTATACCCTCGAAAACGGAAACAGCATGACGGGCACCGTAAACGGCGGAACATATGATCCGGTCGAAAACCCGTATAAATCCATATCGAATACCGACGGCTCGTTCTTCGCGCTGAGAGTTTACGGATTGCTGGACGACTCGGGAACGCTCACCCAAAAATACGTCGACACGATTTTGGCGAAGAACGAAGGCGGAGAAGCGGTAATAGTCTCCGACTGGATGACAATAGACGTATCAGCGTTGAACGCCGAGTCCGAAGACGGACTGAAAGGGCTCTCGTTCCAGATCATAAGCAATTTCGGCAACGGAGGCGGCCTTACAATGCCAAATTACATAGCCATCGACAATGTAAACTTCAACGTCCCCGAACCCGCAGAATTTGCGGCTATATTCGGGTTGGCGGCAATCGCGGCGGCTTTCGCCTCAAAAAGGTTTTCTTCACGCAAATAACCTGCGGAGGCGCGTCCGCTTTACGTTTTTCTTGGACGCGCCTCCGTTTCCGCCAATGAAATCTTTGGGGTTTTTCAGATATTTCGCGCTTCCGACGCTGGCTGCCGCGGCTGCAATATCCTCCCATTCCTCCCCCGGCGCGGAAAATCTCCCCGAGGGAGTTCCCGTTGAAAGGGAATCGGGAGGAGAAACGGCAACGCTTGACGAGTTTGTAGTCACCGCCGTGCGCGTCGGGGAATCGGACCCGCTTTCGCAAGCGGTAAATTCAACCTATATAGGCCGCGGGAAAATAGAAAATTCAGCCGCCACAAATGTGGTGGATATTCTTGAAAAAGAAGCCAATGTCCGCTTCCGCTCCGTAGTGGGGTCCAACGCTTCGGGCGATTTATCCATGCGCGGATTCGGTGAAAATTCCCAAACGCGCGTGCTAATCATGGTGGACGGGCAGAAATTCAACCGCCCCGACATGGGGGCGATAAACTGGCTGCAAATACCGCTCTCGGACATTGAAAGCGTGGAAGTGCTGCGCGGGCCGATGAGCGCGCTGTATGGCGCCGCGGCGGAAGCGGGAGTAATAAAAATAAAGACGCGCCGCCCGTCCGAAGACGGATATTCGTTCTTCGGGCAGGCGATTTACGGATCGTATTCCACATACAACCTCGCCGCGCGCGCGGGCGGCAAAGAGGGAGACTGGTTTTTCAGCGCGGGCGCAAACTATTATGAAACCGACGGCTGGCGGGAAAATTCGCGGGCCGACGCGAAGAGCGCAAACCTTTCCGCCGGACACGAGCTGAACGACAATAATACGCTCGTCTTCTCGGGCTCCTACACGCGCTCGAACATTGAATATCCGGGGCCGATATCGTGGGAACAATACAAGCAGGACCCGAGGCAATCCGACGGAAAGGGACAGACTTCAAAATCCGACGACGGGATATTCGCCCTTAACCTTGAAACCGAATCGGTTTCAGGACGCGGAGAAGTCGGCCTGGCGGCAAATTTCAGGGACATCGAATGGGACACCGCGTCGCGCTCGCGCAATACGCAGTGGACGGCGACTTTCACGCCGCGCTACCGGTTTGACGCCGGCGAAAATTCCCATATTACAGCGGGATTCGACGGGACCTACGAGAACGTGGATTTCAAGCGGTTGTACCAGAAAACCTCATACACCCATTCGTTTGCCGACATAGACAGACATTCCATCGCCCCGTATCTCGGAGCGGACACGACGATATTCGAAAAATTCGACATCGGGGCCGCCGGAAGATACGACGCGGCGCGTATGAGGGCAAAAAACACGGAATATTTTGAAAATTCCATTTTGCCTACGCGCGTAATAACCGTTGGCGGTCAAAAATATGAAGTTCCAAACCCGTTTTACGGGCCGACAGTAAAAACTCGCTATGACGAATCCCAGTGGCAACACGGCTTCGGCGCGAATTTCGGAGCGAACTGGCGGGTCAGGGACGACGTTTCCGTATTCTTCAAATTCGACCAGATCTACCACTACCCGACCACGGACGAAGTCGCCGCGTACCAGGGCTACACCATGGCGGTGCCTTTCAATTTCGACCTCAATCCCGAAACGGGGCAAAATTACGAAGTCGGCGCGAAATACATTTCGGACGGCTGGACTTTCGTCGCGAGCGCGTTCCTGCAATATCTCGATAACGAGATATCTTTCGACAATACCCAAAATATGAATGTCAATCTCCCGCCGACCCGCCGATATGGCATTGACGCGCAGATTTCATACGACGCCGAATTTTACGGCGCAAGTATGGCTTTTACCGCAGTGCAGGCCCAATTCGACGGCGGGAAACTCGACGGGAACAGAATTCCGCTCGTGCCCAATTTTTACGGAAGCGCGGCGGTCTATGTAAAGCCCCTTGAATGGATAACCGTCACGGCCCGGATCAATCTGACCAACTCCCAGTACGAGGGCAACGACAACGCAAATTCGGCGCGCATGATACCGGCCTACGCGACTTTCGACTTTCAGGCGTCGTTCGCATTCTGCCGCTACGGAAGCGCGTTTCTCGCCATAGAAAACGCCTTCGACGAGAGGTATATCTCATGCGGGTGGAGCGGGACATACTACCCCGGAATGGGGCGCATGATGAAAGCCGGAATCAATTTGAAATTCTGAAAGACAATATGAAAAAGACGCTTCAAACCCTTGCGCTTGCGCTCTCCGCAACGCCGTGCCTATTTGCCAAAGCCTACATTCCGCCGCAAGACAACAGCGGCTACAATGAGGCCTTGGGCATAATAACGTATTTCGGAGGCGGAATAAACCAGCCCGGGAACCTCTCCATAAGCGTCGACGGAAAATTGTCCGACGGATCATACATAAACTTTGCGGGCTGGGCCACGGGGGTTTCCGGCTACTCCCCCACAAATGTCCCCGCCATGTGGAGAAATACTGAAAACGCCCTGGGAAAAGCGACTGCTGACGACACTTGGGACGTCGTCGTATTAGGGGACGCCGGAAGCATTACGCTGACTTTCGGGGCGCCCATATGCAACGGCGACGGATACGATTTCGCGGTTTTTGAAAATTCCCTGAACGATACGTTTCTGGAATTCGGATTCGTGGAAGTCTCGACCGACGGATCGCACTTCGTCAGATACCCGTCAATTTATCTCGGCAGCGAGCCCGTAGGGCCTGACAATATAGACGGCAGCGGAAACAACGACCCCACCAACGTTTACAATCTCGGATGCAAATATATGATAGGCTACGGGAACGGATATGATTTGGAAGAATTGAAGATTGTGTCCGACTATATAGCCGAGACAAAGGGAACGGGCGAATGCCAGTTCTCCGACGAATATATAGCGGATTTTGAAGCCAACTATTCATACCTCGATTTGGGGAACGTAAACTACGTCAGGATAGTGGATGTCGTAGGAGACGGCAACACGCTCGATTCTCTCGGAACGCCGATATACGACCCCTATCCCACCCACGGGTCCCCAGGATTTGATCTGAGCGGGGTAGGCGTGATAAACGCGGTGCCCGAGCCCGGAGCGGTCGCGGCGATTATGGGATTATTCGCGGTTGCGGCGGCCGCCGTCCGGAAAAGGCGCGGATAGAGGGAAAGAAAAAAGGGGCTGCGGAATTCCGCAGCCCCTTTTTTTGCCCCGAAAATACGGGGACACCTTAGCGCCCCTTGCGCCCGAAACCCATAAGTCCGAAAATTCCACCTAATTTGGAGGGTTTGGACGCGGATTTCTTTTCGGAGCCGCCGAGTCCGGAATTGCGGGAATCGGAATTGCGCGGAGCACCCGCGCGCGACCCGCCGCGCTCCCCTCCGGAACGTTTCGGAGGGCGCGGATTGCGGGCTCCGGATTTTCCCGACGCCCTTCCCTTTGAAACTCCGCCGCCCGCGCCCCTCCGCGAAGCTCCGCCGCGGCGCGCGCCGCCCCTGCGTGAGTCCCCCGGGCGCGCAAACTTCGGCGGCTCGACGCGGTATGGGTTTTCCGTGAACTCGGGAATGTCCCTTTTTATGTAGCGCAAAATCTGGGCGAGCAAATCGCCGTCGTCGGGCGTGCAAAACGACACGGCCATTCCCGACGCCTCCGCGCGCGCCGTGCGCCCTATGCGGTGGACGTAGGTTTCGGGCTCTTCGGGGAGGTCGAAGTTCACGACGAGCGACATGTCCTTAACGTCGATGCCGCGCGCGGCGATGTCGGTGGCGACAAGCGCGCCTATCTTGCGCTCCTTGAAATCTTCAAGAGCCCTCCTGCGCGCCGACTGCGATTTGTTGCCGTGTATCGCCGCCGCCCCTATCCCGCGCGAATTGAGCTTCTTCGCGAGCTTGTTGGCGCCGTGCTTCGTGCGGCAAAACACCAGGGCAAGCGACTTCGGGTCGCCCTCCGCGCGCCTTTTGAGAATGTCCGCAAGCAGCTCCGTTTTGCTCTGCGGTTCGAGAAACGCGACGGACTGGTCGATTTTTTCGACGGTCGGACTGTCGGGCGAAACCGAAATGTTCACGGGATCTTTCACGATGGACGAGGCGAGCTCCCTTATCTCGCCGGAAAGCGTCGCCGAAAAGAGAAGCGACTGCCGCTGTTCGGGGAGCTGCGCCACGATTCTGCGGATGTCGGGAATAAAGCCCATATCGAGCATTCTGTCGGCCTCGTCGAGCACGAGATATTCCACGCCGCCGAATTCCAGCTTCTTCTGCTTCCAAAGGTCGAGAAGCCTGCCGGGGGTAGCTACGAGAATGTCCACGCCGACGGAAAGCGCCTTTATCTGCGGATTTTGGGATACACCTCCGTACACTTTGCAGTGGGAGAGATGCAGATGCTTTCCGTAAACCGCGATATTGTCGTCTATCTGCTCGGCGAGCTCGCGGGTGGGGGTGAGAATCAGCGCGCGGAAACGCCTGGCCTTCGGATATGTGCCGCCCGCCTCGAGCATCTGCATTATGGGCAGCGCGAACGCCGCCGTCTTGCCGGTGCCAGTCTGGGCGCACCCGAAGACGTCGCGGCCTTCGAGGATTTTCGGCACGGCAAGCGCCTGTATCGGCGACGGCGTTTCGTACCCCGCGGCGCGGACGGCCCTGAGGATTGGTTCGGAAAGGTTTAACGATTCAAAGGTCGTTTTTTGATTGTCCATGCGGTTGCGATTTTCGGCGCGGAGGAATCCGTCCCGCCGCCCCGCATTGGGAATGCGAAAGCGTAAAAAACGAATCCGGACAGCAGCGTCCGGATTCCGCGCGATTGTGAAAGAATCGCCCAATAAAATCTCCGCGCAAGCTTTATCCGCCAAAACCGCAAAGTATTTTCGCCGCCGGAAAAATTTCCGCGCCGCAGTTCCGGAACCTTAGCGCGCAAAAATCAAAAAGCCGCGCGCTTTTTTGTGGACGCGCGCGCCCCGCGCGTTTGAAATGGGCGGCGTGAAATTCGACCCGCAGAAAATCCACCCCCTCCCGAATTTCGCGCTTTCGGCGCGGGATTTCACGCCTTCCCCGCGCGCCCCGCGCAAAGATTGGGAATTTTTCGCGTCGGGGCGGGAGGCGTTTTTCAGGATATTCGCGCGCATGAAAAAATCGGGCTTTGCGGGGAGGATTTTCCTGCCGCGCTACTTTTGTCCGGAGGCGGCGCGGGCGGTAGGGAAAATTTGCAAAACGGAATTTTTCGAAGACCTGCCGTCGGAAAATTCTCCGCGCTTTGAAACCTTGCGCGCCCGCGCGGGTGACGCGGTAATGGCGGTAAACTTTTTCGGCCTGCGCGACATGGGGATATGGAGCGAATGGAAGCTCCGCAACCCCGGGGCGATACTCGTCCAAAACTCCTCCCATGCGCCGTTTTCGCCGCGCGCGAAGGGGGCCGACTTTGCGTTCGGGTCGCTGCGCAAATGGCTGCCGCTTCCGGACGGAGGATTCGCCGAGGCGGAAAACCCGTCCGAAATTTTCGCGCGCCCTGCGTCCTCTATTCCGGACTTTTCCGCGGATTTCCTCGCGGCCTCCGCCGCGCGGTCGCGCGGGAGCGGATGGGAGGAATTTGCTGAAAAGCTCTTCTACGCGGCGGAGGCGAAAATTTCCGCGCGCAAAAAGCCCGGCAGAATGGGCGCGTACTCTTTCGAAACCCTCGCGCGCCTCGACATCGAAAAGCTCGCCCAAAGGAGGTTCGCCGCCATAAGGGCGTTTGCGTACGCCGCGCGCAGCAACGGATTTTTCGAAGAGCTCGCTTTTGCGGGCGGACGCGCGCCCGACATTTTCTCCGCCTGCTGCCCCGTCTTGAAATTCCGCGACCCCCGCGTCCGCGACGCCGTATACGCAAAACTCCGCGAAAAAAAGATGTTCGCGCCCATATACTGGGGAGGGTTCGGAGAGGCGGGCAGCCCCGCGGCGCGCGCAGAGTCCGCGACGCTCATGTGCGTCCCGCCGCACTTTGCGGATTCCGAAAGCGAGGCGGAAGGGTTTTGCGAATTTATCCTCGGCCTGTGCGCCGGCGCATGAGCCACTTCGACCCGCCTCCCTTGCGCATGGAGGTCTTTGAAAGTTTTTTTCCGTCGTCGCCGAGCAGGAGGGGGCAGTGGCGAAATTTCGGAATTTCGAGCCCGAGCGCGCGCCAAACCAGAATCTGGCGCGCCGTAGAAAGCAGCAGATCTTCGCCGCGCACGATTTCCGTTATCCGCATTTGCGCGTCGTCGACCGCCGAGGCGAGCTCGTAGGACGGGGCGCCGCACTTGCGCCAGACGAGAAAATCCCCGAAATCCTCCCCGCATACGAACGACATTTCCCCCGCGAGCGAGTCGCGGAAACTCACGCGCTCCCCGTCGGGAACCCGAAACCGCCAGTTTGCGCCCGCGCAGGCTCCGGAAAATTCAAAGCGCGCTCCGGCGGGCGGGCGGAGCTCGGGCGGAAAAATCGGCTCGGCGTCGCAAAAGCCGAATTCGCGCGCGCAACTGCGGGCGAGCCTTTTTATTTCGCCCCTCGAATGCGGCGACGGATAGGCGAATCCGCGCGCGGCGAGCTCACTCATGGCGGCCTCGTAGAATGGGATTCTCTCGCTCTGTCTGTACGGGCCGAACGCCCCGCCGACGTCGGGCCCCTCGTCCCAAAATATGCCCGCGCCCTTCATGTCGGCGACGGCGGCGTCCTCGTACTCTTTCGAGCACCGCTCAAAGTCGATGTCGTCTATGCGCAGGACGACCTTCCCGCCGGCCTCGCGCGCCCTCCCGCACGCAGCCAGAAAAGTCCGCGCGTGGCCGATGTGCAGCAGCCCCGAGACCGTCGGGGCGATGCGCGTCCTGTACCCGCCCTCACCCATCGCCGCGGAGCGGAAAGTTGGCGTCGAGAAATTCTCGCAGGGCGGCGGCGGTCTCGAACCCTATGCCGTCCACCTCCCTGAGCTGCGCGGCGGTAGCCGCCTTGACCTTGGCTATCGAGCCGAAGTGTTCGAGCAGCGCCTTCTTGCGCTTTTCTCCGAGCCCTGGGAAGTCGTCGAGTATGCTCTCGCGGATTTTACGGCTGCGCAGGGACTCGCTGAAAGCGTTCGCGAACCTGTGCGCCTCGTCGCGCACGCGCTGCAAAAGCTTTAACCCCTCGTGCCGGCGCGGCAGAAGCTTTTCCTCGAAGCTGTCGGTGACTATCGTCTCCTCGCGCTTGGCGAGCCCAACGATTTTCGGCGGCTTTATGTTTTGCTCGTCAAAGGCCTTCATCGCGGCGAACACCTGCCCCTTGCCGCCGTCTATCAGCACGAGGTCGGGCATCGGAACACCCTCCCTGTGCAGCCGCCCGTACCGCCTGCCGACGGCCTCCCGCATGGCGCGGAAGTCGTCGTTGCCGACAAACGACTTTATCTTGAACCTCCTGTACTTCTGCTTGGCGGGCTCCCCGAACTCGAATCTCACCATCGACGCCACGCAAAAGCTGCCGGATATGTGGGATATGTCGAAGCATTCTATCGACTGCGGGTCCTTCGGCATTCCGAGCGTCTTGCGCAGCGAATCCATAGCGGCGATTGCGACCGGCGCGGGAGAGGCGGATATGTCGGCCTCCACGCCCGCGCGGGCGTTCGCGACCCGCGTCTCCTCTATCGCCGCAATCAGGTCGCGCCACTTTGCGGCGCGCTCGAAGTCGAGCGCGTCGGAAGCCTCGCGCATTTTTATCTGCGCCTCGTCCACCGCGCCCGCGTCGCGCCCGCGCAGGTATTCGAGCGCCGCCTTCACCCTTTCGGCGTACTCGGCCTCCCCCACGATATTTTCAAAACTCGTTATCTGGCTGCGGGCGTCGTCGTATAACATCCACCTGCCGTCGCCGAGCCGCTTCGGGTGCGCGTCGGAAAGGAGTATGCCGAACCTCTTTTTCAGCTCCGAAAGCGCGCTCCTTATCGCGGAGACGCCGAGATACGGGCCGAAGTAGAGCGCGCCGTCGTCCTTTCTGTGGCGCGCGAACGCGAACCTCGGCAGCGGCGCAAACGTCTCGACGCGCAGAAGGAGAAAGTTTTTGTTGTCCTTTTCGAGCGTGTTGTAGCGGGGCTTCCAGCGCTTGATGAGCTTGCTCTCGAGAATCACCGCCTCGGCGTCGCCGCGCGTGTTGAAGAACTCGAAATCGGCGATGCAATCCACGAGCGAGGCTATCTTGGGGCTCGCCGCGCGCGCCTTGTAGGAGTTCATGAAATACTGCCCCACCCTGCGCCTGAGGTTGACGGCCTTCCCGATGTATATGACGTTGCCGAGGGCGTCCTTCATGACGTACACGCCGCTCGTCTTGGGCAGCCTGCGGACTTTTTCCTTTAACGACGGAATGTTCTGCATGGCGCTTTTGCGGAAAAGTTCAGAACAGCGAAAGCTGCGCGAAATTGCTCTCCCCCGAGCCTCCCCGCTTCCGCCTCGCCGCGGCCGCCTTCGGCTTGGGCGACTCGCCGAGATTGCCGAGCATATCCTCGCCCTCGGACTCGAGCTCAGCCAAAATGACCTTCGCGCGGTCGATTACCTTCTTCGGCAGCCCCGCAAGCCGCGCGACCTGTATGCCGTACGACCTGTCAGCAGCCCCTTTTTCTATTGTGCGGGTGAAGATTATCTCGTCGTTCCACTCCCTGACGCTCACGCGCAGGTTGACGAGCCTCGGCAGGGTCTGTTCGAGCTTCGTGATTTCGTGGTAGTGGGTTGCAAACAGCGTGCGCGGGCCGCGCGCGCCCTCGCCGTGTATGAACTCGGCGACGGCCCACGCGATGCTCAGCCCGTCGTAGGTGCTCGTCCCGCGCCCGATTTCGTCGAGGATTATCAGCGACCTGTCGGTCGAGTTGTTCAAAATGTTTGCGGTCTCGTTCATCTCGACCATGAAAGTCGAGTTGCCGCGCGCGAGCTCGTCGCTGGCGCCGACCCTGCTGAAAATCCTGTCGACCAGCCCTATCCTGCACTCGCGCGCCGGCACGAAAGAGCCCGTCTGCGCCATCAGCGCGATGAGGGCTATCTGGCGTATGTAGGTGGATTTCCCCGCCATGTTGGGGCCCGTAATGAGCGCGATCTGCTCCCCCGAAGACGAAAGATGCGCGTCGTTTGGGACGAAAGACTCCGTCCGCGCCAACCCTATCCTGTCGCGGCGCAGCATTTGCTCGACGACGGGGTGGCGTCCCTCCGAAATTTCGATGGCGTCGGAGTCGTCCACAACGGGGCGGCAGTAGTCCCACTCGCGCGCGATTTCCGCCCAGCCCCTGAAAACGTCGAGGCGCGCCAGAATGTCCGCCGCCGCCGCAAGGGCAGGCGCGAAGGAAAGCGCGCGCGCCACTATCCGTGAAAAGAGCTCCTGCTCCCGCGCGAGCGCGTACTCCTGCGAGTGGAGGATTTCGCGCTCCTTTTCGCGCAATTCCTGCGTAGTGAACCTGTCGCAGTTCACCATGGTCTGGCGGCGTATGTATTCGGGCGGAACGCTGCCGAGGTTCGCCTTGGTCACCTCTATGAAATACCCGAACGCCCCGTTGTATTTTATGCGAAGGTTGCGTATGCCCGTGCGTTTCTGCTCCGCCTGTTCGAGTTCCGCGAGCCACGCCATGTTGTCGCGCGAAAGCGACCTGAGCCTGTCGAGCTCGGCGTCAAAGCCCCCGCGTATGACGCCCCCGTCCTGGACTTTGGCGGGCATGTCGTCGGCGAGCGCCGATGCGAGAAAAGTTTCGAGCTCCGAAAAATCGGGCAGCGATTCGGCGATTTCCGCGCACCTGTCCCCGCCCGCTTCGAGCAATACCGCGCGGATTGCGGGAATCTGGCGCACGGTCTCGAGAATGGCGCGGAGCTCGCGCGGGTTGCGGATTCGGTTTTGCAGCCTGCCGAGTATGCGCGGAATGTCCCTTATCTGCGAGAGCGAATCGGCGAGGCGGCCGGCCTCCTCGGGGGAGGAATAGAGCTCCCACACGGCGTCCTGCCGCGCCCTTATCTCGTCCAAATCGAGGGTCGGGGAGGCGAGAAACGTTTCGAGCAGGCGGGCGCCCGCGGCGGTCTTGGTCCTGTCCATTACCGATATGAGGCTGCCCTCCCGCGAGTGGGAAGTGGAGCGGAATATCTCGAGGTTGCGCTGCGTCGCGGGATCCACGAGCACGCACTTTTTGCCGGAAAACCTGCGCAGCGCGCGCAAGTTGCCCGGGCGGGCGCGCAGGTTTTCAGTCACGTAGAAGACTATCGCGCCCGCGGGCCCCGCCAGCCGCGAGCCGCGCTCTATGCCGAAACCGTCGAGGCCCGCCACCGACAGCGCGTCCTGAACCTGCGCCGCGCCCCACTCGGGCTCGAAGCGGAAGTCGTGCAGAAGGGTGACCGTGCGCGTGTCGAGCACGCTCCTGAAAATCGCGTGCCACGGCGCGAGCTCCGGATCCGCCGCCCATTCGCGCGAGGCGTCCTCGGGCAGCAAAACCTCCTTGGCGTCGAACGCCGAAAGCACCGGCAGGAAATCCTGTGGGGTGTCGAACTCCGCGCAATAGAATTCGCCGGCGCTCATCTCCATCCACGCGGCGTAGAGCCTGCGGGAGCGGTCTATGTCGACGGCGAAAATGTAGTTGCCGCTGCGGCTGTCGAGCTGGGCGTCCTCCATCACCGTCCCGGGCGTGATTATCCGCGTGACCGACCTCTTTACGAGCTTTCCCGAGACGGGGGGCTCGTTCTGGTCGCAGATGGCGACCTTTTTGTTGCACGCCAAAATCTTCGGGAGATACTGGTCTATGACGTGGTACGGTATGCCCGCCATGGGGTAGTTCTGCCGCTTGGTGAGCGTAATCCCGAGCAGGCGCGAACCCTCGACGGCGTCGTCGTAAAACATTTCGTAAAAATCCCCGAGCCTGAAAAGCAGGAGGGTGTCTTTCGGCAGCGAATTTTTCATGCTCCAATACTGTTCGAGCATGGGGGTGGTCTTTTCAGATTTCTTTTCCGATTTCGCCATTGAATATTATATTTCCCGATTTCTTGCCAATACTCCGATAAGATAAAAAAAGAATCGCCAAACATTCAACATTTTAATCTTATTGCCGACAGATATGCCCATATACGAATACAAATGCCAGAAGTGTTCGGCCGTGTTCGAGGCGCTCGTTCGCGGCCGCGAAAAGCCCGTCTGCCCCGAGTGCGGCTCGGGAAGGCTGAAAAAGCTCGTGTCGTCCTTCGGCGTGGGCCGCGCCGCGAAAAATTCCCGCCCATCGTGCGGAGGGGAACGGCGCGGGCACTCGTGCTGCGGGGGATGCTCCTGCGGGCACTGCGGCGGATAAGATGGCGAATGTCCGGCAGGCGGCTTTTGGGGCGGCGCTGGCCGCCCTCGCGCTCTCGGGGTGCGCGGGAGGGGATTCCCCCGCCCCTCCGCAGGCGGCAGCGCGCGCGCAAACGGGCGCGAAAACCTACACGCTCGCGCAAAAAAAGCTTCTGGAAATCGTCGCAGCCCAAAACGGGCTGCTCGACAAAATGGGGCGCGCCGAAAGGCTCTCGACCCTCGCAGCCTCCGACCTCATATCCGAAAAGAAGCGGGTGGACTCCCTTTGGAACGAATACTTTGCGGGGGAAAGCCGCGACGCCGAAAGCTACGCGATATACGGCAAATATCTGCGCGCGACATCAAACCCGACTATCGCCTACGCCGCGTTCCTGAAAGCCGACGCCCTCGACCCGTCAATGGCGTCCGTCAAGCACCAGCTCGCGGTATATGAGGCCGAAAACGGCCAGTTCGCCAAGGCGTACAGGCACTTTTCGGAGGCTCTCGGGCTGGCGCCGGACAACTCCGTCTATCTGTCGCAGACCGCGAAATTCCTGATGGTGGCGCGCGCCGAGCTCGCCGCGTCGGGGGGCTTCGACCCGGCCGAGCTCGACGCAAAAATGCTCGGCTGCTACCGCAAGTGGGCGGACGCCTCCGCCCCGAATTCCCCCGCGAAATGGGAGTGTGCAAAAGCCTTCTACCAAGTCCCGTCGCCCGACTGGGAGGAAGCCCTTGCGCGCTGGGAGGACATACTTGAAAACGCCACGATAAGCCTCGAACGGCAGACTGCGCTCGCCAACAAGGCGCGCGTTCTGATAGAGCTGCGCCGCGACGCCGAGGCGCGCGAAATTCTGGGAAAAGTCGACAACCCGCACCTCGCCGCGGACAGGAAGACGCTCCTCGACGTCATCGGAGCGGAATCCCCCGCGAGAACCGAAACCACAGAAAAGAAAAACGAATGAATCCGGATCTCTTAACGCAAATCAGGGAGGGCGGCATACTGTACATACTGCTTCTGATAGCCGTCACCATGCACGAATTCGGGCACGCGCTATTCGCCGACAAGCTCGGCGACCCGCTGCCGAGGCTGCAAGACCGCGTCACCGTAAACCCGCTCGCGCACATCGACGCCATGGGAACCGTCGTATTGCCGATAATAACCATCGCCCTTTCCATCGGGACGGGATTCCCCATGGTATTCGGCTGGGGCAAGCCCGTTGAAATCTCGCTCTCAAACCCCAAGACGCGAAAGAGGGTGGACATAATATCCACGGCGGGCGGGGTGTCGATGAATCTCGCGGTCGCCCTCGCCTCGGCGGTTGCGCTTGCCGTATTCTTTGCGCTCGGCTGGGACGATTTGCGGGAAGTCGCGCTGCAATCCATATACATAAACTGCGTCCTGTTCGTCATCAACATGATCCCCATACCTCCCCTCGACGGAAGCAGGTTTTTGAAATACGCCGTCGACATGAGCGAGCAGACCTACGCCGCGATTTCGAGATACGGAATACTCATTCTTCTGCTGATAGTAAACATTCCGTTTACGGCGTCGATATTCATGTTCATAACAAGGGCGATAGCCGCGGTTTTCATTTACATCGCCGCCGCCATAGCCAAAATCATAACCTGACAATGCCGATTTACAAATACATCACAATCGAACCCGACGGCTCCGATGGGGACGTGTTCGAAGTCGAACAATCAGCCGGCTCCGACCCCATAAAAAAACACCCCGAAAACGGGAAGCCCGTCAAGAGGGTATTCGAAGCCCCGAACATCAATATCGAGTATACGCCGGGCAGGGAGAAATCGCTGGGCGACACGACGCGCATAAAAAAGGCGGGTTTTAAAATATTGCAAAAAGACAAGCTTACGGGCAATTACCACGCCCTGTGACTTCCGGCCGGGGAAGCCGCCCGCTTTGCACCGCGCAATCCAAAAGCGCGAAAGCGTTTTTAAGAATGCCGCCGGGGCCCCCCCGCTTTGGCCGCGCAATCCGGCACGGAGGCATTCCGCTCCGCAGCGCAACGGCGCGCGCCGACGCCGAAAGCCCAATCAGTCAGCCCGCCCGCGCGTTGCGGCGGCTTTCGATTACCGACGAAACGAGGGAGGCGAGGATAAAGGCCATTCCGACACTCCCCGTGACGATTTCGGGGATTTCAATGAAGGTCGCAAGCAGCATAATCGACGCGAGCGAGCCTATCGCCCAGTACGCCCCGTGGGTGAGGTAGACGAGCTTTTCGAGGGTCTTTTTTTCCACGAGCATTATCGTGAGCGACCTCACGAAAAACGCGCCAACCGCAAGCCCTATCGTTATCACCACAACGTCCTTCGTCAGCGCGAACGCCCCCAGAACCCCGTCGAGCGAAAACGATGCGTCGATGAGCTCCAAATATATGAAAGCCGCCAGCCCCGCATGTTTCAGGGCGAAGGCGTTCTCCCTCTTGGCGAGAGACTCGAGCTTGGAGCTCGCCCCGTGGATTGCCAGATGGGCGACCACGCCGATTGCGCCCGCAATTATCGAGACAAAGTGCTGCCCGCCCGCGAGCATCGGCTGTATCGCGCACAGGGCCGCGAGCGTAAACGCCGTCGGCGCGATTTTGCTCCTTCCGATTTTCAGCAGAAATTTTTCGAGCGGGGAAAGCCAGTGCAAAGTCTTTTCGCGGTCGAACATGAACTCGAAAAACAGCATCATCAGAAACGCCCCGCCGAATGACGATATGCCGACGTGGGACTCGTGCAAAAGCTTTGCGTAGTCGTCGGGCTTTTCGAGCGTGAGCCGCAAAACCTCCATGCACGAGATGTTCGAGAACGCCGCGACAATGGCTATCGGGAACACGAACCTCATTCCGAAAACCGCTATCGCAATCCCCCATGTCAGAAAGCGCGCCCTCCACTTGCGGGACATCTTTTCGAGCTTTGTGGCGTTGATTACGGCGTTGTCAAACGACAGGCTGACTTCGAGCGCGGTGATCACGAGCGCCGTAAACATGAAACTCCACCCGAGCCCCGCGCCGACGCATTCTCCACGGTAAAAGGCGAGGCCGAGCCCCACTATCATTATGCCTATGGACCATTCAAAATATTTGAGCATAGAAAAACCTTTAATGTTTGCAAAGTTCCGCGTTTAGCCCGCCGCGCCCCCTACTTGCGCTTTTCGGTAATCGGGAGCATCTGCCCCCGCCTGAAAAGCGTTATCTGCCCCGTGCTCGACGACACCACTATGGATATGCAGTCGGCCATGAGGGATATTGAATACGCCGCCGCATGGCGCGCGCCGAGCCCCCCAGGCAGCTGGAGTTTGAAGTCGGGCGTGTGTATAAGCGCCCCCGCCGCTTCGAGCACGCCCGAACCGTCGATGATGAACGCCCCGTCTATGAGGGAATACTCCTTGACGGTTTCGTCCATAAACGGATTCAGGACATTCCTGTCCTCGGGCTTGTAGCCGTAAAACGGGTTCAGTATCAGCTGCTTCAAGTGCGGTTTCAGCTCTTCGGAAGAGCCTATCACGAATATGCAGCCCACGGGCTTGCCCTCGCGCCCTTCGACGGAAAGTTCGGTGGCTATATCGAGAACGCGCTCCAAAACTTCCGGCGTCACGCCCTCCGGAAGCATGTTTTTCTGCCCTATGAAAATATTGGAAAACTCCTTTTCGATGTCGAGAATTACGATGGTGTCAATCTGGTTGCTTTCGCGCACGCCGCCAAGACAGCAGATTTTCTCCTTCGCCGTGAACGTACCGCGCGTAAGCCCTATCATCACCGCGCTGCGCAGCTGCGAAAACCTCATATCCGAAAAAGACCTCACGCTGATGAACTCCCACTTGGGGGGCAGCGCAACCGGCGGCTTTTCGCCGACAAGCACCACTTTGGCGTCCCCGAAAGTCGATGACAAATCCGGCATTTTCAGAAAGGAGTCGCCGAGCAGTATTATAGCCGAACATCTGGCGACTTTGGAAATTTTGAGCGCCGAGCGCATGACAAGCTCGTTTATACGCTCCTCCTTGCGGCGCGGCGCATAGGGTTCCGCCGCCGCCTTCGAAACGGACTTGCCGGAACCCCCGTTGAAAGCCCCCATCACCGCGTCGCGGAAAACGGCTATGTCGGGCGAAGATTTTATGCGCCCGCACACGTCGTCAGACGAAAATATTTTTGCAAGGTTGGAAAGAACGCTAAGATAATTGTCCACCTTCTCGTCGGAGAGCATCAAAAACAGTATGCGCGTCTGGCGGTAGTCTTCGAGCCCCTCGAAGTTTATCCCCGCCTCCGAACACCTGCCGACGGCGAACACATACTTCTGTTTCAGCCCGGAAACGCGCGTGTGCGGCATACAGATGCCGTCGCCGAGATACGTGGATATGGACTTTTCGCGCTCTATGAGGTTTGCAAGCACGTCCGCGCGGTCGGCGCCGCCAAGTATGGAATCGGGAATGCAGGCGAGCAACTGCCCCACCGCCTCGGAGAAATCCGCGGCGGAAACGTCGACTATTCTCGATTTGGTAAGGTATCTTTTCAGGTTCACGCTAATTGCTCTTCGGGATATTCCAGTTCAGCACGTCTTTTTTGACTTCGTAAAACACCCCCGCGGCGAGGACTGCCATGAAGAAAAGCGACGGCAGAAGTATGGGGAAATTGCGGGAAACAAAGTCTCCGTACGCGACGGCGAGCGGAATCAGGAAAACGACTTCTATATCGAATATCACAAAAAGCATCGCGACGACGTAAAACCTCGCGCCGAAGCGCGGATGGGGCGCGCCCTCCGGAACGACGCCGCATTCGTAGGCGGAATCCGCCGGCTTATTGCGCTTTGCCCTCTGCCCGAAAATGTGGCTTGCCGCCACAATCGCGGCCCCCATCCCGAGCGCCGTCAGAATCTGCACTAAAACCGGCATGTACGATGACAATTCCATGGTTCGGAAAATCTCTCACATTGAACTTTTCAATGCAACTTTTTTTTCTCCGCTCCGCGAAGCAAAAGTTTATACCTTATCCGCGCGATATTTCCCGTTCTGCGGGGAAACGCCCCGATTGCATGCAAACACACCGTTCTACTCCCCGCGCCCCAATAGCCGCGCATCTTGGAGGAAAGGAGAAAAACTATCGGAAAATCATGCGGCAAATTTGCCGCTTCCGAAACGCCGCGTCCGCTTCCGAGAAGCATGAAAGCGCAGCGGGGAAAGGATTGCAAAAGCCGGAGAGGACCCCTGCGGAGTCGCGCGCAGACGCGCCCGTTGCGCCGGACGAAAATTAGAAGCGTATCAGGGTTGCGCCCCATGTCAGGCCGGCGCCGAAAGCGACGAGCAGCACGAGATCGCCCTTTTTGACTTTGCCGCCCCTCACGACTTCGTCGAGGGCGATGGGTATGGACGCCGACGACGTGTTGCCGTAGTTTTCTATGTTGACGTAAACCTTTTCGGAGGGAATTTTGAGGCGTTTGGCGACCGTCTCTATTATGCGGGTGTTCGCCTGGTGGGGAATAAGGAGCGCGACGTCCTCAGCGCTCACGCCGCACAGGTCGAGAACTTCGAGCGCCTTCTCCTGCATTATGCGCACCGCGTGCTTGAACACTTCCCTGCCGTCCATTTTCAGATAGTGGAGGCCTTCCCTGACGGTGCGCTCGCTCGGAGGCATGGCGGAGCCGCCCGCGGGCATGCAGAGCATCGCGGTGTCGGAGCCGTCCGCGCCGAGCACGTTGCCGAGAATCCCGGCATTTTCCTCGCCGCTTGCGGAAAGCACTACGGCGCCCGAACCGTCGCCGAACAGCACGCAGGTGGAGCGGTCTTTCCAGTCGAGCATCGAGCTCATCTTTTCGGAGCTGACCACCAGCGCATTTTTGTAGCGGCCGGAGGCCATCATGCTGGTCGCCGCCTCCATGCCGTAGACGAATCCGGAACACGCGGCCCCGAGGTCGAAGCACGGTATATTGTTGCGGATTCCGAGTTTGGCCTGCAAAATACACGCGGTGGAGGGAAAAAGCATGTCGGGGCTGACGGTCGTCACAATGACGAGATCTATGTCATGCGGCGTGAGCCCCGCGCTTTCGATTGCGGCCCGCGAGGCTTTCAGCGCCATATCGGAGGTCGTCTCGCCGGCGGCGGCTATGCGGCGGCGCTTTATGCCGGACCTTCCGAAAATCCATTCGTCGCTCGTGTCCACAATCTTCGAGAGGTCGTCGTTGGTGACGATTTTCTCAGGCACGTATTTGCCGGTGCCTTTTATTATTATGGAGTTTGGCCTTTTGATGTCCATATTCTGCGCGTTAAAGCATTGTTGCAGATTTTCCGGCGCTAAAAAAGTTTCGGCGTCCGGGGTTGTTTCCGGCCAAAAGCGGCGGCCGGCAAAATTTTATTTCTCGCCGGAGAGGTTAGACTCCGCGCGCTCGGCGGCAATCTTATTTTGCTCCCTGGCTGCGGCGAGATTCGCCACGTCTCCGGCAATGCGGTCGTTCATCTTTTTCCGCAGGCAGCGGAGGGTGATTTCTATCGCGCCGGCTATCTGTTTGCGGTTGCTGGAACCGTGCGCCTTGACGACGAGCCCGTTGAGGCCGAGCAGAGGCGCGCCGGAAAATTTGTCCACGGGCAGGCGTTTTTTCATGCGCCTGAACGCCCCCATTGCGAGGAACATGCCGATTTTGGAAAGCCACGACTTGCAGACCTCCTCCTTAATGATCTCCTTGAACATTCGCACGGAGCTTTCAAGGGATTTCAGGACGACATTGCCGGTGAAGCCGTCGCACACCACTACATCAAAGTGCCCGTCGAAAAGGTTGAACCCCTCCAATAGGCCGCCGTAGTTTATGACGCCCTCCTGCGCCTTGAAGAGCCTGTGGGCGGTCTGGACGAGCATGTTGCCCTTGCCGTCCTCGGTGCCGTTGCTCAAAAGCCCCACGCGGGGGTTCTTCACGCCGAGGGCGATTCTTGCGTAGTTCGCGCCCAGAATCGCGTTGTCAACGAGGCTTTCCGGCTTGGGGTCGGGGGAGGCGCCCACGTCGATAAATATAAAATTCTTTGTCTTGCCGGGGATAACCGTGCCGAGCGCCGGCCGCTCAATCCCGCGCATGGTGCGCAGCTTTATCGTCCCGCCCGCCATGAGCGCGCCCGTATTGCCGCAGCTCAAAACCGCGTCGGCGGTGCCGAGCTTCACGATTTCTATCGCGCGCATCATGGAGGAGTCCTTTTTGGTCTTGATTGCCTGAATGGGCTTCTCGTCCATGCCGATGACTTCGGAGGCGTTGTAGACCCTCACGCGCTGCTCCCTTATGAGGTTGTGCCTCAAAAGCATGGGAGTTATGGTCTCCTCCCTGCCGACGACGATTATCCCGAAATCCGACTTGTCTTCGGAGAGGGCCTTTTTTATGCCGATTATGATTTCCTCGGGGCCCAAGTCCGAGCCCATGACATCTACGGCAATAGTTGGAGTTTCGGGTTTCATGGAGCTGTCGGGAGAGATGCCGCGTAAAGCGGGGCGGCATTCGCGCGCAAAATCCGGATTCCGGACGGGATTTCGCCCGCGGAAAGCGCGCGGCGCAAAAGAAAAACGCGGGAATTATTTTGAAAATAAACCCGCATTACAATAAAAAAAAGACTTCCAAGCCGCGCGGCTTAGACCTTGACGCTTATGACCTGGCGCCCGCGGTACATCCCGTTGGAGGGGTTGACTCTGTGGAGCATGAAGAAAGAGCCGTCAGTCTGGTCTTTTGCGACCTGCGGAAGTTCGTATTTGTTGGCCGCGCGGCGGAGGCGCGTGCGCTGCTTAGACTGTTTGCGTTTAGGTTGACCCATTGTTTTGCCTTTTGAAATTTAATGAAAAGATGGATACGTTAGGTTCGCGGCCTGCGTTGTCAACACAATTATTTTTACGCGCGGCGCGGTTAATCCGGCAGAATTTTGCCGGCGAGCTCGTCGAAAATCTTTCGGGACCGCTCCGACACCGAAGCGGTTTGCAGCGACTTGTCTATCGGAATGCGCGCGATAACCTCCACTCCGAGCTTCTCCGCCGCCCCGTCGGCGAATCCTTCCCCGAAAATGTACTCCTTCGAGCCGTCGGGCATGGGCATGTACGCCATATTTTCCACTACCCCGAGAATCTTTACGCCGCTCTTCTCGAACGCCATAGCCCCCCTCGCGGCGGTTATGGCGGCGAGCTCGTTCGGGGTGGTGACTATCGCGGCTCCGGAAATCGGGACGGTCTGCACCGCGCTCAAAACGGCGTCGCCGGTGCCCGGGGGAAGGTCGAGAACCATCGCGTCGAGCGCGCCCCAATCGACCTCGCCCGCGAACTGCTTTATGGCGCCGGTCACCATCGGGCCGCGCCATAGCAGCGGCTGGGAGTCGTCCACGAGCATTCCCATTGAAATCGCCTTTATGCCGTCCATTTCGGGCGGCACGATCTTCCGGCTCGCGTTTACCGTCGGGAAAACCTTTTTGCCGAACAAAACCGTCGCGCTCGGCCCGTGGATGTCGCAGTCCATAAGCCCGACCCTCGCCTCTCCGCCGGCAGAAAACCTGCGGGCGAAAGCGCGCGCGAGGTTTACCGCCACGGTGCTCTTGCCGACCCCCCCCTTTCCGGAGGCGACCGCCACCGTAAACTTCACGCCCGCAAGCCCGTCCGGAACGCTTTCCGCGCGGGCTGAAACATTTTTCGACGGGTCTTCGGAGAGCAGTTTTACGTCGAATTCCACCCCGGGAAATTTTTCGGCGAGAGCACGGGAGGCGTCTTCGAGAACTTTTTTCGCCGAGTCCTCGGAACCTCCCGTAAAAATTCTGACTTCCGCGCGGCCGTCGCCGGCCTTGGCGTATTTCACCATTCCGAAGGACACGATGTCCCTGGAATACGGCGGATATTTCACGCCCCGCAGGGCGTCCAAGATGTCTTCCTTAGTCATTTCGATGATAGTGAAAGTCTGATCAACTCTTCGGCGTTCGCGTCGGCGCCGAGCTTTGCGACGGCGGCCCGCACAGCCTTGTCGGCGTCGGCGGGCTTCACCCCGAGAGCGACGAGGGCCGCGAGGGCGTCGGAAACGTTTGTGGGGTTGGACGCGCCCTGCGGAAGTTCGGAAACTCCGCCGGAAACCGGCGAGCCGAACGCCCCGCGCAGTTCGAGCACTAGCCTCTCCGCCGTTTTGCGCCCGATGCCCGGGCACTTGGAAAGCAGCGACACGTCGCCCGCAATAATCGCGCTTTTGAGGGAGGCTGCCGACATGCGGCTGAGCATGTTCAGGGCGATTTTCGGGCCTATTCCGGAAACTTTCTCGACGAGCACGGCAAAGAAGTCCCTGTCGCCCTCGGTCGCGAAACCGTAGAGAGTCTGGGAATCCTCGCGGTACACGGCGAGAGTGTGCAGGAGGACTTCCGCGCCGATTTTCGGGAGGCGTTCGGCCGTAGTGAGCGGTATGCTCACCCCGTAAAATACGCCGTTTACGTCCACCACGGCTCCGAGCGGGGAGCTTTTTGCGAGTTTTCCTCTTAGGGCTACGATCATGGTTCAAAAATTTGTCTGAACCCATAATCGCGAAACCGGATTTTTTGACAAGATATTAAACGCAAAAAAAACGAACGGACGGCAAAAGCGAATATTTACGGGAAACGCGGAAACGGGCGGCGGGGTAAAGTACCAAATTATGTTTCAGATTTCCATTGACATATTGTTAGAAATGGATTATAATTTCTAATTATCAGAACAAATCAAATTCAAACACTGCCATGAAAAACACATATATTCTTCTGCTCGTATCCGCGGCGTTCTTTGCCGCCGATTCCCTGTACTCCGCGGACAAATACTTCGGGGACACTTCCGCCGTTTTCACAAGCAATACGGCCTGGTTTTCGGACGAGGCGAGAACGGAGCGGACAACGCCCCCGACGAGCGGCGAGGATACCGCAATATTCTACAAGACAAAAGGGGAAGCCTCTTACGCGCCGACCGCGTGGATTACACAAATCGATACCTACGTGGGCAATATCGTCTCCGCAGGCAACAGCTTAATAAACCTAGGTAAAGAGAATTTGAACCAAAGCGTGCCGGTAAATTTCCAGGTCTACGGCAAACTGTCCGCCCAGATTTGCGACGAAGCCGGAACAATGTCTTTCGGAACATCTTTTGAAAACGATGAGGGAAGCGCGGCGGTAGAACTGGTTTTCGGGGAAATCGAAGTCGGAGCGCAGGTCTACGGCGGGAGGACATATGACTCCTACAAAACTGCCTCGCTGTATTTCAACTATCTCGATTCACGGATTTCGAGTTCCCTCGTAACCGTAAACGGGGACGTGAAAATCGGGGGCTGCGCGGCCGAAGGCGTAAACTCCGCGGCGATTATGAATATCGGCGCGGACAAAATGAAAGTTTCGGGCATTATGAAATTTGAGAGAAACGGCTGGGGATATTCAAACGTCATAATGCACAAGGCGTCGGTTCTCGAGCTCGGCGGGCTTGCGGCGACAAACACGAACGGGGACTTCACCATAGCGAACGGAACCGGCGGCTCTTTCGCGTCCGAGATTGTATTTAAGAACGCGGCGGGCACGGATTGCCAGTACATAGGGTCGATAGTGGACGACGGCAACAACAGGGCGGACATGTCGGCGATAAACGCCGTTATGAATGTCACAATGGACGGCGAGGGCACGCAGCGCATTTTCCAGGCGGTACAGTCGAAAACCGACATACTGGGGAGAATGGGCGGAACTTATGCAGCGAAGAGCGGGCGGCTGTTCATGGACAACTCGCGGATAGCGGCGGATTACAGGCTTGCGGCGCTCTCGCTCGAAGGGGGGCGGTTCGGCGCGGGTCACTATGATTCGTCGCAGGCGGGAGCGGCGTATTTCAAGTCGGCTAACTTCCAAAGCGGCGGGCTCGCCTACGAAAACTTCGCAAACCACAATGCTGTTGAGACGCAGGCCTCCGACAAAATCATAATAACGGAAACTTTTTCAAAGGCGGCGGGTTCGGGCAAAATATCCGTGGACTTTTCCGACAAAGACGGCAACGCGCTGAACCTTGAAAATTACGCGATAGCGGACGAGGTTTCCGGCATAGAAAACTGGGTGGAAATCCTGACGGCGGGAAGCCTCGACGGGTTCGACTTGGAATCGAAGCTTGGCGGCAACATCTACGACGCGAACGGCGACTTTTACGCCGTTGGGATAGAAAACGGGGTTGCGGTATTCCGGTGGGCGGAATCGCCCGAAAGCGGGTACGCCCTGCAAGTCGGGTTTGCGCAGGTGCCGGAGCCCGCCGCCGCTGCCGCGGTTCTCGGCGCGATTGCGCTCGGGCTCGCCGCGCGCGGGCGCAGGAGATGAGCAAACTTGCAGGTTTTTGCCGTTCTGCCTAGGATTCTTTTTACGCATTCCGCGCCGGTTTTGCGGCGCGCGGCGGAGCGGGAACAAACCCCGCCGCTTTCGCGCGGGAAACTTTCAAAGCGCGGAGGGAAAACCTCCGCGCTTTCGCTTTTTGCGCGAGCTTTCATTCGCCCCGAGGGGAAATTAGCTTGATTATGAAGGAAGCCCGGGCCATGCTGTATCCGCAAAATGGAACTGCGCGCGCGGACGCGGATTTTCGGACGCGCGCGCCAACACAGACGCAACAAGAATGAAATCAACCCTCGCTTCCTACTTTGAAAAAACCTACGGCCGCCCGGCCGAAGCATTCGCGCAAGCTCCGGGCAGAATCGAATTCATCGGCAACCACACCGACTACAACGGCGGGTTGACGATGGGAGTCGCCATCGACAAAATCGTCATGGCCGCCCTCGCCAAGCGCGACGACAAAAAACTCTGCTTTGCGAGCATCAAAACCGGCGAAAAAGTGCTCGTGGACATGGACGACCTGCAAAAGCGCGACAGGGAGCACAACTGGGTCAACTATCCGCTCGGGGTCTTCAAATACCTTCTGGAAGCCGGAATGACCGCCGACTGCGGATTCGACATGCTCGACATGAGCAGCGTGCCGCCGGGCGCGGGGCTGAGCTCGTCCGCGGCGATAGAGCTTTCGAGCGGGTACGCGATGGCCTCCCTCTACGGTTTCGACATAGACAGAAAATCGCTCGTGCGCATAGGCCGCCAAAGTGAAAACCTCTTTGTGGGAATGCCCTGCGGCATTCTCGACCAAGGCGTGTCGGGCTACGGCAAAGCGGACTCGCTTGTATATATAGATTGCCTCACGGAGGACTTCTCCAACTTCCCCCTGCCCCACAAATGCCGCTTCTGGCTCTTCAATTCCACCAAAAAACACGCGCTCGTCGACGGCCTTTACGCCGAGAGGCACGCCGAGTGCATGGAGGCCGCGCGCGTGCTCTCTGAGGGCGGGAAGATGCGTCTGCTCCGCCACTTTACAATGTCCGACCTCGACGCCGCAAAAGAAAAGCTTTCGCAAAAGGTCTACAACCGCGCCCGCCACGTCATCGAGGAAAACGCGCGCGTTTTGAAGGCCAAAGAGCTGCTCGAACGCGGCGACATCGCGGGCGTCGGCAGGCTCCTGAACGCCTCGCACGAGAGCTCCAAGACGCTCTTTGAAAATTCGTGCGAAGAGCTCGACTACCTCGTGGATACGGTCTCGGGCGTCGAGGGCGTCTACGGGGCGCGCCTTACGGGCGGCGGATTCGGCGGGGCTGTAATGGCTTTTACCGACGACACTTTCAGCCAGACGCAGGCAAACGAAGTCGCCCAAATCTACGAAAAGAAATTCGGGAAGAAGCCGATGATTTTCGCGTGCGCGTCGGGCGACGGCGCCAAAACCGCATAGCATGGAAATTTTCAACCGGAAAAAATTATGAATGTACTCGTCATAGGAGGCGCGGGCTACATAGGCAGCCACTGCGTAAGACAGCTAATCGAAGCCGGCCACAGGCCGGTTGTGCTCGACAATCTCGTGTACGGCCACAGGGCCGCGCTCGGGGAAGGCATAAAATTCTACAAGGGCAACCTTGAAGACAAGGAGACGGTCGGCAAAATTCTCGACGCCGAAAAAATCGACATAGTAATGCATTTTGCGGCATTCATCAACGTCGGGGAATCGGTGCAAAATCCCATCAAGTACTACCGCAACAACCTCTCGGGGGTCGTGAACCTCATCGAGACTATGATTGAGCACGGCGTCAAGAAGTTCGTGTTCTCGTCGACCTGCGCCACCTACGGCGTGCCGAAAAAGCTGCCTCTTACGGAAGACCACCCGCAGCTGCCGATAAACCCTTACGGGCAGACGAAGCTCGATGTCGAAAACTTTTTGAAAGCGTGCGCGCGCGCATACGGGTTGAGCTTTGTGGCGCTCAGGTATTTCAACGCCTCCGGAGCCGCCGAGGACGGAACCATAGGCGAAGACCACACCCCCGAAACGCACCTCATACCGCTTACGATTTTCGCCGCGATGGGCAAAAGGCCCTCGATAAACGTGTTCGGGCAGGACTACAACACGCCCGACGGCACCTGCCTGCGCGACTACATCCATGTCGACGACCTCTGCCGCGCGCACATCGCCGCCTTTAAAAATCTCGAAATCCCCTCGACGGGCTCTTTCTACAACCTCGGCACGGGAACTCCCAACTCCGTCAACGAAATCATCAGGGGCGTCGAGGAGGTGACCGGCCTGAAAGTTCCGGTCGTCTACGGACCGCGCCGCGAAGGGGACCCCGACGCGCTCTACGCAAACTCCGAAAAGGCAAAGTCCGAGCTCGGCTGGAAAATCAAGTTCAACGACGTTCGCGAAATAATCGAGACGGCGTGGAGATGGCACAAGAACAACCCGAACGGCTTCCCCAAGGAATAACCATGACAATTCGGGAGAAATTCGAAGCCGCCGGACAGGGCGGCGTGTTCAGGTTTTTCGACTCGCTCGACGACGGCGCAAAAAACGCGCTGCTCGGGCAGCTCGAACAGGTCGATCTCGGCGAGCTTGACTCGCTCTTGAAGGAGCTCGTGTTCAAGACGGCTCCGGCGGAGGCGGGAATCGACTTTTCCAAGCTCTCGCCCGCGCCGTTCAAGCCGTTGCCGGCTGACAGAGCCTCCGACCCCGAGTGGGCGGAAGCCAAGAAAATAGGCGAGGACGCCATACGCGCGGGCAGGCTCGCGGCCTTCGTAGTCGCGGGCGGACAGGGCACGAGGCTCGGATTCAACGCGCCCAAGGGCCTCTACAAAGTCTCGCCCGTAAAGCAAAAGAGCCTCTTTCAAATCTTCGCCGAAAAAATCCTCTCGGCGCAGCGCAAATACGGGGTGTCTATCCCGTGGCTCGTGATGACAAGCCATATAAACGACGCCGCAACCCGCGCGTTCTTCGAGGAAAACGCCTTCTTCGGGCTCGACAAAAACGACGTTATCTTCTTCAAGCAGGGGCTCATGCCCGCCGTTGACGCCAACGGCAAAATAATCCTCGAACAAAAGGGCAAAATCGCCATGACCCCCGACGGGCACGGCGGATGCCTGCGCGGAATGTGCCGCAGCGGGGCGGCGGAAGAGCTCAAAAAGCGCGGTATCGACTGCATCAGCTACTTCCAGGTCGACAACCCGCTCGTCAACATCATCGACCCGTACTTTCTCGGATTCCACATAAAAAGCGGCTCGGAAATGTCGTCCAAGATGATTCCCAAAGCCTATGCGCTCGAAAAGGTCGGGCACTTCTGCGAGCTCGGCGGCAAAATGTGCGTCGTGGAATACTCCGACCTGCCGAAGGAATACCAGGAGCGGCTCGACAAAAACGGGCAGCTCGAATTCCGCGCAGGGAGCGTTGCCATACACATCCTCGACCGCGGCTTCGTCGAAAGGCTCGGCGGGTCGGGAGAGGGCGCAAAGCTGCCGTTCCACCGCGCGGACAAGAAAATCCCCTGCGTCGACGCCGACGGCAACCAGATAAAGCCCGAAAAGCCGAACGGGATAAAGTTTGAGATGTTCGTGTTCGACGCCCTGCCGATGGCGAAAAACCCCGTGATAATCGAGGGCGCGCGCGGCGACGAATTTTCGCCCGTCAAGAACGCCGAAGGCGTGGACTCTCCGCTGACCTGCAAAAACGATCAGAAAAAACAGGCGGCGCGCTGGCTGAAAGCCGCCGGCGGGAGCGTCCCGACCACCTCCGACGGAGTGCCGGAAATCGACTTGGAAGTGTCGCCGCTCTTCGCCTCAAACGAAGAGGACTTCGTCGCCAAATGGAGGGCGCTTGAAAATAAGCCCGAAATAAAAAACGGGCTCTATCTGGAATAGCGTTTTGAAAACCCGGACGGGGGCGAAACCCGCCCGCCGTCCGGAAATTGGACTGTGCGCCGCCGCGTTTTGCGAGATAAAAGATACGGCGGTTCAAAATGCCGTGAAAATAGACCACATAGCGATTTGGGCGGATGATTTGGAACTCCTGCGCGAGTTTTACGAAAAATATTTCGGATTCGCAAGCGGGGACAAATACGAAAATCCGAAGAAAAATTTTTCCTCCTATTTTCTCTCGCTCGGAGACGGCGCGCGCATTGAACTGATGGCCGGCGGCCCCGCAAAATCCGCCGGCGGCGAAAGCGCGGCGGGGCTCGCGCACTTCGCAATATCCGCAGGCGGGAGGGAAAACGTGGACGCCCTCACCGAAAGGCTCAGGAGGGACGGATACCGCATACTGGGCGAACCGCGTACGACCGGCGACGGATATTACGAAAGCGCCGTCTCCGACCCTGAGGGAAACCGCGTGGAAATCACGGCGTAGCGGGGCAAAATCCGCGCCGCCAAAATAAAGGAGGCCACCGGACGGCAGCCTCCTTTTTGTTTTTTATTTCGCCATTACCGGCGGGCGAGTTCCAGCCAGCGCCTCTTTGGGCGGTTATGCCCCCGCCGGACTGCCGCCTCTCGGGCTATTTTTTAGCCCCAGCTTTCGGCGCGTCCTCAAGATGGAGAACGAGCCCCTCGTTTATTAGGTCGTTGGAGAGCAGGCGTATCTTGCCGTCGAGAACCCTCACGCGCGGCTTTATCTTTGCGCCCTTGTCGCGCTCGCGCAAATCCATGATTTCGCGGAAGAGCCCGTCGGTGGCGTACACCGCCTTGACTCTCTTCCCCTCCGGAAGCCGCGCCTCGGCCTTCGGGGAGAGGAAAACCAAAAACATCTTGTCGTCGCGCGGGTGCTTGCCCCAGACGCAGTCCTCGCCCATGTGGGCGGTAGGGCTGTCGTACGATTTTTTTTCGGCGTCCCACTTGCGCTCCGAAACGGGTGTGTTATTGAGGTTTTCCCAGGTGGGAATCGCCTTAAACAGTTTAAGGCGCGCGGGAATTTCGCGCATATATTTGTAATTCGGAGAGTTTATGGTTCCCCCCGCCCTGCCGTACCAGCACGTCCACGAACCGTTTGCCGCCGCCGCAACGGATTCGGCGAGCATTCTGCCGGTATCGGAAATGTTGGGGGTGGAAGAACCCACATGGGCGCGGTCGTATCCGCCCTCCGAAATGCGCCCGTCGGCCACAAACGCGTCTCCGTCGCTTTCCTGCCACAAAAAGTCGAATTTGTATCCCTCCATTCCGCGGGACTTCATCTTTTCGGCGAGCTCCGGAGTTATGCGCTTTATCCAACTCTCATACAACCGGTAGGGTTCCGACATCATCTTGACGTCGGGGTTGATCTTCGCGCCCTCGCTCCTGAGCTTGTCGTAAAAGGCGAGCTTTCCCTCCGAATACGTTTCGTATTCGTGCGTGCGGCCCTTGAAGGGAATGCTGCTGTCTTTGCCCGTCCAGTGCGCGAGCGTCACCTCCTTGCCCTGCGCCTTGTGGATATCTTTGACATGCGGCTTGGGCGGCAGGCGGAAATTGCCGCTCGGGTGCGGGACGTCCCACGTAAACCCCGCGAATTTAAATTCCGGATTCTTTTTCTCGATGCCCTTTATGCGCTTTACGAGCCTGTCGACGACGTCGTCTATGACAGCCTGCTGCTGGAAGTCGAGCGTCAGCGAGCGCGTGTTTGGAGGGACGAACCACGAGGACGCCATGTTGTGCGGAAATTCCTTGTCGTGGTATATTACTACATAGTGCGACTGTATATCGTCAATTTCCGCCTGCGAATACTCTTTGTCGTAGTCGAGCATTCTGCGGCGCGCGCCGAACTCGGGGTCTTCTATGAAGAACTTCATGCCTTTGGCCTGCGGCATGTTTTCCATATTCTTGCGGTATATGACGTGCGTATGCCCCATCTGCCGCGCGTAGTCGAGCAAGTCCGCGTTGGAATCCGCCGACCAGCACATGCCGAAAAAGTTGCGGTAGTCGGACAATGCGTACTTGGGCGATTCCACGGGCGCGGAGACGGCATCCTTCACGGGTTTTTCCGGCGCGCCTTCGCCGTCGGCAAAGGCGCAGCCCGCTGAGCAGAAACAGGCTATGGCGGAAATTTCCGCCAAAAAGCGACAATTAAAACATATCATGCGCGCGATTTTAAAATATCCGCCCGGCCTTTCAACAAAAATGCGGCGGAGAAAAATTTTACAGTTAAAATTTTCGCAACCGCCCCCTCAAAAACTTCAAAAATTTTCGGCGAATCCAAAATACCCAAAGTAAATTTGCGCAAACCGTCAAAATGCGATATTGTGCGCCCATGAACGCACAACCCATATCGGCAAACTCATACCTCCGCGCGGAGGGGCGGCGGACGAGCCCCGTCAGGAACCTGCGCCCCGAAACGTTGTCGCGGGCGCTCGAAGCATTCGAAAACGGGCGCCTCGGCGCGGCCGCCAGAATATTCGAGGCGATCCTGTCGCGCGACGACGCCATCTGCGGGCTGAACCTCAAACGCAAAAAGTCGGTCTCGCGCCTCGACTTTGAAATCGTCCCGCTCGAAGACTCCCCGAAAGCGCGCGAACACATGCGCACGCTGCGCGACTTTTACTCCACCCTGCGCGCAAAATCCTTCCGCGACGAAAACGAGTCCGGCGGGCTGCGCCTGCTCGTGAGTCAGATGATGGACTGCGTGGCGATGAAGTACAGCGTCCACAAAATCGAATTTCAGAACGACAACGGCAGGGTCAGGGGCGTATTCACCCAGTATCCGCTCTGGCTCTTTGAAAACACGCAAAAGCGCCTGCGGATTCTCGAGAGGGAGGGGCAGCTCGCCGACGGCGCGGAGCTCGACCCCGACGAATGGCTCGTCGCCTGCGGCGACGGGCTGATGTTCGCCTCGTCCATAGCGTACATGTTCAAGCAGCTTCCGCTGCGAGACTGGCTCATATACTGCGAGCGCAACGGAATGCCCGGGATAAAGGCCAAGACAGACGCCTTTCCGGGAACGCCCCAGTGGGAAAGCGTCTGCGACGCCGTGCGGGAATTCGGCGCGGAGTTCCACGCCGTGTTCTCCGAGGGCACGGAAATGGACGCCATCGACGTATCGACGCGCGGCGAGCTGCCCTACCCCGCCCTCATCGAGCGCGTGGACAGAATGATGGGCGCGCTCTGGCGCGGCGGGGACCTGTCCACTTTCAGCGCGCCCGACAGCGTGGGGGCGAACATGCAGTGGTACGAGGAATCCATGATTGAGGAAGACGACGCGGCCAATATCGCCGAGACCCTCAACCGCAAAATAGACGCGGCCGTAATAAGGCTCGCGCACGGGGACGCGGCCACGCTGGCGAAGTTCAGGTTGAAGCTCCCCGACTACGAAGAGCGCAAACACGAACTCGAAATAATCGAAAGGCTCTGCGCCATCGGCTTGAAGCCCGACCCGACGGAGCTTGCGCGCCAATTCGCCTTCCCGCTGGAAGGTTCCGGAAAATCCGCAAAAAAAACGGAGTCGGAAAACGGAAATGAAGGCTAAATTTGACAGACCCCTCGTCCAGGTTCTCAGCCCATACGGAGAATGGCCGCACAGGCTCGGAATGCAGCTCGTGGACGAAAAATCGCTCGAAAGCATGAAGAGCGCCGCCAGGTTCTCCGTGCTCGTCGGCTGCGGGATTCCCGTATACGTAGGCCACCCCGACGAGTCGCCGCGCGCCAAGGCGCGCCCCGTGGGGAAAATTTCGCGCATATTCTCGCTCGGCGACGGCATAGGCGTGGAGGCGAAATATACGGAAGAGACATTTCGGAAAATCTCGTCGGGCAAACTGAAATCAATGTCGCCGCGCTGGCGGATGGAAAAGCTTCCCGACGGCCGGTTCCGTCCAATAAAGCTCATATCTGCGGGGCTGACGAACAACCCGAACATTCCGGAGAGCGGGCGCGTGGTGGGCGCGCTCACCGCCGATCCGGCCTCCGCCAAGGCGCGGGCGGAAAAAGCGGGGGAAATATCCCGCCGGGCAAAATCCGCCGCGGAGCGCGCGCAAAAATGCTCCGAATCCGCGCGCAGGCTCCGCGAACTGTCGCGCGCGGCAACGGTGGAAGCCCGCATGAGACTCTCAAAACCCTCCGCCAAAACCGGCGGCGGCGAAATCCTCAACCCCGCGCCGAAAAAAATCTCCCCGAGGGAGATGGCCGACCTCGCCGCACGCCGCTCGGAAGAGCTCGGCGAACCCTACTCAAAGAGCTTTGCCGCCATACGAAGGCAGTTCGCATTTCACAACCCCAAAACAAAAGGAATAAAATGAAGCAAACCAAAAACATTGCCGCTGCGGCCCTCCGCGCAATCGCCGGAGCCCTCCGCGGCGGCCCCGCCTTCTGCAATATAGCCGAAGGCACCCATGCGGGTTCCGTGACCATGAAGGCCGCGGAAGCCGTGGACTCGCAAAACCTGCTCGTAGCGGCGGGAGAAAACGACGGAGAATTCGTCATCGCCTCGGCCTCAAAAAAGCCGATAGGCGTGTGCCTCGACGAGGGGGCCAAGGGAGAGTCCGTCAGCGTCGCCCTCCCGGGGTGCGCCGAGAGCACCTTCGTATGCCGAACCTCCGCCAACGTCTCCGCCGGAGATTCGCTCTACACCTCGGCGGGCGGCAAGGTAAGCCCCGTTGCCGGAGACGGCGCCTACAAAGTCGGCGTCGCCCTCTGCTCGGCGGCGGCCGGATGCCCCGTTGAAATCGACCCGCAGGGCTTCGGCGAGCGCGCCTGGCAGGTACACTCCTGCGGACTGTACGTCTGGACCGGCTCGACTTCGTCCGAAACCCTCGCCTCGGTCGGGCTCGGGGAGGGCGATATAGCGTTCGCCTCCGTCGCGGCCGCCGGAGGCTCCGAAAAGTCGGTGTCCGCCGCCGTGTCCGAAAACGGCATAACGTTCTCGCTCGACGCCGCGGGAACGGCTTCGTCAACCAAAATCGCGTGGATGGTTCTGCGCAAAAACTAAAAGGAAAACGCAATGTCCGAAATAACGACGGCAAACGAAAACAGGTTCTCGGCCGGCAACTATTCCGAGGCGCTCACCGCCTTCACAGTCGGCTGGACCGATCCCGAAAACACCTCCAAACTCCTCGACTTCATCGCACCTCCCATAGCGGTCGGCAGAAGGTTCGAGTTTAAGAAGAGCGACAACGCCCAGGCGTTCTACTCCGAAAGCGACGACGTGCGCGCGGTGGGCGCGGAGTTCAAGCGCGTCAGCTACTCCGGCGAGTCGGTGAACGAAAAGACCATCAACAAGGGCCTCACCATACGCGTCGACCACGACGAAGTGGCAGGCGACGACTGGCAGGAGAGGTACGTGCAGATGCTCCTGCAAAGGCTTCTGCGCAACGAGCTCCGCAGGGCGGTTGCCGCCATCGACGCCATTGCCGCCGCCGACGAGTCCCCCAAGGCGTGGGACGCCGACTCCAACCCCGACGCCGACATCCGCGAAATGCTGATGCTCGCCGCCGACGAGAGCGGCGTGCGCCCCAACCGCCTGCTCTTCGGCGAGAGCGCGTGGGACCTGCGCATGACGGCGCTCGAATCCCAGAACAGCGCGGTCGCCTTCAAGGGCGCGGCCATGGCGAAGGACGAGCTCGCCGGCAAGTTCATGCTCGACGCATGCGAAGTCCTGTCGTCGCGCTACCAGTCGGCGCCCGACGCGAAGAGCAAAATCCTCGGGGACTGCGTATTCGCCTTCTACGCGCAGAATTCGCTCTCCAAGGACGAGCCCTCGAACCTCAAACGGTTCTACACGCCGACCGAGGAGGGCGGAGCGTTCAGGGTGTACTGCGACGAGCGCGCCAAGTACACCGACATCACCGTCGAACACTATTCGAGCATCGTTGCAACGAGCTCGCTCGGCGTTCGCAAACTCTCGGTCAAGAAAGGAGCGTAAGAAAAACGCGGGGGGCGGTTCCGCCGTCCCCCGCCCCGACTTCCCGAAATGGACTGGATAAACCTCAAAACATCCGACCTCGAATGCGCGCTGAACAAGCCGCAGCTCGAAATACTCAAAGCGCAGTCGCTGAAATCCCCCGGGAGGGAGCCCGCCGCCGAAATTCTCGACTCCGTAGTCGTGCGCATACGCGCGGAGGTTGCGGCGTCGGGGCTGAACGCCATAGACCCCGACCACTCGCGGATTCCGCCGGAGCTGAAAGAGTGCGCCCTGCGGCTGGCGGCGGAGGCGCTGCAAACGCGGCTCCCGCAGATGGAGCTGAGCGACAGGCAGTGCAGGCTCGCGGACGAGGCCAGGGAAACGCTCGCGCGGGTGGCGCGGGGAGAGCTGCCGGTGAGTTCCCCGCTCTTCGGGGTGCGCACGGGCCTGCCCAAAAAGGGCGCAAACTTCGGAGCCGCGCGGCGCGTGGCGACGAGAAAATCCACGCGGGGGCTCTGACATGGGAACTCTCGAACGCCTGCAAAACGCCGTGTGCGAAATGCTGAGGTCGCTGAACGGCCTGAAATTCGCGTATATCCGCGCCGACGGCGACCTGTCCGAAAGCGAAAGCGCATCGCCCGAAGGGATAGAAATAAGGGTGATGAGGCCCATGCCGACTTCCGCGTCAAAATACGCCGCGGGGCCGGCGTTCTCGAACGTAGAGATAAGGGTCGAGGCCGAGCGCGCGAAATTCGCCGCCCCCAATGCGCCCTCGCTGCTGGCCGCGTGCGAGATAGTCTCTCGCGCGCTGCACGGGGCTAACGCGCCAGTCGAATGCGGATACGGCAGGATATCCCTCGCCGAAAACTCGCCGTGGAGCGAGTCCAAATGCGGTTCGCAATCCGAAAAGATAACAATGCGCTTCTGCGCCCAATCCGTCCTCCAATGAAAATAAACATATCGCAGACGCCGCTCAACGCGAACGGCGAGGAGCCCAAAAACCTGCTCGTGCGCACGAAGCGCGCGACAAAAACGGAGGCGGCGATAAACTCCGCCAACGCTCTCGTGTTCGACCGCGGCAACTCGTCGGTGACGGCGACATTCGAAATAGAGAGGGCGCACCCCACGCCCGGAGACGCCGAGGTCTTCGCGCTCTCGCACGCGGCGCAAATAGAGGCGATGCTGCCGGCGGACCTTGAATTTTGCGCACCCGAAACCGGAAAGGCTGTTTCGCTCTCGGACTGCGCGCTCTCCGAAATCCGCATATCGGCAAACGGCGCGATAACGAACTCCAAATACGAATTCAAGGCAAGAAAGGCGTCGCATGAATAGCGAGGAAATTGAAAGGATAGTGGACTCCGCGCTCGACGAAATCCGCAGGCAGCTCGACGCGCTCGAAAAAAGCGTAGCCGACGCGGAGGCGGCAATCGCGGAAATATCTTCGCAGCTCGAAACCCTCAAATCGGGAATGTAAAAAATGGAATACTTCATACGCCGCGGTGGAACCGACGCGCCGTTTTCGGAGCTGACGCTCTCGGGCGCCAAAATAACGCGCAAAAAATCGGCGGCCGACGAATTCCGCGCCGTCTTCGCCGATCCCTCGAAGGCCGCCGGATTTTCCGCCGGCGAGACTGTCGAAGTGTACGCGGGCCAAAAGCGCAAGTTCAGGGGCAGAATCGCGCGGCTGGACGCAAAACTCGGCGGCGCGGACGACTCCGTGGAAATCGTCGCCAAGGGCCCGTGGTTCGACCTCGAAAGCATCGTCTACCAGCAGACATGGAAGGCCGCGCGCGTCAGCGAATCGGGGGCGGCAGTGCTGGAAGACTGCCGGAGGAGCAAAGTAGTGCTCGGGCAAAACTCGCAGTCGCAGAAAATCGGCGTCGCCGGCCAGCTCGCGGATATTTTCGGGTACGCGGTTTCCAAGGGCGCGGAATTTTCCGTAGGCGAAATATCCGCCGACGCCGAAATGCCCCTCGACGAGGCCAAAGACCTCACATGCGCGGAGGCCGCGGCGCGCGTTCTCAAATGGCTGCCCGACACGGGCGCGCACTTCGACTACTCGTCGGGCGGGCTGCCGGAGCTCTCGGTCCTTCCGCGTTCCGAACTCCCCTCCAAGACGATAGACCTCTCATCGGGGCTCGTGAAGAGCGTCAAAGTGGGGCCGCGCCCCGACCTCGCAGTATCGGCGGTGTCCATAAAATACGAGAGCGAGCACTCCGACGGAGCGAATTCGTGGCTCACAGTAGAAGAGGACAACTACCCGCCCGACGCCGCGCACGGCGGCAGAAACGCCGCCGTCATGAGCGTCGAGCTCGCGGGAATGAAGGGTTCCTGCCAGATATACGAAATCGAATGCCGCAGCATACAGCCGAACAGCGCGCAGTGGTGGCGCGACAGAATACCCGCGCTCTCCGACGCCGAAGACCTCGAAGTGCTCTCTTCGAAAAGGCAGGAAGACTCCGAGAAGCTCCCGCGCTTTCTCGTCTCCGGCACAATACACCCGTCGATGAATTTTCTCGCCTCCCGCGAGCGCGTGGACGCCGTCGTGCAGTACACGGGCAAGAGCGGCTCCGTCGTAAAAAGGGAAATCGGCGTGCGGTTTGTCGCCACCAACGCCGTCACCGGCACCTATGCGGTGCGCTCCACGTCGCAGTACGCCGAACCCGTGCCGTCGGGCCTCGCCAAAGCCGTGTACGACGCCGCAAGCGCCATGCAGTACGAGGGCTCCGCCGAAATTTTCGGGGCCGACGCCGACGATTTCGCCGCCGCAAAAATCCGCATATCGGGCGGTCGGAGCGAATGGGAGACGATGGATTCGCCCGTGTGCTCAACGGTCGAGGATCTCGAAAGCGGCACGCTCACGGTAAAATTCGGCCCGCCGACACATCTGTATCCGGACAGGATTTCAGAGATGTTCAGAATCGGCAGGCCGCGCGTCGTGCCGTACTCCAACAATTCAAAGAGCGGGGGAATTTCCGCGGCAAACAGGGTGTATTTCTCCGGAACGGACTCCGAAAGCGACGGCGGGCAGGGAGACGCGGAATACTCCAAGCTCGTCGTGAAATCGGCGGAAGAGGAGGAAACCCCGGGGTCGATAGAGCTCGACGCCCAGTCGCTCGACGGAAAGGGCGCGGCGAAAATGCGCGAAATATACGTCGTCAAAAACGCGAAGCTCGCCAAGGCGGACGCCCTCATGACCGAGCCGGTGGAGGTTGAGTAGCGTGAAGAGCTTCGTATTTCCGGCGCCCTTCCCGACCCCTCCGAAAGAAGGGGCCGTCGCCGAGGGCGAAACGGCGCTCGGGCCGTTCACGCTCGCGGAGGCCGTGCGCGTATTCTGGTCGCTCAAAAGCCTCGACCTCGACATGTCGATCTCGGTCAAATATTCCGCGGGCGACACCGTTTACGCCGACGTCGACGAGCGCTACGACGACCTCCGCCCCTCCGCGAATTGCACGGCGAGCCTCGATCCGTACAAAAGGTGCGCGGCAAACAGCGTGTCGCTGCTTGAAATGGAGCGCGCAAAATACACGCCTCACTACGGGTTCACGGTGAGCTATCCCATAATGCTTCCGGAGGAAAACCCTCCGGAGGACTACGCCGAAAGAATGTTCGCCTTTCCGCTCAACATATATTTCGGCGAAGAACTGCTGTTGCTTTCAAGCTCCGCTCTATACGGCCCCGAACACCTGCTCGACCTGTATTCAAAAGTGCCCATAACGATTTTCGGCAAGACTACGGAAATCTTCCTGCTCGCCAGCAAATCGCTCACCGAGGCGCCGTCGGAAGTGTCGGTGTCCTATTCCGCGACGGCCTCCATAACGCCGGTGTTCGACGAATCCGAACCGGAAACGCAATCCGGAAGCGCGGAGCGGCAAGGCGCCGGCTGAACTTCCCCGAAATTCCGATAGGCGCGGCTACCCAAAAAAAGCGCGGAGGATTGTCCAACCTCCCGCGCAATTATTATCCGCGCTTGCCCCAACCGGCGAATGCGTCTCCCGCCATCGGGAACGCAGCGCTTTTTTGAGCGCCCTATCTGAAACTGCGCTTCCCTTTGCGGCAGGCGGCGGCAAAGAGCGCGAGCGCCCCTAATGCCGCGGCGCAGGCGGCGGGCTCGGGAACGACTGTGAGCGTCAGGTTTTGCCCGTCCCAACCGAAGCTGTATTCCACTCCGTAGGCGTCGAATATGTCCGCGCGCAAATCGAAGTCAGAAAGGCCGCTCTTTTCAAAACCCTCCGACCACTCGTCAATGGAGACTATTTTATATTCTCCCGCGGAAAGGCTTCCGGGGTCGACCATTCCGAAATCCACGGTTATCGCGTCGTCCGCGTTCTTGCGCGCCGTGCCCAGCGAATATATCGCAGATTCGAGCGGGTCGAGTTTCCCGACGTTCAAAATTAGAACTGTTTTTCCGCCCTCCTTGGTATTCGTTATCCGCGTGCTCGCGAAATCCGCCTTATGCGCATACATGTTAACGGTCAAATCGAGCACGTCTTCGCGCATAAGGAAAGAACCCGCGGACACGCTGTCTATGAACCCGTCGTACGCACCCACGTCAAGATTGCACCCGCTCTGATTTCCCGGGCAAGTAAACGTAAAACTTCCGGACACGTTTATGTTCACCCTCCCCGCGGTCGTCTTCGCCAAATATGTGTGCGCTATTTGACTGAAATTAACGGAATCGAGATTGATATTTATCTCTTCGGCGTCCGCGAAATTGATGTTCGCGCGGTCGTTTATCTTCACGCTCATTTTGCGCGCGGAAAAGTTGTCCGTAAAAACGAGTATCCTCGACTCGTTCAACGAACCGCCGAACGCCACAGATCCGTCGGATTGCAATTCGCCGAGTTTGTACCTATTTATGATAACGTCGGAATCCGCCGTTATGCCCTGCGACTGGTCGGCGCCTATCGCGCCCGCCGCGTGGTTGCCCTTGTCCAGAGTTATCCTGTCGTCCGTGCCCTCGGGGAATACGTAAAACTCCCAGTTATCGCCGCTGCTGTCATAAGTAGAAAGCCGCTTCCAAAGGCTCATGTCGTTCACGTTTTGCTCTCCGGACGGGGCGAGAAAGAAAAACGTGTCGGCGGAGGCGAGAACCGCCGAAAAATGCAACAATGCCAAAGAAAGGGAATATTCCGGATATAAAATATCCTTAACAATGTCAAGCAATTAATTTCAACAGCCCCCACCCCCAATTATTTCCTTTCCGAAAACGGAAATTTCTCGGATTCCCCGCCCCTCAAAACCTATCCGCACCCCTGCACTCCGAAAATTCCGGCGCCCGTTCGCGCGCGGTTTTTACGCGCGGCTCAAAACGAGCCGCTGCCCCGCGGCAAGCCGGACTTCCGGAAAAAATTTCCAGAACATTCCGCCGCGCGCCGCAGCCTAAGCTTTCCGCGCCGGCCGCAACTCGCGGGCAAACCGCCAATACGGGAAAGCGGCGCCCGCCCTCCCGAGCGGAACCGCCGCGCAAAAAACAAAAAAACCTACCGCCCCTTCGCGAGCTCCGAGAGCTTTTTCAAGTCGAGCTTCCCGCTTGGCAGCAGCGGTATCGCGTCCGCCCGCACAAGATATTTCGGCATCCAAAGGTTGCTTATTCCCGCCTTGCGCAGGGCGTCTTTGGCGTCCGCAAGCGATATGTCCGCCGCCGCGACCAGCACGAGCGCCTCCCCCTTGCCCTCGTCGAGCCGCGAGGAAATCGCGAGCGCGGGAATGTCGGAACCCGCATAGCCGAGCGCCGAGTTCAACGCGGCCTCCACCGTGGCGTGCGGAACCATCTCCCCGCCGATTTTCGAGAAGCGCGAAAGCCTGCCGTCTATATATAAAAACCCGTCCGCGTCGAGCCGCGACAAGTCGCCCGTCACGAGCCACCCGCCTTTCAGAACTGCGGACGTCGCCTCCGGATTGTCGAGATACCCCTCAAACACGTTTGCGCCGCCCAGCGCGAGCAGCCCGCGCTCCCCGAAAGGCAGCGGTTCGAGCGTCGATGGGTCGAGAATTTTGGCGCGCATTCCGGGAAACAGCTTGCCTATCGAGCCCTTGCGAGAGCCCGTCGAATACCATCCGAAATCGCGCTCGGGCAGGTTGACCCCCACGACGGGGGTCGCCTCGGTGAGCCCGTAGCCCTCGCGGTAGGTGTCTCCGAACTTCCCGTTCCAGAGCTCGTGGAAGCCCTCGGGCGTCTTTTCCGCCCCCGCGACCGCCTTGCGTATGGACGCCATGTCCGACGGGTCGGCGTGCTTTATGTAGGCGCGGAAAAACGTCGGGCTGCCGATGATGGCGGTAGCCCGCGTCTCGCGAACGGCGCGGATATTGCTCTTTATGTCGAGGGGGCTGGCGAGCGACACCGTCGGCTGGCCGGCTATCGCCATGTACCACACCTCGAACAGGAGCCCGAAGCTGTGGAATATCGGAAGGTTCGCGAGCAATATGTCGCCTTCATCGAACAATCCGCAAAGCTTTGTTTGCAGGCAGTTGGCTATTATGTTGCGCTCGGTGAGAACCGCCGCCTTCGGCGCGCCCTCGCTGCCGCTCGTGAAGACGAGAGTGCCCTCCTTCGCCGGATTGCCGGAAAACTCTTTCAGCCCGAAAGCCGAAAGGATCTCCGCGGGGCCCCGCGCCGCCCTTTCGCGCCAGAAGCCGAGGCGCGCGCGCGGGACGGACGCGAGAATTTCCGCGGCGTCGAGAACGCTGCCGGTCCACGGAAACGACGGGTTTGCCTTCGAGATTTTCTCCCTGTACGGGGACGCCGACACCATGCGTGAGATTCCGGCGGTCTCCACGCAGCTCTTTGCCGCCACCGGCCCCAGCGTAAAATTGAGGTTCACGGGAACCGCGCCCGCGAGCAGGCAGGCGTAGTTTGCCGCGCACGCAACGAACGACGGCGGTATGGCGAGCCCCACCCTGCCCGAAACTCCCGATTCGAGAAACATTTCCGCCAAAGCCGCGGACGCTGCTGCCAGTCCGGCGCCGTCGAAATTTTTCGCGCCCGCCGAAAAGTCGCACAAAATCCGCTTTTCGGCATTGGCGCAAAGTCCCTCGAACACCGCGCAGGCGAGGGTCTTTTTCAGCTCCTCGCGGCGCTCGAAAACTTCAAATCCCATATCGACGGTACCGGTTTTCATATATCCGTCTACCAATTAAGGCGCGCGCGGGGGATGTCAACATTTACCCGACGGAAGCGCGGCATGCGGCGCGCGGGCGCAAAAAAAGTTCGCCGCACCGAACATTTGCGCGGCGGGCGTGTCATTATTATGCATTATGACAAGCATAGAAAAAATACACGCGCGCGAAATAATCGATTCGCGCGGGAATCCCACTGTGGAAACGCGCGTTGAGCTCTCGTGCGGCGCGGCAGGCGTGGCCTCCGTTCCGTCGGGGGCGTCAACCGGCGAATTCGAGGCCGTCGAACTGCGCGACGGCTCCGCCAAGGGCGCCGAAAAGGGAGCGCGCTCGCGCTTCGGCGGAATGGGAGTCACAAAGGCGGTTTCAAACGTCAACGGCAGGATATTCGACTCGCTGCGCGGGGCGGACGCGCTCGACCAGATCGGGATAGACAAAACCATGCGCGAGCTCGACGGCACGCCCAACAAGGGAAAGCTTGGCGCGAACGCGATTCTGTCGGTCTCAATGGCGGTCGCAAAAGCCGCCGCAGCCGCGCTCGAAATTCCGCTGTTCAGGTATCTTGGCGGATTCTATGCGCGCACGCTGCCGCTGCCGATGATGAACATCATAAACGGCGGCGCGCACTCCGACGCGCCCATAGACATACAGGAGTTCATGATAGTCCCCAAGGGGGCTCGCAATATGCGCGAGGCCGTGCGCATGGGCGCCGAAATCTTCCATTCCCTCAAAAAAGTCCTGAAAGCCAACGGCCTGTCGACGGCGGTGGGCGACGAGGGCGGATTCGCCCCGAATTTCAAGAGCGCGGACGAGGCTATCGAGGCCATCGCAAAAGCCTCCAAAGAGGCCGGCTACAAGTTCGGCAAAGACGTCGTAATGGCGCTCGACATAGCGTCCAGCGAATTTTACGACCCCAAGACCGGCAAATACACGTTCAAAAAATCGGACGGTTCCGCGCGCGACGCCGCCGGAATGGTAGACTACATCTCGCAGCTGAAAGCCAAATACCCTATCTGGTCGGTAGAGGACGGCTGCGCGGAGTCCGATTGGGCGGGCTGGAAGAAGCTCACCGCGGCGTTCGGCGGCACGACGCAGCTCGTGGGCGACGACCTGTTCGTCACAAATCCGGAATTCCTCAAAAAGGGCATAAAGCTCGGGGTCGCCAACGCGATTCTGGTGAAAGTCAACCAAATAGGGACGCTCACCGAGACGTTTGAGGCGGTGGAAACCGCCAAGCGCGCGGGCTATGCGACGATAATATCGCACCGTTCGGGCGAGACGGAAGACACTACGATAGCCGACATCGCTGTCGCCGCAAACGCAGGGCAGATCAAGACGGGCTCCATGAGCCGTTCCGACCGCACGGCGAAATACAACCGCCTGACGCTCATAGAGGAAATGCTCGGCGGCGACGCCCTGTTCGGCGTTTGACCTCTCGGGCGCATGTGCCCAAAATCCGCCATGTGGGCTGCCGATGGGAGCCCGCTTTTTTTATCCTGCGCGCGCGGGAGGCTTCCCTCGCCGCATGGGACGCAAAAAAGAAATCCCGAATCCGGTATTGACCGCAGCGCGGCACAAAAAGTACAGTCGCGGCTCAAAAACATTTATGAAATTTGCGGAACCCATCTTCCATATAACCGGCTGCGCGGCGGCGATTGCGGCGACATTTCTGTTCCCGGGGAGGCTCCCCGCCGCCGTGTGTGAAATGCCCGATTCTTCGCTTCTGAATTTGGCGGAATTCACCGGAGCGGACGCCTTCTACCGTCTCGGAATCTACGGGCAGGGGGCAAACGTCGCCAATTTGGAATACTACTCGGTTTCCGCGGAGGAAGCTCCCGAGTATTCCGTCTTTCTGAAAGACTCAAACTACTCGACTTATCTGCCGGAGGGAACGTCGGGGCGTCACGGGTCCGCCCACCCGTACGAAACCCTATCCGTCATGGCGGGATACAACGAATCCTACGAAAAGCAGGAAGTATCGACGGGAATCGCGTGGCGGGCAACCTATACCGCGGGGCAAGTCGCCGAAGACGGTCTATTCACCTCCGACAGGCTTACCCTCCAAACCTACGAAAAATTCTTTTCAAACGGCGCGGACGTGATTTCGTCGTCTTTCAAAAACTCGGGGGAAAGCTCTTTTATGGCGGGGGCGATACTGGACTCCTACGCCGCAAAAAATGCGCGGACGGTTTTTGTCGGAGCGGCCGCAAACGACGGCGGCGAAGGGCCGGGAAACGTCGCTTCGCCGTACAGAAACATGAACGTCATAAAAGTCGGCGCGCTCGACGCCTCCACGGGTTTCAAAACCGTTGCCGCTTTCAGCTCCTACGGCCCCAACGACTTTTACAACCCCATAACGGGCGAAACCGCAAAGGGCGTCGTTAGCGCCGTGGACATATCGGCGCCCGGAACCGTGTATACCGTAAAACAGGACGGAAGCCTCGGCAACGTATCGGGGACGAGCTTTGCCGCCCCGATAGTCTCCTCCGCTGCCGCGCTCATGGTCTCGTATTCCAAGGAGACGTCAATGCCGGACGACAGCAGGGACGCGAGGCTGATAAAGGCTGTGCTGCTGAACTCGGCGTCTAAAACGGACGGCTGGGACAACGGCAGCCGTTTGGAATCCGCAACGGCAAACGGCAAAACATACGCGGGAGTTCTCTCGACGCGCCAGGCTCTTGACTACCGTTCGGGCGCGGGCGCGCTGAACGCGGAAAAAGCCCTCGCGCAATACGACAGTTTCGGCGAGACTTCGTTTCTCGACAGCGCGGTGAAAGGGGAGTCGGTTTTCTACGATTTCAGCGCCGCGGCCAATCTGGAATTTACCGCCACCCTGTGCTGGAATATCGGCGCGGAAATTGACGGGATAACGTACGACGGCAGCGGCAACGTGTCGGCGATAAGCGCAGGAAACTCGCATTTTGCCAACCTCGACCTGCGCCTCTGGTACCTGGGCGACGGCGGGGAAATTCTCGTGGCGCAGTCGGTTTCGGAATACAACAATGTGGAGCACCTGTTCCTGGCGCTCGAACGGGAGGGGGAATACAGGCTTGAAGCGGCGTTCAAAGACATGGTTTACGGAGACGCCGAAAGCGAAACCTTCGCGGTGGCGTGGAATGTTTCGCAAATACCGGAACCTTCGGTCTGCGCGGCGCTTCTGGGGGCGGCCGCCCTCGCCTTCGCCGCCCGCCGGAAAGCGACATTTTCAAGCGGCCCAAACGTCCTCCGCCGCTGAATGCCTGCGCCCGAAACTTCCGCAAACCGAACGCCAATACCGCGCGGATTCCGCGCAATCTCCGCCGAACCTCCGCGCCCTTCCAATTAAATAATCCATATTAACCAAGCTTTACCCGCCTATAAAGCGCCCCGCAAATACCGCGCCGGAAAACTTCCGGAAAATTCTTTAACGCCCCGTTAAAAAAGAATCTTTATGCCATATTGCGCCGCTTTGGCTTCCGCTTCTTCCCCTCTTATCTGTTCCCTTAAAAAAATCATATTGCCAGATTTTAGCTTCCCGTCGGGCTCCAAACGGAAACGGGCGAATACGCGCGGCTTCCTATGCGACCATCGCTATCGTGCCGACTATTGTTGACAGGACTACGAGCGCGCGGAAAAATTTCTCGGGCACGCGGTTTACCAACAACACGCCCAGAAACGCTCCGGCGAATATGAACGGCATACCGCATATCCCCGCTTTTAAAGCGGAGGCGCCGATATTGTCCCACGCAAAAACCTGCAAGGGAATCTTCATGTAATTTACGAGCAGAAAGAACCACGCGGAAGTCCCGACGAACGAGCGCTTGGGGAGGTTCGCCGAAAGCAGATAGACCGACATCACGGGGCCCGCCGCGTTGCCTATCATGGTGGTAAATCCGCCGAGAACCCCGAATGCGAAGGCGCACGCGCCCGAGCGGGCTATCCTGTGCGCCCGCTCCCCGCGCGCGAAAAACATCACCGCAAGCCCCGCGAAAATGCAAAGCGCCATGAGCACGCCGAAACTTTCGCGCGGAACCGCCGCGTCGACCGCAAGAGCCGCAAAAAAGCCGAGAACCGCGCTCGGCAGAAGTTTCGCCACTATCTTCCAGTCGGCGTCGCGCCTGTAATAAAACACCGCGATAAGATCCGCAAAACATAGCATCGGCAGGATAACCCCCGTAGATTCCCGCGCGCCGAACGCCATCGCCATCATGGGAATCGACACTACGACCGCCCCCTGGACGCCCGTCTTTGAAAATCCGATGAGCAGCGCGCAAAACGCGAGCGCAGCAAACTGCCACCCCGACGAAAAAATTCCGTTGATAAAATCCATTTTTTTCCGATTTCGGAAATTGGACGAATTCCGGAGAATTTTGCAACCGATTTAAATTTTCCTCCGCGATATTTGGCTTGTAGGGGCGCGAAATTCGGGCAATAATATTGGTATGAAAAGAAGGGAATTTATAGTCAAGACGGCCTCGGCGGCTGCCGCGCTGCCGTTCTCGGGGGAACTTTTCGCCCAGGCCAGACAGGCGGCCGGAAAACCGCTCGACATAGTGGCTCTGTACGGCGCCACGGCTTCCGAAATGTTCGAGCGCGGAATCGCCGAAATGGGGGGCATGGGCAGGTTCGTCAAAAAGGGGGACTCCGTTGTGCTGAAACCCAATATCGGCTGGGACCAGCCGCCGGAAGTCGGCGCGAACACCGATCCCGACCTCGTCGGGCTCGTCGTCAAAAAATGCTTTGAGGCTGGCGCGAAGGAAGTGCTTTGTTTCGACCACACCTGCGGCAACGACTGGCAGAACCGCTACAAGATGAGCGGAATCGCCGGAAAAGTCGAGGCGAACGGCGGCAAGATGGTGGCCGGCAACGACGAATACATGTTCGCCGAGCGCGACATTCCGCGCGGGAAATCGCTCAAGAGGGCGCAGGTCCACAAGTTGGCGGCGAATCCCGACGTATTCATAAACATTCCCGTGCTGAAACACCACGGGGGCGCGAAAATCACCTGCGCGCTCAAAAACTACATGGGCTGTATTTACGACAGGCAGTGGTGGCACCGCAACGACATGCCGCAGTGCATCGCCGACTACGCGACATACCAAAAGACGACCCTCACGATCGTGGACGCCTACCGCGTAATGCTCGAACACGGCCCGCGCGGGAAATCCCCGAAATTCGCGCCCGTGTCGAAGTACCAGATAATCTCGACCGACATCGTTGCTGCGGACGCCGCGGCAGTCCAGATTTTCGCGGCCGTGGCAAAACAGAACGTCATGGGCAAACCGTACTCGCTCGATGAAATCAAATACATCGCGCTCGCCGAAGAGAACGGCGTGGGCACGGCGGATCTCTCCAAGCTCAACATGAAGAGAATTTCGCTGGCGTAGCCTCCGCCGAACCCCGCGAAGACGCGCGGATACCGGCATGGGAGAACCTTCGGGTTTCCATTCTGCGGCTCCGCGCAATTCCACTCCGCACTATTTCCGCCGCGCTCTCCGGCGGACGGCACGACCGACAGACTTATGAAAATTTTCAAGACACTCAGGGCGTTGCGGATAGCCGTAGCGCTCGCCGTATTCTGCCTGATAAGCGCTCAGTTCGCCGACGTTTACCACTCGCTCGGGAACGCGTACTACTCGGCGGATCCGACGTCGCTGATGTACGCGCCTGCTCTGCTGAAAATCCTCGCGGGCTGCGGGCTCGCGGCGGGCTGGGCGTTTGTAGCGTTCACGCTCGCGGCGTTCGCGTTCGGGCGCGCGTACTGCTCTTTCGCATGCCCGTTCGGGATATTGATGGACATTTTGAGGCGGATCTCCCTCTTTCCCGCAAAATCGCGCTTCCTGAAAAACACGGCGGCGGGAAAATTCTGCAAAAAAAGCTTCTCGGCGCTCAAATATTCGCCCGCCATTCCGTTTGCGCGGTGGATATTCCTCGCGCTCTCCGCGGCGGCGATAGCATTCGGCTACGGCGCTCTCTTCGGGTTCGTCGAGCCCTATTCGCTCTACGGGAAAATCATGGGGTCCATAGCGCACCCCGCGGCGAGCCTCGCCGTGGACGAGGCTGGCAGACTGCTGTCAAACCGCGGGGTATACTCGGTTCCGCCCGTCGGAGGAGACCCGTCGGTTCCGCTCGCGTCGTTCGCGATAGGCGCGGCTATTCTCTTCGCGATATGGGCCGCGAGCGCCTTGCGCGGGAGAATTTATTGCAACTCCATATGCCCCGTGGGCGCGCTGCTCGGGCTATTCTCCAAGATGTCGCTGTTCAGGCTCGTGGTGGACAAGTCCTCATGCGTCTCCTGCGGGCTGTGCGAGAGAAACTGCAAGGCCCAGTGCATAGACGCCAAGGGCAAGTCGCTCGACTTCTCGCGATGCGTTCTGTGTTTCGACTGCGCCGCGAACTGCCCCAAAAAGTCCATATCCTTCAAATTCTCGCCCGCCGCGAAATCCGGACGAAATCCGGCGCCGACGAGCTCGGGCGGAATCCCCCGCGCGCGCCGGCCGGACGGCGCGGAGCTTCCCGCGGGAATGCCGAGGCGCTCTTTCGGAGCCGCCCTGCTCTCGTTGGGCGCGATAGCGCGTTCCGCCGCAAAAAGCGACGCGCGCGCGGGCGCAAACTCCGCTAAGGACGACGCCTCTCCGTACTCGCTCGACCCGGCCGACCCGCGCAGCAGAATGCCGTCGCCGCCGGGCTCGAAGAGCGTCGAAAACTTCCTCGAAAAATGCACCGGCTGCCAGATATGCACGGCGGCGTGCAAGGCGCATATATTAAAACCCTCCCTCGGGCAATGGGGGCTTTCGGGGCTGATGCGCCCGTACATGGACTACTCCGCCGGATTCTGCCTGCACGCGTGCCAAAACTGTTCCAACGCATGCCCCACGGGCGCGATACAGTTCATTTCGGAGGACGACAAGAGATACGAGAAAATCGGCACCGCTATTTTTGACCAAAATCTGTGCGTCGTAAAAACCGACGGCACGGACTGCGCGGCGTGCGCCGAACACTGCCCCGTGCAGGCGATCGAAATGATACCTTTTGGCGACCCGAAGAACAGCCTCTACATTCCGCACGTCCACGGGGACGTCTGCATAGGCTGCGGGGCATGCGAGTACATCTGCCCCGTCCTGCCCCGCAAGGCGATAGTCGTAAGGGGGCTTGCCGTCCACCGCAGCGCGGCGAGGTTCGACGAGTCCATGCGCATATACAAGCCCGAAATAAAAGAGCCCAAGCCGTCCGCCGAAAAACCCGCCGCCGACAACCCCTTCCCTTTCTGAGGCTTTCACTGCTCAAACGCGCAAATTTCGGAAGCTTTCCAAGCCCCGATGCGCAAAGCCTGCGGAAAATATTTGCGGGCGGATTTCGGCGCGTAAAAAATTCCCATTAAAACCCTCCCCGCAAAATTTCCCACCGCGGCATCTACTTTCGCCTTCCGCGCAAAATCGCGCAGCCAAGAGCAAGCGCTCCCAGAATCGAGGAAATAACCGCAGGTTCCGGAACCGCCGCGGCCGAAAGGCGCAAAGCAATCTTGCCGTTTGCGAAGTCTTCTTCGATAAGTTCCGCCATTACGCCGTCACATGTTTTGAGCATTTCCGCAAGCTCGCCAGCCGTGATGTTGGTATCTCCGAACTCGACTATCGTGTAGTCCAGATATTCTGCGCCAGACTCTTCAAGCCACGCCGCCAGATCGGCGGAAGCCAGGTTTATTTCAAACTCGAAATCTCCCGCAAAATTCATAGCGCCGGCAAAAACTATTTTGTCGCATCCGTCTATTTCCGAAAAGTCGAACCTTATTTTGCCGGACGACAGCCAAGCCTCATCGAAACGCGCCATGCCAACCTCTCCGAAAACAAGCCCGGTCGCGCTGAACACCGCGTTTGTCCCGCCAACTTCGAGCAACCCCCCGCTCATTTCCGAATGCGTCCCAAGGCTCAACTCGCCGCTCTTTACGCTCACGCCCGATATGTCCGCGTTGGAATAATCTATATAATCGTAAGTATAGGGATCGGCCGGGGAAAATCTCAAAATCTGCCTTCCGTTGGCGGCGTCGGAAGCGTTCATTGTTATATTGAACGCCGATTGGTTATTTTGCCACGATTTTACCAAAGCTCCCGCAAATTCGCTATGCGACGAATTTGTGAATTCGAGCGACGTCGATTTATCCCAAACCGCCAATTCCAACCTTCCAACCTCCGCTACCGAGCGCAATCCGCCAAGTCTTACGCTCGTCAAAGGGAGTTCGGAACCCTTTCCGATAGTCATGTGCACATCGTTTCCCGAAAAGGACAAAAACGCCTCCCACTTCAAAGTTTTCCACATTAATGCGGAGGTCGTTTATGCCTCCGTACGACAAAACCATATTTCCCGCCACTTTAAACAAAGACGCGCTTTCGTTTCCTCCCACGCTCAAAATAGACACGCCTCCGCCGCTTTGCCTAAGCGTAAAATTCCCGCCTATGCCGATTGCGGAACCGCTTCCGACAGACAGATCCGCAATGCTGCTCCAAATCGGCAAAGACATTGCAATATTAAAATCCCCCTTAGTTTTGAGCGTCTTTCCGCCATTCACAGACAATATATTATAATTCCAGTTGTCATTGCCGAGAGAGAAATTCATATCGATTCCCGCGACAGCAAGAAAATCGGAAATAGAAAACGCTACGCTTTTGTCATTTCCGTCCGGCTTGGCCTGGCTTATGTGCAGAAAATTTATGTTGTCGCGGGTTTCCGAAACGCTTCCGCCGAAAGAGCTGCCATCGGGAGAAGCGACTTTCCAAATGGAGAGATTTGCCAAATCAACGGTCACTCCGGCCTCTTGTGTCGATGAAAAATAAAGTTTGGTTTGGGTTTGTTGGCCGAAAACCGAAAGAACCGCGAAGACAATAACCGGAAAAACTGCAATGAAATTCTTTTTCATATAACTTCTCCTACCCGAGAGCCCCAACTATGTTAAGATTTTCTTGAAAAAATAAAATTTCCTTCAATTTCTCAAACCGCCGCGCCATTGAAATGCGGCAATATTTTTTCGGCAACTCCCCGATAACGCGGCTGCGCGCAATTTGTGCGGGGCAATCCGCGCCGGCTGTGAATGCTTGATGCAAGAATGAAGCCGCGCCCCTCAAAATAGGCGTTTTTTTTGCAATCTGAAAAACGGCGCAGAACGCCGGAGACGGCCGCGGAATTATTTTAATTCAACGGGCACGGCGGCTTTTTTGAAGGAAAGGGAGGCAAGACGGACACTGCGCGCCGCTTTCCAATTTGGCATTTCCGCCATTCAAAAAATATCCGAAACAAAAAACGCAAAAAAATCCGCGCGCAGGCGGCGGAGTTTTTCGGGCGGACTGCGGCGGCAGTTTTGCATACCGCGATAGAAAGGCATTCCAAATAAAAATATTTTCGGAAACCAAAATTATTTTTCGAAAAACAGCAATACCGCGCACGCGAGCACCACTCCGCCGGATATTGCGCGGCCCCATTTTTGGAAAAATTCCCCGCCGCCCCTCACAAATCCGAGCCCGAACATCACGGCGGCTGTCATTGCGAGCATCGTTGCGACCGTGGAAACCGAAAACGCGGCGGCCACGGAGACAACCCCCGCCCAGTCGCCTTCATACGCGGGAACCATGACGAGCGGCGCGAGTATTTCGCACGGGCCGAGGGTGAAAATCAAAAACAGCGTCCAAAAATTCGCCCTGTCGGAAAATCCGGCAGGAGCGCCCCCGGCCCCCTTATTTTCAACCCGCCCCGCCGCTCCGCGGCAGCACAGGCAGATCCTCCCCGCAAACGACGCGCGCACCTCCACCGCGAAGTACGCGAGCGCAAACGCCAAGAAGAGCCACCTCATCGCGCTTTCGCGGATTTCCTCCGCCGCCTCGACGGAGCCTATCCCCGCGCCGAGCGCGACCCCTATTCCGCCGACAAGCGCGGACGACAGCACATGCCCCGCCCCGCACGCCGCAGCCAGCGCGAGAGCCCGCCCGACACCCCATCCGCGCGACCTCGCTATCGCCGCAAACGGCAGGTAGTGCGCTGGGTTCGCCGCTGTGTGCCCCACGCCAAACGCGGCCGCCGTCGCAGCCAGAGCCAATATTTCTCCGCCGGAGCCCACCGCTCAAATCCTGTTGGCGAGATGCGCGCAATAGCCCGCCCCGAAACCGTTGTCTATGTTAACGACGCTCACGCCGTTTGCGCACGAGTTTATCATTGAAAGCAGCGCGGAAATCCCCCCGAAGCTCGCGCCGTACCCCACGCCCGTGGGAACGGCTATCACGGGAACCGGCACGAGCCCCGCGAGAACGCTTGCGAGCGCGCCCTCCATGCCCGCCACCGCAACGACCGCCGTGTGCGCGCGTATCTCCCCGATTTTGTCGGCGAGCCTGTGTATGCCCGCAACCCCGCAGTCGTAAAACGCGTCGGCGGGGCTGCCGAGAAATTCCGCCGTCACCCGCGCCTCCTCCGCCACCGGCATGTCGCTCGTGCCCGCGCTGACTATCGCCACCCTGCCGCGGACTTTCGGGCGCGGAGTTTTCGAGGGAATCCACGCAGCGCGCGCGATTTCGCAGCACTCCGCCTCCGGAAACGCCGAGAGAAACGCCGACATTCCGTCGGGCGGCAGGCGCGTTGCGAGAACCCCCGAGCCGCGCGCGGCCAAAACGGAGGCTATCTCGACTATCTGCGCGGGCGCCTTGCCCGCCCCGTATATCACCTCCCCCGCGCCGCACCTGCGTTCGCGCGCGGCGTCCACGGAAGCGTGCGAAAGGCGTATTATGGACATCGAGTCGATGAGCCTCTCGGCCTCGGCCTCGCCTATTTCCCCGTTTTTAAAGGAGCGGAGCACTGAGCGGATTTCGTCTTTCATCTGTTCATATTCCCCATTGAATAGCCGTTCAAATCCACGGAAACGGACTCGAAGCCGAGCGATTTGAGCCTTTCCGCGACGGCGGGCGCGAGTTCCCCCGCGCGCGCGAAAAATCTTCCGAGCTCCCCCGCGCCGAGCTCCACGCGCGCCCGCTTTCCGTGGGCGCGAACCCTCACGCGTGAAAACCCGAGCGAGCGCACGAACTCCTCGGCGGCGTCCACCGCGCGCAGCGCGCTTTCCGAGACGCGCGCGCCGGACTCAAAGCGCGTCATGAGGCACGCGTTCGACGGGGACGGCGCGAACCATGGCATATTTTTGCGCGCGTATTCGAGTATGTCGGCCTTCCCCCATCCGGCTTCGAGCAGCGGGCTGCGGACGCCGAGCTCCCTCAGCGCCCTCATTCCCGGGCGGAAGTCGGAGAGGTCGTCGGCGTTCGTGCCGTCGCAGAGCGTCCCGAGGGACTCTCCGCGGCAGATGCGCGCAAATTCCGAAAATATCCCGCGCTTGCACAGATAGCAGCGGTCTGGCGGATTTTCCCTTATCGATTCCGGAATTTCGGCGGACTTTACCGCGCGCCGCGCAACCCCCGCGGCGGCGCACAATCTTTCGGAATCTGCCATTTCCGCGCGCGGCATCTGGGGCGTGTCGGCGGTAAGGGCGGCGCAGTTTTCAGCGCCGAGCGCGGAGGCCGCGAAATGCAGCAGCGCGCCGCTGTCGAGCCCTCCCGAGAGGGCGACCGCGACCTTGCCGAACCCACGCAGGATTTCAGTCAGAGTTTTTTCTTTCAAATTCATCGAGTATTTTCCGCGAAACCGCCTCGAACGGGATTGCGAATTTCTTCGAGATTTTCGCGACATCGTCCGCCTCGGGCTTCGACTTTTTGGCGCAGCCGCACCGCGCGGTCTTGACGCGGACGGGCCCGAAAGAGGATTCAAACACGGTCTCGGCCCTCGGGAGAAAGTCGCGCAACACGCGGGTTTTACGGACGCCGAGTGTGGACGAGCGGCCAAAGAAAACCCGCTCCACATCCGCAACGCCCGCGGGGTCGCACAGGGCGCAGACCTTCGCGCCGAGCCTGCCCTTTTTCATGAAAACCGGCTCCTGCCAGGCGTCGCGCGCGCCCGCCGACATCAGCGACGCCGTAAAATCCGCGAGCGCCTCGGCGGACATGTCGTCGATGTTCGCGCACAGCAAAAACATCTCCTCGGAGCCGCACTCGGAACTTCCGCCGGACTCGTAGAGCATGACGCGCAGCGCGTTCGCGATTTCTGGAACGTCGCGCCCGCCGATTCCGATTCCGGAGGCGACGGCGGTTCCGGAGATTTTGGGATTGAATTCGGAGCACATCGCGGCGAGTATCGCCGCGCCCGTCGGAGTTGTCGCCTCGTGCGGGGCGCCCCCTATGCGCGACGGAAACCGTTTGGCGAGCTCCGCCGTCGCGGGGGCCGGCACCGGCATGAGTCCGTGCGCGCACCTGACGGTTCCCGAGCCGAGCTCAACCGCCGACGAAACTATTCTGTCCGCGCCGAGCAGCTCGAAGCACACCGCCGCCCCCGCTATGTCTATTATTGAGTCTACCGCCCCCACCTCGTGGAAGCAGACGTCGCCGATTTCGCGCCCGTGGATTTTTGCCTCGGCCTCCGCAAGGACGGTAAAGATTTTCAGGGAATCCGCCTTGGCCCTGCCCGACAGCCCCGAATTTTCAATCAGCTTTTTTATTTCCGAAAACGGCCTGTGTGCGTGAGAATGGGAATGCCCTCCGGAATGCGAATGTTCCCCGCCGCAGGAATGTCCGCCGGCGCGGGAATGGCAGTGTCCATGTCCCCCCTCTTCAAGGCGCGCTTCGCCGCCATCTTCCGAATCCAAGACCACGCGCGCGCGGGTTCCGCATACGCCGAGCCTGCTCTCCCGCGAAAATTCGAGCCTCCACCCCCCGATTCCGATGGTTCTCAGCCGCCTTTCGAGCTCGGCGGGATCCGCCCCGGCGTCCACGAGCGCCCCGAGATTCATGTCGCCGCTTATGCCCGCGAAACAGTCGTAATAAAGAGTCTTCATAAATCTGCGCGCAATCTTAGATGCGGCCATTCGGCGCGTCAAGACGTTTGCGCGCCGCGAATCGCGCGGGCCCCGCAGCCCGCTTGAATTTAACTGTCAAAAAAATCTTTCCAAAAACTCCCTTGCCGTCCGCCGCCGCCCCCCGCTAAGCTTATTATATGGTTAAGAAACTATTGTACATATCGGGGATTTTGTTTTCAGCTCTCGCGGCGCGCGCGGCAACGGTCGTTTCAGAAGACGCAAAAGTTCCGAAGCATTATGTGCAACCCGTCATCGGCAACGGTTCAATCTGCACGAGCGTCGACTTTGAGGGCGAGCAGGTCCAGAAGAAATACCGCAGCTATTATCCGGAGGTCGTGTGGGCCGGCAGAAGGTACGCGCGCACCGACAACAATTCGGCGCTCATCACGATGGGCCACTACAAGACGGACATAACCGTAAACGGGAAGCCGCTGGGCAAACTGCTGTCGTGGACCCAAAGGCTCGACCGCGAAAACGCGCTGATAGAGTGCCTGGCAAAATACGAGCGCGCAACTGTCCGCACGCAGGCGTTCGCGCCGATGGGTCTCGACATGCTCGCCGTTAAGAAATCCGTCGAGCCCAACGGCGGGCCCGCGGAAGTCAAAATCAAATTCACCTATTTCCTGACCGACGCCGACTCCGTAAAAAACCCGCCACGGATGATTGTCGAAAAGCCCGAGGGCTCGCCCGAGAGCGCGTCGATAAAATATGCCGCATACGGGTTGAAAGTATACCGCGGCGAGATAGCGGTCTTTCCGTCGACGGCGTCAAAATTCGAGGCCGGCAAAAACTCCGCGGCTTTTGAAACTTCCTTCGCCGAAGGAAAACCCGCGGAAGTCTCGTACCTCGTAGCCTACGCCGACAACTACAACACGGACATCGCGGGCGACATCGAGCGGCTCGCCGGCAAAATCGCAAAGGGCGGCAGAAAAACGCCGTACTCCGACGTCGTAAAGCTCTCCGGAATCGCCCGCCAGGACGAATTCCCCGAGTCCGTGCGCGACGAGCGCGCCGCCGAGCTCCGCAAAACCGCAAAAAAGGGCTACGATAAAATCCTTGAAGAACACAAAAAGCTCTGGGCCGACTATTACGCGCAGGGCTCGGCAATTTCGATTCCGGACGCGGAGATTTCAGACGCCTATCTCACGGCGCTATACCACATGAAGAGCGTCGCCACGCGCTGGTCTTTCCCCGTCACTCTCTTCGGGCACGGCGCGGGCTGGTCGGGCAGGTTCTTCGGCTGGGACGAATACTACACGGCGGTCGGCGCGATGTCGGCGGGCAAATTCGACCTCTCCGAACGCCCGTGCGTATTCCGCCGCAAGCTGCTCGCCCCCGCCGTGATGAGGGTGTCGTACTACCGCGCGCCCGCCTTCGGGGAAATGGGCGCCAGATATGTCTGGGAGACTAACGAAGACGGCTCCGAAGGCACGGGCGACGGCCTGTGGCTCGACCACGTATTCCACATGTCCACGATTTCCGCGACGGGTTGGAGGCAATATCTCTACACGGGCGACAAAAAATTTCTCGAAAAAACCGCCTACCCCGTAATGAAGGAATGCGCGCTCTTCCTGCTATCCCACATGGTCTGCAAGAACGGCGGCAGAACCACGATAGGCAAGTGCACCGACATCGAGCGCCTCGGCCCCGCCGTGGAAAACGCGTTCCTCACCTCATGCGGGGCGATCTACTCCTTCGAGACCGCCGCGAAAGCCGCCGGCATACTCGGCGTCGATTCCGAAACCGCAAAGATTTTCAGGGAAACCGCCGCGGGCCTGCGCAAGTCGCTTCCGCAAAACGGCAAAATGTATATCCCGTTCGACGGCTGCGAAGAAAAGAGCATCGTAACAATCGGCGGATATTTTCCCTTTCCCGTCCTGAAATCCGACGACCCAAAGGGGGTCGCCGCCGTGCGCGACTTCCGCGAAAACATCTATTCGGCTGGCAACATGGTGCCCGTCGGGAAATCCGTGTGCTCGTGGTACGCGAGCTGGCTGAGTTCCGCGTTGGCGATCATCGGCGACGCGGAAGGAGCTTTCGACATGGCAAAGCTCTCCATGAACGGGCTGGGGCTCTTCAAGGAACCGTGGGAAATCCTCGAAACCGGCAACAACCCGTGGTTCGTCTCGGCTGCTGGCAACTTCGTGTACGCCTTCAACAACCTGCTCCTGCACCAGAACGAGGAGGGGCAAATAAAGGTGGCGTGGGCGGTTCCGGAGAGCTGGAAAGACTTTTCGTTTTCGCTGCCGACGTACGGCGGAGGGAAACTCGAAGCCGAAGTAAGAAACGGAAAATTCGCAAAGCTCAAATACGACGGCAAAGACAAGGCGAAAAGAACCCTACTGCTGCCGAAAAGACTCGTGCCGGAAGGGAAAGCAGAGAAATCGTGGAAAGATTGCGGGGACTTCTATGCGGTCGACAATTTGGCGAATGCTTTTGGCGAATAGCTCCATTTCGGGGAAAGCCGCCACTGGTCACGTACTAATGTACGCTCCCGTTTTGCATGG
>ERZ1673738.580-NODE-580-length-63909-cov-5.972155_pt1 | contig 63909 bp, 45 predicted proteins | sample MGYA00580198_ERZ1673738 | MGnify/ENA primary metagenome ERZ1673738 (study PRJEB41218, sample SAMN15661784) | gut metagenome | host: Homo sapiens | place: Canada: London | collected 2015-08-20/2019-03-30 | study: EMG produced TPA metagenomics assembly of... | reverse complement strand
GCAGGCCAAGATTCTACTCTCGTATCGCTGACTGTGAAGTTTACTTTAAAGCTTCCACCTGGATTTAACGATTCTAAATAATGAGAGAATGCATCTAAATTGTTCTCATATTTTGTGGTCATTGGTTCTGTCGCTTTATAAATTAAGATTTCAATACGATTCGTAAATTCGTCATGTCCGGTAAAGGTATAGTCACTTGAAGCATACATTGCCATATCTAAGAAGATTTTCTCATTACTTCCTTCAATTTCTTTATAAAGAACGTAATGGTTAGATCCTCTTGTGTTATAAGTATAAACCTTATTACTATCATCTCTAGCGGATTTAAAGCCTTTATCATTGATATAGCTAGAGCGTAAAGAAGCAAAGCAATCTTCACTTACATCCATCGTAATGCAGTTTAAATAACTATTCGTAAACACATTACCCGCATAACTTGGAAGTTGATAATAAGCCATATCTGCATCTTTTACATGATCTAATGTAATAAAATCATTGACATCAAAATAAGGAATATTTTCGGTGATTTTTTCTTGGACTTTTACTTTATAAATCATTTCGCCTTGATAAATCCACATGTGAAGAGATTTTTCACCTTCCGAGAAACTTACTTCTTCTAAAAGAATGTCAACGTAAACATCACCCATCTTATAGATTTGATGACGACGGTGATAGTTATCGTTGATTTCATTATAGAGTTCAAAACCAAATGACTTCATATTTTGGATTTCTGTATCAATTAAATCGGTAGATAAAGAAGATGCATTATAATAAATACCTTGCGTTTTTCCTTCTTTTCCATAATTTTGTTCAATGGATAATCCCGAGACTCCACCAAAGCTAAAGCAACTAAAGGAATCGGTGTTAGGGAATGGGAATCCTTTTAAACTAAATTGTTTTTCGACTTTTTCACTCGGGGTTAAATGCTTGGAAATGATACTTTCTGAACCATATTCGAGTTGCACTCTAAATGTATAATAAGGATTAAAGCGAAGAATCATATGTTCTAGAGAAACTTCCTCTGCTTCATTATTTTCCGCATTATAAAGACCAAATTGTTTTAATTGATTGAGTGCTTCTTGTTTTTCTTTTAAAGGCATTGTGCTAGGAAGAATCAGTTGCATATGATAAACTAGATTTTCTTCTGATTCAAAGCTAGGACAAATTAAGTTAATGATTGCGCGCTGATTCTCTTCTACTGTATCTGGCAAGCTTTCCACATATGCATAGGTAGAATAAACAGAATCTGCGTAAACTGGCGTTTGTGAGAAAATGTAAGCGGCATAATAGCCACCACCATAACTATCAACAATGCGTTCTTCATCAAAGAGAGGATAATATTCTTCTTTTCCTATCGATGTATAACTTGCATCTATGAGTCGCCCCGTAAATCTTTCTTGGGTAACTTTTCCTGTCACTTTGATTCTTTCACTAATTTTCGGTAATGTGTCCTTGTTTTTTAAAGTCACTTGTAAACCAATATAGCCTGTTACATCACTTTCTGTAGCGATAATCAAATTGTTATTGAAATCATAAGATGCAACAACGCCTTCGACTTCAACCATTTCACCTTCATAGAAGAGATGATATTCTTCACCTACTTGTGAACCTATTTTTAAATCCACTAAACGAAGGTTAATCATTCTACCTTCTTTATTCCATAGATTATAAGCTTCAAATGATGCGATATCAAAATGATGGAAAGAAACTTCACCCACTGAGTAAGCTTCTTCTAAAGATTTTTCATAGGAGCGGAAAGAAGCTAAGCGACCATCCGTTCCTAACTCAAGTTCAAAATAATTACAATACGTAAAAGCGCGATTTTGGAAATAATCTTTTAAATCATAAGCTAAATCTTTTACCGTACACATATAAGTCTTTTCATCCTTCTTAGAAAAGTCATCTGTGTACTTTTTTAAAATATCTAAAAAATTAACGGAATAGATTAAATCTTTATCTTCTTTTCTACCCGCTCGACCATGTACATCCATACCAAAGCGATAGGTTTCTTCTACTTCTAAATAAGTCCTTTCAAAACTATGATAATAATTTGGATCTTCGGGTAAAAGAATATAATTCTCTACGCCCGGCGCATAGTAATAAAGTTCTGGAGAAATGATTTGATAAGTATAAGAATAGCCCATACCTGTTTCAATATCCATTTGATACTCATCGCTTGTATTTTGTATTGCCTCTTGAAGAGACGCTGCTATATAAGCACTTGTCGATGATGGTTTAGAGCCACAGGAAGCTAAACTACCTAATAAAATCATGAGTGAGACATATTTTTTTAATTTTTTTGTTTTCATTTTTATTTACCCCCACGATATTCAATTGTAAGTGTAGCGTATTCTTCATTCATTTGTTCTACTTTCAAAGTAAAACCAATATCTTCTTTTGAATTCCATTGTCCGTTTAATAAATAGGCGGAGGAAGAAGAATCAAACACATCGCCTACTTGGAATAATGAATCGTTATCCGCACTGACTCCACTTTGTAATTGGTTATACGGCTTATTTTCAACTAACGCTACTTGTTTATAACGACCTTGACGAGAAGCATCGGTTCTAGAATCTTTATTGTTATTCGAGGCGCCAATTAAATAATACGTACCTTCATCATAAGTTTCTGGAATTTCATCCACATATTCATCAAATAAAATTGTATAGGTTTCATTACTATAATGACACCTTGCAATTCGACTATCCACATGATAAATCTTTATGCCTGATTCGGTAAAACCTAAAGGACGATTTTCATAAGGATTTTTAGCATCTAATTCATTTAATCCAGTAGGTGTATAATATTCAATTAATAAATATTCATCCATAACCGAATGATTCCAATTGGTATTTAATAAAATAAATTGGTTCGTATTTTGAAAAGCTGGTAAATCAACTTTAATCTTTTTATTCTTTTTAAAGTCATAATAAGTGGGTTCTACCCAGGATAACAACATTTTAGAATAAGGATCATGATCCGAAATATTATAATCCATCATGGAATGACCACCTAACGCTAAGTTATAGTTATCACTTGGATAACAATCTCTTAATCCTAAAAGGTGTCCCGTTTCATGGATAATGGTATGTGCATCGACGTCATAGCCACCTCGATGAAAGAAATCAATGCCACACCACATATGGCGGAAGAAGGTTGGCCGTTCTATATTGCTTTCAGTTGCAAAATTAGCGACCCAAGCCCAAAAGTTACCTGTTCTTTCAGAAGTAGGAGTAGAATAAATAAATACAACGCCATCTACATAACCATCATGATCTTGATCAAAACTTTGAAAATATTCATTGCTTATACTTTCTTGATCCATAAAATATTGCGCAGGAACACCTGGAAAGTAGTTTTTATCTTTTGTCATTTCTTCAATCGTATAAGGTACTTTTAAAACATCGGTAACTTCCCCTTCAATATGAAGCTGATTCATACTACTTTTTTCATAGAATTCTCGTACAGAATAATAGTTTTTTCCTTCACTTGTCGATAAGTTATCGGCAAAGAAACCTTTTTGAATTCTCGTTAAATCCTCTTCGTTAAACTCACGTTCTCCTTTAAATTCAACAGGAATCACTAAAAGTTTTTGATTGCCTAAAGCGGACATTGATTTTGCCTCTTTAAACTCATCGGTATTTTTTAACACTAAATTCGTATTGGTTATACTCTCAATCGGAGAAATTGCGCTCCCACAAGAAGTGAGAACGCAACATAATCCAATAAGAATTCCAAACATTTTCTTTTTCATATTAGAATTCTGATTTCGCTAAAGTAAAGGAATAGTGATTACCTCCATAAGTAAAGGAAATAGAAATAGAGGTAAGATCTTTATTGACAGTAAAATTCAATGGTAAATCAACAAATGGATTTTCCGTGTAACTAGATGCGGTCAAAGTTCCTTTATAACCATCATCTGCAGCTTCTAAAGCAAAATTGCAAGAAAGGTTTTTATATTCACTATAATCACTCTTGCTCATTGATAAAGAGGCTTCTTTGTTTTCAAAGAGTGTGAAATTTAAAGAATAATCTCCACTCGTGCCATTCCAAGTACCACTCACTAAAAATTCAGGTGTCACTTTGGCCATTTGCTTACCATCGTTATCACCAGCAACATATAAGAAGAGTGTATAATCAAAGGACATTTTGAATTCAAGATTCATTTCATCTCCAGAAACATGCGTTAAGCTGAAGGTATAGAATTTTTCACCTTTAGTAATGGTATAACTTGCTTGTTCCATTTGATTATTGATACGATTTTCAATCTTCACATTCCCCGTCATGCCATCATTTGCTGGTTCAAAAGTTACATAGTATTTTAAAGCGGACATCTCTTTATTGGCAAAGTCACTTGCTAATACATCTTTTAAAGAAGGCGCATTTTCTGCTACGATGTGCACGATTTCTTGAACACTATCTTTGACCGCACTCTTTAATAAAACATCATAAGTTCCAGCTTTTAGTGGAGTAAAGCACCACATATCGCGTGCTGGCATCAATTCATTCAATTGGATAGATTTTTTTGTTAGTTGATAATCTGCAGTATCGACGCCGTCTAAGCTCGCTACAAGTTCTTGATTTGCAGCAAAAGGATCGACCGTGGCATTCAAAACATATTCTACACCAACATAACCTTGAATACTTCCGCTATAAGAATAAGCGGTTAATCCTTGCGGTCCATCCACGGAATAAGATACGTTAATTCTATTGGGTTGCGCTTCAGTTACTTTAACTTTAAATGTCTTAGTAACATTTTTTGACTTCACTTGAACTTTATAATCTCCAACTACTGAACTACTGATTGAAATTTCATTAGAGAAGGATTGATAGTTCGCATTCAATGAAGTTTCATTACCTTCTAATACACTCACAGCAATCGAATCAAAGTTGAAATTAGCGGTCTCTGGTAAAACATTTGCTAATGAGATTGAAGCATTTGATTCTTTTTCAACTGAAACAACCGAATCATCACTCAATTTTTCATTATTATAAGTTAAATCAAAACTGGTCGCATAAAAGTCATCTAAAGAAATTGGATTTACATAGCTTCTTGTTCCTTTTACTTGTTCAATCTTATACTTTTTTGTACTACTTGCGGTAGCGTTATCTAAAAGTTGAATCACTTTTAATTCGTCATCGACCATGAAACTGGATTGATTATAAGAAACGATTTCCATATCTAAGGTTTTTACTTCATTACTCTCTCCTAAAGAGAAAGAAGAATTAACGACCAAGTAATCATAAGTATCTAAAGAAGTGAAATATCCAAAAGATAATTCATATTTACCACTAGACAATTGATACTTCGCATCTTTATTCACATTCTTTTTCACATAATCAACAAGTCCTTCTAAAAGGCCTTCTGTTCCATATAAAGTCGGTTCATTATATCCTAATAAATTACGATAAGTATACTGTACTTTATCATACGTTTCCCATGGCTTAGAAATGGAACCATCCGCATCTTTTTGAACTGCCACAACCGCATGTCCTTCATCTTCCATTAAATACATCTCTTGTGGATTCATATTCCAATCAAAATCAGTGTAATGTAAGACATCCCCATTTTTATCTTTTCCAAATTCAAAAGGCATAACTTTATGGGTTGGATCTCCATAAGAATTCGATTCGTCGAGTGTAATTGTGCCGCTAGCTATCGAGTCGGCTTTTTCCTTTGCACTGGCTACTACGCTTTCTAATTTTTCTAAAGTTAATTCACTATCGCCTGAACTAGATGTGCCTGGTAAAACACTCGTGGTAGGCTCTGGTGTGTTGGTTGTTGGTTGAGATGAACTCGTAGATGTAGAACTAGACGATGGCGTTCCTCCACATGACATCAATAAAGAACCAAACGCTAAAACATACAATATTTTTGATTTCTTCATAACAAATTTCCCTCCTTTTTAAAATACATGTTATGATTGTTTTCAAATTTTCATTCCTACTGAATGATGAATAAATATTTTAAAAGTCATAATAATTAAAAAGACTCCTCCCTTCTTTTTAAAAAAACAAAAAATGATAAGCATAAAGCATGCTTCTTTTTCGTTAAAATTATCGTCATAGGATAACACTTCCCGAATAAATTTGAGAATATTATATTATGAAACTAGGTCATTGCAATAGTTTTTTCTTTTTTTATTAGCATAAAAAAACTTCTAGCCTTTATCACTAGAAGTTAATATTTTATTCATCTTTACTTGCTAAATAGGCAGTGGCCCATGCCCACATTAAATTATATCCGCCACATAAAGCATCCATATCTAACATTTCACCTAATAGATATAATCCCTTTTCTTCTTTAGAAGCAAAATTTTCATTGACTTCATTTAAAGAAACACCACCTACAGTTACTTGTGAAGTGGTAAAAGAATAGAAATCAGAAACATGTAAAATAAAGTGTTTCGCTTCTTTTATAATCTTTCTTTTCTCTTCATCGGTTTTCTTTCCTTTCGTTTGCGTTTTCTTTTCTAATAAACGAGCTAAAGAAGAAGGAAACGTACCATCTAAATAAGGATAACCATGATTTTCTTTTTCTTTCAATTTTTCATAAGCACTTTCTTCATCCCATTCCGGTAATAAATCCAGTTCAATATGGCATAAAGAAGGATCTTTTAAACGAGCGATATAAGAACTTGTGTTCATGATAACAATACCACTTACACCATCATTTTTAAATTGAACTTCCCCACATTCATCATGGATTTTTTCATTCTGCTTATAAAGTGTAACCTTCGCATAATAGCGTAATCCTTGTAAACTAGAAATGTCTTCTTTTACCTTTAACCCTACTAATCCTGGATAAAAGGGAGAAATTTCATAATGATGTGCCTTTAACATTTTCACCCAAGCCCCATCACTACCGAGTTGACTAGAAGAGGCGCCACCTAACGCTAAAACTAAGCGGTCAACTTCTACATCCTTGTTATCAAAACGAAGAAGAAAGCCATTTTCTCTTCTTTCATATTGTTTTAATTCTTTTTTCGTCCATATTTGAATATTTAATTTTTTAATCCAAAAATTAAAAACATCCATGACCGTTTTCGCGCTTAAGGTGCGCGGATAATATAATTCTCCTTGCTTAATTGTATCTAAACCTAAAGAAGAAAAAACCTTTTTTAAAGTGGATAGCGGAACTCTTTTAAACGCTCCTTCCGCTTCTTTATAGTTAGAATAAGCGTCTAAAAATTGAGCGGTTTGTTCATGAAAAAGATTGCATCTTCCATTTCCGGTAACATAAATTTTCTTACCCAATCGATCTTCTTTATCTACCAAAATAACTTCGTCTTGAGGAAATTGTTTTTTTCTTAAAATTGCATAAAAAATACCTGAAGCACCTGCACCAATGACCGCTACTTTCATAACATTTTCCTCCTCACTTATTTATGTATATATATTATTACATAAATTTAATTATTTTTTATATTGAAATCTTAAAAATAAGAACTATAATTAAAAACGTTTGTGAGGTGTTTTATAATGACACAACTATTTCAAGTATTAACAGAATCAAATAACAAACCTTTTGAATTGTTACTTCCTATTGCTTTGATTCTTTGCTTATCCAAAGTATTAAGTATTTTATGTAGAAAGATTAAACTCCCTCAAGTGATTGGTTTCTTATTAGCAGGTCTTCTATTAGGTTTAATTACTTTTATTCCTAAACAAGGTGTATTTACCGATTACACGAAAGAAGGCTTAGACTTCTTAGGAAAAATCGGGGTAATTCTTATTATGTTCTCTGCTGGTGTAGAAACCGATATTAAAAGTATCAAAGCTACTGGCGTTGCGGCAATTATCATTACATTACTCGGTGTAATTGTTCCTTCCGCTCTTGGTTTCTTAGTGGCTTTCTTATTCTTCCCTGACGCTGATATATTTAGCAATATCTTCTATGGAATCATTCTTTCAGCAACATCGGTTTCTATTACTGTCGCAACATTAAAAGAATTAGGAAAGCTTGATTCTAAAGTAGGTACTTCTATTGTATCTGCCGCTATCTTAGATGATATTATTGGCGTTATCTTACTTTCCTTAGTTTTATCTTTAGGTAATCCTTCTTCTAGTGCTGAATCCGCTAATGTGTGGAAAACCATTGGTTTAATGGCCGCTTATTTCGTCTTAGCGTTTGGTCTTGGTATTTTAATTAAAAAGTTCTTCCAATGGATGGATGAACGTTATCCACACCATCGTAGAATTCCTATCTTTGGGTTTGCTGTTTGTTTCTTCTATGCTTTCGCTGCTGAAAAGTGGTTCGGTGTAGCAGATATTACCGGTGCTTATATTGCGGGTATTATTATGAGTCAAACCAAATCAAGAGATTATATCGACCGTCGTGTAGAAATTGAAACATATATTCTCTTTGGTCCTATCTTCTTTGCAAATATCGGACTTATGATGTATCAAGGTTTTGAAATGAATGATTTAAAATTCTTATGGTTCGGTTTAGTTTATGTATTTGTCGGTATTTTAGGTAAAGTGATTGGTGCTGGTTTAGGCGCTAAAATATGTCGTTATTCCTTTAAAGATTCTCTTTCTGTTGGTATTGGCATGATGGCTAGAGCTGAAGTCGTCATCGTTTGTACCCAAAAAGGTATCGATAGTGGTTTAGTAAAAGCGGAACTCATGCCTTTTATTCTTTTATTAATCTTAGTAACTTCTTTCTTGACTCCAGTGTTCTTAAAATCTTTAAATGCAAAAAAAGAAACAAAGCAAGAAGAACCGGTTATGATAACAGAAGAAGAAAGCAAAAAATAGTAGCTTAACTGCTACTATTTTTTTATGACTTTCCATTCTTCTACTAAGTTTGATAATGAATATCTACAATTAGCGGGACTGGTAGAAGGTAATGTAATCGCTAAAGAAGTGTAATCTTTAAAATACTTAAAAAATAAAGACGAGGCCTTTTTACCATTTAGATATATTTTTTGAATGGGATAATGTTCCATAATTTCTTTTAAATCGATGGGGACCACATGGTCAATACTTTCATCCGAAGAACCGATAATATCACAAGAAAGAATAACATCATATAAAGCAATTTTATATTTCGCTAATAACTGTTTCTTTTCTTCTATTGAACCATGATAAAAATCTTCATGATAAATTTCACTTAAAACTTTATAAAAGCGATTTTGTGGGTGCATATAATAAAACCCATTTGCTCTAGATTTTACGGAGGGAAAGCTTCCTAATATTAAAATTTCAGCATCTAAAGGAAGAAAAGAAGAAAATTCATGCTCCACTCTTTTGATTTCTTTATTCATCGATTTTTCATTGCCTCTTTGATTGCTTTTTGAATAAGAAGCATGTCTTCTTTCTTCACTTTTAGTATTTCTCTATCATAGGTAAATAAGCCATTCGTTTCTTCTTCTACGTCGCTTACTTGCGTATAGATAGAAGCGCTTAAACCTTTTTTAATTAATGGAATGATTTCAGTTAGATATAAATTCTTTATACCTTCTTGAAATTTTTCTTGTGATTTATAAATTCGATAGCCAAAGGTTTTATCTTCTTTAAAGCAATGGCCTTTACATTTATACACATATCCCCCAAATTCCGATAAAATGAGTGGACGATTTTTCATTTTCAATCGTGCTTTTTTAAAATAAATATGATGAGAATCAACATCACTATTTTGCCCAAAGAACCAACCCGATGTCGCGTCAATGATGCGATGAGGTTCTTTTTCTTTAACAGTTTTATAAACTTCATCCGAAGAGAATTGTCCCCATCCTTCATTGAAAATTGTGTAATAAAGAACAGAAGGACAATTATAAAGGAGTGATAGTGTTTCTTCACAATCCTTCATAAAGCATTCTTTCGTTGTTATCGGCATATGCTTTCCTTTGTTTTTCCATTTTTTTAGTCCAATGGTAGGAAGAACTGTATCTTTAAAGAAAGAATACTTCCCATGATTTACCATATCTTGAAAGACAACCATTCCCTCTTTATCACAAAGATAATAAAAATAAAGTGGCTCAATCTTAATATGTTTTCTTAATGTATTAAAACCCAACTCTTTTAATGTACGAATTTCAAAAAGGAAATCATCATAAGAATTGGGGGTTAAATTTCCTTTTTGAAAATAACCTTGATCTAATAAGCCATGGAAGAAATATGGTTTTTTATTTAATAATAAACAGGGCAAATTCCCATCTTTTCCTACTTCAATCGTTCTTAAAGCAAAATAAGAAGTGATAAAATCTTTTTCTCCTTCTAAAGTAAACCAATATAAATAAGGATCTTCTGGTGACCATAAATGAGGAGAAGGAATTTCAATTTCTATTTCATTTTCCGTAAACTTTTTTTCTATCTTTCCATCTTCTAAAAAGATGGTGATTTTTTTATTTTGAATGGAAGTATCTAAAGTTATTTTTATTTGGGTTAACGTCACATCCATTTTGGCACTTTTAAAATAATGAGACGAAACACCTTCTAACCAAACCGTCTTCCATATTCCTGAAGTTTTGGTATACCACATACCATGACTTTTTTCCGTTTGTTTACCATAACCATAGGTCCGGTCTAAATCATCTTTTACAATTAAAACAATTTCGTTATTTTCTTTGATTTTTTTAGCATCAATAACGAAAGAAAAAGGAATATAGCCGCCTTCATGTGTCCCTAATCGTTCATCATTCAAATAAACATCGACAATTTGATCTACCCCATCAAAATGAAGAATATATTGTTCGTTTTCCATATCTTTTGGAATGGAGAAAAAGCGGCGATAAATCAAATATTCACCTTTTTTTAATTCTTTTTTTACCAAAGAATTATCTGACTCTAAAGGATAAGGAACTAAAATCCTCCCATCATAATTAGACGGGATCTCTTTTTCTTTTTGAATGCGATAATCCCATAGTCCATTTAAGCATAAATAAGAATTTCTTTTCCACTGGGGACGAGGATATTCTTCTAAAGGTATTTTATTCATGTTTAATTTCTTCCTTTTCTTTTTTCTCTAAAGAAAATACTTTGATTAATGGTAAGACTGCAAATAGGGTCACTACACTAGCGGCAATAAAAATACTGGGATGAATGGTATACGTATAGCCCGCGGGATAAAGAACATTTTCCATATTGTAATCAAAATTACCCGATACAGAAACCGCACCAATCCAAGGACCAATTAACATAGGAATTAAAACTTGAGAAAACATTTTAATACCTTGAAAGGCCCCCACTTTATCGCTAGGCGTATGATCACGCATTTTCGCGTTAAATATGGCCATAGAACATAAATACCCGGTCATCATGAATAAAGAACCAATAAAAATATAAATAACATTTTGCGTAAAGAAGGTAAATGATAACATCACTAATCCCAGTAAAAGAATTCCTAAAGAAGGAAGAATGGTCTTTTTAAAATGGAAGCGGTCGTAAAGTCTTCCATAGAAGAAAGTAACAATAGCCGCGATTACGATAGCGAAGGCCATAATAAAGACATAGTTATCACCAACAAAGCTCTTATAGTAAGGAATTAAGAAGGTCATAAAAATTTGAATTGCAATTCCAAAAATAGCAAACGCTAGATAAATCCAATATAAAATCGGATTCTTTTTCATCGAACTAATTTTAAATCCATAAAAAATTTGTTGATAATAATGCTCTTCTTTTGATGGGGTGGCGTGACTTTCTTCTAACGTAAAAATACCTAACACACCCGCAAGAATGGTTAACCCGCCCGTAATTAAAAATACAACGGACCAAGAATAATTTTCTTGTAATGGATAAAGCGCTCCAAAAACGACTAAAACTGCTATTAAAGGCATCATAGAATTAATACCTTCTACTTTTCCTCGATTGGTATGATCCGACATATCGGTTAACCACGAATTAAAGCAGGCGTCATTAGCGGTGCTACCAAAGAAGGTCATAATACAATCTAACGTAATGGTTAAAGCTACACCAATCAAAGCACATTTTTCTAAAGGAAATACTTTTTGTAGGGTTTTTGTATTTAATAAAGCAAAAGCACAAATACTGATGCCCCATAAAATATAACCAATCCAAATAAACTTCTTTCTCTTTCCTTTTTTATCGCTAAAAGCACCAACAAATAAAGTGGTTATGGTCGCTACAATTGCGCTTAATGAAACCATTAAAGCAATATGAAAAGGTTTCGCACTAAATTCCATAGAAATAAAATCATTAAAAAGCATATTTTCAACAACCCATGCAATTTGACCCAGTAAAGAAAATAGCACTAATGATAGATAAAATCTTTTCTTCATATGAATATTCCTCTTGTTTTTATTTTATCTTATTTTGACTATGAAAGAAATAGTATTTTTAATGAAAAAAACGAGGCAATGCCCCATTTTTTGTCATTTTTAATTTTCAGTTACAGCACTTGAACTTTGCGTCCAAGTTTTGGTTGTTGTGCCATTGGTTAAGGTATAGCTTGTCGATAAAACGAGTTGATCACTACAAATGAATAAGTTCGAATAGCTTTGATTTAAAGTAAAACTGATTTCTGTATTACTTATGGTATATTCACCTTGCGTAAAGGTAGTAGAAGAACCATAAGCGGGTCTACCGCCTGGGCCTCCACCGCCACCTGGACGAGAGGAAGAAGAACCAAACCGAACATAATTCACTTTTGAACTATTCGGGGTTGCTCCCATAGAACCAGCACCAATAAAGGTACCACCTTCCATATAAAACGTTCCATCAATATCTAATGCCGCCATGTTTCCACTATTATCATTTGCCCCACAACGAGCAACAACAAAGCCGCCTAATTGTTTATAATCGCCATTAGAGTCAATTGCATCTGTATCACCACTTCCTACGATAACATCTAAATAACCGCCTTCAACTTGGACTAAAATATCTTCACTACCATTGCAAGCATTAATACCATCATCGGTTGCAGTAACATAATAAGTCCCACTATAGAAGTAAAGTTGATTCGCTTCAATACCTTCATATGAACTTGTTACTTCGATTTGCGCATTAGAGAACCTACCAATATGACCTGCATGAATACCATCATCGGTGGAAGAAATCGATAATTTTCCATCAGTAATGGTAATATCACCAACACCTAAAGAACCATTATCTAAGGCCTCTCCACTATTGGCGTGTAAGCCATCATCATTCGCGGTAATGGTCATTGTTCCACCCGAGATAGAAATAGCGTTTTGCGCTTTTACTCCTTTTGCAGAATGATCACTCTTATGAGAAGAGCCCGATGAACTTCCAGAAGAACTTGTGGTATAAGAAGTCCAAGTTCCTTCCATTAATTGATTGGAGGTACTTGTTATCGCAAACATATCTTTGTTGCTATTGATGACACCACCTTCAGACTTGGCATCATAAGTATCAAAGGAGTTTTCACTTTGTGAACTTAAGAAACGATAGAATTGCACATTAGCATAGGAAGATGGACGATCCATTGCGTAAATATAATAAGGTCTTCTAGGGTTAGAACTATCGGTACCCACATAAGATGCGTTTTTCCAAACATAATCTTCATCACTATTATAGAAGCAACCGGCATAACGATAAGTAGAATCTAAATAAGAACCACTGATGCGAAGATACATTTTGTTAGAAGAGCTTTCGATAACTGTCGTGGAATAAGAAGAAAATTTATCGGTATATAAACGAACCACGGGTGAATTTTCTTCATCTTCTGACATATTAAAGTCATAAGCTGCGTCGATTGCGTCACAAGATGCATAAACATCAATATTACCACCGGTAATGTTAATACTTCCCTTTTGATTGCCCTTAGAGGTGACTTTAGAATCAGAAGTTTTAAGTCCGTCTCCGCCTTGAGAAATCACAATTAAATTTCCTGAAGCAATAGTAATGGAGTTATTTCCTTTTAAAGCATTATGAATGGCTGTTACTTTTAAGGTTAGTTTTTTAATATTTAAATCTTTCTTAGCATGAATACCATTATTGTAGGTACTTGAAACAATTAAAGAGCCAGCACCTTGCACATCTAAATCGGTCTTTGCATAAATAGCGGCACTTCCCGCTTCATCTTCTTCGGTACCATCTTTTAAGGCACGTTGATCTAGAATTTCATTATAAGTTCCATCAATTGCTTTAATGGTGACTTTATCCGCATCTTCAACATAAATAAGTGAATCTATCGTTGACGTCATGCTTACACCTTCAAGACGAATGGTGACTTTAGCATCGGGTGCGTTCACTAAAATTTTTCCATTTTCTAATTTTCCTTTTGCGGTATATTCCCCCTCAGCAAGAATCGTATAAACGTTATCTTCCTTTGTGAAACTACCCGTTTCATCTCCAGTAAACGAAAATTCTTCTTGATGGTCCACATAATCACTTGACGCATCTTTAGGACTGCTTGATACTTCAATCGGAGTGGTTGAAGAGGGTGTATTCCCCGTTGACGAATTAGATGAACTTATTGGTCGATTCGTCGCTTCACATGAGGAAACTAAAAATAAAAGTAATAAAAGACCCATAGACTGTACGTGTTTCATTGTAATCACCTCCTTTTTTTATGTTCTTATTATACTCATCTTTTTTTATTTTTCCATAAAAATGTCATTTAAAAAGGAAGTATCATGAAGAATACTTCCCTGTTTTAAAAATTATTCAAATTTTTTCTTAATAAATATTGAAAGAATAAAGACAAGTAAACCCATAGAGAACAAAGCATTTGTAGAAGATTTTGAGCAAGAATTCGAGGAAGAATTATTTTTGCCGGTTTTAATTTCTACATAAATTGAATAGCCCTCATGCGTTCCTATTGCATAAGCAATATCTTTGGATATTGTTTCAATGTTCCATTTTAGATTATTCGATGCAATGTCATAGAAGAATCCATCTTTTTCATACACCCTCATTCGAATTCCACTTGGATCAAAAGGTTGACCGGTTTCAAATTGCGTAGTATATAGTTTACCAAAGCGTTCTACTTTAATAATGTTATTTGTGGTCGTACTTGAGACTTCAATGCCATCATATTTACATGTTAATTTACCATCATAAATACCAAGAACAGAAGTATCCTCTTCACTTAAAATATTGGAGTAAGTTTTTTCACTCATCCACATCAAATCGCTAGGAGATATCGTTGTGGTCGTTCCATCTTTTAATTTTCCTTCAATTTCTAAACCTGTACCATTAAAGAAATCACCCGCTTGATATTTATTTTTTGTTGGCGTTCCTTTTATGGTTAAAGAAGTTAATTCTAAGAAAGATTTCTTTTGCACTTGAAGGGTAATCGAAGTCATAATGGTTGCTTTTTCTACACTGGTTGCCGTAATAGTAGTAGTACCTTCTTTTAAAGCGGTAATTAAACCTGTACTTGAAATAGTTGCAACTGTTAAGTCACTTGATTTCCAGGCTACTTTTTGATTGGCTTCAACTGGTAAAACTTTAGCTGTTGCTTGCTCGGTTTCACCAACATTGAGTGTTTTATTACTTAATTGAATTTCCACAGAAGTTGGGGTCGGTCTACCATCATATTGTCCCGCACAAACTGCTTTAGTTGCCGCATTAGTATCTCCCCAAATTTTACAAGGTAAAGAGCGGTCATCAATAAAGGGATTACGATTTCCTTGGATGGATTGTGCCGCATCATTTCTTCTTGTTTCTGTAGCGTCAATTTCATATTGAAGATTCCATTTTAAAAGATCAGAAAGTTTTCCCATTGTTTTATTGGCCGAAGAATCATACTCTCTATCAATTAAAGTCAACGACGTATCAGCAATAGCACAATAGAAAATAATACGTGCAGACATCCCACGGTATTTTTCTTTACCAAAGCTTTCCATAGCTGGATCCCATCCAGAATTATCCGTCTTTTTCCCTTCCACATAGAAAGAATTTCCTCTTGAGCCATTTTCATTTTTCAAGGTAGGACGAGGCATGTGAATGTCCCCTTCTACACTACTACCTCCGCGAGAATTGGGCCAAACATGTTCACGATTTACATTTCCTCCAAATGATCCACTAAATGCAACGCTTTCGCCAGAATAAAACACGATGATATTATTGGGATTATTGGGGTCTCCATCGGTTTGTTTATAATATTTTCCCATATTTTTATAACCGACCGTTTTCGTTCTTTTCTTACTATTTAATGAATGTAAATCATTAAGTAAAGTTGAACCCGTTTCACCTTCACTAATCGAACTGTAATAGTTTTGTATCGTTGTACTACTATGAATTGGATCCTTATCAAAATTCGTTTCAGCCGTTTCAATAGCGTAGGCTACTTCGTTAGACTTTTTATCCCTTGTCATCGTAGATAAAGAAGTAAATGATATACTCAATAACATGCCTAAAGCAATAAAGAAATTTCTTTTTTTCATGTTTGTTCTCCTTTCAATTTTTAATTATGTTTTTTACGAAGTACAAATGCACTCACGAAAGTTATTAATGAGAAAATTAAGACAGTATTTGTTGAACTTTTAGCACAGCTTTTACCTATGCTTTCCCTCTTTGTAATGGTAATTTCACAAGTTGCTTGTGCTGATTCATTATCTAATGAAGTAACGGTAATAATAGCAGTACCTTCTTTTTTGGCTACAATTTTCCCCATAGCATTTACGGTAGCGATTTGTCGATCACTACTTTCAAAAAACACTTCTTGTGTAGTGGCATTTAAAGGAAGAATGCTGACTTCTAACACTAATTCTTCCCCTTCTTTCAATTCATAAGAAGAATGATTTAACGAAATACTGCTAACAGGAATATAAGAAGAATTTTGGGCTACTGAAATATTCGATATCGTAATTGTTTTTTCAATTCCTTTTTCAGCATAAGTTCCAGTAACGGAAGTCATTCCGGCTTTAAGCGTTTCCCAACTAACGAATTGAGTAACATCTTTTTTACTATTATCAGTATAATTGGCATAAATCGTTAATCCCTCTGGATTAAAAGGTTCATGTTCATAATATGCGGTTTTATTCAAACTTCCTTCTAAAGATAAAGAAGTTAAGTTCGCTCCAATTGGAGTAGGTATTGAACTAGCTTTTTTAAAAAGTTGGACTGGTTGTTGTCCTGACTTATAGTAGCGGAATCGATTTTGTCCACTTGCACTATTGAAACGAAGTGAGTAAGAAGAAATACTTATCGTTGCGTCGCCACTACTAGAAATGGTTATGGTATGCGAATATTCTTCTGAGTTATAAATTCCATTACTCGATCCTGAGTGACCAATAAATAAATCATTCGTTCCTTTAAAAGTTCCATTATCTTTTATAAATGTAAAGGAGGCTTTATCGATTTTCTCCGAACTTTCAATCTTGTTATCTTCAATTTGTACCGAGACTATATTGGATGCAACATCAATATTATCTAAGCTACCATCTAATGCTACGGAACTATCTTGACTAACGATAAGATATTGACCATCGGTTAATTGAGAGGAATCTTTGACTAATTCATAATCGGTGGAATCATTTTGAATTACCGTAATTCCACTGATGGTTTGCATTAAACTTCCATACTTACAAATGACTGTTTCCGTTGACAATGATAATACTTTTTGATGGGTATTTCCGTCTAACCATTCGCAGTCATTGACGTTTACATATTCTGTTGTTCCATCGGAATATGATACTAAAACTTTAAGACCTTCAGGGTTAAAAGTTTCTCCAGCATAATACTCTTTTTTGATAGGCTCTCCTTCTACTTGAATGGAGGTTGCTTCTTTAATAGAAACAATGATTTCATCCGTAATCATGGAATTCTTTTTAGAAGTTGCCACAATACGAACGGTTCCCTTTTTTAAAGCTTGAATCACGCCACTAGAAGAAATGGTAGCGATATTTGTATCTAAACTTTTCCATTCTACTTGTTTAGAAGCACCCGTAGGTAAAGCTTGAATTGAAAGCGTTTTGGAGCTTCCAACGACCATATGTACATCGCGAGGTTGAATTTGAATGGATTCAACTTCTATTTGTTTTAAATCGCCATAAGCGTCAATCATTTCTTTTACTTTATTAGAAGGAGCATTTTTATCTGGCTCATTCAAATAATAGTAAATTCTTCCAGCATATTCAGGATGATCCACAAAGGGATTACGATTATGATGCCATCTAGAGGCAACTTCATTATTCCTTTTGATTTCCCATTCCGTTGGTGGTTCTAAGTAGTGCCATTTTAATAATGTAGAGAGTTTACCAATACGTCCCGTCTTTAAAGTCACCGCTTGATCATGAAGCATAACAGGATAGGAAGTATTGTTCCGATATCTTGTGGCAACATACATTAAAATACGAGCGATTTCTCCTCGATGACCTTTTGCTGGATACATAGCATCAGTTGGTTGACCATTTGAGTTATTAAAAGCAGTGGACCAAACATAGCAATCATTATCAGTATTCAACGCGTAATCATATTTTCCGTATTCTAAGCATTTGTAACTTGAACTAAAATCAAGTTCATCAAAAGCACAAGAGCCCCTTTTGCTATTTAAACCTGTTTCAGCCGGCCATACGTTATGGGCATCTGCTCCTGGAGATCCAGCACTTTGTGTTCTTTTACCATTACCATACCAAGAAGCCGGCCAAACATGCTCTTTATTGGTACCACTTGGCATACTTCCACTAGAAAAATTAACTTCTGTGCCCGTATATGCTAAACGCATTTTACCATTGCCGCTAAGTGATAAATCACTATATTGATAAATACCAGGTAATTCTCCATAATCATGACTTTGGAAACCCGTTGATGTAAGTGTGGATAAAGCTTTAATTAAATCTTCACCTACTAAATCATCGCTAATTCCTTCGTAGTACTTATCATTTGCGTTATCTGCATAATAACTAGCTCCTGAAGCAAAATTTGTAGCGGCTTTTGCTTTTTCATGCGTTGGAATTATTATAGAAAAAAGGATAAAGGATAAAAATCCTAATGCTAAAAAGTCCAACTGTTTCTTATTTTTTGTTTTCATGTGATTCCCCTTTATTGAATAAATAGGGCAAATTGCTTACATTGAATAATGGATGTCCACTAAAATAAAGTATTTTGCTAGTATAAAGTTGATAAATAAGAATTACATTCTTAAGTCATAAATGATTATATCACTTTCCTATGAAAAAGAAAAATGAAAGTAAAAGAAAAATGAAAGTAAAAGAAAAATGAGTAAAATTTCAAATTTCAAATTCTACTCACTTTTTCCCAATTTATTGATAACTTTTTTTCTTTAGAATATAGGCATAAACGATAATTGATATCATCCCAAGCCCAACAATAAAGAAAATCATATAAAGATTTTGATGTTTATCATTAATGAAATTATAGGATGTTAATTGATTTTGCTTGGCCTTAGAAGCAAAGAAATTTAATCTTTCTAAATAGGTGGTTCCATCGGTAGAGATGATGGCACTTTCAAAGAAAGTTTTATCTTCGTCCGATAAATTTTGATATCGCGTTAAGAAACCATCGGCTAAGGAATAATCATCACAGAAATTTGCATCTTGAATATCTTTCATTAATTGACCAACTTCTGTATAGGTCGTTGTTGTACTAGCTTCAAAACGATAAAGTTGAATGAGTAGCATAGATGTACTTGTACTTGAAGTATAGGTAGTAAAACGTGGGTTACTCACGTTGTATAAGAAACGTCCATAAGTTGATTTTGTATTTTGAATAGTCGCCTTTGCATCACTATCAATACTAATTGTCCAAGTGGTTGTTCCATTTCCAAAAGCCACTTTCTTTACGGCAGTTGCACCTAATAATTCATTATTCGAATTAGAAAGCGTCCACGCGCCACTTTTTCCACCTAAAGTCAATATGAGTGCACCACCATTAGTGTCCATCGTTTTATGATCTAAAGAGAACGTTGCCTCGGCCACAGAAAGGAAACCACCAGATAAAGAAGATGCTACTTTTCCTTTTGTGTTTTCCGCTAATACGAGTTGATCTCCTGCTTTTAAAGTAGATTCATCTTCTACGAGTGTCCAAGCCTCTTCACCTTTTTCGGTTGGTAATGGGGTGATTTCAAAGGTTCCGCCTCCACTATCATCGATAACAGAAAGGCCTCCAATTTCAATGGTTTTGGTTATACTATCCTCTGTATAAGAGCCAATTATTGAGGTTGAACCGAGAGTTAAAGATGACCATTTAACTTGTTTCGTAACATCTTTTTTTGTATTATCACTATAATTTGCATAAATCGTTAAACCCGTTACGTCAAAGGATTCGCCATTTTTATAGATTGTCTTAGCTAATGTTCCTTCTTTTGATAAAGAAGTGAATGATATTGTAGGTGTTTCTGTGGCTTCACTTCCAACTTCAATATAAGATAAATAACAACGTCCACTCGATGATATAATTAATGAATCTAGTTCACTTCCATCCAAACTCACTTCATGTTCGGTTACTGAAGTACTTGAAGAACACGTAATAGTTTGATTATTGATTGTAATTGTAGCGGCTTCATCTGTTCTATAGGCCGCTAAACCTAATTTTAAAGTCTTGGCTTTTACTTTTCCTAAAGAGGATAAATTCAACGTGAAAGATCCATTTTTACTACTACTTGAAAGTTTTAAGCCTTTTTTTCCTGAATAAACATTACTTACATCAGCAAAAGATTCAATATACTCCGAGCCACTTGTTACTTGGTTAGCAATAGATGAAGTAGGCAAAACAGAACTTCCATCAGCACTATTTGATTGAAATTCAATACGATAACTTTCCACTTTTGGTGCCTCAGTGACTTCAATTCCTTCATACAATACATAATTGGTTCCATACCAAATATATACAGAAGTTGTACCAATAGATAAAGTTTGTAACCCAGTAACACCATCTAAAGTAGAACAATCACTAGGATTCACCACTTCCGAAGTTCCGTCATTGTAATTAGCGGTAATGGTTAACCCACTTAAATCAAAAGCATCTCCTTCAACATAAGATGTCTTATTTGGTGTTCCTGAAACACTAATAGAACTTACCTTTTTCACATGAATGGTGATTGTTGCTTTAATCGTTTCATCTAAAGTTGAAGTAGCGGTGATAACCGTATCACCCGCTGATATTGCCGTCACAACACCTTTGCTTGTTACGGTAGCGACACTTTCATTACTAGAAGTAAATTTGACTGAATTAGAACTCCTGTAAGGTAAAGCCGTAACTTCAATTTCTGTTGTTCCACCTTCACCAATAGATGTTGAACCTGCTTTTAAAGTTAAAGAAGTTGGCGTAGCCTCTTCCGTATAACTTGAGCATACTGCTTGTGTTGTTGTATTGGTATTCCCCCAAATCTTACACGCTAACGAGCGGTCATCAATAAAAGGATTACGATTCCCTTGAATATCTTGTGCAGCGTCATTCCGTTGTGTTTCTGTGCTATCAATTTCATATTCTAAATTCCATTTTAAAAGGTCAGATAGTTTTCCCATAGTTTTATTACTACTGGAATCTGTAGTTTTATCAATTAAAGTTAAATTCGTATCCGCAATAGCACAATAGAAAATAATACGTGCAGAAATTCCCCGATACTTTTCTAAACCAAAAGTTTCCATAGCAGGGTCCCAACCAGCAGTACTTGAATTTTTTCCTTCTACATAAAATGAATTTCCTCTTGAGCCATTTTCCGCCCTTAATGTTGGACGAGGCATGTGGATGTCTCCTTCTACACTACTACCTCCGCGAGAATTGGGCCAAACGTGTTCACGATTGATGTTGCCACTAAAATTACCACTAAAAGTAGCGCTCGTTCCCGAATAGAAGGCAATAAGATTCCTTGAATTATTGGGATCTCCATCCGTTTGTGGATAATAGGTACCCATATTTTTATAACCAACGGTTTTTGTTCTTTTACTCGAATTTAAAGTGTGCAAAGCGTTGAGTAAACTAGAACTGGTTGATTCTAAATTCACACTACTATAGTAAGATTGGATGGTTGTGTCGTCTAAAATTGGGTCTCCTTTTAATCCTGTTTGTCTTCTAGGTTCTATTTTAGAATGATCTTTACGATACGTATAAGAACTTCCACATAATAGTAAACTAGAAACAAGCGCGAAAAATAGGAGTTTCCCCTTTATTTTTGTTTTTCTTTTCATAGCTTTTCTCCTCATATGATGTTGAAATATTGAAAATCTTTTTTAGATTTTTCTTATTGTAACACAATATAAAAAAGAAAAAGTAGACTTTCCCTAAAAATATAGAAAAATCTACCCTCGTATTTATTCAATTTCTTCGATTTTAAAAATGTCGTTAAAATTAATTTTTTCCTTAACAATAACTAAATAACGTTCTTGTTCATCGATTTTAACAACAATACCTTCTTTTTTTAAATATTCTTCATTTTGATAATAAATAATTCGAACAATCATCCCTTTTTGAAGATGATTTAGTTGATAAGAAAGCTCTTCTTCTTGATCCGATGATAACTCTTTCTTTTTTATTTTTACTTTTTCTCTTTTCCGTAATTCTGTTTCTAAACCTTTTAATGATTGGAAAGGCAAGAATTGTTTTGCTCGTTCATTCACCATTATGCCCTCCTATTAATTTATTTCTTTTGGGAGTGGTCGCTTTTTCTTCTAGATTCATTCCTCTTAGAATCGCGTTTTTACCAAATCTTTCTTTAATTTCTATAATAGCGAGTTGGGAGCGATGTTCTTTTTCTTCCTCCTCTTCTTCAAATAAATCATACGTTTTATAAGACTCATCGACAACATGACCAAAACTTATACCAAGTTTACGAATTAAAGTATCTTGTAAAACAATCTCATAAAACAATTTCTTATAAGCAGATAAAAGTTTTCGATAAGAGGAAGTAAAACCATCTAAACTACGATGACCTTTAGAGCAGGGAATCTTTTCATCCGCATACCCAATAAAAAGATGAATTGAATTCGTAACCATATGCTTTTTTACTAGTTCAAGGGTTAAAAGTTCCACCATTTCTTTCATTGCTAAAAAAGCATCTTCTGTTCGATAATTTTCAAATAATACTTGTCCACTGGATAGAGAGTGATTTTCACGAACATATTGATGAATGTCTTGAATCGCACAACTTTCTCTTCCCCAAGCATGATCAATTAAAAATAAGGCATTAATACCAAATTCTTTATATAATATTTTTTCATCTAGGTGCGCTAAAGCATACATATCCGTAACATTATACTTCAATAATCGTTTGGCTATTCCTCTTCCGATATTCCAAAAATCGGTGATTGGTTGATAGTGCCAAAGTGTATCTTTAAATATTTCCTCATCTAAATAGCCCATATAGTTCATGGAGGTTTTAGCGACAATATCTAAAGCAACTTTTGCTAAAAACATATTCGTTCCAATACCTGCGGTCGCGCGAATTCCTTTTTCTTTCCAGATGAGATTCATTAAGAATTCCGCCATTTCCATCGGTGTTTTCTGATAAAGTTGAAGATAGGAAGTAATATCTAAAAAACATTCATCAATGGAATATACATGAATGTCTTCTTTTGCGATATATCTTAAATACAGACTATAGATATCCGCACTATACTCAATATATTTTTTCATTCGTGGTTTAGCGATAATATACGAAAGTTCTTGAGGAATTTCAAAAAGACGGCAACGATTTTTAACGCCTTTCTTTTTTAAACTACTAGAAACCGCTAAACAAAGTGCTCCTCTACCTCTTGTTTCATCAGCGACCACTAAATCGGTAGTTAAAGAATTTAATCCTCTTTCTACGCATTCTACCGAAGCATAGAAGGATTTTAAATCAATACAAAGGAAAATATGTGATTTCTGCATCATTTTTCTCCTTTCTATTTTAGTATAAGTTTTTTATTTTTCTTTATGCAATCTTCGTTTTGACTTGAAGATAAAATATTTCTAGATTCATACCTTGTCTTCCACTTGCGTAATAAGGTTTTGAAAGGTAACGAACTCTTACGCAGTTAAAGTATTGATTATCTAAAGTAAACGTCATCTTGTTCGCGTTTTCTTGAGAAGTTGCGTATGGCTTTAAATCAGAAAAATAGCCTAGTTCTGCATCTTCTTTTGTGATTTTATGTGCATAAGTCTTTGTTTCTTTTACCATATATTCATCATTTTCTTTCAAAAGAAAATCAACCGCAAAAGAAAAAGTTTGATCTATAAATACTTCTCGGTTATCTATATTATTAAAACCTGTTGGTTGAAAAATAAGCGTAACTTCTCCTTGATTTACGGGTTCAAAAGTTGGTGTTCTTACCATACCTGAGCCTGATGCACAAGTTTCATCTTCAATTAATCGGATACTATTCGTGCCAAATTTAGAATTCCCTGTCATCCATCCACTTTGAAAGAATTCAAGAGAATCATCCTCAGAAGAAAAACTTTTTTCGACTAATATAGTTTCTTTTTCACTTACTTCACTTGTCGTAATGGGTGAAGTTACAGATGATGGTTCTTTTGTTCCACAAGAAACCATCATGAAACAAAGTAAAAATAAAGGTAAAAATGGTTTTTTCATTATATTTTCTCGCTTTCTTTTAAAATACAGGTAAAGCATTTTAAACAATAATCTTTTAATTGTAAGACAACTTCATCAAATAACCCGGTATACCAAGGATCATCGACTTCCTTTGAAGCATGAACGAAGTCGGATAATAACATTATCTTATGTTGATCATCTTGAGGAATGACGTAGCGGATTGTCCGTGTATTATAAGTATCCATTAAAAATATATAATCGTATTCTTCATAATCTTTTAGAGTGATTTGTTTCGCTTGATGAGAAGAAAAAGGAATATGTTGGCGGGTTAACGCTTTTTTCATGGGTGGATAAATATCATTCCCCTCTTCTTCCGTCGTAGTAGCCCTAGAAGAAATTTGAAATAACGATTCTTTGTTTTTTTCTTTTACGATTGCTTTAAAAATATATTCAGCCGCTACCGAGCGACAAATATTACCATGGCAGACAAACAATATTTTAATCATTTTTTCACTTTCTCCCTTTTGATTAAAATTCAACTTCCATACCATCATAAGAAATAAGAAAATGATGTTTGGAAGCTTCTGCTACTAATTCTTCATAGGTTGATTGTCCATTATGAGAAAAATGGTTAGAAATACAAATGGTATGATCATCTGCCATGCCTAATTCTTTTAATCTTTCCACAAGCAAAACATTCGTTTCTAGACACATATGATTATGTACCCATCCTTTTTGTAAACCACCTGTACAATCTAAGGAAAGTAAATCAAACTTCCCAAATTTTTGGAGTTGCTTTAAACTTTTTTCACTTAAAAAGCCACTATCATGGCAGTATAACATCTTCTTTTCACCATCAGAAATCGCATAAACAACAGGAGAAGTAGAGCGAGCATGATCCGCACGAACCGCCATCACGTCATAATGGCCTACTTTGAAGATTTCACCTAATGTAAGAAGGTGCACTTCACTTACGGGCTTCATATACCAACGTTCAAATACTTTTTTCATTTTTCTATAACCAGAACGATCCGCATAATAATGGAGTCTCATTTGATAATCATGAGAATAATCTGTTCTTGCTTGTTCCATATCTTCTACGTAAAGATGATCGGAATGACTATGCGTAATTAAACAGTTTTCTATTTTCATCCAGTCAAAATTATATTTCATGTAGTGTAAACTCGTATCAGGTGGAAAATCAATTAATAAATCATCATTCACCAAAGCTTGGGAACGAGAACGTAAATTTCTTCCGCCTAATTCACGGGCTTTTTTACATAATTCACATTGACAAAACAAAGATGGAATTCCTTCATAAGCCGCGGTACCTAAATAACGTAGTTTCATTCTTCGTCACTCTCTCTTTCTTTTTTATTCTATCACGATTTATTTTGGTTCTCTATATAAAGAAAAAAGACGTCCTTTTTTTAGAACGCCTTTTGAAGAATTATTTTAATTTACATTTCGTCGGTTCTTTCACTTCAACATTTTCTTTTGAGTGAATAACGATTTCCGCAACATACAGAATACGATCCTTCTTAACATCATCACGTCCATGGAAGAAATAATACATATGATCACCTTTATGAATAATCGTTCCATGACCGGTAGAATAAAGATGTTCTTCCTGTTTTTGATGGATAATTGGGTTCTTATCATACTTTTTAAATGGACCTAAAGGAGAAGCCGCAAATGCGATTCCTACGCCATAAAGCGCATTCTCAAAGCAGTTACATGAATAAGTAATACAATAGGTCTTTTCATGGTTTAATTCTCTTACAAACGTTGTACTACCTTCAGACCAACGACGATTTCTTAAATGCTTTGTTTCGTAATCATCAATATGTCCATTTTCCCAATCTTGTGGTTCTTTTTGATAATTAATGATTTCAACAAAACGGTCACATCTGCGCGTATGATCTTCGTTATAATCAACATAACTTGGACGAATTGTTGGCATCATTTTGGCTTCTTTATCGAACCACCAATCCGTTTCAAGTTCCACGGCAAGAATATTACTTTCTTCAATAAACTTCTTTAATTTTTTATCATAAACAACGTTATGATAGCAACATCTAGAATAATATAAATAAATTTTATCTTCATCGAAGAATAAGTTCACGTCAATGGAAGAAATATAAGTTCCCTTGGGCGCTTTCTTCAATAAATCTTTGGGATCTTCTGAAGTAAAAACATTATCGCAAATTCGATCAACATTACTATAATCCTTATCATATGGGAAATATTCGATAGGATGATTCGTTAAATTAATGAACGGGCCTTCTGGAGAAGAAGATACCGCTACACCAATTTTGGCGCATTCTAAATAATGAGGTTCTTTAAAGTATTTTTCAACTAACTCATCTTTCACCAATGCACTATAGAATAAGTAGTAGTGTTGATTATTTGGATTGTAATAACATTCAGGTGCCCAAAACCAATCTTTTCCCCAGTTGTTTTCTTGGTTGGTGTCTAAAGCATAACCTACATGTTCCCATTCAATTAAATCTTTTGATTTATAAATATAGAACTGAAAATTGTTACCCGTATTGCTCGTTGCATAGCAATAGTAATATCCGCTTTTTTCATCCAATAAAACGTAGGGATCTGCACCTATAACATTCATAAATAACTCGTTTCTAAATTAATTCTGTGAGTGAGAAGTAATTTGCAATATCTAATTCAGAATTAGCTTGATTGGTTTTAGAGAAGTAATGATCGGTAGCGGTTTTTGTTCCTGATGTTTTGGTTATATTATTATAATCAAAGCATAAGAACATATCTTCTGGATCAATACCTAAATCGCTATAAGAAATATAGAGTTCAAGATCAAAGCCATTAGAAGCTCCGCCTTCCTCAACATTGGTTAAGCCTTTTGTGGTAACACGATAGCGATAATCTTCTAGTGAATCTTGATAAACAAGATTCTTCTTTTCTAATCCTTTATCTTCTAAAGTTGTACCGGCTTCATAAACTCTTAATAAGTTAGCAGCGCTTAAGCATACTGTAACTCTATTTTCCGCATCATCTGTGCTAGCTACAAAGATTCTAAAGTCATCGTTTAATCCCTTTTGTCCCATATCGCCTACGCTCCAAGCTTCGCCATCGGTCCAAAGATCATTATCATTTACTTTAGCGGCAATATATAAGCCTTCTTTACCTTGTGCTACATAAATATCACCAATACCATCAACAGTATGTTTCTTCATATTGGCATATTCAGTTAATTGACCATCAATATATGGTTCATTATTAACGATAACTTTTAAGGTGCCATTAAAGTCACCATAGACTGTGGTAGCTTTAAATGAAACGGTTTGTTCACCTAATTTGGTTTCATCGTAATCGCTTGTATAAGCAATTTTAATCATGCCTTCCATATCATTTTCAAATGTTGCTTTTATATATTTTGGAAGGCTCACTTTTACGCCTTGAGGAACAGTAATCGTCTTATCTTCAAAAGTTTTTACTTTACGATAATCATAATGAGAAATCACTTCTGCGGCTAAGCGATTACCTAATTCCATATTACTTTGTGCACCAAAGTGCCATGGTTCAAAGGTATTGGTATAAAGACCTTCGTTTGAAACAAAGGTAGCGTTATCCACTTTATTTGCAACGGTCTTTTGAATTTCTCTAAGGCGATTGGAATATTTAGCACTATTGGTTAATGCTTCAGAAATAACAAATGGCAATGTTTCATTTTCCACATAGCTACGTAAATCTTGAATGAAATATTCTAATGCTTTTTCATAGATTTCCATATTCACATCAAATTTTGCATCTTGTTCACCATGAAGGAAAACGGCACCATCAATAACGGATTCAAAGCCTTCATCGGATAATTGTTGAATAGTTGCGTCGATTAATTGATATAAATTATTGGTTAATGGGCCTGTTTGTTTTTTGGTTTTTTCGTTAGTTCTTACTTGGTCTAAATTTAATTTTGAACTCAATTCTTCGTCCTCTAATAATGATTCAGAATACCAGTGATCAGTAAATGTAGAACCACAGGCTGTATATTTTACAATAACAGACTTTCTTAAATCACCATCTTTTAAATAACGACTTCTCATGGTTTCGCCCATACCTAATTCTGGACCAAATTCATTACCACTATCGCCATATCCAGGTTTTAATTCGCTAATTTTAACACGAGAGGGAATCGTCTCTGGAATTTTGCTTAGCGCTGGCATGGTTAAACCATCGGCCATAATGTCCACTTCATCATTGATTTCTTTTTGTTCATCTAGTAAATCAGAATTGACAGCTTTTCCTCTAGCTCCACTTTGTCCTGTAAGAATAATAAGGTGGACTTTGTTATCCTCTGGAGGTACATTGATCGTTGTTGGTGTTGAAGAGCTTGATGCTCCTCCGCCACCACAAGATGCTAAGAGTAAAAGAGTCGATAACGTAAATATTGTATTTTTTTTCATAAGTTTTTTTCTCCTTCTTTAGCAATAAACTTTACAAGTTTATTTAACGGGAATTTTAATAAAATTGCAAATGGTGAAAACACATAAAAAAAGTAAGATTACTTGAAAGCGGTTACTTTTCTAACGAAAAAGTAACATAAATTCGGTTTTAATCTTACTTTTTTATAATTTTGTTACAATAAAAATAATGTTAATTTTCTACACGTTTGAGCTCTATTAATAGGCATCTAAATTCATCAAACCAGTCTCTAGAGAAATTCATACCGACTTTTAAATAATATTCACCTTTAAAAGTTTGTTGATCATAGCTATTCCAATAATAAGCTTCGGGGTCTAAACCTTGTAAACGAACAAAGCGATAACGATCTCCTTCTTTTAATAAATTCATAAATAGGAATAAAGAAGTGCTTTGATCTTTACTTACGGATTGTAATCCTAAGAAATTCGTTTCATTGGGTGAAGAAATGTGATAAAGCGTACCATTTTCAATTACGGATTGATGGTATTCTTTATAGATTTTGGCTACTTCACTTAATTCTTCCATTTCTTTTTCGCTCAAGCGATTCGGGTTCATTTCATAACCATACGTGCCAAATAAAGCAATTTGTGCTTTCGTTTGATAAGAAGTAATTGGATTGGCATTCGCGTGCGCTCCCATGGTGGATAATGGATAGCCTAAAGAGGTGTTATATTGAATGAACATCCGTTGAATTGGATCCGATTCATCACTACACCAAATTTGTGGGCAATAATATAAAGTTCCTAAATCAAAACGACCGCCACCTGACGCACAGCCTTCAAACATAATATGTGGATATCTTTCAATTAAACGAGAAAGCAAGGAATAATAACCTAACACTAAACGATGATAAATTTCGCCTTGTCTTTCTTTTCCAAAAGCATAGGAATACGTTTCATAAACCACACGGTTATAGTCCCATTTAATATAATCAATTTCATAGGCATCTAAAATCTTTACCATTTGTTCATAGATATCATCTACAACTTTAGGATTAGAAAAATCTAAATGGAATTGATGTCTAGCAATAGTTAAGGGATTGTTATCTTCTTTTAAAATGCAATGGGAATTATTTTGATAATAATCGCTAAGTGGATTTACCATTTCTGGTTCAAACCAAATACCAAATTTCATGTTTTGTTTATGGCAATGTTCAATGACGCGATGTAAATCCACTTTCTTTTCGTTTACATACCAATCGCCTAAGCCATCATAATCGTTATCTCTTCTTCCAAACCAACCATCATCTAATACGAATAATTCAGAACCGATTTTTTTAGCATCATCAATATAAGAAACAATGGAATCCGTGGTGAAATCAAAATAACACCCTTCCCATGAATTAAATAAAATGGGCTTATAATCCTTTTCATAAGGATAAGTAATTAAGTTTTCTTTAATGAAAGCGTGGAAGTTCTGTGACATTTTATCCACACCATTAGAAGAATAAGAAATCACACATTGTGGAGTAACAAAAGATTCATTGGAATTTAAAACCCATAAGAAATCTTCATCATTAATTCCATAAGTAATATGTAAATTATGAAAATAATCGGTGAACGAGCGCCACTTAAAGTTGCCACTATAAATCATGTTAAAACCAATGACTTCTCCATGATTCATCGTTGCATTCTTTTCCATTAAATATACGAAAGGATTTTCTTCATGGGAACTTCTTCCATAGTTACTGGTCACTTCTTGAACGCCATCGACAATATCATTAACTTTATAATCTCTTTCTTTGGCCCAACGTCCACTAAAATGAACGAGGCGATAATCCATGCTCGGTAAGTCAAGTTGCATTGAGAAAGCACGTTCAATTTGTACTTCTTCTTTTTCATGATTAATAATTTCAAAATTCTTCACTAAGATGTCTTTATCTTTATAAATCGTTAAGAAATATTTTACATATACTTCGTGATTTCTTTCTTTTAAAAGAATTTCTAAAGTTTCAGCATCATCATGATCTAAAGCATGAGGCATGTCTTTTAAAGGTAGAATGCCTTGATTAATACGATGTTCAACATATAAAAATTCAGTGATACGAGAGCCATCTTTATAACGGAGAATAATCGGCGCTCCTCGTTTATCAATAACACCATGACTCGATAATTCTAAAAGTGCATAGTTACTTTTAAACTGATCCGTAAAAGTCTTTTCTTGATGATCTTTATCATCATAAAATTGCGTGGAATTATTATCCACATTTGCTTTACGGATCGCATCTGCGTTACTTATCTCGCTTAAATAAGGTCCAAAATAAAGTTTTTCTAATCTTTGCTCTTGGTTTAAATAAATATAATAACTAATGCTTTGATTTGTTAAATGAAAAATTCTTGTTTTTTCGTTAAAGGTTATCATGCTACTTCCTCCTTAAGCATTTCTACAATTTCTTTATAGCCTTCTGTATTGAGATGTAAGCCATCTTCATAGAAGAAATTGGTATTATTTTCTTTATATTTCTTTTTTAAGCGTGTGTTTATATCTAACACGATTACCTCGTCTTTTGACGCTTCTCTTTTTAATAAAGCATTCCATCTAGCCACTTTTACTTTTTTCGCTTCAAAAGCCGGTGATTCTGTCGCGGTAAATACATAAAGCTTCGCTAACGGATATTTTTCTTTTAATAATTCAACAACCTTTTTATAATTGCTCAATATTTCTTGATTTGAAATACAAGAATGCGTATCATTCACACCTAAATGAATGAACACTCTTTTCGGTGCTTTATCTAATTGAATTTTTGGAGTATACAAAATCCAATCGCTAAATTTTGTTCCACCTAAACCTAAATTTAAGTGTGTTTCTTTAGGATAAGTTTCCTCAAAAAGTTGATCCGTAAATTGGTGATAATGCCAAAATTCAAAATAGGAATCACCAATAAATAAATCTTCTAAAGAAGTATTCGGGATATACGCTTTTAGTTCTTGATAAAATAAATCATCACGGGGACTATAATCCATTTCCATATCTTGGGTATAACCTTCTAAAAGCCTACTATAATCAAATTTTCCAATATAAGGTCCTACTTTTGTTAACCCCTCATAGAATCCCTTCACAAAGTGCGTTGGTTTTCCTGTTTGATTAATAAAATATAAAACTCCATTTCCATAAATCCAATCCGTTTTTCGATAATCAAAATGTCCCATATAGCAGAGAATTCTTTGGTTTGGTAGATTAACATTTCCTAAAAATGAATTAGCAAAATCTTGTCGTCCTGTTCCAATTTTGTTGTAATTTTTTCCGTCAAAAAAAAGTTCTCCAACATAAATAGAACCTTCATCATAACGCACCATACCAAAACCATGGGTAGGTTTTTTTTCTTTAAATTTTTGATAATTATCTGGCATAAAAAACCAGATACCTGATTTGCCTAAATAGTAATTTTCAAAGACTAATGGTTTTTGTTTTATTGCTTTTTTTGCCATACTCTTTCCTTCTTTAAATATCATGTATTTTTATTTTCATTACTCTTCCTTTTCATTTGTATTATATCATTAAAAGACATGAAAAAAATATTCTCTTTTTTCCTTTCCTCATTAATTTTAATGAAAAAAGGAAGTGCTAAAGGGTGTTAGCACTTCCCACAAGCGATTCATATTATTTAAAAGCTACATAGAAACGACATTTAGCATTTCAACATAAGCATTACATGACGCCATCAATACACCGACTGCACCATTTAAATTACCCATATTGGATGTAATGGAGAACAATAGTTGATCATCAAAATATGCAGAATAGGTTGTTCCTTCTTGTGTGATTTTTAAATTCACAGAATCTCCCATCTTATAGTCAACTGATGCTCGTTTGAGTAAGAGTACTCGATTATAATCGACATATTTTAAGTAAATCGTCGAGCCATCAAATTCAAGACGATATCCTTGGAAGGTATCGTTATTATCGCCACCATCACTATCTACTGAGTCATTTTTCGTATAATTCTTAACGTTCAATAATAATGAGACATAGCCACTATTAGAAACACTATTCAGTTTAACATCTGCATCTAAAGAAACATTAGAATGGTTGGTTTTACTCACCAAGCCACAAGAGGCCTGATCATTTGAATATATTCCTTTTGAGGACAAATTAAGATTATTTCTTACATAGTAATCTTTGGTTGAGAAATTGGAATTAAATAAAGCCGAGAAGTCATCATCATAATTTGCATCTTCAAAATAAAGTTCACCAAATCTGACTTCATCACCCATACCATAAATAGATATATAATGTTGACCTTCGTTCAATTCTAAATTACCTAGTGTTAATAAAATATCTCCATTTTTTAATCGTGGTGTATCACTTGTAATCGTGTACTCTTGAACTGTTCCACGATCAACGCGAACACCAATTTTTTTACCAATGCTCTTTGCATCAAAGCGCATATTTAAAGCATAAGTTCCACCATCTTGGTAAACGCGATAAGTTGCGCGATTGCCTTCATTTTTCAAAACTAAATTATAACTATCTTGACGAATCATGTCTCCTTCTTTTTCTACAAGTTGAAGTTCAGAGCCATTCGTTAAATAAGATAATTTTTCATCATAGGCATTAGCTAAAATTGCGTGGCTATTGAAAGCTTTTTTATCACTGGAGCCCATACCCACATTAGAATAAGCAATATAACCTACTTCTTCAAAGTTATTATTTTTTTCAAAGCCGATTTTTCCACCTTTAAAGTAGATATCTAAGCCACTTTCTTTTTCAATGCCATCAAAATAAAGGTTTACTTTTCCTTTGCTATGTTGTAAGCGGAAAGTATGAAGAACATCAGTATCGTATTCGCGGAGTAAAACGGTTTGATGTTTTCTTGTTTCTACACCTTTAATTACTTTATTAATCGTAATGGTGTTATTCATAAATTCCATGTAGGAATAGTTTTCATCATCAATGTAGGAGAAAATCATCTTTCCTTCACCAATGGTGTTAAACTCTACAGTGAAGGTTTCTTCTGATCCTGTGCTTGTTAATAATAAATTATTATTATCTACTAGTTCATCCGTACCATAGGTTGAAAAATCGCAGGCATCTAATCCGATTGCCGCTTCTGTTTTAATATCATTCGCTATCATGGTCGAACCATTAAAGGAAAGGCGAGAGAAATTTAAAAATCTTTGTGATCCTCCTTCTAAATTATGATAAGCAATATAATAGCTATCCATATCTGGTCCTAAAACCATACAGGAGTGCCCTAAACCATAGAAATCATCAGCAGTAGAAAGCAAAAGATTGCCTTGAACATTATAACTGCTGCTCTTCATTATGTCTGAACCTTCTTTTAAATAAGCGTAATCAACGCGGTAACTTTTAGAAAGATAATGGGTGCCACAGTAAGTGAAATAGTATTGACCATTTCTTAAAAGCATATAAGGTCCTTCGTTCCAGTTACCAACTCGACAATCCGTTAATGCCATCATCGCATCTGAATTGTCATCATTCTTCATTATGGTTTTCATATCATCTTCCATAGCGTAGACTTTAAGTCCAGAGCCATAAAGATAGACATTTTCATCACTATCAATAAAATAGCTTCCATCAATGCCAAGACCAATATTGTTAGAAATACAAGTAAATGGTCCTTCAGGGGAATTACTTTCTAATACATAATGTCCTTTTCCGCTTGGAGAAGCAATTAAATAGAATTTACCATTTCGATAAATAACTTCTGGGGCAAAAGGCGTTGGATCGGCTGGTTTAACATTAGAAGAATCATCGTTATAAGAATAAACATATCCTTCTTTTAATTCTCCATTATCTACTGGTTCCCAGTCCATTAAATCCGCTGATTTATATCCTTTTACATATCTTCCACCAGTAGTGGAATATAAGTAATACATTCCATTGAAACGATAAACAGAAGATCCAGCACTTAATGTATAATAATAGTTATATTGATCGGCAATTTTCACCACGTTTGGTGCCCATACACCAGGAACAACACCTGCATATTGTTGCCCCCATTTTAAGACGTCTTCTTGCCCATCAAATACACTTCCCACATAAGTCCAGTTCACTAAGTCAATACTTCTCCAAATGGGACCATAATCGAAACGGAATCCACTATCATCGCCTCTAAAAATAGTTTCGTTTGTCGAGTATAAATAATAGTAGCCATCATCCGCTTTAAGGCAAAAAGGGTCGGCGCAAGGGCCGAAGCCCTTTTCGCCTTTCCCTATATCGAATTGAATTGAATTTTTGTAAGTCGTATTTGTATATTGGATATCTGGAGGATTTTCTGTCGTATTACTTGTTGTATTTTCTTCTGTTTTACCACATGCACTGATAGAAATGGTAGTAAATGCAAGTAAACTCAACAGTGTTAATCTTTTGAAATTCAACATACTTTTCTCCTTATTCTATTCCGTAAAATGTAACATTTCTAAAGGTTCCAGAAGCTAAGTTAGCGCCAAAGATTGGGTGATAATTTCCAACATAAGAAGTCGTTATGTTTAAAACGGCTGCATCGTTGAAGTATAAAACTAAAGTAGCACTAGTTTCTGAAGTAAGCGTTCTCACTAATTTATAGTGACCTTCAACGGTTACTCCATCCGCACGAGTCGCTTTATCTTGGTTTTGCCAATAGGTATGGTCTCCACCGCTCCAGTTAAAGATACGATAATCGAAAGCTTGCGCTCCGTTATTGGTCATAGCGAAGGTATCCGCAACATATGGACTTTCAATACCAACTTGACGTAACGCAACTCCAATACGGGTATTGTTATCATTATTTGCATCTGCGCCTACACCACTTAAATCAAATTCAATAGCGAAGTTTCCTTTTAATAAGGCTTTATCACCTAATGGTTTAACGGCAGCATTTTGGAAGACAGCACCACCGGTCATACTGAACTCAGAATCACTAACGAAGGTAACGTGTCCGCTCGTATCTCCGTTAAAGAAGACTTGTTTCATCGCTGCAGTATTGAGCTTTTCATCAATAGTAGCGTCATCTAAAGTAACCGACCAGTTGGTAATATTAATTTGTGTATCTTTAGTAATAATCGTTGGATAAGTATTTACATCATGGAACTTATCACTGATTTCAAACCAATATAATTTGTTATTTAATAAATAGTAATAGTTATCTCCATCTCTTAAAATACCTAATTTTAAGTCCGAAGGATCCATGGTGCTAATACCATTCGCTTGCCAAATCATAGATTGAGCTGTAATTGCACCCCATCCATTAGGAACATCCATCATTACCGTCTTTTGTCCTTCTTTTGGTGAGAAGAAGAAGGCTCTTGCGTATCCGTCGGCATCATCGGTTGCCGAACCGATACCAAATCTTGCCCAGCCATCGCTAGAACTTCCAATCATCGAGACACTCGCTTCTGCATAATATCTTGTGCCACTTGCATTAAACATTGCAAAAGCGTGTGGATTATCAGTTTCACTTACTGCATTCGTTTGAAGGTAGGGTTCTTCCGCATCATTCATATGAGAATAATCAACATTTTTTGCATATCCTTCTTTATTAATTAAGAAATCTGGACGAATAGCCGTAAAGGTAAATGTACCAAAGACTTCTTCTTTAGCTAAAGATGCAATTTTAATAGTTACGGTTCCATCTTTTAATACACTGACGGTATTTCCTTCAATAGAAGCGGCATCGCTAGGATCAATGGTTATTTGCACATTTTCATCAGCGGTGCTTGGTAAAATGGTATAGTCTAATTCAAAAGAAGTACCTACATAATAAGAAGTTTTTGTATCGTTAATGGTAATAGATGTTGGTGCTGCTTTTAAGACTTGAATGGTTAATTCATCTTTCACATTTTCATCGGATTTGGAAACCACACTAATGGTAGCAGAACCTTCTTTTAAAAGTTTAATTTTGTTTTCTTTCCTTTCTAAAATGGTAGAATCACTAATTTCAACTTTAACATCCTCTTTGCATTCTGTTGGTGTAACAGTATAGCTAAGTTCAAATTCATCACCTACACGTCCTGAAGTGAAATCTTTATTAATTTCAATTTTCGTCGGGACTTTTTTAGCAACTTCAAAAGTGATTTCATCTTTCACTGTTTCATTACTTGCACTGCTAGCTGTAATGGTAACAGAACCAGCACTCAAGAAATTAACAAGACCTGTGTCTGAAACCGTAGCGGTGGTTGCACTACTTGTTTTATACACCAATGTCTTATCCGCATTTTCTCCAGTCGTCGTTAATTTTGTATTAATTTGAACGGAATCACCCACAAAATATTTTGTGGTTTCATTGGTAATTTTTACTTCTGTAACCTTGGGTGTTTCTACCGTTGTCGTTGGCGTTACCGTCGTTGTTGGTGTCACCGTAGTAGTAGGTGGCACTGTCGTTGTTGGGGTTACGGTAGTAGGCGTAGTATTTGAACTAGAAGATGGTTGATTTCCACAAGAAGTTAAAAGACCTACTGTTCCTAAAATCGTTCCTAAAATCGTACCGAATAAAGTAATTTTTTTCATTGTTTTTCTCCTTACTTACTTTCTATTTCTTTAAAATCAAAGTTCTTAACGGTTCCTTTTGCATGATTAGCACCAATCATGATTAAGTATTTTCCGGTATAGTTAATCTTTAATACTTTTTCATTGTTGTTTGCATCAAAGAACGTATATTCTGTGCCATTTAAATAAACTTTAAAGGTCGATGAGATGCTACCTACAGTTCTTTCGATTTTCACATGAACGGTTGTTAAATCTTTGGTCAAAGATTCAAATTTCGAAGAATTGTAACTGGCATTGGCAATCGTGCCATAAGAGAATTGTGAATCATAATTCCAAGTTCTAAAATGGAAAGATTGTTCATCTAACATAATGGAATCACACACAACAGGTTCATCGGTGTCATATCTTCTTAAAGCAACACCTAACATTGAATTGATGTCATCGACAAAATTTTCATAACCTTCAACATCAAATTCGATGGTAAAGTTTCCACCAATCATGCCTTTATCGCCATAAGATTTTACACATTGATCGCGGAAGCGATAATTTTCTTCGTTGCTATAAATGTTATTAAATTTAAATTCTGTATTGCTTACCACCGTTACTTGTCCAGTAGAGGTCCCGCTGTTAAAGAATTTTTTATCTAATTCTGCCGATTGAAGCATGGCGTTTAAAGTTGCTTCATCATTTATATATTTCGCATCGCTAGCGGTAAAGGAGGTATCTTTAGATAAAACAACCGGTAAAGTTCCCATTTCGTTGAAACGGTTATTGAATTCATACCAATAAAGAGAACCATTAATGGTGTAATAGTAGTTATTTCCATCTCTTAAAATACCCATAGTAAGATTGGCAGGATCCATATCGCGAATACCATTGACTTGCCAAATCATTGAACGAGAGGCAGCAGCGCCCCAGGTATTTGGAAAATCCATCATTACCGTTTTTTGTCCTTCTTTAGGTGAGAAATAGAAGCCTCTGGTATCATTATCATTAGAGCCACTTCCAATGCCCACTCTTGTCCAGCCATCCGTAGTAGATGCTAAGATGTTGAAGGTTACTTCTGCATAATATTTAGTGGATGGCGCCGCATTAAACCATGCCATAGCTGCTGGGTTATCACCCTCAATTAATTTGTTTTTGGTTTGAATATAAGCTTCTTTATCCGCTTGGTGAGAATAATCCATGTTATCGGCATATCCACCTTTGTTAGTAAAGAACATTCCTTTTTTTACTTCATATATTTTCTTATCAAAAACTGTTGGATCAGAAGTCGAAGTGACAGTAATCTCTACTTCTCCAGTTTTTAAGAAAGAGATTTTTCCATTTTCATCAATGGTCGCTACCGTTTCATCTGAGGACTTATAAGTTAAACGTGGATCAGCGTTTTCAGGCGTAATTGTAACACTAATAGTAGTGTCTTCTCCCACCCATCCTAAGCCATTTCCTTCTCCATTAATTTTTACACTTGTTGGTTTGTTAGCGGCGATGACCGTAACTTCTACTGAAGTGTAAATGGAAGGATCAGCAGCTAAAGCAATTTTGATATCCGCTTTTCCTTCGCTAATGCCTGTTACTCTTCCGCCTTCAACTGTGGCAATGGTTTCATCCGAACTAGACCAAACCACGTCACGTTTAGCGGTACCTGAAACAAGTACACGAATTGTAATGGTATTTCCTACCGATACTTCTTTGATGGTTGAAGTAACTTTGATTTGAATATTACTTGGTGCTTCTGTAGTTACTGACGTGCTTGTACTTGCATCCTGATGATTGCAAGCGGCCAAACTTGTACAGGTACAAAGTAATAATGGAAATAATAGTAAACATTTCTTTATTTTCATTGAATTTTTCCTTCCCGCGGTAATTAAGAAACCGCTTTCTTTAATTGGATATTACCATACTTTAACGTTAAAGTAAATATTTTTCATTTCGAATTTTTAAAAAAATTTATCGTTAAAGTACACACCATTTTAGCATGTATTTTAATCATTCTGCGAAAATTGACATATTTTGCCATCTATGATATTATGTAAAAAATAAATAGTAATTATATTAGCAAGTTATATTCTATACATTCAGTGAAGTTGGTGGAAAAATGCAACAAAAAAAGAATATTACATTAAAAGATATCGCATTAAGAGCAGGTATATCGATTAATGCTGTTTCAAGAGCGTTAAGAGATTCACCTGATATTTCTGAATCAACCAAAGAAAGAGTGCGAAAAATTGCTACTGAGTTAGGTTATGTTCCCGATAGTGTGGCCCGTAGCTTAAAAAATGATAATTCTAAAATTGTCGCACTTGTATACAACGACTTCTATAATCCTTATTTCGCTATTTATTGTGAAAAGGTTTTTCACTACATCAAAGAAAAAGGTTACAAATGTAACCTTATTTATTCTGACACGAACCTTATGACCATGAATGATATTGAAAATATCATGATCAATCGTTATTGTGGTGTCATTTCTTTTGTGGAACCCACCACTGACGTTGCTCTCTTCTTTAAAAAAAGAGAAATTCCTTTTTGCTTAGTTGGTATTAATTCTAACGTTGAATATATTGATTGTGTTTATACCGATGATATTGATGGCGGCAAACAAGTGGGGAATTATTTCGTTCAAAATGAGTTCACTAAAGCACTTTATCTAACAAATAGTATTTCGGAAACAAGCTTCCGGAGATTTTTAGGCTTTTCTGAAGTCGTTAATGCATCAAATAAACCCTTTAGTTTTATTCCATATCAATACCAAAAAGATTTCATTCAAATTGCTTATAAAAAAATCGTTTCAGAAGATATCGATTTCGTCTTCTGCTTTTCTGATTCGTTAGCGATTGAACTTATCAGTTATTTAAAACAAAAAAGAATGAAAAAGAAAATTAAAATTATCGGATACGATGATATTCATCAATTCTATCCTATTTTTAAAAATGTCGATTCTGTTAGAACAGACACGGAAGAAATTGTACATTTTGCCTGTGATCTTATTATTGATAAAGTGACGCAAGAAAAAAATATTAATGAATATTTCACTAAAATGTTTCCAACCTACCTTCACATTATTAAAGAATAATTATTAAAAATTTTAATAATGATTTTAAAAATCATATTTTGTTTTTCCCAAAACAAAAGTTAAATAATGGGGAATAGTAATGATATCCCCTTCTTCACTAATATTGTAATCCCCTATTTTTATTAATTTTGTTTTTCCATAATGCTCTGGATGTTTCATAACAGTTTTACTTGATTTTGTATTACCTGTTTTTGCTTTTGCTTCTATCAAGGTTGCATAGCCATTGTAGGCAATTACAAAATCTATTTCTAGTCCACTTTCTTTAGCAAAATAATAAGGTTCTATTCCAGCTTTATTTAATGAATCAAAAACTAACGCTTCATAAATTGCTCCCTTTCCCTGTCCTAGATCTCCTTTATTAATTGCCACTACTGTATCTATTCCATACATAACTATAACAATTCCGATATCCTCGGGGAAAAGTTTAAATTGTGATTCAATTTTTTCTCCAATTAAAGGAAGAGAAGGTATTTCGACATTATAAACTTTCGCAACAATATGCGCTTGTCTTAAATATTCAATTGCATCTTTTTTATCATATTGTTTACTTCCTGCTACATTTGAAACAATGAATCTTTTATTTTCCTTAGCAAGAAACGTAGATATTAAATCAAAGACACTTTGTATTCTTGAAACTTCTGCTTTTTTAAAAACCGGATTTCCTTTTTTATCTTTTCTTCTTCCAAAATCAGTTTTCATATCAAAAACTGTACTATTCAATTCTCTAAAGGCATCGATGATTTTATGTGTCTTTAAATATTCTTTAATTACTTTAGGAAATCCACCAATACAAGCATATTTTAAAAATAATTCTTTATATAGTTCATGGACATTTGGTGGTATTGGTGTTTTGTTATTAAAGCTTTCAACAAGAAGATTAATTTGCTCCTCTTTATATCCCATCGCCCATAAGAATTCTTCAAAATCCATTGTATGCATTTGAAAAACGCTTTCATAACCTGTAGGTGCAGGAGTAACATCACCAATAACATATCCATTAATGCCTAAATATGAGCCACTTCCAATAACGTGATATCTTCCATCATTTTTAAAATTTTTAAACGATAATCGCGCTTTGGGGCAGTCTTGAATTTCATCAAAAAAAATGAGCGTTTTTTTAGGGTCAATAAACGAATCAGGGAATCGCAAAGAGATATTAGAAATGATAGTATCAACGTCTAATTTACCATCAAAATCAGAGCAAAATTCAGGATTAGTCCAAAAGTTTAATTCAATAAGTTGAAGTTTATTTCTTTTTGCAAATTCTTGAATAGTCTCCGTTTTTCCACATTGACGGATGCCTACAATCAACGCAGGCGATTTGTTATCTTTATTTAACCAATCGTCTAAAAGCACATCTATTTTTCTTTTAAAATACATGTTTATCACCTCATCACCATAAATTCGGAGCGACTTTTCAATAAAAATATAACAAATTCGGAGCGACTTTTCAATAAAAAAATAACAAATTCGGAGCGACTTTTTTAGTAAAAAGAAACAATTTCCGGGTGACTTTTAGAAATATTTCTAAAAAACTATGAGTATTTATAATAAAATCTGCGTCAAAAGAAACTATAAAAAGATCTACTATCTTTCTTTTTTGCTCAAATACTAAATTAGATTTTGAGCAAATCGTTTTATGAAATAACTAACAAATACTAATTTTTTTTGTTTAATCGCTTTTTCAATCATTTTCTTGCCATTTTGATTCATTTGAATCATCGCTTTTCACTTTTAGTGAGATAAATATATCATCATCCATACAACAAAATTTTACTAAATGAGTTTTCATAGTAAATTAAGTTCTTTCATCAACGTCACTTTTGTTTTACCCAAAACTATAAACATGAAACCGTTTCTTTATTATCGCCTTTATATTTACTCCTCTAAATACAATTAGATTGGTTTTTATGGAGTAATTTTAAAATACTTTATCTATATGAAATTCATTTTTCTTTATGTTTACAATAAAAAGAGGAATATGTCCTCCTTATTGAAATATTGCAACTACCAATGATTCTATAATTATTATTTTTAATTTTTCAAGGTAGCTTTTTCAAAGAAATCGCCACGCGATAACCCTGCTAAAACAATTTCTTAAATAATTTTCTTAATAGCGTTTTCTCTTTCTTCATTTTTTTGCTAGCATAATTTCAATAACATTATTCATTTTCATATTCCTTTCTGATAAGTTTAATCAGTAATTTTAAGTTCGTCTTGTTATATAATTTTGCAAGTCTCTTCATTAGTTCAAAATCGCATAATGCAAATTCATCCTCATCTATTCTTTTATCCTCAAATAAAAGTTCCTTAAGTTCTTTAACATTTTTTACTACTCTCCATTTACATAGAGAATCACATATTGCCTTTTCTTTCATCGCTATTTTTGCGGCATACTCACTATTTTCAAGATAAGTAAGTCCTTCAGAAAAAGCCTCGACAGGTATATCTGTATATTCATATCTCCCAAATTGATTTTCAAAGGTTTTATTTTTTCTTAAGCCTAGCGAAGCGGATGTAATGGCAAATACCCTTTCAGGTATCAAACCATAAAACGATAAAGCCCAATCAAAGCTTAAGTAAGAAGGAGATAAAATAGATGATGCTAATAAGCATGGCTCTGTATTTTTATCGGTTTCATAGATGCCTTTTGCCAATCGGATGATAACTCCCTTATCAGCATCCCTTTTTATTTTGTCTAACGGATTAGCGTAATCGTGAAATTTTTCCTTTAACATCGATGTTGTAACTATCATATTTGCACCTCTAAATACAATTATATTGGATTTTGTGGAGCACTTCAATATTTTTTGTTAGAAGTTTAACAAATATTAATATAAAATAAAAAGATGAATAATTAACATCAAAAGCTTCAAAATATTAATTTAGAAATTAAAAATAATTTTTTGTTAATTTTCATAATTCATAGCCTCCAAAACTTGATATACTTTCTCTTCTATCTTTCTCATTTTTGCATATTCAAAGAGGAAATCCGTGTCTTTATCTTTTTTCCTTAAAAACGTTTTTATAGCCTTAAGAAATAATTCAGAATCGTATTCATTTCTTTTCCATATCATCTCGACAACCATCTTTTCTTTGGAAAAGCAACAAACTTCATTTCCAAACATCGTTTTTACCATAATGTTTCCTTTTTGAAAAAGATGAACTTTGTTTTCAATATGACAAATCGCACTCAAATCATTTTTTCCTTTTCTAATTCGATAGTTTTTTGGTATGGTAAACTCAATTAAATCTGGTATCCTATCAGTCAAGCCTAGAAGATAAAGAGCGGTCATCCCAGAGTAAACGATTTTTGGATATCTCTTTTGGAGTTGAAAAAGATCATCTATCAATGCGGCATCTGTTGCATAAACGCCCGGTCTAATTTTGATTAATTTGTTACATTGAACATATCTAGCAAACGTCGCAGGAGGTATTCCATTTGCGATTGCGTCTTTTCTAGATATAGATCCATCGCCTTCTTTTGTCATTCTTTCAATAATTTCATTGTAGCTTTGATTCATCGGTATCACCACTTTCAATAATTAGTGTAACAAATGTATCAAAGATTATCAAATGTTTGCTTGGATTTCTATCAAAAATTTAAGGTTAGAATAATGAATACTTTTACCATTTGGACTTAAGATTAGTCAAGAATAGTTTAATTTTCTCATTGAATATACTCTTAACCTATTTTTATATACGAATTAAATTTCATTTTTCATAGTTTTTACAAAAAAAATGGATTTCTAACATTTTTAGATGTCAGAAATCCATTATACTTTTATATTTTAATATTATTTTCCGTTATTTTTACGAGTAAGTAAGACTATGGTTTCTACATGGTACGTCATGGGAAACATATCAACAGGTTGTATTTTTTCAATTTGATAATGTGAAGATAAATATTTAACATCTCTAGCTAAAGTAGATGGATCACAAGAAACATATACAACTTTTCTTGGTTTTAGAGTCAACACGGATGATAAGAACTTTTCATCTGATCCTTTACGAGGTGGATCCATAAATAAAACATCGACTTTACCTTTATTTTTAGCATAGTTTACAATCCATTCACTTGCGTCGCCTACATAAAAATTTTCGTTTTGAATATTGTTTCTAATTGCATTCTTTTTTGCATCAGAAATGGCTTCTTTTACGATTTCTATGCCTATGACTTGTTTAGCATGGCGCGCTGCAATTAAGCCAATTGTGCCGATTCCGCAGTAACAATCTAAGACAATTTCTTTTTTACTTAGTCCAGCAAATTGAATCGCGGTTTGATATAAAACTTCCGTTTGCACGGGATTAACTTGATAAAAAGATTTAGAAGAGATTTGAAACCATACACCACAAAGGGCATCTTCAATATAGCCTTTTCCAAAAAGAATTCTTTCTTTTTCACCTAGAATTACATTCGTATCCCGTGTATTAATATTTTGGACGATCGTTGTAATAGATGGGCACGCTAAATGGAGGGCTTTTACAAATTCTCCTCTTCCACCAAATACATCCTGAGCGGTCACTAACACCACCATTAATTGTTTCTTTTCTTTGGATGTACGGATTAAAATATGACGAATAATCCCTTTTCTGGTATCTTCATCATAAGGAAGTATTTTAAATTTTTTCATTAATTCACGAATCGTTTTTAAAACTTCTTCCGCTTTTTCATTTTCAATATAGCAAGTTTCAATAGGAACAATTTCATGGGTTTTTTCTTTATAGAAACCTGTAATAATTCTACCAGTTTGACTTAAACCTACCGGCATTTGAATTTTATTTCGATAATAATAAGGATTCTCCATACCTAAACAAGGGAGAACTTTTATCTTCATATTTCCAATTTTACGGAAAGCTTCTTCTACTTTATGTGTTTTAAAATCAAGTTGAGCAGCATAATCTAGTTGTTGGAAAGAACAGCCTCCACAAGTAGTGCAAACTTTACATTTTGGTTCAATTCTTGAAGGAGATTTAGTAAGTAGTTTAACGATTTTACCTATGTAGAATTCGCTTCTTTCATAGGTCAATCGTATAATAGCTTTTTCGTTTAAAAAGAAGCCGTTAACGAAAACAACTTTCCCTTGATAATGCGTAACGCCTTTACCATCATAGGAATAGTCTTCGCATACCGCTTCAAATTCTCCTAAATTCTTTTCCACTTTCTTCTTCATGCTTTTCTCCTAATATCTCAAAAAGTCCCGTATATGCGGGACTTATTTTTATTTCTTTTGCATTAAGGATGCGATAAATTCTACTTCTACTTTTGCGTCTAAACGTGGGAATAAAGGATTTCCTTTGGTTACATCCACATCACCTAAAACGCCAAAGTTGCGAATGCTTTCATAATTTTGTAAGCTTTCTGGTACACCTAATTGTCTAAACAATTCTTTTGGTGCGTGGGTTAATACTGGTTGAAGTAACACGCCAGAAATATATAAGACGTTCGCTAAGTGCGACATTACACTCTTGAGTTCTTCTACTTTGGTTTCATCTTTTGCTAAAGCCCAAGGTGTTGTTTCATCAATGTATTTATTCGCGCGAGAAATTAAATTCATCGCCGCAATAAAGGCATCGGTAATCTTTAAGTCATCAAAAGCTTTTTCATATTGTTCAATGGTTAACATGGCCATAGCTCTTAATTCTTTATCTTGAGGATTCACATCACCAGGATAAGCTGGAATATGGCCGTTAAAATATTTAATCATCATACCAATCGTACGATTTAAAAGGTTACCAAAGTCATTGACTAAATCGGTATTAATACGATTAACGAAATCTTCAGGGGTAAAGCGCCCGTCACTACCAAAGATGGTTTCTCTTACTAAGTAGTAGCGGACCGCGTCTAATCCATATCTTTCAATTAATGGATAGGGGCTTACGACGTTACCTTTCGATTTCGACATTTTTCCATCTTTCATCATTAATAAACCATGGACGAAGATACGATCCGGTAAAGGTAAATCTAACGCCATTAAAATGATGGGCCAATAAATGGTATGGAAACGGGTAATATCATTACCGATGACGTGAATGATTTCTGTATCTTTATTCCAATATTTATCGAATAAAGATGTATCATCCGAATCATATCCTAAAGCGGAAATATAATTTAATAATGCATCAATCCAAACATAAATAACATGACGAGGATCTTCTCTAACAGGAATTCCCCAGGTAAAGGTTGTTCTTGTGATACATAAATCTTCTAAGCCTGGTTTAATGAAAGTATTAATCATTTCATTCTTACGAGATTCTGGAGTAATAAACTCAGGATGTGCATCATAGAACGCTAATAAGCGGTCCACATATTTTCCAACACGTAAAAAATAGGCTTGTTCTTTGGCTTTATAGACAGGACGTCCACAGTCTGGACAAATGTGATCTTCGCCCACTTGCGTATCCGTCCAGAAAGATTCACAAGGGGTACAATACCAACCTTCGTATTCTCCTAGATAAATATCGCCTTGTTTCAATAAACGAGAGAAAACATCTTGAACGACTTTAATATGACGAGCTTCTGTCGTACGAATATAATCGTCATTAGAAATTTCTAAAGCATCCCATAATTGATGGAAGCCTTTTACGATTTCATCAACGAATTCTTGTTCTGTTTTGTTAGCTAAGATTGCGTTCTTTTGAATTTTTTCACCATGTTCATCAGAACCAGTTAAAAAATATGTATCAAAGCCTCGCATTCTTCTATATCGAGCATAGGTATCGCACATCACTGTGCAATATGCGTGTCCAATATGCAAATTTGCGCTTGGATAATAAATTGGGGTCGTAATGTAAAATCTATTTTTCATATCAATTTCCCTCTTTCTTCTAATAAAAAACCGCTACCCAAAACGAGATAACGGTTTTAAATACAAAATTCTTCTTATTTGCCAAGTCCGTATTTTTTGTTGAATTTATCAACACGGCCATCTGCTTGGGTAAAGCGTTGTTTTCCCGTATAGAAAGGATGGCAATTCGAACATGTGTCAACACGAATTTCTTCTAATGTAGAACCGGTTTCGAATGTGTTACCACAAGATACGCAGGTCACTTTGCATCTGTGATATGTTGGGTGAATTCCTTTTTTCATTTTTCATTTCTCCTTCCGCCTTAAGCTTCTATGCGAGCTTAAAGAAAGTTTCGCTTAGTTATATTATCATTTTATTTTCGATTTAGCAACCTTTTTCTAAAAGAAAAAAGGATTACTATTTTTAAGACTTCTTGCCTCGAAGCAAGTTTTACTTCAATTCAATCAATAATTCCGTAGATTTTCCTTTGGTGACTAAGAATTTTTCTGCATTAAAGAAGTCTTGTGCTTTACGAACATGATAGTTCTTATAGTTAAAATCAGGGAAGTTCTGATAGACTTTTTGCATTAATTGGCTCATTGGATAAGGTCCATTAATACTTTCTAAGATTTTAACAGCAAATTCTTCTACTTCTTCTCTAGTTGGAGAAACAGTGACTGTTTCTTCCTCAACTTTCTTCGTTGAAGCTTTACTACCTTTTTTCTTCTTTTTCTTTGCTTTTGTCACTTTATTTGCTGCTTCTTTTTCAAGATTTTCTTTTCCAAGAAGGTCTTCTAAATAAAAGAAACGGTCGCAAGCTTTGACGAATGAGGAGGCGGTTTTCTTTTCTCCTGCCCCAATAACAAAGATGTTGGATTCTTTTAATCTCTTCACCAATCCCGTATAGTCACTATCGGAAGACATAATACAGAAGGCATCTACATTACCAGAATATAGAATATCCATGGCATCAATAATGAGTTTAGAGTCCGATGCATTTTTTCCTGTCGTATAGCAATATTGTTGAATCGGTGTAATCGCATAATCGTTCACTAACGTTTTCCAACTATGGGATGTATTGCTTGTGAAATCACCATACATTCGAAAATACGTTACTTTTCCTAATACGTTTAATTCTTCTTTTAACGCTGTTAAATATTTACCAGAAACATTTTCGGTATCAATTAAAAGCGCAATTGTATAATCATAATTTTCCATGATTTTCTCCCTTTATTCATTTTCAAATTGGAGGCGATATAAATTATAATAATATCCTTTTTCTTTTAATAAGGCTTGATGAGTGCCTTCTTCAATAATTTTTCCGTTTTGTAAAACAATAATTTTATCTGCATGTTGAATCGTGCTTAAACGGTGTGCCACGATTAGCATCGTACCCATACTCATCATTTTTTCTAATGATTGTTGGATTAATAACTCGGTTTCTGTATCGATATTCGCAGTTGCTTCATCTAATATTAACATCTTGGGTTCATGAACTATAGTACGAGCAAACGATAAAAGTTGCCGTTGACCAATAGAGAAGTTACTTCCTTTTTCTAATACAGGTTCATCATATTTTAATGGTAATTTTTCAATAAATTGATTGGCGCCAACAAAGGAAGCGGCTTTTTCAATCTTATCATTTGGAATATCATCATCGCGGAGTGAGATATTCGAGCGAATGGTTCCACTAAATAAGAAAACATCTTGTAACATTTGCCCAATTTGTTTTCTTAAACTTTGAATCTTCACTTTTTTAATATCAATTCCATCAATATAAATCGCACCTTTTTGGACATCATAGTTTCTTGTTAACAAAGATAAAATTGTAGTTTTTCCTGCCCCGGTAGCGCCCACAAACGCAACCGTTTCGCCAGCTTTAATCGTAAAACTCACATCTCTTAAAATCCAATTTTCTTCTTCATAAGCAAACCAAACGTGATCAAATTGAATGTCTCCATGAATGGGTGGCATTTCAATTGCGTCTTTATCATCTTCATAGGATGGTTTTAAATCTAAAAGTAAAAATAGACGTTCACTTGCGGCAAAGGCTTGTTGAAGTCCGTTAACTTGATCTGCTAAAGTTTGAATTGGTCCAAAGAATCTTCCTACGCATTCATAGAAAGACCAAATCACTTGTACGCCTGTTTCCGTTGTTCCAAGTTCAAGTCGATAAATGCTTACATATATTAATGTCGCAATCGCGCCAAAATATAAGAAAGAGATAATCGGTCTAAAGATGGCAAAAATAATGTTTTGTTTTGATCTTGCTTTTACCACTTCTTCATTGACTTGAATGAATTCGTTTTCTTTTCTTTTTTCTTGGTGGAAAATTTGTGTGATTTTCATACCGGAAAGATTTTCATTTAAGAAAGCATTCATGGAAGTGATGCTATGACGCACTCTTCGGTAGGCTTTTTTGGAAAGGGCACGATAGGCATAAGATAAACCACCAACGACTGGAACAAAGATAAGCATATAAAGCGCCAATTGATAATTTAACGCTAACATCATGGCAAATATACCGAATAACGAAAGGATGTTCTTTAAAAGATTAATTACAATATTGGTATAAAGATCATTAATCGCATTCGTATCACTTGTGACACGAGATACTAATTTACCAATCGGTATACTATTAATTTGATCAATCGACAATGATTCGATATGATGAAACACATCTTCTCTTAATTGATATACGATGGATTGTCCTGCTTTTTGTAAAATCATCGTTTCAAAATACATAAAGAATAAACTAGTTAAAATGGAGCCCAAGTAACCTATCGATAAAGCAAGAATGGTCAGATATTTCGTGTTTTCAGGATGCGACAATTTACCAATAATTAATCCTGATAAATAAGGCACCATAAGCTCTAAAGCAATTACAAAAAGCATGAAAATAATCGCTAAGATAAATTTCTTTTTATGAGGACGAATATAAGTAAGCGTACGACGAATAATTTCACTATCTTTCATCGTGCGTTCTTTTTTTACATCATTCATCTTTATCGTTCCTCCATTTCTTTTTCTAATTCTTGGAGTTCAACCATTCTTCGATACGTTTTAGAAGTTTCCATTAAAGTATCATGATCCGCAAAAGCTTCCACTTTTCCATGGCGTAAGACTAAAATACGATGGGCATGACGAACAGTAGAAACACGTGACGCTACAATAATCGTCGTTTTGCCCCTTCTTTCTTCTTCAATATGATGAAGTATTTGTTCTTCGGTTTTTACGTCAACAGCCGAAACAACATCATCTAAAATTAAAATCGTTGGATCTTTAATGACCGCACGTGCTAACGCAATTCTTTGCTTTTGTCCACCGGATAAAGTTACGCCTCTTTCTCCAGAAACCGTTTGATAACCTTCGGGAAAACTTAAAATATTCTCTTCTACTTCTGCAAAACGTGCTGCTTTTGATATTTCTTCTTCACTCGCGTCCATTTTCCCAAATGAAATATGGCTTGCAATCGTACCTGAAAAAAGGAATTGATCTTGCGGAACATATCCGATATCTTTACGAAGAACATCTAAAGAAATATCCATGATATCCCGCTCATCAAAGAACAATTGATCTTTATCCACGTTATATAAACGTAATAAAAGTTGGACGAGGGTGGTTTTTCCACTTCCAATTTTTCCAACAATACCAATCGTTTCACCTTTTTCAATATGTAAAGAAATATCTTTTAAAGTAGGTTCAAAAGAACCTGGATAAGAAAAATATAAGTGCTTCATGGTAATTTCACCTTGTAAAGGCTCTTGAAGTGCTTCTGACGCATCCACAATTTCTGGTTTTTCTTCTAATAATTTAGCAATACGATTTAAGCTTGCATTGCCTCTACTTCTTAAATTAATAATTTGAGCAAGGGCAAGCATCGGCCAAATTATCGTTGTGAAATAGCCAGAGAATTCAGTTACATCTCCCGCATTAAAGTTTTGACCATTGATGACATAATAGCCACCAATTGCCATAATTAAAGCCCCAATGGTATAGATTAATAAATCAATCAAAATATCTAAAATTACTCCATAACGAACATAAGCAATGTTGGCCTTTTTAATATCTTGATTGCGATAAGAAAAAGAACGAAATTCTTGTACTTCTTTAACAAAAGCTTTAATAACGGAAATACCAGTGAAATTTTCTTGGGTAAAGTCACTTAATCTTTCATATGCTTCTTGGCACTCTTTTTGACGTAACTCCATTGCTTTTCCCACTACACCACCTAAAGCCACTAGAACTAAAAGTGGAATGGTTGCAACAATACTAAGCTTCCAATTCGATAAAAACATTTTTACAAATGCCATCCCTCCTAAGAAAAATGCATCTATCGTAAAGATTGTGCCATCGGAGACCACTTGGGATATCATTTCTAAGTCATTGGTAAAAAGCGCCATCAACGCTCCAACTTTTTGCTCTTGAAAATATCGTAACGATAACTTTTCGGCATGCAAAAACATTTCTTGACGAAGGTCCGCCTCCACACGAAAACCTGCGCGTAAAATGGTAAGTCGCCACACAAATCGACCAAGAAAGATAAAAAATCCTATGAGTAATATAGAAACTACAGGTTTCCATATCATTTCACTTGTAAATGTTCCTGTTGCTTTTAATTGATTAATCAAATCTCCTAGAATTTCAGGCACCATTAATTGCGCATAATCGACTAAAATTAAGGCTAAAATTCCAGCAAGAAAAAGATACCAATATTTTTTATAGTAACGATTAATCCATTTACCAAAAATCATAGTGTTCTCCTTTCTAGCAATATAAGTATTATACCAAAGATTTTTATATTTTTTTCTCAAAATTGCATTCTTATTTTTTTAGAAACAATTTCTTTAAAACATATTAGTTTTAATGTATGATTGTTTTGTATAAAGGAGGGCTGAATATGGAACCAAATAACCCAATGCCCAACAATAATCAAGAAGAAAGTATGTACGTTGAAGTCGATAAAAATAAAAAATATTATCTTATTGGATCAACCAATAAAAAAGATTCTATTTTGTTTAGATTATACTTTTTTATTTACATCATTTTAATTGCACTTTCCGTTGTTCTAGCTTTCGAATTAAAAAATGCGTTAGTTTGCATCCTTCCAATCATTGTACTTTTCTCACTCTATGTTCTTTTTTTCGCAATCAAAGTAAAAAAAGATGAACAATATTTTCTAGATTTTATGAATGATCTTGATTATGAAAAATTAGAAAGAAACGTTTTAAATCTTCTTAGTAATGAAAAGATTCACCCCGAAACCAAAAATTATTATTTAATGAGACTTGTTCCTTTTTCACCAAGTTATAGTAAAGAAAAGTATTTAGAATATGGGAATCAAGTGAAATGTCCTAAAAATAAATCTTATCAAATCAATTATGATCTGCTATCTTTTTCCAATAATATGACACTTGAAGAATTAGATCAACTTTATCTGTTTTTGTCCAAGAAATATAAGAAAAATCGACAAGTTTATAAAGCAATTCAATTAGAATATAAAATTCAAAAAGCCGTAATGCTTGGTACTTCAGAAGAGCCTATTGATCAATTACTTCAATCCGTTGGAAAAACAAATTATCAGCGTGCTGTCAAAACCTATTTGTACGCTTTCTATTATGCGAACGCCCATGACAAGGAAAAATTCCAAAAATATTACAACGATTTTATGAATCAATACGCTGTTTTAAAAGGGTTTGTTGAGAAATTAAATACCTTAAAAGAGGAAATGGAAAAAGAATCTTTATAGATTTTTTAAATCATTCTAACGTTTCATTTTATCTTTATGATAAAATATAAAGTAACAAAGGAGTTGATATTATGGCTACCGATTTATTAGGGCCACTATCCCTATATAACAATACTTTAAAAAATGAGTTCCACCAACATGCTGAAGATTATTTTGATGAACTTATTCAAAAATCACAAGTAGATGTGGAAGGAAATAAGCTTACCGTAAAGGCTTATAAAGATGCTTTAGCGAAACTAGAAGTTGCTAAAAAGAAAATGTCAAAAACTCGTTCTTTAAAAGTTTTTCTCATTATTTTAATGGTAATCTTCTTTATTGTGACATTGATCTTTGCTTATTCCGCATTTACAACACCCGTTGTCTCTTTAATGGTAGATCTCATTATCGCCATCGCATCTTTGGGACTTGCCATTCTCATGATTGTTTTATTGGCTAAAAAAATTAAGAAAAAATTAAAAGACCAACAAGCTGTCATTGATGGGCTTACCAATCAAGCGAATCAACGTTTAGCAGAAGCACAAGCACAAATGGCTTGCTTGAATCGAATTTTTGACTGGAATGCGCATGCTGAAATCGTTAAAAGAGCCACAGACGTCCTAAAAATCGATCGTTACTTTGACATACAACGCTACCACTATTTACAAGAAAACTATGGTTTAGAAGACGAATTAGATGAACATATCTCTACCGATATGATTATGTCAGGTGAAATCGTCAAGAATCCTTTCTTACTTGTCAGACAAGTAAAACAAACCATGGGTTCTAAAACTTATTATGGCACTTTAACCATTAGTTGGACCGAAACCGTACGCGATTCGAATGGCAAGTCACATACTGTCACTAGAACACAAACCTTACATGCTTCCGTAATTAAGCCAATTCCAGTTTATAATTACAACACTTTCCTCGTTTATGGAAATGAAGCTGCAAAAGATTTACATTTTACTCGTTCTCCATCAGGAGCATCTGGATTAAGTGAAAAGCAAATTGATGCCAAAGTTAAAAAAGGCATGAAAGCTTTAACCAAAAAGGCAAAAAAAGATTTAGCGAAAGGCAATAGTGGTTTTACCGCTTTAGACAATGAAGAGTTTGATGTGTTATTTGGTGCTAAAGACCGTGATAATGAAGTAGAATTCCGTTTACTCTTTACTCCTCTCGCTCAAAAATCATTACTTGAATTAATTAAAAATAAAGAGCCATATGGTGATGATTTCTATTTTGTAAAAGATGGACCATTGAATTTCATTACTTCTGCCCACTCACAAAACCAAGATTATTATGGAAATCCTGCTCGCTACATTTCTTATGACTTAGAGGAATCAAAGAAAGCTTTCATTAATTACAATGATAACTTATTACAAGGCTTATTCTTTGATTTAGCTCCTGTCCTTTGCATTCCTTTGTATCAACAACATGAACCCAATGCATTTAATCCATATCCAACGTATTCACAAAACTTTACTAGTTATGAAATGGAAGTTTTATCTAATGCATTTGATCCTGATATCTTCAAACATCCTGAAACAGCGACTCCAGTTGTTCTAAAATCTAATTTCCAAGAAAAAGCAGGTTCTGCTGATACGACTGTTATTAAAGCTTTTTCATTTAGAACCGAAGATAGATTGGACTATGTCTCTGTTTATGGTGGCGATGGACACTACCACAACGTACCTGTACCATGGGAAGAATATTTACCTATTGATTATGAAACACCTATGGTCATCAAAGGTTTTGAAGGTTCACGTGAAGACTTTAATGATTTATTAAACACTGCTGAATTCCAAAGTTTTATGCAAAAATATGTACGTGATTCGCATATCATTTATCAAAGAGGTTTAATAGCTTTTATTATGAGTTCTCTCTATACTACAAATGCAGATGAAGAATTGAAGAACTTATTAAAAAAAGCTAAAATAAATAAGTAAGAAAGGAATTAAAAAAACTATGGCAAATGAATTAGACGAAGTGAATGGCCCAGTTAGCGAAGAAGGTCGCGACGTTGCGGTTATTCAAAAACAAATCCCTGTAAAAGTGGGTTGGGGATCCACATTCTTCCAAGTCATCCTTTGGGTACTTGGTATTATTCCAGGTTTAATTTTCTTGATTATGAAAATTAAAGCCAAAACCTATTTACGTCAATTACAACAAAAGATTCAACATGACGCATCTCAAATCGATAACTATCTTGAACAACGCGTTGTTATCTTATCTAACTGCGCAAAACTCCTTGATAAAGCTATTGATTTAGATAAAGACACCTATACCACGATTGCTGCTGCTCGTTCAGGTATTAATCCAAATGGTGATGCCTCTAACGATGAAGCAAGAAACGCATTAGGTGGAGCTATTGATCGTTTATCCACTCAAATTCATATCGCTTTTGAAAATTATCCAGATTTACAAGCACACAAAGAATTAGAGAAAGCAATGCAACAAAACGATTATCTCCAACGTGAAATTACCGCCGCCCGTGAAGTTTATAACGACACTGTCAGCCGTTGGAACCAAGACATCTTTGCTTGGCCAACCAAGATGATTGCCGCTGCCGAATTAGGTTATACCACTCGTATCCCATTCTCTGCTTCTAAAGAAGTCAAAGACAAAGCAAGAGACGTTTTCTTCTAGAAAGAAAAATGAGCCATCTTCTCCAATGGAAGGATGGCTTTTTTTTGCTTTGTTTTTTCATATTATTTAAGTAATTAAAACTAATGTCTTTTTATAGAAAGATGATTTAAATCCAATGTAAATTTAGCGGCAATGTTTTGTTGGCTATATTTTGAAGAGCCTATCACCACGATAGAAGCGTGTTTCAAAAGTTCTTCTTTTCTTATTGCGTAATGAATCTTTGTTGTTGGTTTTAAACATTCTTTTGCTTTCGTTAAATATTCATCATCATAAAACCATATGGTTTCCGTTTCTACTGCTAATAATTTGATTAGTTTCAAAACATAATTCTTTTCAACATCAAAAGGTGGCTCGATTCCTAAAAAAGCAATTTTTGTCATGTCTTGACGATGAATTATTTTAGTGAATGCAGTCATTATTTTTTCTTCTGTTTCTTTTTCATAAATTAAAAGCGAAGGTGTGGTTAATGAGTTACTATGACTCTTTTTAAAAAGAGACATATCTTTCATGACATTTAATTTTTCTAATACATAAATCAGATCTTCATTATTTTCTTCTTTTTCCATCATTTCACTTAGTTGATCTTTAAAGAAAGTGTTAAGCATTTCATAGTAATTTTCTAGAACTAGTGGCACTTTTAAAGAAGTTTCTATATTGGTATAAAGAGTTTCAATTTCCTGAGAATACAAAGATTCTATTAAAAAATGCATGGCTAAATGCTCTTCATCTTCTCTACAGCCAATCAGCAAGAGTGATGGATAAAAAACATTGAGAAACATATTGCTTTGATTTCTAATCATCGGCCAATTTAAAACATGCGCTTTTTTATGTTGAGCATTTAAAAACTTATAAAGTGTTTCATTGATTAAAATAGAAGAGGGTTCTGTTAGGATAAAATAAGGCGAATACTTATAAGATAGTTCGTCTAAAATTTCCCATTCACTCTTTTTTAATTGATTCACGATAATCCACTGAAAATCTTTCTTTAACCAATTTTTGTCTGACGAAAAAATGATATTTTCTTTATATAATGAAAATACCTCGCTTAATCCTTCAATTCTTTTATCATAATATCCTTTTTGCAAAAAGTTGGTCTTATTTTTATTAACGTCAAAAGCCACTACTTGGTAGTGGGCTTTAGCAAATAATAATGATAAAAATATTCCTTGTTCATCTAATCCAATAATCAGTACTTCTTCTCTTGCGTTCTCCATGATTAATCACCATAGTCAGAACCACGGGATTTATCCTCTACAAATAGTTGTAAGCGGTCAGTAATATCAAAGATTTCTAAATACACTGCATCTTCTACATGTGATAAAGGCGCTTCATAATCACCCGTAAATACAACTTTGTGATTCGCTTTGACTATTCGCTTCATTTCTTCTAAAATAAGAGATAGAGATTCTGGGTAATGCCGTTGAAATTCTTCTAACTGTGTGTAGAAAATTGGTTCTACATAAAAACAACTGCCATCTTCATAAAAATAAAGTGCTGAGAAGGGATTCTTGGCATCTTCACCTTGGGTAAGATGGGCCCATTCTTGATAATTTTTCATACGATTCACCCCATATCATTATTATACAAGTTGTGATAAAAAAAACAACGAAAGGAGTTTAAATGAAGAAAGATATTAAAGCTGTCATCACCGATATTGATGAAACACTATTTAGCCATACATTAAAACAAATTCCTGAAAGTGCCGTTAAAGCGGTTCATGCGCTACAAAAAAGAGGAATTAAAGTATTCTTATGTTCAGGAAGAAATGAATATTTAATCCGTAAATTAGGTGTTCTAGAACATATTACTCCTGATGGATTAATTACCATGAATGGCGCGAACGCTATTATTGATGGAAAAATCATTTATCGTTATCCTATTCCCGAATCTGAAGTAGATGCCTTAATTAAATTCTCTAAACGTCTTAAATTTGGATTAACTTTAATTGAAGAAAATGAAGGACATATTAATTATGTTGATGAACGCGTAATTACCGCTCATGAAAAATATGGCACCCGTTTCCCACAACCAAGAACTTTCCCTGATCATTATGATCGAACCATTTATCAAGCGATTGCTTTCTGTGATGAACTTGATGAATCTTTATTTCTCCCCCACTTAAAAGACTGCAAATGCGCAAGATGGGATGAATACGCTGTCGACATCATGCCAAAGGATAGCGATAAATCGAAAGGCGTTTTAGCGGTATTAGAATATTATAACTGGAAACCAGAAAACGTATTATGTATCGGTGACGCTATTAACGATGTAGAAATGCTTTCTTTCGCTGGTATTTCTGTTGCTATGGGAAACGCAAAAAGCGAAGCAAAAGCCGTTTCTGACTACGTTACAACACCAATACTAGAAGACGGATGGGCAAAAGCCATGGTTCATTTTGGACTCATCACAAAAGAGGATTTAGAATAGTCCTCTTCGTATTTTTGAACACTATTCTTTTATTTTTAAAATCAGTATAATATAATAGATTAAAGAACGGGTGACTAAAAAATGATTGAAATCCATGATGTCACAAAAGTATATGGGAAAGGTAAACCAGCCGTTTCTCACATGAATTTAACTATAGAAAACGGAGAAATTTTTGGCTTTTTAGGGCCAAATGGTGCCGGTAAAACCACAACATTAAAAATGATGACTGGTATTTCTCCTATCACAGAAGGTTCTATTACAATTGATGGCTTTGATATTACCAAGCAAAGTCTAAAAGCTAAGCAACAATTTGGCTTCGTTCCTGATAGTCCTGATGTTCTATTACGTCTAAAAGGAATTGAGTACTTAAACTTTATCGCTAGTATTTATAATGTGGAACATACAGATGCAGAAGAAAGAATTTCTTCTTTAGCAAAACGCTTTGAAATTCAAGACGCTTTGAGCGATAAGATTTCCTCTTATTCTCATGGTATGCGCCAAAAATTAATGATGATTGGCGTATTATTACATCAACCCGCTAACTGGATATTAGATGAACCCTTAACCGGTTTAGATCCAAAATCCGCTTTTACATTAAAAGAAATGATGCGCGAACATGCGGATGCTGGAAATACGGTCCTTTTTTCCACACACGTTTTGGATGTTGCGGAAAAAGTATGTGATCGAATCGGCATTTTATCACATGGAAAACTCGTATTTGTTGGAACGATTGAAGAATTAAAGAAACAAACAGCGAAAGATGAATCCTTAGAAGAATTATTCTTGGAGCTTACAAGCCATGAGTAAAACATTAAAATTAGCTTCTGTTATTTTTAAAAATAACTCCAATTTATTTGCACAAGTCAATAATGGGAAGAAGTCAAAAAAAGGTGGAAAAGCAACAGCGATTATTTTAGCCATTGCTTTTATCTTCATCGGCATCAGTATTTTTACGATTTCTTATAGTCTTTTTTCCGTTGCACTTCTTGATAATCAAGGAAATCCTAGTACCCTAGATACAGAATATATTAAAAATATTCTCACGGTTTTCTTTCCTTACCTCTTTGGCTTTTTATTTATTTTCTTAAATTCGCTCGTCGTTTCTATTTTCTTTTTGTCCAATGATTCACATGTTTATTTGGCTATGCCAATAAAACCTTATCAAATCTTTTTAGCGCGTTTCATTTCTACACTTTTAACAAGTTATATCTTAGAATTTGTCTTATTATTTCCTATTTATCTATCCTTTAATTTGGTAACAAGTGCGGGACCTCTTATTTATTTAAATGAGGTTTTGCTATTCTTATCTATGCCATTTCTACCTATTTCCATCACTTTTATTTTAACCATCATCATTGATTTAATTGTGCACATTCAAAGACATCGCGAAGTTTTTTCCTTTATCTATTCAATTCTAATGATTGTCGGAATCATTGCCATTGAATTCGTTGTTCAATTTGCTTTACCTGGTGAAGATCTTAAAGAAGATGTCGCTTTGATTGCACAAGCAAAAGAATTAATGAAAAGCCAAGCAGAATCACTCTCTTTTTTAAATTTCATCAACCATTTCATCGTAGATGGCTTTACACAAAATGGTATAAGTGGTTTGCTGAATATTCTTGCTTTCGTAGCTATATCACTCGGTGTATTAGGTATTATCTCTTTTATCAGTAATATTTTTTATCAAAAATCCATTATGGGTGAAGGCGAAGTAACGAAAAAGAAACATCACACTAATGAAATAAAAAGTTCTCATCATTCTTCTTTTCAAAGTTATGTTTTAAAAGAATGGAAAACTATTGTTCGTTCTCCTTCTGCTTGTATTCAAATTTTATTCCCTCCCTTTTTGCTTATTATCATTCTTTTTATTTCTATTTTTGCTACTTATTCTAGAAGTCAAGCAACGATGGAAGAATTAGCCGAAGCCATTGAATACTTTAGAAGCGTCATTGCTTTAAATAGTCCTATTGCACCATTTATTATATGTGCCATCAGTGCATTATTTAGCACGATGATTCTAGCCTCGGCAAGTGCAATTTCTCGAGAAGGAAAAAATGCTTATTTATTAAAAGTATTACCTATTTCTCCTATGAAACAAATTCACGCTAAAATGAGCGTTGGTGTTTTATTCGCTTCTTTCTTTATGCTTATCATATTCATTGGGGGAACCATTTTCTTACAATTACCTTGGTATTTACCGATTCTTTATTTCCCGCTTTCTTTCTTTACGATTATCATGATCAACTACATTATGATTTTGATGGATTTAAAACATCCTTATTTAGATTGGGAAAATGAAGTCGCGGCTATGAAGCAAAATCGTTCCGTCGTTATGACCATGCTCATTTTACTAGGGTTATTCTTTGCCATTATTTTACTAGGAATTCTCTTTTACTCTTTAGCAATTCCTGGTTATATTTTATTAATTTTACTTACAGCAATTGTTATTGGACTCACTATTTTAATAGAAAAAAAGATGCAGAAGAAGGATATTCTCCTCTTCAAACATCTTGAAGATTAATTTCTATTTATGATAAGTTTCATGATGTAATATCTTAAACGCCCGATAAATTTGCTCTAAGATAATCACTCTTGTGAATTGATGAGTGAACGTCATTGGGGATAAGCATAAACGAAAGTTTGCTCTTTCAATGACTTCTTTAGATAAGCCTAAAGAGCCGCCGATTACAAAGGAAAAAGAAGAAACGCCTTCCGTCATTTTATTATCTAAGAAATTAGAAAATGATATGGAATCCATTTCTTTTCCATGTAAATCTAATAAAACAACAAAATCATTCTTTTTTATCTTTTGAAGGAGTTTATCTCCTTCTTTTCTTTTAATTAATTCTTCTTCTTTTAAAGAAGCTTTATCGGGAATTTTTTCGTCCGCTACTTCGATGATTTCAATTTCAGCGTAAGCTTGCAAACGTTTTTTATATTCTGAAACCGCATCTATAAAGTATTTTTCTTTGATTTTGCCGACTGCAATAATGGATATTTTCATAATTTAATTTTATCTCCACCAATGAGTATCTCATATTGAGAAGCGGCTCGAATTTGAAACCGATCTGGGTTGATTTTTTCTTTTCTAAATACGCGTAAATATGCTTCTAAAGCTTTTTCTTCTGTATTCGCTTCTTGTGATAAGTGCGCTAAGACAATTTCTTTAGTTTTATCACCGATGCACTGCGTTAAATAGTAAGCACTATCTTCATTACTTAAGTGACCTTCATCACCAAGTATTCTTTGTTTTAACTCATAAGGACGATTCGTGGCTAATAACATCCTTACATTATGATTGCTTTCAAAAATATAATAATCCGCATTCTGCATATGTTTTAAATTATTTTCACTTACATAACCAGTGTCCGTCATGTACACTAATTTTTCTTCGTCATCTTCAATCACAAAGCCTAAAGGATTTTCAGCATCATGAGAAGTAGGCAAAGTAAAAACACGAAAACCCGCAATGTCGTAGTGGTTATATGGCTCTAAATAGCCTGATTCATCCATATCATACGTACCTTCTCCAGCAAACATGGGAATGTCTTTTAAAAAGCGTAATCCGGCAGTATGATCACTATGATCATGTGTGATTAAAACAGCAGAAATATCTTCTAATCGATAAGGAGTTTTGGATAGCTGCTCTAAAAATCTTTTTTGGGTAAGCCCCATATCGATTAATATTACATGTTGATGAGACGCTACTAATGTCGCATTTCCTTTGGAACCACTTGCTAAAACGTAAAATTCCATTACTCATCATCCTCTTCGTGGGGACGAGCAGAATCATCAAAACGGCCAATGCTTTTCGTAAAGGTTAATTCAACTTCACCAATTTGACCATTACGGTTTTTGGCAATCAATACTTTTACAATAGAGACACTTGAATCTTCTCCATTCGGTGCTTTCGTCTCTTCTTTATTAGCGTCACCCTTTTTATCTTGCGCATAGTAATCTTCTCGATAAAGCAATAAAACTTGGTCCGCATCTTGTTCAATAGATCCGGATTCACGTAAGTCACTTAAAACAGGTTTTTTACTTCCTGTACGGCTATCTACCGCACGAGAAAGCTGGCTAATCACAAGAATAGGTATTTTTAATTCACGCGCTAATTCCTTTAAAGAACGAGAGATTTCTGATACTTCTAATTGACGACTTTCAACTTTTTTAGCGCCAGTAGTAATTAAACCGATGTAATCAATCATAATCAATGAAAGATCAGGACATTCGGTTTTAAGTTTCCTAGACTTTGCTAAAATATCCATGAGTTTAATCCCTGGAGTGTCATCAATATAGAGTTTAGTTTCAGCAAGTTCATTCATCGCTCTTTCTAACTCTAACTGTTCACGTTTTGTAAGAAAACCTGTTTGAATTTTTCCTAAATCCACACAGGAACGATTTGCTAATAAACGTAAAATCAATTGTTCAGATGGCATTTCTAATGAGAAAATAGCGACCGGTGTATTTGTTTTAGATGCCGCATTAAAAGCAATGTTAAGTCCTAATGCCGTTTTACCAACCGAAGGACGGGCTGCTAAAATAATGATATCGGAAGGTTGAAAACCATGCGTTTTCATATTGAGTTCACGAAATCCAGTCGTTACCCCCGTAACTCCATCTTCAGAAGCTTTTTTCTGAGTTAAAAGCATTTGGCGCACTTTTTCAGTCACTTGTTTAGAAGTAGAGAAAGAACTAATTCTTCTCTTTTCTGCTGCTTTATCTACTCTTCTTGCTGCATCACCAATAAAGGTACCAATATCTTCAATTTCATTTTCGCTATATTCTTTAATAATATCATCCATCGTATTTAAAAGCGTACGTAAATAGGATTGATCCTGGACGATATGAATGTAGTGTTCGGTACTAGAAAAACTTACAATAGATTCACATAATTCATGTAAATAATCTACCCCACCTACTTTATCTAATTCTTTTAAATTGATTAATGCTTCCGTTACGGTTTTGATATCAACAGGAATTCCTTTTTGTTGCACATCTAAAATAGCACTAAAAATAATTCGGTGCTTGATATCATAAAAGTCTTCTTCTTCAAGTAGGCTTGATGCATCCAAAAGCGATTCCTTTGAAAGCATCATCGCGCCTAATACTGTTTTTTCTACTTCAACATTGTTCGGCTGCTTCTCAATCATGGATTTCACCGCACTTTTTCACTAACATGAACTTTAAATGTGCCAATAACGCCCTTATAAAGTTCGATTTTCATCGTGGTTATACCAAAGACATTAACGGTATCTTTCTCCACAAATTTACGTTTGTCTAAAAGAATACCATGTCTTTCTTTAATTGCTTCACAAATTTGTTTACTGGAAATAGAGCCAAACATTCTTCCATCTTTTCCTGGTGTTGCTTGGAATTCTAGTATGATATCTTTTAAACGAACAACAAGTTCTTCCGCTTCTTTTTTCTTATTGGCTTCTTCTTGTTTTTTTGCTTCGATTTGATTATCTAAAATCTCACGACTTCTTTTCGTAGCAAGAACTGCTAAACGACGAGGTAATAAGAAGTTATTTCCATAACCATCACTTACATCGACAGTTTGTCCTTTTTTTCCTACGCCTCTTACATCTTGTAATAAAATAACTTGCATAAAGAAGTCCCTCCTTTTACTTCTAATTAAGCTTCTTGAGAATCGCTTAAATCGGATAACTCAAGTATTTTTTCTCTTACTTTTTCACGTACATCTTCCACGGTTAAGCCATGGGTTGTAAATAAAACCGCAGCGCGATCAAATTCGCCGCCACCATAGCCATCTGGGAAGCTTTCTGCGACACGTTGTACGTTATATTTACCATTACCGCGACAACTCACTTTAATTCCATTATCGCTTACTTTACCAATAACAAAGCAAGCATCAACATCTTTCGTGGCCACGTGTTCGTCCGCCACTTTAGCTAAAATATCTTCATCTAAAAGTGAATTTGGATTTTTAGGATCGGTTGCACAAATAATGAAAATATGAATACCACCG
>ERZ1673738.579-NODE-579-length-63910-cov-6.710532_pt1 | contig 63910 bp, 41 predicted proteins | sample MGYA00580198_ERZ1673738 | MGnify/ENA primary metagenome ERZ1673738 (study PRJEB41218, sample SAMN15661784) | gut metagenome | host: Homo sapiens | place: Canada: London | collected 2015-08-20/2019-03-30 | study: EMG produced TPA metagenomics assembly of... | reverse complement strand
GTTAAAATTCTCAAAACTTGATGAATCAATCCAAAAGAGATTAGAGCGTGGCGAATTGCGACTTATTGTGTTGCAAAATGATTCTGATCCCAATATTCAATTTGATATTTTTATGCGATTAAATACCGGTGCGGTTAAATTAAACGAACAAGAATTGCGTAATTGCTTATATAGAGGTGCGCTTAACTCGCTTATTAAACAAATTGTTAAAGACAATAAAGCTGTTGAAAAAATGATTCCGAATAAAACTGATCGAATGTTAGCCAATGAATTAATATTAAGATATCTAGCGGTTTCTGAACATTATAATAAAATAGAAAATAAGATAAAAAATTATGATGGGCGAATAAAAAATTTAATCAACGGGTATATGAAAGAGCATCAAAATGATCCCGAAGATATGTTAAAAATTATTCGGGAAAAGTTTGAAATGCAGATTGAGAAGGCTTATAGTGTTCTTGGTTCCAACGGGTTTAAGAAAAATATTAGAACAACTAAACCAAACGCAAGTTTATATGAATGCATTATGATAGGTTTTGAAGATTATGCTCTTAATGATTTGCTCGACAAAAAAGATAGTATTAAGGCTATGATTGACAAGCTTTTGAATGACCAAGAATTCCTTCGTACTATTGACAAAGCAACGGGGAATACAGAAGTTATGAATAGTAGGATTGCGAGATTTATTACAGAGCTTAAGGAAGTGATGCTCAATGCAATCTAAAATAAATTTTGATGATAGCATCCAAGAAGTTACTTATCTAAATAAAGTTGCTCTAGAAGATGCGGATCACGATAAGATTTATTTTAAGGTCATTATATTGCTTTTATGCGCTAAACTTGAGCGATATGTTAAAGATAGTGCGAAAGAATATATTGATACGTTGCTAGAATTAAATCTTACTAGAGATACCCTTCCCGAAAAATTTGTATTACAAATTCTAAAAAATGAATTACAAAAAATTGATGATGTTACATTAGAAAAATATTATTCAAATGACAAATATCGTGCTAGATCTAGTGTATTATCACTTATATGGGATCCTAAATTTGTGCTAAAAAATATTGCAAAAGAAGAATTCGCAATTTCTATATCTAACAACGGCACAACAGTATTTGAAGATATTTATAGCAAAATTGGTTTTCCAAATGTGATAAAGGAAATCAAAGACTATGTGCAGAATGACGATGTTACAACCATAAGTATATCAGTTAAAGATCAAATAAATAGAATTATTCGAATTAGGCATGAGATAATTCATGATGATGCTACTCCTAATTTATCTCCCAAAGATATTGAATTGTTTATTGAAGTATCTAAATGCTTTGTAGAACAAATTGATGATGTGCTTTCGTACAATTTAACTGAAATTAAATCATCACAAACATAGTATTATTCTTAAATGAATATTTTTTGGAATAAAGAGCTCGGACCGATGTGAGCCCAAAGATTGGATAAAAAAATAGGGTATGCGCAAGGTAAACGAAAAATTTTTATACTTGCGCTTGCGGCGTATCCGCTGCTGCATTTCGGAATTTTTTGGATTTACGTAAATTCTTCCACGATAATTTCCACCTTAATTGCCATTTATTTAGAACCATATTTAACTATTCGATTTACGTTACTAACGCTCCGCCAAGATGAACCTGAGCTGAACCCGTAAAAAGGTTAAAGTTCGGGTTCATTTTTTTATGTCCAAAATACGGGTTCAAATCACAAGCGAATAGGCGGTAGGAATTGCGTTTGAACCCACCGCAAATATGTAGCAATTTCGGCAAAATACCTCAGTTACTATTGACAACTGCACAAGTTTAACGGCTATAAATACTTTTCCTTAACTCTAGCGGCACGTAGTGTTTTAACGCCTTCACGGCGAACGCTGTTTTTGCGGCTTTTTAGGCAAGGCAAGCAACCGAACTCGTACTGTACGTACGTGGAGGGCGCTTAACGTAGCCTAAATCGGCGTGAAGGCGTTAAAATGGTTTCAAACGCTGTTGCTACTGCCTAACAAACGGGATTTGAGCTCACGGTATTATTGGGCGTAAAACGAGAACGCTTCTTCTTGTTTTCACCCACTTCTTTACGCGCTAAAACACTCAAAACGTCCGCAAACAAAATATTGTCGCAATTATTGCTAAAAGACGGCAAACGTGGTAAAATTAAATGTAAATATTTTAACTACACAAAGGAACAGACATGTACAAACTTGAAATGCATCTTCACACGCTCGGACGTTCGCCATGCGCGCTGACCGACGAGCACACAATAGCACAAATTTACAGCGGCTTGCACTACGACGGCATTGTGTGCACCAACCACTTCAACCGCTGTCTGTGCGACGGGCACTACCCCAGCGGCACGGAAACAGACAAAGTAAACTTTTGGCTGGGCGGCTACAAAACACTCAAAACCGAGTGCGCCGCATACGGCATAGACGTATTTTTGGGAATGGAACTGTTGATAGACGACCTGACCTACTACAAACCAACGCCGCCGCATGCCGAAATGCTGCTGTACGGCATTGACGAGCAGTGGCTTGTCGCGCACCCGTACGACCTGTTTGCCATGAGTCTTGCCGATCTGTCCGCGCTGTGCCGACAAAAAGGCTGGCTGATGTCCCAGGCACACCCTTTCCGCGACGGAATTAACGTGCAGGATCCGCGCCTTCTCGAGGGCGGCGAAATCTGGAACGGACATCCGCAGCAGAACAACCACAACGACCAAGCCGCCGACTTTGTACTGAAAAACAACCTTTTGCCGACGGCAGGCAGCGACTTTCACTTCCCCGGTGGCGAAGGCAGCGGCGTATACCTCGAAAATGCCGTAACAACCGACAGGCAACTTGTAGCCGAACTTCGCCGTCGCAAACACAAGGTGTTTAATAAAGACGGCATAATCGACTTCGGCAAATGCAAATAACGAATTTTCAAACAACGTTTTTAGTTGCATTTTGTAACTAAATTCATGTAACGTTATCGTTTTTTACCGACATAAGCCGACAAAACTCAAATACAAAGCAACCGACAAAAGTCTGAAATTAAACTCTGCTTTCCCTGCTCAAACAATACCGCAGCACGGTGCATACATACACAATACAAGGGTAAAAAAATGACAATCAATCAATTTCTGGACACATCGTACACCGCATTTCACACCGTGGCAAACGCCGAAGCAATGCTTGCCGAACACGGCTTTACCAAACTGACCCTCGGCAAAGACTTTGCCATAAAACGCGGCGGCAGATACTACGTAACGCGCAACGACAGCGGCATAATCGCCTTTGTTGCAGGGCAAAACAACGTATTTAACATAGTGGAAAGTCACACCGACAGTCCGTCCTTCAAGGTGAAGGGCAACAGCGTGACGGAAGGCAACGGCGTTGTGCGCGTAAACACCGAAAAATACGGCGGCGGATTGCTGTACACCTACTTCGACCGCCCGATGAAAATTGCCGGCAGACTACTTTGCCGTACCGAAAACGGACTGCAAACTAAACTTGCGGCAAGCGACTACAACGTGGTAATTCCGTCGCTGTGCATACACCACAACCGCAACGCAAACGACGGTTTTGCCGTAAACGCGCAGGTTGACACTTTGCCGCTGCTGGGGCTTACCGGAAGCGACATATACTCAACCCTTACCGACGAAAAGGTGATTGACGGCGACCTGTTTGTTGTGCCCGTCACGCCTGCTTTTGCCACAGGAACACACAACGAACTGTTGTGCTCGCCGAGAATAGACAACCTGACCAGCGTTTACTCCGGTTTGTCCGCGCTGATTGCAGCCGAGCCGCACGACATTGCCGTGTGCGCATGCCTTGACAACGAGGAAATCGGCAGCGGGACACGCCAGGGCTCACCCAACTGGCTCGAGCAGGTGCTTTGCGCAATTTGCGACGCGCTGGGACTTACCGAAACGCAGGAATTTGCCGCACGCGAAAACGGATTTGTGCTTTCAGCGGACAACGGACACGCCGTACACCCTGCCCACCCGGAAAAATCCGACCCGTACACAAAGGCGTACATGGGCAAGGGCGTAATGATAAAGCACCACGTCAACTACTCTACCGACGGACTGAGCTCGGCACTGTTCAAGCATATCGCTTCGCTTGCCGACGTACCTGTACAGGACTACTACAACAACAGCGCGGTAAGTTGCGGCAGCACGCTGGGGCTGGTGACGTCAAGGACTCTCGGCATGAAAACCTGCGACATCGGGCTTGCGCAACTGGCAATGCACTCTGCATGTGAAACCGTAGCACTTTGCGACGTCGAACACATGAAAGCGGCACTTTTAACCTTCTTTAACGTGATGCTTGACGGCAACAACGCCACGTTGTAAAGCCCTGAAAGTACAAGTTTTGTCAAAAAGCGACGATTTTGCCCGAAACGCAAAATAACGCAAAAAAAACGCATGGTTTTCATTGGCATCACTAATAATTTTTGGCACCCAAGCGTGCACGATTAGAGTTACAGCCATAAACTATTTGTGGCTGTAAATAAATAGTGGTCAAGCCTCGGCTTGTGACGGCGGCTGATTATACGTCAAACGACATTCACTGTACGTCCACAAATGACAGCGCAAAACTGCCCATGCCGCGGCAGGTCAACCTTAAACTACCCTGTAGCCCCTGCCCGGGCAAAATTACTTGCAAAAAAGCAGGCAATACTATATAATAAAGTTTAATAAAACAGGAAAAAGAAAACAGCCGTAAAACGAGACGACGATGTTCGGATACTTGAATATTCGCAGGGAAACCCTTGCCGACGAAAAACAAGGTTTGTGGCAAACCTTCATGTGCGGATTGTGCGTATCCACCAAAAAACTTGTCGGCAATCTGCCGAGAATGTTTGTAAATAACGATGTCAATACTTTCAACGTGCTGTTTCACGCCATTGCAAACGAAGACGTGACCATTGACAGGGCACATTGCGTGGCACACCCCTTCCGCAAACGCCCGATACTGCGCACAACGGAAATTACAGACAAACTGGCAATTGCCAACGTGATACTGACCTACTGGAATCTGTACGACGACGTTGTGGACGGCGCGGGCGTAAAAAAGAAACTTGCGCTTAAAGCCGTTGCAAAAGGTTACCGCAAGGCGGCAAAACAATGGAAGGAACTTGACGAACAAATTGCCGATAGTTACCGCAGTCTTCGCATCGCCGAAAAGGCAAACGATGACAGTATCGATCGTGTAGCGCACCACTTTGCACTGTTAAGCACACATTTCTGCACGCTTACCCTTGGCGACAAAGCCGACATATATGCGCAGAACCTGTGCTACAATCTGGGCAAATGGGTGTACCTCATTGACGCGTTGGACGACATAACCGACGATATCAAAAAAGGAAACTACAACCCATTTGTAAGTTGCTACCACGCAAATACCGCCGCGGAAGTTGCAACCCACTACGACGAGATAAAGTACGTAATGTACACCGCGCTCAACCGAACGGCGCAATGCTACAACGACCTTAATCTGACAAAATACCGTTGCGTGACGGACAACCTCGTGTACGACAGCATCCGCCATACCACCGAAACGATACTTGCAAAACTGAAAAACATACTGCCAAAAACAGACACGGCAAACGCCGACAAAACGGAGTAACGAAATGGACTACAACGCTTACGAATTACTGGGACTTTCCCAAAACTGCACACGCCAGGAAGCCACCGACAAATACTACGAACTTCGCAAAAAGTATCTCGACGACCGCTTTTTGCCTGGCGAAGAGGGAGAAAGAGCCGCGGAGAAATTGCAGGAACTTGAAGTTGCCTACCGCGATGTGCTGGAAGCGATTGACGAAAAGGCAAGCACGACAAACAGCGCAACCGCCGGGCAGACGACAAACACAAGCGGCGAAACAACGTCGCAAAACTCATCAAACGACTACGGCGAAATACAGGAACTCATCAAGCAGGAACGCCTTGACGAAGCACAGGAACGCCTTGACGCGCGCGTAAACAGAGACGCCGAATGGCACTACATTCAGTCCATTTTGTTTTACAAACGCAATTGGTTTCTGGAATCCAAGAAACAACTGGAAATGTCGTGCCAGATGGAGCCCGACAACAAACGCTACAAGCAAAGCCTTGATAAGTTGACCAAGATACTGGCGTCCAACACTATCAGCCCCGACCAGATGCGCACTTCTTCGCGCCCGATGGACGACGGACAAACTTTCGGCGCAGGCAACGGCACCTGCACGGGTAGTTCGTGCGGCGACTGCCTGCTGTGCAACGCTTGCTGCAACTGCGCAAGTTGCATATCGGGACCGGGCTGCTGATGAACAAAGCAAAAAACATTACGCTGTGCGCCGTATGCGCCGCACTGTCCGTCATTGCTATGGCGGCGATGGCGATACCCGGCGTAAAGTGGTTTGTTCTGATACTTGCCGTAGTTGCTTCGGTTGCCATTGCGTTGCCGATGCTGTTTGACGTAAAAAACATAAAATTTGTACTGCTTGCCTACATTGCGGCAAGTGCAATCGGCATTGTCGCAGGCATGGCAAACATCACATACGTACTGCCGGTAGTTGCTTTTTGCATGCCATTCGCCATCGTCAAAGTGTACGGAGAAAGTACATACGTAGTTAAAAATTCCGTACAAAAAGCGGATGTTGCGCCTGAAAATCCATTTGACGAATCGACAACGGACGAAACGCAACCTGCACCGCCGACCGAGTGCAAAGACCGCATTTCGCGCAAACTGCGCTGGCTGATTTACTACGCACTGCTTGAAGTCGGCATTGCGCTGACGCTTGTGATAATGTGGGTAGCAACGCCCGACGCGTTTGCAAAGTTGTTTGAACTGCCAATTTTCCTAGTAGAGATGATTGCGGCGGCGCAACTTGTCGTCCCGCTGTTCAACATACTGCTGACAAGCTGTCTGCGCAGCATTGCAAAAGTTGTCATAAAGTTGGCAGACAGGTAGCCAAAGAAAAACATTTATTTTAGCGGCAGTGACTGCCTTGGCTGCATCTCATTCCGCCAAAAATGCCGTGATTGTACAAACGAAAGTTGTACCGCTTCGCTAAAACTCGCTTACATGATTTATCACAAAATCCGTTATTTCAAAAACGGCATTAAAAAAAGGATTATCCGTCGGGATAATCCTTTTTTTTGTATCGACATCGGAAAACTATGAATTGACAGCAGACAATTTTCCGCAAAAAATCAATACGTGTTAGTTTTTTCGTCACAATACCGCGTTTACACGTTGGCGCGGGCAGCGAGCAAATCGTTGTGTTCCTCGTCCACGCTGACCTCCATATCATGCACCTTTGCGCCGTCTTTTTTAATCTTGACGGCAAGCCATATCCACGCCACGGAAAGTGTAATAAGCCATGAAATGGGATACATCAAAAACAGGAACCAGTACTCGGGATACAGCGGAAATACGACAAACATCCACAAAATACGGTACACGCACACGCCTACAAGCACAATGAGCATTGACGTAATAGAGTAACCTATGCCGCGCAGTGAGTAAGTCACCACTTCCATTATGCCGTCAAGGAAGTAGGTACTGCAAATGACAAGCATTTTGGTAAAGGCGTAGCCGACGATAAGTTCCGTCTGTTCGGGCGTGTCGGCATGGGTAAACAGTTTACACAGCGGCTCGTGGAAGGCAATTGCCAGTCCGCTTGCCACAACGCTTACCGCAGTTACCAGCACCACGCACAGATTGACGGTACGTCTTATACGCTCGTAGTCCTTTTTGCCGTAGTTTTGTCCGACAACGGTCAATGCGGTTGTGCTGATTGCCGCGTTTATCGCGTAAATGTATCCTTCGATCTGACCTGAAACGGCACTACCGGTAACGACGTCTTTGCCAAAGCCGTTTACCGCCGATTGCAGCATAACGTTGGTAATGTTGAACAGCGAACTTTGAATTGCAGTCGGGATACCGAGGCGCAGAATTTCCACAAAGGCACGTTTGTCAATGTGAAGTTTGCGGAAACTGAGTCTGACAAAACCCTGACTTTTAAGCAGTGCAACCACAACCATCACCGACGAAACCGCCTGACTGAAAATCGTGGCAACCGCAACGCCCGCAACGCCCATTTTGAGTACAGCCACCGTAAAAATGTTGATACCGATGTTCAGCACACCCGATACCGTAAGGTAAATGAGGGGGCGTTTAGTATCGCCGGTCGCACGCAGCATAGACGCGCCGAAGTTGTACACCATGTTGAAGGGCGAACCAATGAAGATAATCTCAATGTAGGTTATTGCGTAGTCGATTTGCGCTTCCGTCGTGCCCATAAGAGTCAACAACGGTCTTGCGCAGAAAAATCCGAGTGCACCGATAAGGAAACCGCTGATAATGCTGATTGTCATTGACGTGTGCAGCACTTTGTCGGCATAAACGCGATCCTTTGCGCCGTATGCGCTTGCCAGCACCACGCCCGCGCCGCCCGAAAAGCCGATTGCAAGGTTGATGATAAGCGCGCTGAGCGAGCCCGTAGAACCTACCGCACCCACGGCATCGTCACCGACAAATTTGCCCACAACAATCATGTCTGCAGAGTTGAACAGCAACTGCAGCACCGACGTAAGCAACAGCGGCAACGCAAACGCAATTATTTTGGGAAGCAGTTTGCCCTCCGTCATGTCTATTTCATGTTTCGAAGCAACTTTAGTTGACATAATAAACTTTTGTACACCTTTGCGGCAACAGCCGCCACAAAAAAATACAGATGTCGCACAATAGGCAACGCCTGCTAAATCGCCCGACGGCACAACGCCGCGGGGTCTTTGCACGATTAAGTGCTTATTATATCACTAAAGTTGTATTACGGCAAACGAAAAACGCCTATGACTGCTGCTATTTTTCGTCAATATTTTTGTTGTCTTTGTTTCGTCAGTTGATTTCTTCAATGAAGTGAATGTACTCTATACTGCGCAACGCCTGTATAAGTTCGTCGTGAGTTTTGTACTTTTTCAGTTCCTCGCTTTCGATGCTGAGCCGCAACGAATACACAAACAAGCCGCTGTTGATAAACGCCGAGTTCATTTCCACGTCCTCGACGCGCATCCCCAGCTTGCGCAACGTTGTCAGAAAGTCCTGCAAGTCAGTGCGATTAAGCAGTTCCAGATGTATTTCGAAGTGGCGCGAACGTTGCTTAAGGCGTTTTTCGAGGGCAGGAAAGAAGCCGAGAATTACCGCATACACGGCAAACAGCACAATTGCAATCGTGTACAGCCCCGCGCCGACAATCAGCCCGAAAATGCCGCACGTCCACAGCCATGCCGACGTGGTAAGTCCCTTTATCTGATTTTTTGCACCAAACAAAATCGCGTTGCCGCTAAGCATTGCGCCGCCGACAATTGCCGCCATGCTGCAATACGGAATGTTGCCGATGCACATATCCACAATCATGCAGGCCGTTGTGGTAAGCGACAGCAAAATGAATGTTTTCAGCCCGGCAGTGTGCCCCTTGGTCGAGCGTTCGCCACCGACAAGAAAGGCAAACAACAACGCCAGCACAAGCCGCAAAAGCGTTGACCAGATTGTGACGGTGCTTGCCCACTCGCCGAGAAGTTTACCTATGGGATCGATATATGTCATGTTTTTTACCTTCCTTACTAAACAAATTTACGCCGAATTTTGTATGTGACGTTATCCGACGTTTTGATTAAAATTGCTCTTTTTCGCCTGTTGCAGGCGACACTTAATCACATTAAAATACACAAAGCGACACATTTAATCAAACCCTGTATATTTTTTTTACGCGCAGTGCACCAAAACAAACACATGCAAATTTACTTCAATCGCCAACAAGCATTGCAATTATCTGCGACCTACCTGTGCAATCGCTTCCGGCTGTTCAGCGCATAATATTCCTCTGCCGCTTCATCAAATGCCGTTTCGTCCTCTGCCTCGACCGGCGGTATGTTTTGGCTGCGTATGACGTTTATCTGATGTATCAGTTTGTCTATTTCGCGCTGTTTCACTTCCAGGCTCGACGGTTTATCGACGTGTTTTGTCGCCAACTCGTCTGCCGTTACCGCTTGCGTAGTTGTTGTCTGCGGCACGATGTCGTCAAGGTTGTTGGAATAAGACTTCGACAGATACAACGCCAGTTTGGCGCATGCAGGACCGATAAGTTCGTACAACACGCTGGACGCGAGAATTATCGTTTCCAGCGAACTGCCTATCGCGCCTCCCAGCGTGCGCGACGCCAACGTTGCAAGACCGATTGCGACGCCTGCCTGCGGAATGAGCGCAAGACCGAGATAGTTGCGGACAAGTTTGTCCTTCTTTGTTACAAGGCAGCCGAGATACGCGCCGCCGTACTTGCCGACGATACGCACCACAAAGTAAATTACGCCTATGACAATCAGGCTTACGCCTGCGACGGAATCGCCCACACTGAAGAGCGCGTTAAGGTCGAAGTTTGCTCCGCTTCGCACGAAAAACAACAACAGTATCGGCGGTGAAAAGTAGTTGAGCTGCTTAAACAGTTTTTCGTCGTCCGACACATTGCGGTACACAGTACCCATTGCCATGCAACCGAGCAAAGGCGACACATCCAGAAACGCGCTTACGCCGCAAAAACCAAGCATTACGGCAAGAGTAATGATAAGGCGGTTGTCGCCGCTTCGGGTGGGCTTGCAGATAAGCAGTTTAAGCACCCAGCCCAGCACACCTCCCAGTACAAGCATCGCAAGATTGTACACAATGGGAAGCACCACGCCTGTCGCCGTAATCTGCCCTGCAACAATCGCCATTGCCACCGAAATTGCCGCCGAAAACGCCACAAGCCCCACCACGTCGTCCAGGGCAACCACCTGCAAAAGCGTGTCCACGAAGTCACCCTTGGATCCCGTCTGCCGTATGGTCATGAGGGTGGACGCAGGTGCTGTAGCCGCCGCCAGCGCGCCAAGCACCAACGAAAACTCAGTAGGCAGATTGAGCACAAAACGAAGCACGACAAACACTACTACCGAAGCCATAAGCGACTCAAACAGAGTGATTACTATGTTTTTGCCACCGTTCTTCTTAAGCACGGACAACTTGAAAAATTCGCCCGTGCTGAACGCGATAAACGCCAGCGCAATGTCGGCAAGGAAGCTCATACCGTCGATTATGTTTTGCGGAATAACCTTGAAGCAATGCGGTCCGATAAGTATGCCTGCCACGATGTATGCCGTGACATTGGGCAGTTTAAGCAGTTTGGTAACGCGCGTAAGCAAAAAGCCGCTAAGCAACATTACGGCGACAGAGATAATAACCTGCGCCACCGGGGGAAAATTTTGTAACAACATTTTTGTCAAATCCTTGTATTTTGTGTTGCTATATGATATACTTAATCTTACATAATGTCAAATTATGTTTTATTATCGGTAAATAAATTTACGTGATATATGAGGTAACACGACATGGCTTTAATCGATGACAAACTGGAAACATTCGTTGCAGTGTGCGACACCAAAAGTTTCACCAAGGCAGCCGAATTTTTAAGTCTTACGCAACCTGCCGTCAGCCAGCACATCAAACGCCTTGAAGAAGAGCTGAACACTACGCTTTTTTTGCGGAAAAAGGGCGAATTGTTGCTGTCTGACGAAGGAGAAATAGTGCTGACCTATGCCAAACGCATGATTGCGCTGTGCGACAAAATGCGCGACAAAGTAAAAAATGCCAAAAGCCGCGTAAACCGTATCCGAATCGGCATAACGCACACTCAGGAAAGCGGTCTGCTGATGGACGTACTGAGCAAAATCGCATTAGGCGACGACAGTTTGCAGATTACTTTTATTACTGACAACATAAAAAATCTTTATGATATGTTGGAGAATTTTGAAATTGACATGGCTGTAATCGAGGGAAAACCGACCAATCCGTCGTTCAATTTCGTGGTAATCAATACCGACAGCCTGATGTGCATCGTGTCGTCGCAAAACGCCCTTGCAAAAAAATCCACCGTTACCCTTGCGGAGCTGAAGAAGGAACACCTGATACTGCGCTTGCCGACGTCTTCCACGCGCGAGCGTTTTGCGTCCGCTCTTGACGGCATAGGGGAATCGATTGACAACTTCGACGTGACAATCGAAGTTGACAGCATTGCCACGATACGTAACCTTGTCAAAAAAGACTTCGGCGTGTCGGTGCTTGCGCGTTCGTCCTGTGCGCACGAACTGAGCAAAGGCACGCTTGTGGCGTTGCCGATTGAAAACCTTAGTATGATACGCGAAACCACCATCGTTTACCACAAGACATTTACGCATACGGAAATCGTGGACAGAATCGCACGCAATTACAACGAAGCGGTAACAAGCGGAAAGTAAACAAAGAAATTTGTAAGTAAAAATTAAATACCTAGGATTAATTATTTTGCAAAAACATTATTTTAATAAACAGCAAAATATTTGCCAAAAATTCCATTAGGGTTCCGTGTAAATATGTCATACCGAGCGGAACGAAGTGTAGTCGAGCGTATCCCGCGGAAGCGTTCATTTCGTCTATTATTATTTGCTGCAATGACATAATTATAGACGAGTAGTACCCTTCCGGGGGATCCTTCGACTTCGCTCAGGATGACATAATTTCACAGCGGCATTCAGTCGAAATCATTTCAGAGAAATTGCGAAATCACTTTTGCAATAAACTAAAAAATTTACTACATGAAAATTACTTCTACCGAAAAATGGGTGTACTACACCGCCGACAATTACTACGGCTTCGACCCGAAAAAAGTCGGCAAATGGATGTACTTTTACTACGACGTAAACCAAGCCGACGCCTACTGCCGCAGGGCTGTCGACAACTGCATAACAAATCGCGCCAAACACAGCAACGCCGCAAGCGGAATTTGCGGTTTTTACGTGGACATCGGCGACAACGACGGACACAGACGGGTGATAAAGTTTCTGCTTGACAACGACCTTGTACGCCGCACCGCAAGCGGAAGGCTGTTTGACATAGCCTTCAAGTACGAAGTTTCCGACTACTTCGGCGATTTCGGCGAGGCGACGTTACCGAAACTTAAACTGAGCGACTTTGTAGACCTTGACAGCGGCGAGATGTTACCGACAGCTGACTACGTGCAGGAAAGTTTTTTATGATTTTAGCCGAATAGGCGGGCGCCACAACATTTCCGCGCACTCATACACACAGTTAATCATACGTAACACACACAGACGTAGTTATTCTACGTCCGTTTTTATATCGCCACATTGTCTTAGGCAAGTTTATTTTTGTCTGCAACGCCTTACGTTTCGCATTGCGGCACTTCGGAATTAAACGCTCTCATTGCACGCACGTTACGCACAAGGCATACCACAGACACCGCCACGATAAGGCAATACAGCCCTGCGCTTGTCCAGATTGTCAGCGTAAACATATCGCTTTCGCCTGCACTGCCGTTCGCAATAATCAGCGTGTTTTGCAGGGTAAGCACCGACACCAGCGCATCAACCAGTTTAACCGCACGAAACGTAACCGTCGCAACGTCGTTTTGTCTGCGCGTCTTTACGTAATGTACAATCGCCATGGTCATTTTGTAAGTGGTATACGCCGCCACCGTAATTGCAGCAATCAGTCCAAGGTTGAAGTCGCGCTGTTGCAACACAATGAGGGTAATGGGCGCGACAAGCATAAGGTTTTCTACAAGCAACAGCCATGCAGCCGAAAGGCATCTGCGCCCGTAAGAACGCCGAAAGTCGCAACTTGTGTCGATTTTTTGCCTTTTAGGGCGGTACAAAACTGCCATCGTTACCGCCAGCAACACAAAGTAAACGGCAATGCTGCAACCGAAGCCGTAGCCGCGCGACAGCCCGAGGTAACCGTTGTACACGGCAAAAAGCAACGCCACCGCCATCGAAAACAGTCCGTTGCTTACAATTGTGCCTATTGTTTTTGTGATTTTCAAAATTCTGTTTTTCAGTTCTTGTCTTGTCATAATCGGTTACTTTTTCTCGTCGTTGCCGTAGGGGAACAGCGACGTAATAAGCCTGACAAAATCTTCAATCGGCATGTCGCAATCGGATTCCACCCAGCGGCGCACCATCGACGTCAAGCCGCCTGAGTAAAACTCGAACACGTACTTGCGATTTGCCTGCGGTACGCCGTAACGCGACAAAATCGGCTCAAACATATCCTTGTACATTTGCTCAAAGGTGCGTTGTGAGCCGAACAACGCAGGCTTGGCGTAAAACAGTCTGAACACGCGCTTGTTTTGCAAAATAAAACTCAGATAGGGCGTAAGGTACTCCGGCGTAATCAGAAACACCGCGCCCTTTTCGCCGTTGTCGATATCGGTAAACTTTTTGCCGCCGAAACCTGCGTAGAAACGTTTGCTTATCATTGCGACGGCTTCCTGCAACAGGTCGTCCATGCCTTCGTAGTGCAGGTAAAACGTCGAGCGGTTTACGCCTGCCTTCCGGCACACTTCCTTGACGGAAATAAACTCGTACTCTTTCTTTTCCAGCAGGCACAACAACGCCTCGTCCATAAGAAGGGCTGTGTTGAAATATTTACTTTCGTTTTTGTTCATAGTTTCCCCCTTATGGCACGGGCGTTTTGCATTTACTTGTAATAAACAACGTCGTAATGCTCGATTGTATTTTACCACAAAAGCGCAAAAATTACTTTATTTTCAGTCCTGTTCGTCGGCGATTTCCCCGGCAAGGCGAATGATGTCGGACGCATACTTGTTTTTACCCTTGGCAAGCAACTTTTTGTAAATCGGGTAATTGACCGATATGCCTGCAATGCCGAGCAGTCCTACGATAATGCCGACAACCGTCATTGCCGTCGAGCCGTCGCCGATAACATGCATGGAAAGGCACATGCCCACGCCAAGAATCAGCGAGCAGATAACGCCGAACGTACATGCAAAAATGTTTGCCGGGCGTTTTGCCGCGTTGTCGAGTTTTCTCAGTTGCACTACCTTTGTCGTGTCCTTTACGGTGTATTCGTTTGCAATGGATTCCGCATAAATTTTGTCTGTATTCATTTATTTGCCTCCGTTTATTCGGGACGTTTCTGCCCCTTGGATGACTACATTGTACCGCACTTTTGCCGCAAACCGAACAACAAAACAACGCCGAAATGTCGATTTGAAACAAAAAAAATGAAAACCCTGCACAATACAAAAGCAAAAGCGACGTCCGAAAAACTCCGAACGTCGCCGTTTTTGTTTGATATTCTTTTTTCTACTGCAAAACAGACAGCGACAAATGCTTTTTGCAGCCGCACATAAACTAATCTACGGCAAAAACGTGCCACGTCCATGCGCCGAAGTCGGGCAGACGGGGCAAGCGAACGCCGATTGTCGTCAACGCTTTGCCGCTTGCCGTAATGTCAAGTTCCTCTATGCGGTAGGTAAGCCCTTCAGACAAGCCCGTCAGCGCGACAAAATTGTCGTAGTCGCATGGCACGCCGTGGATACGAACGCCACACACATAGGCTTGTTTCTTGTCCTTACTGACAATCATTTGCACAAAGTAATTGCCGTCAAACGGGCTGCAAAGGCGGTAACTGTCACCTTTAAGGATTAAATCTGCAACCTTTTCGTATTCGCGTATCTGCGAAGCCACCTCGGCGGCTTCCTCGTCGGTAAGTTTGGTGGGGTCCAGTTCGTAGCCGGTCGGTCCGAGAGAAGCCACTACACCGCGAGTGTGTAACGGAGTAACGCGCCTTGTCTGGTGATTAGGGCAAGCCGACACATGGCAACTCATCGCCGACTGCGGATAGCACGTTGCTGTGCCCCACTGCACCCTGGTGCGCTCGTATGCGTCCGTGTCGTCGCTGGTCCAGATTTGCGGGAAGTAGTACAGCATACCTGCGTCGAAACGTCCGCCGCCGCTTGCGCAACCCTCGAAGAAAACATCGGGGAATGCCTTGGTCAGTCTGTCTGCAAGGTCGTACACGCCCAGCATGTAGCGGTGGTAAAATTCGCCCTGTTCGTCGGGAGCAAGTTCAGACGAATATGCGTCGGTCACGCCTCTGTTCATGTCCCACTTGACGTAAGAAATGTCGTTACCTGTAAGCACCTTGCTTACCGCGTCAAACACGTAGTCAACAACGTCACTGCGCGTGAAGTCAAGCACAAGCTGGTTGCGGCTGCGCGACGGTTGATTGCCCTTCTTACCCACTGCCCAATCAGGGTGAGCGCGATACAGGTCGCTGTCCTCCGACACCATTTCCGGCTCGAACCACAAGCCGAATTTCAATCCGTTTTGTTTGCACCTGTCTATGACAGGCTTAAGACCGCCCTTGAGTTTGGTCGTGTTGACGAACCAGTCGCCAAGTCCGCTGTCATCGTTGTCGCGCTTGCCGAACCAACCGTCGTCCAGCACAAAGGTGTCCACGCCGAGGGTTGCCGCCTTGTCGATGATGGCAAACAACTTGTCGGTGTTGAAGTCGAAATAGGTCGCTTCCCAGTTGTTGATGACAACAGGACGTTTGCTGCGGGCAAAGTGCGGATTTACGATGTGGTCGCGGATAAAGTCGGCGTAGGTGCGCGACATACCTCCAATACCGCAAGCCGAGTAGCACAGCAGCGTTTGCGGCGTAACAAAACTTTTGCCACCGTCCAGTTTCCAGTTGAAACCGACATCGCAAATGCCGCCCTGCACACGCAAAGGCTTGTTGTCAAAGCGTTCCGTCGTGATTGCAAAACTGCCGCTGTACACAAGTTGTACACCGTAGCATTCGCCTGAGTTTTCCGTCGCGTCGGGTTTCAGAATGCCGACAAACGGGTTCATTTCGTGGGAAGAAATTCCGCGTATGGACTGGAAGCGGCGTATGCCGTGTCCGATATCCTCTATTTGCGGAATGCGCTCCTGCGCCCAACGACCTGCAAGACACAATGTTTTGTACCCGCCCGCGGGCAAATCCAGCGCAAAGCCGAAAGCCTTTTCGATGTTGACGGGCAATTGTTCACCGTTTACGATTTCAAGGTTACGCGCAATTACGTTGCTGTCGTCCCACACGGTGTAGTTGAGTCTGAACGTCACCGACGAAAAGTCGTCTGCAAGGGTAATCGTCAGTGTTTGTCCGCCGTTGCGGGCGCATGGCAAACCTTCGAGCACGGGCGTGCCGTCTGCGACTTCGTGGCTGACGTAGCGCAGCCTGCTCATCGCCGCACCGTCGCTTCTGCGTACTATTACCGTCGGTTCGCGATAGTCGCCGCGCGCGTAAAAACCGCATTCGTTCATTGTGTATTCGTGTGCCTGGTCGATGTTGAAGTCGCGGCTTCTGGGGCAGGTTGCGTTGCCGTGGTACGCCACAAGGAAGGGCAAATCCGCCTCGCTCAGTTTTGCACCGAAATACAGATGTTGCAAAAATCCCGCTTCGCCGACGTACATTGCGTAAGACACGTCCTTGCCCTGCATCAAAAAGGCACGCAGGTCGGAATTGTAAATTATCATTTGTTTCTCCGTTAAATAATGCTTTTACCGCTGATTTTGTCAAAAATCTTAAGTCGGTCAAGGTTGAAACACAGTTGCAGTTCGTCTCCGACGGCTACGGTGTGGGCGTTGTCCAGTTTCAGGATAAATTCGTTGTCAAACGCCTTGACGTGCACGCAGTACTCGCTGCCCAGAAGTTCCACGAAGTCTACCGCAGCGGTAAAGGTCGCGCTCTTGTTGCCGTTGTATTCCGCCGCGATGTGAATGTTTTCGGGGCGGATACCTACAAGCATAGAGTTGCTTTCGGCGGCTTCCGCGCTGTAACGATTGAGATATTCCTGAATGTCGGCTTTGTTTTGCGCGGCAACGTCGGCGGCAAGCGGTTTTTTGTCCTTTGTCTTGCCCTTATTTTGCGTTTTTCCGTCGTCCTTTCTGGCGGTCGAATTCATCATCGAACGTTCGCCGTCAAGAATACCTTTCACAACAAAATCAACGTCGTCAAGTCCTGCGGCAATGTGCGCAAGTTGCACCCTAAGCCCTTTGTCGCCGCAATCAAACAGTTTAAGCAGGTTGTCGCGACCTTGTTCGTCGAAGCGATACAAGCCGCGTTTGTCCGCTTGAAGCAATGCTTCGCACAGCGAAACAAGGGTGCCGCGGTCGGAATTTTTGCCATACGTATGAACAAATTCGCGAATTTTTGCCGCAAGTTCGTGTTCCGCCGTCGTGTCCGCCTTTTCCGCAAGTTCGGTAAAGTAGGCAAGGCGTTGTTCGAGAAACTTTTTGTACGCAGGACGCACCGTTTCGGGAAGTGCGATGCGTTCGTTGCCGTTTACCAGGCTGTTCCCGTTTGTCGCAACTTCCTTCACGTTCATGGGCGGATTGCCGATAAACATAGCCACAAACACGTTGCAGGGGTCGTTGTACACATCCTTGGGCGCGCCGATTTGCTGGATGAAACCCTTGTTCATGATGACGATTCTGTCCGCCATAGTCATAGCTTCGGTCTGGTCGTGCGTTACGTACACCGTCGTCGCGTGCACGTTTTTGTGCAGTTTGACGATTTCGCTACGCATCTGTACGCGCAACTTGGCGTCAAGGTTGCTCAGCGGCTCGTCCATAAGGAACAGTTTGGCGTTGCGCACTATTGCGCGACCCAGCGCAACGCGCTGCATTTGTCCGCCGGACAGTTCCTTGGGTTTGCGATCGAGATATGCACCGAGGTCAAGGATTTCCGCAACTTCAAACACCTTTTTGCGGATTTCCTCCTTGGTGTAGTTGCGCATGATTTTAATCGGGTTGCCCACGCTGTCCGTCACGACATTGCCCGACTTGTCACGTCTGACATCCTCGGTCTTTTTCATTTCCAGCGAAAAGGCAATATTTTCAAACACCGTCATGTTGGGGTACAGAGCGTAGTTCTGAAACACCATTGCTATGTCGCGATCCTTGCTGGCAAGGTAGTTTGCCGTAACGCCGTCGATGTACAGGTAGCCGGAAGTAATTTCTTCCAACCCTGCAATCATCCTGAGCGTCGTACTTTTGCCGCAACCCGACGGGCCTACAAGCACGATAAATTCGTTGCGCCTGACGGCAAGGTTGAAGTCGTACACCGCCTGCACCTTGTTGGGATAAATTTTGTTTATGTTTTTAAGTACCAGAAAGCCTTCGTTGCCGGCGTCTGTTTTGCTGCCGCTTTTGTACATTTGTCTGGCTTCCGTTACAGTAATCAATTGTTCCATATTTGCTCCGTAAACATTTTTGTACGTGACTGTTTCGCCGTTTTAACTGCCAAATGCGTCACTTTTACGATTTGTGCACCGTTGCGCTTGCCCGAGCCTTTTTTCGTCCGGGGCACAGGCAGCCGTGTCGTCACCCCTTGACGCCGCTTGCGGCAACGCCGTCGATAATCTTGTTTTGCGTGATTACAAACAGTATCATGATAGGAATTGCACTGAACATTGCTCCCGCAAGGCTCATTCCCATAGTGTTTGCCGAACGACTACCGGAAATGTAGGCGACGCCCATTTGCAACGTCCACTTGTCCATGTCATTTGCGCCGAGGATGATTTGCGGCCACATGAGGTCGTTCCAACTACCCATGAAGCAAAAAAGTCCTTGCACCAGGAATACCGACTTCCCAAGAGGCAACACCACGCGGCGGAAAATGCGGAAGTCGCTGCTGCCGTCGATACGCGCCGACTCGATGAGGTCCTTGGGGATGCCGAGATAGAACTGCCTGATGAGGTACATGCCTCCCACGCCGCCGAGCCCGGGGAGAATCAACGCCCACAACGTGCGCGCGATACCAAGGTTTGCGATGTTGGCAAGTTGCGGCGTAAGGGTTGCGATACCCGGGATAACCATGGTAAACAGCATGACGCCGAAGATTGCGTCGCGGAACCTGAAATTGAGAAACACAAACGCGTAAGCCGCCGCACCTGCCACAAGCAGATACAGAAAAGTGCTTGCCGTTGCCACAATGAAGCTGTTAAGCAACCAGTTGCCTACGGGATAGGTCGTGCCGTCGACGCGCGTCTGATTGAACAGGTCGATGTAGTTGTCGAAGGTAAATCCGTCGGACGGAAACAGGTGTCCGGGTTGGTACTCGAACGCCCACTTACTTGTGAAAGACCCAAGCACGCCTACAACCAGAGGAACGACCCACACCACACAAAACAGCAACAGCAATACAAACGCGTTGAAGCGAAGCAAATGGTCGTTGAAGTACCGCCCGAGGCGCGTCAGTGTCAGCGTGTTGTCGCGGCGTTTGATTGTCACCACGACGTCCACGACAAGTAACCCGACAAGCGTAACGCCCATTACAATTACTATTGCAAGAAAAATTCCGCTCATGCCTGCACCTCCGAAGCCTGCTTGTCGGCGATGTACTCGCGGTACATCTTGCCGTACTTGTCGCCGCCGGTGCGTTCCCTGGTTACGGCAAACTGCACTGCCGTAATAAGGCCGATAATGATACCCAGCACCATTCCCATTGCGCTTGTCATGCCGTACACGTCGTAGCGGCTGCCGTTCATAAGTTGCTGCATGTAGTACATGATGGACATCGTAGTCTTGACCGCGCTTGTACCGTCAAATATTTCCGGTCCGCCGCTTGTCAGCACGTAAATCTGTCCGTACAAACCGAAGTAACCGATAATTGTGTTGAATATACACAACAAAAGCTGGTTTTTGATTGCAGGCACCGTAACCGCAAGGGTTCGTCTGAAGCCCGTGCATCCGTCCACCGAAGCCGCCTCGTACAGCGACTTGTCCACGTTTTTAAGCGCGGCGGACAGTATGATGAAGTTGCCGCCCCAGCCGCCCCACATGCACAGCAAAAGAATGATAAACCATGCGTGTAGCGGATCGCTGTTAAGCCAGTTGATGTCCATGCCGATCCATTGGTTGACGTATCCGAAGCCGTAGCCGAACAATGCGATGAATATTACGCCGCTTGCGCTGCAAGGCAGTACGCTGGGCAGATAAATAAGCGCGCGGAACACCTTGTAGCCCTTGGGCTGGGCGTTGATAAGTATTGCCATAATCAGCGGGACGATTATCGACAACGGCACTACCACTATGGCAAACACCGTGGTGTTGCGCAGTGCAAACCAGAAGTCGTTGTGGTACTGACTGTTGGAATCGAACAGAATTTTTATGTAGTTTTGCAGTCCTCTCCATTCGATTGCGTCTGGGTTGGCGATATCGTACTTGAACAGCGACATTACAATGCCGTACACAAGCGGATAGACGCAAAACAACAGGAAGAACACGAGGAAAGGTCCGAGGAAAATCAGCACCATTCCGTACCGTCTTAAAAAGTCCGCCGTCTTGCCCCTTTTGAGGGAATACTGACTGATTGTTGTATATCTTTCCATATTCATTGCGACGTCGTAACGCCGACGTCTGTTGCGTAAAACGGGGTTGTAGCGATAAGCAAAAGACAATTTGGTTGGTTTATTTTGCAAATATTGTAGTAAGTAACTTTATTCAAAATCCTTTTCTGCAAACACCTTGCTTTTTCAGCGCAATTATATTTGCAAAATAAACCATCAACAGGCTTTCCGTTGTCGCCGCTCGGCTGCCATTACGGCAACAGAGCGGCGACAAACAGAAATCCTGCAAAAATCTTACAGATCGTCGATGTTTTCGATGTTACGGATTGCTTCTTTGAAGCGAGCGTCAAGGATTTCCTTAGCGGTCAATGTCCTGAAGGTGGCTTGCGTGCTGAGGTTGTCGGCAAAGGCGCGTTTCAGCCCTTCGTACACTTCCGAGAAGTACCTGGTGTTACCCAGAAACACAAGCGTGTCGGGGTCGCAAATCTTTTGTACGTATCTCGTGTAGTAATCCTTGGTTGTAAACTGCTCGCCGGTCAGTAATTTTTTGTTAGCCGGCAAGTGTCCGCCCTGCGTGTAGTCGATTGCGTTTTCCGTCATGTACTTGGCGTAAAATGCCGCTGCAACCGCACGTTCGGGATTTTTGGCAACGGTACTTGTCAGGCAGAATGCGTGACCTACGCCGTAAACCTTGCTTGCGTTTTCGCTTGTCGGGTCGAGCGCGAACAAACCGCTCATGTTGATTATGTCAAGAGGTTGGTAAGCGTTGCCGTCCTGGTCAAGTTTGCCGTTGAACACGTGTTCGAATTCGTTGAGTTTGTCCTCGATTTGCCAGGGACCTTCACAAGCGAACACAGTGTTGCAGTCGCCGAGACGTTTCCACATTGTGGATTCCGTAGCGTCGGCTTCGATAAATCTGCCGTTGTAAGTTACGGTTTTGTTGCCGTAAGTTACCGTTTGGGGATAACTGTCGTAGCCTTGCCACATGTCGCGGAACATCTGCATTACCGTTGCAAGCGCGTCGTTGTTCCAGTTGGGACGGCCTTGCGCGTCGGTCATGCTGCCGCCGTTCTGCAGCAGAGCCGTTTCCGGTACCCAACCGTTTACGATACCGTTGGCGTATTCCATGGACAGCGGATAGAAGTTTTCCACCGTGCCCATGCGCCATTCGTTGGAGTTGCCGCTCATTGTGCGGAACCACAGTCTGCCGTTGTTGTTGAGTTCCACCAGTTTGTTGCATGCCTCGACAAGTTTGTCCAGCGTGTGAGGAACTTCGATACCGTTTTTGGCAAGTACGTCGCTGCGGTAGAACCACACTCCTGCGTGTTCGTCAAGGGGGATGCCGTAGGTTTTGTCCTGATAAATGCACTCGGACATAACGTTGGCAAGGTAATCGTCGCGATTGAAGTTTGCCTTAGCCGCATTGAGGTAGTCATCCATGGAAACAATGATGTTGCTGCTTGCAAAATAGGTCAGTCTTTCGCTGTGGATAAGAATCATGTCGGGCGCGTTGTCGGGGTCGCTTCTGATTACCGAAGGCAAAGATTTGTAAAATTCCGATTCGTTCATTGTAGAAATCTTTGCGCTTACGCCGTTGTTTGCGTAGTAGTTGTTGAACATCGTGTTGACCTTTTCAAGGTACTTGTTGTCGGGTGCGCCTACAACGGACCAGATTTTGAGGTTTACATTGTTGAACAACGGGTCGCCGTTGTCGTCAAACTTGATGTCGAGGTCGCCGAGGTCGGTCTGATTTTGCGGTTTGCAGGCAAACAATGCCGCAAGACAAAGTACGCCGACAAGCACCGCACAGATTATTTGTGTCAGTTTTTTCATAATGTACCTCCCAGAATTTCGATTTCGCCGAGGGCGAAGTCTTTGTCGGAACTGATTGTAATTACTATTCTGTCCGTCGTGACGGGTTGCGTCAGGCAGACGGTAAAAGCAGTGTGGGGATAAATGTACTGTTGCGTTCCCGAAGTTACTTCGCGCGAACCGATGTAGGCAGGGTTGAAGTAAATGTTTGCAACGCCCTTGTTGTTGCCGAAGTCAATCTGATCGATGTAACTTACAAACAAATTGAAGTCGGCGGCGTTGTAGATGTTGACCGCCTTGACGGAAACTGCTTTGTCAAACTTGATTTCGATGCTGCGCGTACCTGCCGCAAAACGAGCGTCGCTTGCCGAGTCGAACACGCGCGAGGTGCGGTTGTCCGTAAGATACTTCACCTCCGCCTTGTCGATGGTTTCGGCGCGTACCGTCACACCGCTTCCCGTTGCAAGATTTTTGTAACCGGATATCGCTTCGGGCAGACGTTGCAGCGACCAAGTGGGACCGTTGGTGTACGGCGTGCCGTCTTGGGTAAAATACAGGTAGTCGAATGCACCTGCGCGACGATCGGTGTACTGCGAGTATTCCGTTTCCACGCCCCAGCTGTCACGATTGACATGCGCGTGGTAGGCAAACATGTATTCGCCGTTTACGTCAACGATACTCGCATGTCCCGTACCCGTCTGCATGCCCTTGTATCTGGCGTCGTTTGCCGAACCAACGTTGCCCGGCACGCCCAGCAGCATGTTTGCAAGAGGGTCCTCTTCCGACCACGGTTTGTCGTATTCACCAAGAGGACTGTCACTGACAGCATAGCCTACGTTGTACTGATTGTCAACAAAACTGTTGCTGACGTGGGTCAGGATGTATTTGCCGTTTTTCTTGATCATGTACGGACCTTCCGAGCAACGAAACTCGCCCGTGAAGGAAGCCGACCAGTATTCCCACTCAACACTGCCCTTACCGTTGTTGCCCGTATCATTAAGATTTTTGTAGCCGGGCACGGTAAGACGCGTAAGCGTGGACAAATCCCATGTAACGGGGTCAAGCAGTCGTACACCCCAGATTTCGGCGTACTTGCCTTCCTGCTCTGCAGTCTGCGCCTTGGTTGTGTCGTAACTGAAGTACATATAGATTTTGCCGTCGTCGTCCTCAAACACAGTCGGGTCAAGGATTGTGGCGTTTTCCATACCGCTGAACGTATTGTCGGCAAGAGTGATGTTTTGTCCGTTTGCATTTACGCCGGTGTACAGTTCAAACTTTGTCAGACTGTCGCCCACCGCTACACCGATCTGGCAATGGTTGCCGTTTGCGGCATTACCGGGGAATGTGAAGTACATGTAGTACTTGTTGCCGATTTTTTGCACGTCGGGTGCCCAGATGTTGTCCGTGCGGTAAGCCCAACTGCCCTGCGGTGCCTGAAACGCAACGCCGCCGTAAGTCCAGTCGGTAAGGTTGTCCGACGTGTAGTAGTCCATTGAGGAATAACCGCCCCTGGTGCCGTAGGCGTAAAACAACTTGCTCTCGTCGTCATACACCACCATGGGGTCGCCCATGTCAAGTTTAAGGTCGTTGCGGTAGTAAATATTGTGGTCAAAATTGTCGTCCGACTTCTTTTGGTTTACCAGGCTGAAGTCGTCGGCGTCAATTGTGGAATTTGCGTATTTGGTGTAGGTAATCTTGTCGCCGTTGTCGCCGCCGCCGGTATTCGTGCATGCGCCCAGCACCAACGTCATACAAAGCATTACCGCAAACAAAAAGGATAGGTATTTTTTCATAAGATGTCCGTTTCGACGTTTATTGTCGTGTTGTCGGTTTTGTCGTCGCCCGTTACGGCATTGACAAAACTCGTTTGTCGCTACGGGCGCGTTGCCCGAAGCGACAAACAATTGGTTGTAAAAGTTTTGCTTGTCCCCACCTCCGCTTACGCGGCAATGCGGGCAAACCGTCATGTCAGTCGTTTACCGTTACGGTAAAGTCGGAAATTGTCGCTCCGCAAGCGAATGTGCCTACGCCCGGTGTGCAAACCGTTGCGCTGCCCCACTCGCCGTGGTTGTTCATAAATTCCTTACCTTCAAACAGACGAACGCCGTTGACATACAGTTCGATGTAGTCATGCGTTTTGACCAGTCTGACTCGAACGGTGCCGCTGTTCCACAAGTTGTTGAAACTCATCTCCTCGGGCAGGTCGTACGCGGTAAATGTTGCGTCGTTGAGGCACGGCGTAAACTTAGCCGTTGTTTTAGGTGAGCCTGCGATACGTTCAAACACGAAGTGAACGCTGCTGGAGGTGGATTCGCTGCGCAGATAAACGGTCAGTTTGCCGTCGCGCGTTTTGCCGTCGTTGTCCACGATTGCAAGTTCCAGTCCGCTCATAGTGAATTCCATTGTGTAGTTGCCCTTAAGGCTGTTACGCCACAACAGACCGTTTTCAAACTCGTTTACCGGCGGCCAGTCGATGTTGTTTTTGTTGCCGCGCCACTCGTTAGCCAGTTTGTAACTCACTTTGCCGTCGGCGTCGGTGATTTTTGTCACCATGCCGCCCACAAAGAACGGGTTTGCCGCAAGCACGTTGTCGATTGTCGCTTCGTCGGTTACTACGCTGACTTCGCTGATAGTTGCGCCCGCTCCCTTGACGTACAGTGCGGGGATTGTTGCCTCGGCGGAGATGTCGTCAACTTCCTTCATCAGTTTGCCGTCGGCAAAGATGTACAGTTTGCCTGCCTTTTTAAGCAGTCCCAATTCGTGGACGTCGCCTTCGGCGTTGACGTTGGTGTTGTTTTCCGCACCGTACACCATTTGCGTGCTGCCCTCTGCCGTTGCTATTTCCGCGCGGTGAGTAATGGAGCCGATTTCCGAGTATGTGATACCGAACGCCTTGTATTGCGCAAAGCCGTCCGTCGCGCTCATAAGTCCGATTGCCGTATTTTCGGTTTTTTCCGTCGTATTGACAACTTTCGCCGTCATGTACCAACTACCGTTTTCCGTCGTTGTCGGGATGTACTTGTTGCCGCCTGCCGTTACGGTCAGTTTGTTGCCGTCGGTTGCCACTTTGTCTGCGCCTACAATCGCGTCGGTGTCAAACAGGTCGGAGGTTGAAGCCTGTTTTGCACGGATTGTAAACTTGCGCGTTGCGGTAACGCTGTTGTCGGCGTTGCTTGTTACGATTACGTCGATTGTACCGTTTACGTCTGCGCCGATTGTAAGCAGACCGCTCTCTTCCAGCGTAACGCCGCTGACAGGTGCCGCAAGGGCAAACTTGCCGCTTTTGTCAAATACGTTGCTTGGAGTAACCACGCTTGCAAGGTTGTAGGTGTGTCCTGCAAACAATGTGTCGCCCGGCACGCTGATGTCGATACTTGTCGGCAGGCTGAAACGGGACAGTTGCTTGTACACTTCCGTCACGTCATTGGTCGCAACATAGTTGCTTACGCCGAAACTGAGTTCCTGTCCGTACACGCCGGGGTAGGTGTCGTAGTTTGCAAAGTCCGGCACCTGATAGGTGTACTTGGCAATTACAACGCCGTTCTGTTCCACAATCAGGTAGTTGTCCACGCCGTTGCGGATCATGGTCATGTCAAAGGGGCTGCTTGTGTCCACTTTGGCGTCGCCGATGTCGTTGTTGTCGCTGGTTAAGCCCAGTGCGTAACGCCAACCGCCGTAAGCCACCTGTCCCGACGTAGGCCACACCATGTACCAGAACATGTTGTTGCCGATTGCGTGCGTTGCGTCCACCAGGAAGGAACCCACGCCAAACGAGCCGGGGTTGCCGCCCGTCGCCTGATTGAATGACAACGTTGTCTTGAAATACCACACTTTACCGGGTCTGTCTACAAGGATTTGTGCCTGTTCACCGTTTACGGTAATACTGCCGTTGTCTTCGCTTGTGAAGTCTACGCTACCGTTGTAGTAGCCCTTGTTGTGCTTGAAGAAGTTGCGCGACACGTTGTAGGTAAGTACTTCGTTTATTGCCGGTTTGTCCTTGATTGCCACCGTTACGGTTGCCGTACCGGGCGCAACTGCCGTTACTTCGCCGTATTTGTCTACGGTAAGCACCGACGTGTCGGAAGAAGTAAACGTGACTTCGGTGCCGGATGGCTTGACGTTGTACAGAATGGCACTGGACACTTCGCCGATTTTTATTTCCTGCACCTTGGGGCTGCGCACGTTAAGTTTGTACTCGCCTCCCGTCGGATTGTCGGATTGATTGGTACAACCCGACAAAACAAACAGGACTACGAGAATAAGAGAAACAATACTAAAAAGACGTTTTTTCATCGAAATTCTCCGTAAAAATAGAGAGTGATAAGAGTTGCAAATGAGAAACAATGTTTTCCGCGCGACTGCAAAAGTTGTTACGCTTGCGTTGTACGGCGGTTTTGTTTACTGCACCCTGCGGACATCCGCCCGAAAACGGGACAAAACATCCGCAAGGTTGATTTTGTGACCGACAAACAGACTACGTTATTTTGCCGTTACCACAAGGTTGCTGACGGATACGGTCTTTGCCATGTCGTCATTATTCTCGTTGAACACCTTGAAGGACAACTTGCAACCGTTGCGTGTGCCCCACGAGGCGGTGAAACTGCTCACTCCGTCGGCAGAGACGGTAAGGCTGACGTCGTATGTGCCGCCGTCGTTAAGCGTAAGAGTAAGTACGCAGTGAATCGTCTTGCTTTCGCTAATGTTCCAACCGGTGTCTGCCCATTGATTACCGCTGTTGCCTGCAAGGTGGATTGTGCCGCCGCCGGCAAGTTTGTTTTCAATCCAGTAGGTTTGTTCTCCGCCGACAACAAGTCCCAACTTGGCGTCGGTCATTGCGTCGCCGAACTTGACGTCAAACTCGACTGTATGGCTTGCCGTAGGTTGAGTTACAACAAACGGAACATTTTTGATATTCCAACCTTGTTTGTACATCGTAAGAGTCAGAGTGTCGGTTGCCTTGTCGTAAGTGTCGTTGTAACCGAAGAAACCGTAGTACTTGACGTCATCCGTCGATTGCTTGGTAACTGCGATGTTGCTTACTTCTGCGGTGCAGTTTTTGCTTGCGAAACGAAGTTGTCTTTCACTTGTCCAGTCGTCGTAATTACGTGCGGCGTAGGTAAGAGAACCGTTGTCCGTCTTAATCAGGTACTCGGTGCCGTCCACGTAGATGTGGAAACGTCCGTTTACGCACTGAATTTTGTACGTGTGTGCAGCAGCCGGGTCAAAGCCTGCGAAGAAGTCGGTGCTTGCCCATGTACCGCCGTCGGAATACCCGCCGTCTTTCCATACGCACATCGTGTATGTTTCGACGCAGTAGCCCTGGTCGTTGTGCGCAACGTAAAACTGAGTACGTCCGCCCTGCACGGACAGAGCAAGTTTCGCATAGCCGTCGCCTGCCACGTAGTTGCTTACGGTAAACTCTACGGTGAAGTCACCCTGTACCGTCTTTTTGTAGTTGGCAGTGTAGACCAGGCTGTCCGACCAGTTGCATTCGTCGGCTACGCCGTCCTTACTCTTGTCGGCAAACACGATTTTGTAACCGCTGTCGTCGCCCTTCATGTTGACGCCGCCGTAAGTCACAAAGTCATCGTTTTCCGTAAAGATACGTTCGCCCGTGGTAGTAACTTCCGCAGTGCCGAACACCGTTTCGGAAGCAGCCGCCTTGACAATGTAACTCCCCTTGGCGTCTGCGGACAACGTAACTTTACCGTTTTGGTCGATCACAGCCGTACCTGCGCTAAGGTTTGTTGTGATACTCCACGTTACGTTTGCGTTGCTGATTGCAGGGATGATTGTTGCCGTGTAGGTCTGGTCGGTACCGACTGTGTGTTGTGCGCCGCCTGCAACGGACACCGAGTAAGGCGTTCTCTTTGCGTATGCAGCCGCAGTTGCGCGTACCGTTTCTTCGTTGTAGTCAACGGTTACGTCTTTTACGCTGAAGTTGCAACCGAACTGAGCAAAGATACCGGGGAAGGTAGCCTCACTGCAAGCGTCGGTAATTTTACCGTAGAAGTCGCCGTAGGTGAAGTAGTAATCGTCGTTGATACGGATAAGTTCCCAGTGCTTGTTGTTGGTCGCTGCGTAAACAACGCTCATGTCCAGCCCGTGGTAACCGTCAACGTTGATCCACTTCATGTTGTGGTCCCAGCCTTGGAACCATTCAATGTAACGGATACCCTTGACGTCGCCGCTTGTAATACCGAGAAGCAATGTTCCGCCGAATGTATCGCCGTTGTCTTTGCCGGACGTAAATCCGATTACGGTTGCACCGCTTTGGTCGCCGAATTCGTTGTAACTTACCGTACCTCCGATCTTCCAGACCTTAGCGGGGTAGGTTGCCGCGATACCGCTGTTACCGTTCGCTACGGTTACGTTGTTGCCGTCAATCGCTACGTTGCCGCGTTTACGCGTGCTGCTCAGCAGATTTGCAATTACCGTGTATTCGACGTCTTTGCTTGCAAGGTTGTCGCCGAGGACAAACTTAACCACTCCGTTGCCGCCCTTCTTCGCGGTAAACGTGCCGTTTGCATATTCCAGCAAGCCGCCTTCGGGAAGAGTTACGTTGACAACGGGGTTGTCCATTGCCATGCCGTTGCGTGTTGCCGTAAATGTTACGCTTGCGCTGTCCTTGCCGTATTCAAGTTCGATTGTCGTGTTGCCGTTTACGGTAAGTTCGTATGTGGTCTTTTTGACTACGATTTTAATTTCCTTGGTTGCCACCACTTCGCCGTCAACGCTTGCCTTTACGGTGATTGTCACCGTCGTGTCCGCGCTTACCGCCGCTTCAACCGTGGTAATTGTGTTTTCAGCAATTGCAAGGATGTCGCTGTGACTGATTTCGCAGGCAAAGGTTGCGCCGCTTACGCTTTGTCCGTTGTCTGCCAGGCGCGAAGCGATTGTCGTGCCGTCGCCTGCAAAGATTTCGTTGTCAGTAAGTTCCGTCGTCAGAACGTAGTTGTGTTTAACTTCGCTGCTTACCACGATTTTGATACTCTTGGTAATTTCGGTACCGGTAACAGCGATTGTAACGGTCGTTTCGCCTTCCTTGTCACCTGCGGTCACAAGGTAACTGTCGCTCATTGTAATGAAGTCGTTTTTGTCAAGCGTTACGGTAAACTCGGGCGTGTAACCCTGAATGTCTGCCGTTACCGACGGAACGAGTTGAAGAGTGTCGTACTTTTTGATTGTTACGGTGTCGCCGTCAATGCCCGTAAATGCCGTCGTGTAGTGTATTTCAGGTACGGTGACTTCGATTTGCGCAGTTGCAACGATGTCGTCGCCAACCTTGACGTTTATTGTGATTGTTGTCTTGCCTGCTGCAACGCCGACAAGTTTGCCGTCAACGATTTTGACGATTTTGTCGTTTGCCGAAACAAGTTCCGTCGTGTAACCGTTTGCAACTACCGCGCCGTCGTGCTTAACTTCGGCGTTGACGTCGGCTGTAGCGTTGATTTTCAGTTCCGCAATGTTTTCGGCGGCAACCTTCCATGTGTTGAACGCTGCGTATTCGCCGATTGCAAAGTCCGTTACAAAAGCCTTGCAGCCCTTGTTGGTAACTTCGTCGGGCGCGGAACTCGGGCAGAAGGTGTACACCGACATGTTGGTTGCGGTGATTGTGTCTTCGCTCACCTTGATGTCGTTTACGTAGTAGCAGGTTTTGCCGTTTGCGTCACGGGTGATTGTTACGGCAAGTTGGTCGTTGGCAGACGTTACGTTTTTGTTAATGGCTTTGTCCCAGTCGTTACCGTTCAAGCGGGTTGCGGACAATGCCTTGTCGCCGCCGCTGAGTTTGTTGTTGATGATAAACGACGTGTCGCCGATTACGATGGCAAACTTGGCGTCGGTCATTGCCGAAGCAAACTTGAGTTTGTAACTTACGGTGAAACTTGCAGGCAGTGCGTCAACGAATTTTGCAACGGTAGAGCCGTTTCTGCCTTCCCAGTCGGTTGCCCGGAAACCAACGTTGAACGAAGTTGCGCTGTTGAAGTCGTACTCGTAACTGTAACTCAGCATACCGTTCTGGATGTAGTCGTATTCGTCGTTTGCACTACCGTTTGTCACCACCACGTCGCTTACTTTGCAACTGAGTGCGTTTGCGCCGATGACGATTTCACGTTCCGCACGGAAGTCATCGTAACTGCGAACCATGCCGTATGCGTTGCCGTTCTGCTTGATTGTAAGTTTTTGCCAATCGCTGCCGACCTTGACGTAAACGGCGTACATGCCGCCTTCGACGGCAATTTTGTAACGGGTGGAACCGCTGACATTGACCATGTCCTTCATGCCTTCGCCCTGGTACCAGTTACCCTGCAGGAAACCGTTATTGTTGCGGTTTACAAAGGCTTCGATACGGGTTTGTTCGCCATATACAACAAAGAAGTTGTTGCTGTCGCTGCCCAGCGAGAACATAAGTTTGGGCGTTGCGGACTTTGTCATGTAGTCGGACACGGTAAATTCGATACTGAAGTTACCTGTTACCTTTTGCTTGAGCGTTGCGCCGTAGGTGTAGTTGGCGTTGAACTTCCTTTCGTTTTCCGACGAGATGGTAGCCGAACCTACGTAATCGGGGCTGAACACGATGCCGTTGTCGCCGTCCGTCGTTACGCCGCCCTTGGCGATAAACATGGCGTTTTCTTCGACGAGTTCCTGTTTGATTACGGTGAAAGTAATTTCGTCGGACAATTTGCCGAGTGTTGCCTTGACGGTCAGCGTGCCTTCGGTCTGCGGTTCGATGCCGACAAGTCCGTTTTCCGTAACTGCGGCTTTGTTGTCGCCGAGAGTGCTTTCGATTGTCCACACGATGTTCTGATCGGGGATTTCGTTGCCATCGGCATAAGCCTTGGCGGTAAACTGCATCTGAACGCCGCCGTCGCCGCTTACGATTTGCGGAACAAGGGTTGCGGGGCCGGAAATGCTGATTGCGCCTACGCCGCCTTCGGGATAAACCGTTGCGATTGCCGCCTTGACTGCGGTAGCGTCCGTTTCCAGAGCGAAGTTTGTAATTTCGATTTTCTGGTTCTGCGTCTGGAAGCCTGCGTAGGTTTCCACGTCGTGGTTGTCGGTAAACTTACCGAACATGCCGTCGATGTTGTAGTAGTAATCGTTGCCGTCGCGAAGAAGGACAAACTTAACTTTACTTGTACCCGTATACTTGGTGTAACCCGCAACGTCTTTGTCGTGAGTTGCCTTGCCCCATCCGTCAAGGAAGTTGCGCACGTACACGGTAAATCTGCCGTCGGGGTTGCCGTCGGAGTTGCGCAGACCAAACCACAATGCGTTGTTGCCCGTGTTGAGAAAACTGCCGATTGCGATTGTTTCGGTGCTGCTGTAGTCGGTGATGTCAACCTCGGCAGAGAACATCCACGTCTTGCCCTTTTCACGGGTAAGGATTGTGGACTGACCGCCGTCTACACTTACCTTGGTGTCGGAAATTGCCCAGTTGCCGTTGTGATTTCCGAAAAACGAAGGCTTACTGACAGAGTAAGTTACGTTGGCAACTACGTCCGTGTGAGCGGTAAGTTTGATTGTAACGCGGGCGTTGCCTGCCTGTGCGGCAGTAATTTTTACGCTTGTCGCCGTTTTGTCGGACAATGTTACCGCACTTCCGCCGACAGTCACTTCCGCCTCTTCGGTGACCTTTACGCCGTCGCATGTCACCGTCCAGGTGATTGTGTCTGTCTCGCCCGTTGTAAGGGTGCGGGCGGCATTACCGCTTACCGCGATTTTGTACACTTTTTCGGCAGGCGTGCCAGGGTCGGGATTATCCGGATTGTCGGGCTGACATGCCGCAAGAGAAAAGCAAAGTACAAACGCCAGTAAAAGCGCAAGCAATGCGATTTTCTTTTTCATTGTTACCTCCTTGTTTCGCAACCGTTTGGTTGCCGTCATTTATTTTGTGTCCGTAAACTTCATTCGGACATATTGACGCTTTTTATATGCGCCCGCCCGGCTGTCGCAGCCGCGACGCATGTTTTCATGACGTTACGAAATGCACATGCCGTAGTGTTCGGCTCTCCGCACACTCGTTATTTGCTTTTGCGACGCGCGGCAACACCCCGTAATCACGTCGTTTTCAATGATTTTTACGTTATTTTAACGTTAACATTCTAAAAACAATCTTACGGATAAGATTGACCGTATCCGTTTTCGGGTAGATTGTAAATGGATTTTACCTGATTACATTGTAATTTTGGCCGGCGCAGTTTGTTTGTTGTCGGGTTGCGCCGTCAGCCGTCCTGTCTTTCCGACGGAGCAACCGCGTGGCGCAATGTTACGGGATATTTCTGTCTGACGGGGCTGGTGTTGTTACCGTAGATACGTTCAAACAGACTGTTGACCGCAAGCGCGACGTAAGCGCGTTTGTCCACGCCTACCGAAGTAAGGGTGACGGGCGTCGGCAAGTCCGACTGCAGGTCGTCGTAGCCGACGATTGTTTTGTTGCTGCAATCGATTGCCGACAGTATGTCGTATGCAAACACATCGTTGAAGCAGAATATACCGTCGCTTTTTTCCAGCATTTTTTTTGCTTCTTTGTTGCCTGCCAGCCAATCGGTGTGCACCACCGTATGGAATGTTTTCCCATGTGCGGCAAGACCTTCCGAAAAGCCTTTCAGACGATCCTGAACGCAGGTCATGCCGAAGGCTTCGCCGACAAACGCAATGTTGTTGCAACCATGCGCGACAAGTTCCTCCGCCGCAAGCCGTCCGCCCTCTACGTCGTCTGTCGTTACGTAATCGACGTTGGGCAGTTCCGTGCGACGACCGAACACCATCATCGGCACGCCGTACAGTTCCACAGTGCTTTCCAGTTCGTCGGCGGGTTCAAGGAAACTGATTACCGCGCTGACGCCCGAAGAAACCGCCGCAAGGTAAATGTCGCTGTCTATGACTGAACGACGGACGAAAAACGGCCGTATGTCGTAATCGTGTTTGGCGATTTCCTCATTGATGTAGTCCGTCATGATGGAAAAGTACACGTTTCGCAGACTGTCGAACACTACCGCAACCGAATCCACCATGCCGCTACGCAGCGAAATTGCCGTCTTGTTGGGCAGGTAGTTAAGTTTGCGGCATGCCTCCAGCACGCGCTCCTTGGTTTTTGGCGCGACATTGCCGAGGTTGCGACAAACGCGAGAAACCGTTTGTGCCGTTACGTTGGCTTCCCTTGCCACGTCTTTGATTGTAGTTCTTTCTTTACTGCGCACTTTTTCCCTCTTACAAGTATGTATTTTTGATTGTTTCAATGCCCGTATCGACAGAATATTGCAATAAAAAAGTCGATACGTATGTTTTTTTATATATTTTTTTCAAATGTCCGTATACGTTGAACAAACGCCGTCCCGAAAGAGCCGAAAAGACATTTCGTCGCTGCCGACGACAGCAAAACAGTCATACGCATGTGTTTTTGCTGACTTTTGCATTGTTGAGGCGCAACATCTTTCAACAACCCGACAACGCAAAATACAACCTTTTTACTTTGTCAATTCTATCGCCGCTTCGGCAAAACGTTTGCCAAGGGTAAGCATACTAAGGTAGTCGTAATGCCATGCGTCGTCGTGTTTCATCGAAAGGTCAGACGTATCCACAAGACTACACAGCGGATCCGCCGCAACTACCTTTTTTTGCATTTCAATCACTTCCGCCTGTCCTGCAACGTCGTCGGGTGTTTTGATTTGTCCGATTACAAAGGGCAGGTTGTCGTTTTCAAGATAAAAGCGTATGTCGGCAATGAAGTTTGCAAGCAGTTTGTCGTACACCGGGACGCTTTGAGGGGTAGTGGCGTCATTTTCGCCCTGCATCCAGCACATTGCAAGGATGTTCACCTTTTCGTAACCTGCCGCCTTTGCCTTGGCAACGGCTTTGCGAACGGTTTTCAGAGTGTTCCAGAAGCCCAATGCACAGTTTGCCGCGTCCTCACCGTCGTCAAATTGTTGCGCAACGCTTGTATTGCCAAGTCCCTGCACGACGGACGTAGGAGAGAGGAAGTGGTCGTAGATTGTTTTGCCGCCCCACGCATACTTTACAAAGCCTATGTCGCGGTCGCTGTCGGCGTAACGAGCCGAGTACACTTCAGCCATGCCCATTTCCGGTCCGAAGCAGTAACCCTTTACGCCCAGTCCGTTTCTGACTTCCTGCCAGTAAACAGTGTCCAGCGCGCCGGTGCCTTCGCCGTAGCCGAAGTACTTCACGCCTTCATAGATTTTGTCATAAGCGTCCCACGGCGAGAACCCGACGGCGTTGGACTGACCGCCGATAAGCACTATGTCCAGCGTTTTGGGCTGGGAGGGCGTTTCGTTGCCGTTGTCGGGCGAACTTGTGTTGCATGCGCACAGCGTAAACATCAACATTACGCAGACAAGCGCACAAAGAGTTTTTTTCATACTTTAGTCCTTTTGTCCCGTTGTCAGCTTGCGGATTGTCGCAATGTCGAACTTGGGATTGTGATGTTGATCCAATAGTCCGTTGATTTCCTGCTGTACATCGGTAAGTTGCGTGTAGCAGAAGCCGCTGAACCACATTTTGTGCAGATTTGTCATCAAATTTGCGTAACGTGTATAAAATTCGTCATCGTTTTGTGCCTTGCTGTTGTAACCCCAGTCCTCGCTTGCCGTGGCGTCACGTTGCATTGCAATGCCGCCGAATTCGGAAAACAGTACCGGTTGACCGTGGTACTTGTGTCCGTTTGCAAACAGTCGTCTGCCGGCAGGAACAATGTCGTCCAGCGCGTCACGGCGGTATTTTTCCGCAAAGCCGTCACCGCTGAAACTGTAATCGTGTATGCCGACAATGTCCGTGTCGTCGACGTATTCCCAACCGTCGTTGGTGGACACAAGACGAGTACCGTCCAGTGCCTTGGTGAGGTAGTACATTGCGCTTGCAAAGAGTTGTTGCGCCTTGTCGTTCGCAATCTGCTCCACACCCCAACTTTCGTTGAGCGGCACAAAGCAGATTACACTCGGGTTGTTGACAACCGTGCGCACGATATGTTGCCACTCGCTTGCAAGGTTAAGTTGTTCGTCGGATTCAAAGCGGTAAGCCGAAGGCATTTCGCACCACACAAGGTAACCCATGCGGTCGGCATAGTAGTAAAAGTACGGGTCTTCCAGTTTCTGATGTTTGCGCGCGCCGTTGTACCCCATGGCGATACTCAGTTCAATGTCGTGCTTGAACATTTCCTCGCTTTCGGCAGTCAGACCGCCCTCGGCAAAATAGCCCTGGTCAAGGATAAGGCGTTGATACAGCGGTTTGCCGTTAAGCAGTACCGCGCCATGCTCGTCCACGGCAACAGTACGGAAGCCGAAATAAGTGTGCGTAACGTCCACAGCCTTGCCTTGTGCAAGCAAAGTAACGTCAACGTCAAACAGACTAGGCTCGTCAACGTCCCACAGGTGAGAATTAGCAAACTCCGCATCGCATGCCTCAAACGTAAACTTGTTGTGTACGCCGTCCAGCATAAACTTGCCGCCGCCGACGCGTTTGCCGCCAAAAGTAACGTCAATCTGCACTTCCGTTGCAACACCGAGTCCGGTGTCAAGTTCCGTTTCGACATTGCCTGTTGCCGGGTCGGGCTTGAAACCGACATAGTCCACGTAGTCGCCGTCGAAAAACTCAATCCACACGCTTTGCCAGATACCGCTGTTGGGCGTATACCAGCAACCGAACGGTTTGCCGTTGTCGCGCCAACTTTGCTTGCCGCGCGCCACAGTGTCGTCCATTGTGTCGCGACAGTACACCACAAGGGTGTTTTGCTCCTGCATTTGCGCAGTCACATCCAATGTAAAGGGGGTAAAGCCGCCCTTGTGACCGCCGACGTAAACGCCGTTGAGCCACACACTGCACTCGTAATCCACCGCATTGAAACAAAGCAACGCGCTGCGGCTCGTCTGAGCCTTGCCAAGAGTAAAGTTACGTTTGTACCACATGCCGGCGTAGTAGTCGGTCACGCCTATGCCGCTTGCCGCGTACTGGTAGGAAAACGGTACGTTTATCGTTTGCGACAATTCGGTTTGTCCGCTTGTCACAGCCGTCTCGTCGGTTATTTCTTTGTCGAAGCAAAATTGCCATTTGCCGTTAAGCGCAACCCAATCGTCGCGCCTTAATTGCGGACGGGGATATTCGTTACGAAAGTACATCTCAAAAACCTCTTTTTCCTTTACATGCTGATTTTGTCCGATTTCGGCGCACAAAAACGCCGTAAAACGCAGAAAAAACTGCCAAAAACACCTTTATCGAAAGGCGTTTTGCAGAAAAATACAGACAAATCTCTTTAATGTTAACGTCCAAATCTCGTTAATGTTAACGTCAACAATTTGTTAACACGGTAAGTATATCACAGTAAAAATCGAAAATCAATACCACGGAATAAAAATGAAAAAATAGCCGTCAACTTTTCTAATAACCTTGTTTTTATTTATTGCGCCAAACAACTTCCGCAAAGATACGGGCAAAAAAGATATCCGCAAGATTGTTAGTGCCGGCGAATGAAACCCCTGTGGTAACCAAAAAAAACGAGCCGCACGCGACCCGTTTTCAGAATTGATTTACTTTATTGTGATGTACTGCGGATCAATCGACACGCGGTGTTTGCCGACAAACAGATTTGCTTCCGGCGGAAGCACAAGCGACAGATAACGGTCGAAGCCTTTCAACACGCAGTAGCACAGTTTACCGCCGTTCCACGACTGTTCGTCAAGGCAACGTTCGACAATCAAGCCATGATTGTCCTCTTTGGCAACAGCACATCGGCGAACGATTACTTCCGCACTGCCATGCACGCCTTCGGCAGTCAGACTTCCGCAAGGCAAACGCAATTTACCAAGCATCGCACGCCCGACGGCATGAGCATCGTACAGACGGTAATGCGCGGTAAGCAATCTGCCGTCGCCGTCATACAATGTAACGTCGTCCTGCGAAACATACGCTTCGCCGTCACCTTGCGGCAACACAATGTCGCCGTCGGCACGTGACGCGCGCACTTTTTCCGCCGGCACCGCAACGCGAACTTTGCCGTAGTCTCCCGCAAAACGCAAAATCAGGTTTTCCTCGGCAAGTGAGCTTTTTCCGCATACGTTTAATGATTTTCCGTCAAATTCGCCGTCAAAAAACAGCCGTCCGCGGTTTTCGTCAAAGGTTTGCCAACACTTTGCATAAGGGTTGTACACCTTTTTGCCGTCCGTCGTCAGGGCCTCGTCCGTAAGGGCGTCCAGCACGGCGGCGGAACAGGGTTGTTCCGTCACGTCATGTTTGCTGCCGCTTTGCAGTACAACGCCGTCGTTCATCACTACAAGCATGTCGGCAAGTTGCAACGCCTCGCCGATTTTGTGCGTGACGTACACAAAAGTCGTGTCGGGCATCTTCTTTTTGAGATTTTTCAACTGTTCCACGTACTCGGCACGTTGCGCTTCGGCAATGTTGGCAAGCGGTTCGTCAAACAATATCGCTTCGGGACGCGTCACCACCGCTTTTGCCAATGCAACGCGTTGTTGCTGACCGCCGCTAAGCACTCTTGGCAATTGCCCCGCAAGGCGTTCCATTCCGAACATTGCAAGGGCATCGCTTATGCGCGTTTCCTCTTCCTCTCGCGACAAGTGTTCGCGTTCAAGTGCCAACGACAGGTTTTCCCACACGGTGTACTTCGGGTACAGCAAATATTCCTGAAACACCATTGCGATTTTTCTGTCGCGCGCGGGTATCTTTGCCGCCGAAAGTCCGTCGAAGTACAACTCGCCCGACGATTGCCGACACAAGCCTGCAATCACCTTAAGCAAGGTGGTTTTTCCGCAGCCCGACGGACCGACAACGACTGCAAACTTGCCGTCGCCGATGTCCAGATTGACGTCACGCAGCCCGTAGGTGCCGTCGTCGTATACGCTTTTGAGGTACTTTGCCGTAATCCTCATTTATTTTCTCCCTTGTCGTCGGTGTCGTTGCCGCTTTCCGCTGACGCCGTCTGCGTTTCATCGACGTTTGTTTTGCCAGTCTGTTCGTCGCTGCTTTCGGCATTGACGTCTTTGCGGCAAGTCCCTTCGTCGACATCTTTCGGTGTGTTACCGTTTGCACCTTCATCGACGTTTTCCGCGCTGTTTTCCTCTGCGTTTTCCGCAACAATTTCAACGGCGTTTTCGGTCGTGGTACCGGGCGTTTCGCCGCTTGCCGAAGCAAGTCCTTTGCCGACGAAATCGGGGTACTGTACGGCGTTGACAAACACGTCAAACACCCCAAGGCAGTACACGGTCTGCACAGTCACGGCGTAGCAAATGCCCACAACCGCAACCACACACATACCAACTATCTGCAAAAATCCCCACGGCAACACAAACCATATCGCAACGGGAGTGAGTGCCACTAAGGCTATCCCGAGCGTACTGAAAAGCCGCTTAAAGGTCAATATTGCGCCGCTTGTAAACAATTTGCCTGTGCGGACGTTGTACAACGCCGCTTCGAACATGGCAAACAGCGACACACACACAAGCAGCACTTCGGCTACAAATGTAAGCACGGCGGAAACCGTCCACGCGAAGGAATTACCCTCGGTAAGGGTAAGCAGTGAGAAACTGCGCAAATACCGCAAAAGCCCTGTGCCGATGCCGTACACCAGGCCTGTTACGGCAAACTGTTTCCAGCCGTTTTTGACGCCTCTGAAAAAGTCGCTTGTAACCTTGACGGATTGCAACCAGCACAGCCGCCTGACGACATAATACATGCCGCCCAGCCCCACCGCCGCAGGCACGCACAACAACGCGTCCGTGCCGTAGCGAAGAAGCGACAGATTGATAAGCGCGGACATTTGCTGCGCCGCCGTCATATCTTTGATGAAATCTGCGACAAACCAACCGCAGATCGTGTCCCATACGCACAGCGGCAACACAAACAACGCGCACAGCAGGTTTGCCTTAAGCAGCACGCCGAAACGGGTGCGGAACACAAAACAAAACTGCCGAAATCTGTTTTTGGGCAGGCTGCGTTCATCGAAATCGTCGTCACGCCCTTTGCCGAACACCCATTTGTATACAAGACCCTTTTTCATACCAGGTTCACCAAATAATCCACAACCGACAACAGCAACTTTTTGTCCTTTTTGCTGCCGCCGTTTATTGCCACGTACATGTCACCAACCATTCTGACGGCGACGATTTTGCCGTCGGGATCGGCGATGCCTTCCGTCCTGCCGTCCAGTACGGCAAACAACATGCCCGTTTCCGCGACCGACTTTGCCTCCGCTTGGGTCAGAATAAACACGTCTGTGTACTGCGCCTTGACGGCAAACGCCTGCGAGTACATGCTGTCCGTCGGGTTGTACGTGCCGAAGTTTACGCGCTTGATGCCGTATTCCGCCGCCATGTCGGAAATGTCGTTTCGGACTTCCGTTTTAAGCCCCGTCGGAAAGCCTATCCACATGTCCATTTGCTCGGCGGATGACGGCTGAGCCACCCAATAGAATATCAATCCCCACACGCCGAACGCAGCCAGCACAAACGCCACCCACTTCCACGGAGAACGGAGTTTTGCAAAACCTTTACCCATTGCGCACCTCCGCATATGCCACGACAAGGCTGCCCACCGTTACGACGTCGTAGGTTTTGCCTGTCGCAAATGGGCACGCGACATTGCCGTCCAGCAGATATTCGCCGTCGTCAAAAAAAAGCGTCGTTGCCGAAAAACCGAATACGTCGGCGTTTTTTTCGTCGCAAAATGAGACAAAAGTCGCACGACGCTTTACTCGGTCAGCCATCGGCAGTTGCTTCACAAAGTCGTACCGCGCCGTGTACAGCGGTTTGTCAGAGATACGCACCGCAAAGTACCAAAGGTACACAAGCGTTAAAAGTCCGCATACAAACCACCCGAGCCACGGGGACAGTTTGTCCAGTGCGACAAGCGCAACAAGCAGCACACACACGACGGCAACCGCAACGCCGACAAACACCAATTCCGCGAAAAAACGCGTCGCTCGCTTTCTGAGATTGCGACAATTTTTTTCGTCGTAAATTTCAATATAGTTTGTTGTCATAGTAATTATATTTTACTTTATTTCACGGCGATAATCAAGTACCTTAGCCAACTTTGTCGCAACAGGTATGTTTAAGACTTTACCGTCATTTTCGCCTTCAACGTTTGCAAATTAGTTATGTTGAGCCAAGCAACATGCTGCTCATTGTACAGTCGAAACATCCCGCGGAAAGTTTTTGCTCGGCATGATATACGTCTGCCGTTTCAGCCACACGAGCAAATTTCCGATAATAATCTACGACAATTAACGACAGCAGGGTTTCAATCAACTTCACTATGACCAAACACAAAACGGGTCCGAGGATCAAGCCCCGGACCCGATTATGCTTTTGGTGACTCTTTACGTTGTTAAATGTCGCTTTTGTTACATTTCAACGCTGATTTTACTGCAAATCGCTCAGTCAACGGTTACGCCAAGCGAGTTCAGTTTTGCCGTAACTTCCGTCGGATTGTCGGTAATCGAGTAATTGCGGAAACGAGTAAACGAGTTGTACGTCAGGAAAGATACGGCCGTCTTGTTCTGCTCCGCACTGCCGAAGGACAGTTCGCCTTCGAGCGCAAAGGCAAGTTGGTCGTTTACAAACAGCCACACCTTACCGTCGATACGTGCGATTGCCAACTTGGTGTAGTTGTCACCCGTGTAGGAAATGGAATACTGCTTGCTTTGCTTTGCGTAGTCCTTCCACATGTAGTCGCCGCCGGACGCAATACTTTGCACCCAACCGACGTACTGTCCCTTGTAATCCGACTGACAGTCGATGTTAAAGAACATAAAGTAGTTGTTTTGCGCGCGCATCATAATGCCGATCTTGGGGTACTTGTCGCCGCAGTAAGCCTTGGTGTGGTTAAGCACGGACAGTTCCGCCTCCACATACAGCACGTTGCTTACCACATCTTTGAAGTACAGCATTTGTTGATTGCCGCACCATGTTTTGTCTACGTAAGCGTTTTCGGTGCCGTCGTCGTGAGTAAGGTCGTAGCCGTAGTTGCTTACAAATTTACCGGCATTGCCGAATGTCTTGCTTTCGTAAGTGGGCAACGGCGCACCGACATCGGGGTTGGTGAAACCGTATTCGGTAAACTCCAGCACGGGTACCGCATTTTCTTCGTTGCGACCAAGCAGAACTATTTCGTTGAGCGAAATTTTCTGATCGGCCGCCGCATTGATGGTAATTTCGATTTTGTTAACAGGCAAATCGTCAAACTCTACAATGGCGTTTGCACCCGGGTACATAACTTCGGAGAAACCGTCGGTGTTCCAATCCGCCCAGGCTCCGGTAAGGTTGATGTTTTTCGCTTCAGCAACTGCCGTCGAGTTTGCGCCCGTCTTGTAGTACAGTTTAATGCTGTTGATACCCCAGAAAGCGTTGTCGTAAATCGTGCTGTTGTAAATCATCAGCGAGCGTGCCGTAACAAACTTGTCAAAGCTCATGGTGATTACCGTCTTGCCGCCGCTTGTGGTAAATTCCTGTACGGGGTCGCTGCCGTGCACCTTCAGTACGCCGTCGGTAAGCCAACTTACATCGTTGTCGCTTGCCGCATTGTTTACGGTGATTGTAGCCTGGTTTGCGATGTTTCCGTATCCCGAAATCTCGGAAGGCAACGGTTGGTAACTGTACGTGGGACCGTTGGCATGCATAACCTTTTGTCCTTTTCCGTTGTCAATGAAACTTATGGTATCTACAGCCAGCGCACGACCGCCGTCGATGCCTGTACGGTTGTAGAAAGTGTGGTAAGCAATCATCAGTTGGTCGCCGCACTTAATAAACGCGTGGTGACCTGCGCTGGACAGAAAGCCGCTCCATGCGCCGTCGGTAGCGATGATCTGACCGCCTTCGCCGGGTTGCAACTTTGTGTAGTCGCCAAGGGGACTTGTCGCGATTGCCTGACGAACCTGATACATTTCCTGCGTGTAGGGGTACACCGAAAATGTCATATAGTAGGTGCCGTCTTTGTAGTACACATAAGGTCCTTCGTTGACGCTTGCGCCTGCCTGACGACCTTCGTCGATGGCAACTTCGTCTTTCGTCGTCGTGTAGTACAGGTGGGTCAATTCCTTCAGCGTCGAGTAGTCGGGGGTCAGCCAGTCAATCATTTCAACGCCAAAGATTGTTTGCCCGTGCCATACGCCTGCGCCGTCGTTGCCGTAGCCGCTGTAATACAGGTACTTTTTGCCGCTGACCGGGTCAACAAACGGGTGAACGTCGATTGCATAGGAACGCGTAATGGACTTGTCCGTAATTTCGCTGTTGGCTGCAGTGAAGTCATACGCAGGGTGAGGATTCTCGGGGTAGTAAGTTACAAAAGGTCCGTAGGGGCTGTCCGAGTACACCACGTCGATGTACTTCTGCGTTACGGGCGTATCGCCGTTGTAGCCGACGATCTTGTCCGCGTTGAAGAACATAAGGTACAAGTCCTGTTCTGCGTCGTACCTTACTTCGGGTGCCCAGTGGTTGGTGTAGTCCCACGCGGTGTCGAAGTCAGGCTGATAGGCAACACCCTTGTATTCCCAGTTGGTAAGGTCGCGGCTGCGCCAGCACTGAATACCGTAGCAGTTTACAAGGTCGCTTGTGCCGTATGCGTAAAACCAGCCTGCTTCCTCGCCGTGGTCGATGTAAATCACATCGGGGTCGGCAATCTGGAAGTTGAGTTGGTTGAGGTAGTACAGATTTTTGTTGTATTCCGTACTGCTGCTCATGTTTTCGTTGGTGATGTAGGAAAACGTGCCTTTTGCCTCCTGCGGCTTTTGTTCGGCAGGAGTGCATGCAATTGGCAGTATCATTGTCGCCACCAGCACCGCTGCCAGCAACAAGTTGACAAATTTTTTCATAGTATCCTCCGTTACGGATAATTGCTTTTGTGCGGCTTGCGGGGCATGCGCGATCATGCTCAATCACGCCGCCCACCCGTCTGCCGTTAGTTACATTTAGTTTCGCGCTTTTTAAGCCGCGGATTACGTCCGCTGCGTTACGTCGCCATAAATTACAACTTCATACCGCTTGTTGCGATACCTTCGATGAAGTAGTTTTGCGCCACTGCGTAAATGACAAGCGTTGGGATAAGTGCGACAATCGAGCCTGCCATGATGGTCGGCACGTTGCTCGAATAAGAACCCTGGAAAGACTTAAGCGCAATCTGCAATGTGTACCACTCGGGGTCCTGCAAGTACAGGTAGGGTCCGAAGTAGTCGTTGTAGCCGCCGATGAATCCGAGTAGTCCCTGTGCAAACAATGCCGGTACGGACAGCGGAACCATGATTTTCCAGAAAATTTTGAAGTAACCCATACCGTCCAGTTTTGCCGCTTCGATAAGTTCCGTCGGAATGCCGCTGTAGAACTGGCGCATGAAGAACACGCATGTCGCCGCGCCGAACATACCGGGAATCATAAGGGGCAACGGGGTGTCGGTCCAGCCGATCATGTCGTAAATCATGTAGGACGGTGTAAGCATAATCGTACCGGGAATCATCATTGTGAGAAGAAGAAAACCGAACAGCAGATTTTTACCCTTGAAACGCAACTTGGCAAAAGCATACGCGCTGATTGCCGAGCAGAACAAACCGAGAATTGTCGGCGGAATGATGATGATAAGGGTGTTTATGAAGCCGCGCAACATAATCGGCATGGGGAAATCGCCCGCGCTTGCCGTGTAGGTGAACACTTCCTTGTAGCCCTGGAATGTAAATTCCTTGGGGAAGAAGGAAAATTCGGGGTCGGTCGCTTCCTGCCACGTCTTGAACGAGGTCATGATTACGATGGAAAACGGTGCCAGTATCCATATTGCGAAGATAACAAGCGCAAGATAGATGAGTACTTTGCCTACGATACGTTTCGTCTTTGCACGCTGAGGTGCGTTCAGTTTGTAATTAAGATTATCAGTCATAACTCACCCACAACCTTGAAACGGCAAAGTTGATTACCGTAAACACCAGGATAATTGCCGCAAGCAGCCATGCGGTAGCCGAAGCCACGCCCATGTTGTAATACTTGAAGGCTTGTCTGTACAGGTAGAACACTACCGTTACGCCTGCGTTGTTTGGTCCGCCTCCGTCGCTTATGATTTGCGGACGGGCAAATTCCTGCAATGCGCCGATGATACCCGTGATAAGCAAGTAGAAAGTCGTCGGTGAAATTGCCGGCAACGTTACGTGCAGGAAACTCTGGAAAGAGTTTGCACCGTCAACCTTTGCCGCTTCGTACAGCGAGTTGTTGACGTTGGTCAGCGCGGCGCCGTACAAAATAATGCCGTAACCGGTACCGGACCACACGCCCATAATGATAAGACAGGGAATAAACGTTGCTGCGTCGCCCCACCAGTCGGTCGGTTTCTGTCCCGGTGCGGTAAACAAGCGGTTTATGATACCGTAGTTAGTGTTGAAAATCCACTGCCACATAAGCGTGATTGCCACAACGGAACACACATACGGAATGAAGTAGATTGTACGGAACACCTTTTTGCCACGAATATTTTTTGTAAGCAGAAACGCCACCACAAGCGCAAGAATGATGTTGATAAACGTGGACAGGCTCATGTAGAATGTGTTGCCGATACTCTGCCAGAAGATGCTGTCGCTCAGCACTGTCACAAAGTTTTGTCCGTGGTTGAAGTAGGAATTGTCAAAGTTGAAGCCCTCGATGTGCATAAACGCCATAAAGATGGCGAGTATCATCGGGACAAGACCGAACAACAGAAAGCCGATTACAGGCATAAGCGACAGCAGAAGTCCGCTGACGTTTTCCTTGTTGTTCTTTTTGCGTGTTTTGTACACACTGTCGAGATACATAACAATCTCTCCTTGAATTACCGCCGTTGCGACTTCCCGTTGTCGAAAAGCCGCGTCGCAGGCTAATTTTTCGCACGTTTGTGCCGTCTGACGGCGGATTTGGTCGGATTTAACCGACTTTACCGCACGACATCAACGGCTGCATATCTTATTTTGAAATGCCCTACTTTGTTGCCAGTGCGTAACTGATCAACTTTTTGAAGGTCTTTGCGTATTCTTCGCAAGCGTAGAAGTCTTCCATGGTCTTCTTACCGTTACGAACGTCGCCGTTAAGCACGTTTGCCCAGTCGTCGATCCATTCCTTATTCTTCAGATACCACCAGTCGCCTGCGGTTTCGTATTCAGTTGCGTCAATGAAGATTTTGGAGTTTCTGGGTGCTTGGTCGCTTTGCAGGAACACTTCGCTGTTTGCAAGTTTCTTCTGCAAAGGAATTGCAAATCCTGCCTGAGCCTGCAATGTCTGACCTTCTTCGCTTCCGCAGTATTCGATAAACTTCCATGCGGCGTTTGCGACCTTGCTCTTGGTGCTGATGCACAGCGCTACCGAGCCGCTGTGACCTGCTTCCACGCCGTGAACGGTGATGTTGCCTTCGCTGTCGTACTGTTTGTACATGGGCAGGGGCGCTACGTCCCAACCTTCGTTGCCCATTTGCTTACGGAAGTTGGTTACGTTCCAACGACCGTCTACAAGCATTGCAACCTGTCCGTTGGCAAACGCGTTTGTCTTACCGCTGTCGCCGCCGATCGAACTGGGGGTCGGGGTGATGCCGTAGCCCTTCAGGTTGCCGCTAACCGTCGTGTCTGTGTCGGACGCAAGACGAACGAATTCGACAAATGCGTCCCTCTGGCTGGGCAGTACGTTAAGTTTGCCCTCTGATGCAAGTTGTTGCACTTCGCTTGTTACGGTGTAAGTACCTTTGTTTGCTTCCAGTACGTCCGCGTCTGCGGTTGTGCCGTACTTGGTCATGTCGATTTTGTCAATGTAGTTAATGATCTGACCTGCGGTGTAGGTGTTGCCGTTTACAATCACGCTTTCAACGTCGTCCGCAACAATGTAGTTGGGCGTGGGATCCATCAGCGTGAAGTCGTAGTAGTAACCGCGGTAAGCAGGGTCGGTGGTCGGGATACGTTGAATGCAGTCGCCGCCTACAGACCAACCGTAGTTGAACCACCATTCGGTAAAGTAGCCGTAGCCGCTTGTCTTGCCCAGTCTGTCGCGCATGTAGGACTGTACTTTGTTTGCGCAGGCAACGGTTTCTTCCCAACTCATGGGTACCTGGTTGTTGAAGTAGTACTTGCCGCCAAGTTCGAAGTAGCCCTTTTCTTTGACTGTGCCTTCGATACCGTACTGAGCCTTGGTCTTGCCTCTGCTGTCGGCTGCGCCATTGTTGTTGAATGCGTCAAGGTCTGCCGCGTCAACGCTGATTACGGTGATACCTGCATCCTCGAAGTACTTTTCGTTGTAGAAAATTGCCGTAGGACCAAGGTCCTTGGGTACGCCGTAGAAACGTCCGCTGTCGGTGTTGGTAAGACCTGTCTTGACGTCGTACTTGTAACGTTCGGTAACGTTTTCCCACATGTCTTCGATGTTGTAGGTTTTACTTTTGGTTGCAAGTTCGGTGATGTCCATAAGGTAACCCAGTTCCGCATATGCTTTGTAACCGCTGTCGCCTACGTAGAATACGTCGGGCGGATTGCTGCCGGAAAGGCTGAGTCCCAATGCGTTGCTGTAGTCACTGCCGGACTTCTGGACAAGTTTTACTTCGATTGCACCCTTGTTTTTAGCATTGAAGTTGCTTACGATTGTTTTGAAAACCTCAAATTCCACACTGTCGCAGTTTGCCCAGAAGGTCACCTTTGTCGCCTTGGAATCGGGTTTTTGAATGATGTTGCCGTCCTCGTCAAGGTCTACGTCGTTGTTGGGACCGCCGCATGCGGCAAGCGAAACAATCGTCGTGACCACAAGCAGAGCTGCCAGCAACCAGCCGATGAATTTCTTCATTGTTTTTACCTCCGTAAATGATGTTTCTGTATTTCTTTGAGGGTCGTTTGTTGCAATGTATTGCCGTAATTTGTAACTAAAAAGTCAATACGTAGTAAAAATTTGCAGACAAACGATAAATCTCATAGTTGCCTTTTGAGTAGCGTCAGGCGGTTTCGCCGTCTACGATAAATATGTCGTCCAACACTGTTGTCGCAACATTACCGCCGTTGCCGCCGATTTGCGCCATCAACTTGTCCACGGCAAGACTTGCAAAACGCTCTTTGCTGTAACCGACGGAAGAAATGCGCCCGTTCATGGCGATTTCGTTCTGAATGTCGTCAAAGCCCACCACAGCCATGTTTGCGCCATGCTCACGCAGAAGAGTAAGCACCTCCAGCGCGAAGAAGTCGTTGAACAGAAACAGACAGTCGGGCTTTTGTTCCCAGGTAAGTATTTCCGACACAAACTTGCGGTAAGCGTTTGCGTCGCATTGCATGTTGAACAACTCTTTTGCTTCCACCCCGTGGGTAGCAAACTGCTCGACAAAGCCTTCGGCACGATCCTTGCTGCACGCAAGCGCGGTTGTTTCGCCAAGATACACGGGCTTGCGGTAGCCCTTGTTGTACAGAAATTCCGCCGCCGCACGTCCGCCACCCTCGTCGTCCAGAAGTACTGTTTCCGCACGGAGGCTTGTCTTACGACCTACGACCACAAGCGGCAGATTGTGGTTTTCCAGAAGTTCCAGCGTTTCTTCGTCCGGTTCAAGAAAAGAAATTACCCCGTCTACGTTGTTGGACAACGCACGCTTGGCAACGTTCGGCCCGAAAAACGGGTTGTCGTTGATAAGCGTTACAAACGAGTACCCGTACTTGCTAAGTTCCGCCCACAGGTAGTTGGTCATGATGGAGTAAAACGGGTTCAGCAGGTTGTCGTACAGTATACCAACCGTTTTGCTGCTGCCCTTGCGAAGAGTTGTCGCCGCGCGGTTGGGAATGTAGCCCATTTCGGCAGATATGTCGCGTACGCGCTGTTTGGTTTTTTCCGAGATGTCGGGGGCGTCCATAAGCGCGCGTGATATGCAGTTGACCGACAATCCGCATTGTATTGCTATGTCCTTGATGGTTACCCTCTTTTTCATTTTATTTCCTCTTTTCTTTTCGTTGTTTGCAAAACGGCAATATTTACGACGTTACACCACGTTTGCATTTTTTGCAAACTTTCGCGTTGCTGCGGAATCCTTGACGAAACGGCAATTATAGCGGAATTGTACCGCCGTTGCCGTTTTGGCAAAGATTCCTCGGAGGGCGTTTGCCCTCCGAAGAAAGATTGTGTTTTGTTGTTACTTGCGAACAAAACCTGCGTCTGTAAGAGTTGTAGGTAATGTTGCGTCTTGTCCGAAGTTCAACAGGAAGTCCCAACCCGTTTCGGCAACAGCAGCAATCCACAAAGGCATATCTGCGTGGATGGGATAAACCTCTGTCACAGCCCATTCATACGGCGTAAAGATTTCAAACACGGTCTTGTATGCGTAATCTTTACCTTCGACTGCTTCGGAGTTTTCTACCGATGTCCAGCCGAATGCGCAGTTCAATGCACCGTTATTCCACGGGCATACGGCACGTTGATAAGATTTAGCATTAGCCCACTCGTTGTTAACCACAATACGATACTCGATATTAAGGTAGTTCCACCACTGAGTTCCATCACCTTGAATCTGCGTTTCGTAGGACTTGTTGTGGTAAAGCGTAACACCGAGATAGATACCTGCCGTACCCTTCTTAGCCTGCACGATACCGTAAACGCCTTGTGCGGAATAACTTGTACAACCCTTGTTGTTCCATTGCGTTACGCCGTCCCAGAAGGTTTCGTTGAGATTACCGTCAAGCGTAATGTTGTCGGCAGCTACAGAGTGCGTGTCATATCCGCCGTTTACGAAATCGCAACCTGTTGCGGAAACTTTGACTCTGTCGGCACCGTCCCATACAAGAGCCTGCCAACCCTGGAAGCCGTTACCGTTGCAGCCCATCTTGAAGAAGCCTGCGGTCTGATTGCTTTCGGCAATAAACAATTCGATTTCTGTCTTAAACTTGTAACCGTCTTCGTCGATTGCGGTACGCTTCATTGCGTAACTTGTAACAGCACCGTGAGCGCAAATGAATTCGTCGAAAATCGAGAATCCAATCGGTGTACCGAACAATTGCAATTCAATGTTGTCGTTCAGGTGCCATTCTGCCGTAGCGGCGGCGCGAATCTGTTGCAAAATCGTGAATGCAAGGTAGTAACCGTCATCGGCAACAAAGCCCGTCACGGTAAATTTAGCTTTTTCATTTCCACGAGTTACACTTGCCTTGTCTGCGTATTCGCTGAAGTCTGCGTCGATTGTAGCATGCGAAGCAACAACCTGCGTAGATTTAAGTCCTTCAAGAGTTACAAACAAGTTTGCGGGTCTGCCGGCAGGTACGCCGTAAGCATACGTCTTGTTTACATCGCACGAACCTACGACAGGCGTCCACCAGTCACTGTATCCCCAAGTATTGTTACCAAGTCCTTCGTAGCGACCTGCTTCACCGGGTGCTTTGTAAGCGTAGTTGATTTGCATTGTTTCGGCGTTAAACGCGTCGCCGATAGATTCCTTTGCAACAAAGATTTCGTAACGGTGTTCGTACTTGCCTGCGTATTTGCCGCTGTCAAGAAGAGCCGTTGTACGCTTAAACTCGGTAACGCCTCCCGATTCATTTCTATTGTTGAGATAACGTTGGTCACCGAAATTGCCGTTGAAGTAGAACTCGAAGTTATGATTCATGTACCAGTTAACTTCATCTGTCACTACATTTGTGTTTGTATGCGCAATTACATACATCACAACACCGCTTTCGGTTGTCTTTGCGTAGAAAGATACGTCACGGTTGTCTTCCACGTAGAAGTGTTGCATTGTGCCGTAATCTTCGCCGTCGATAGAGCCGTCGATGATGTAGTTGCTGTCAACGATACGGTAAAACTCACCCGTGACTTTGATGTTTGCGGTAACGGTATACTTGTATGCGCCGTCTTTGTCAGCTGCAAGTTCTACGCCGTCAACGTACAACTTGACAATGCGCCAATCTCTTGTAACTGTAAACACAATTTCGTCGCCCTCGACGGGTGATGTATTCGTTTCGATTTTTCCTGCAACTTCGCTGAGGTCTACTGTAAGTTTGCCATTGAATACTACCGTAATCGTAACGTCGCCGTCTGGCATTACAAAACTGTACTTGCCGTCAACAGCCGTGATTTCTTCGCCGTTGACAAGCACGCTCTTTATTACGAATCCTTCTTCGGTCGTTATGGCGATGTTGACAATGTCGCCCTTGCGAGCCGTCGTCTTGTCAACTTCCACCGTTGCGCCGGTAACTTCATTTACAGTTACGGTGTGGGGATAACGAATACCATGCGAAGAAACAGTTGTATTGTTGTCAACAGGGTTGTAACCGCCGTCTGTCACCCAACCTGCAACCTTAACAGGCAGTTCTTCCGTTTCGCTTGTGCAACCGTCAAAGTACACGTACGGGATAAAGAATTCCACCGAGGTCTTGTTGAGATTGCCGTCCTTGGTTGTTACGATGTCGCCTGCGACAACGCCGCCAAGCCCGTATGCTTTGTTTGCGTCAAACCAGATTGCGCGTTGAGCGTTTCCGTTTGAGCCTGTACGGAACTCGATGTTGAGATGCACGTACCAATCGTTGTCGTTGCCGTCGTTACGAAGTTTCGTTCCGAGAGGAGAAACGTGCCATATGTTTGCGTAGAAGTAAACGCCGTTGCTGCCCTTGACTGCCGCCAAAGTGAAGTGACCGCCGTCGCTTCTTGCGCCAAAGTTCTGAGTGTTGCCCAGTACTTCTTCCGTCCAGATGCTTTCGTCTGCCACGCCGTCCAGAGTAACGCCGTCGGCTGCTTTAAGACCGAGCATTGTGCCGATTTCGTCGGCAGTGCCTGTGGTTGCGGCAACGTTGCTCACCGTCATGTTGCGGTGGAAGCCCATCACGCCGCCGATAAAGGTGTCGGTCTCGGTGCCTTCCAGTACCAGCGAAGAAACAAGTTTGTCGTTTACAAACAGGTACATCGTGTTGCCGACCTTGGCGATACCCAGTTTAGCCGTTGTGGATTCGATAAGGATGTCGGTGCTGCTGCCGGGGCCTTGCTTGTCCCACTGCCAGCCTGCGTCGCAGGTGATGTTGAAATCGTTTGTTGCCGTGCGGCTGTAAACAATTTGACTGAATCTGCGGTCTGCCGCTGCAAAGCCATCAGCCACGTCAATGTAGCCAAACACCTTGTAAGTGCTGTTAGCCGCAAACATACCTACCTTCGTCCACACGTCGGAGGCAAGGGTCTTGTTGGGGCTTGTTACGTTTGCCGTCAGGTAGAAGTTTGCAGAGGGTTGCATACCCTTGAACCACAGTACCTGTGCGCCTTCGCCGTCGTTGGTTACGGTGCCGTCTTCGTTGTACTTCCATGCGCCGTTGCTTACGTGCGTGCTGTCGTAGTCGCCTACGGTGTCGTTACCTGCGCTTTGCGGGTAACCGATTGCTTTCATGATGAGTTTGCCCCATTGCGGATAGCCCCATTCCTTGTTGAGATGCAATCCGTCGTACAGCATGTCGGCGCGCGTCGTGCCGTCGCTGTTTACGCCTACGGACGTTACGTCAACGTAGATGAGCCATGCAAGGTCTTTTGCGTAGTCCTCGACAAGTTTGTTCATCTTGTCATACTCTGCGCACTTGGCTGCAAACATCGTGTTGTGTATAAGGCTTACCCAGTAGATTTCCGCCGTCGGGAATACTTCGTGGTAGGCAGTCACCATTTTCTTGAAGCGGTCGAATGCCGTTTCTGCAGTTGTGCTGCCGTCGTCAATGTCGTTTACACCGATGTGGAACACAAACTTTTCAGGATTGTACAGTTTGCCGAGAAGCGTTACGCTGTCCGTCCAATAGTTGATTTGCGTACCGCCGACGCCGATGTTTGCTTTCTTTTCGATTGCTGCTGTCTGCAATCTCCAACCCATGCCGTCTTCGCCACCGAGATTCTTCCAGAAGTCCATGTAACTGTCGCCAAGGAACAGTACGTCAAGGTCTTCACGGTTGACTTCCTTTACGTGACTTTGGAATTCGTCACTTGTCACGTCGTTTGTTACGCTGTAGTTGGTAACTTCCATTGTGTAGCCGAAGCTCTTGAAGCCCATTACCGCGTTTTCCGAAGCGTCGAACGCAGTCTGACCTACAAGTTTGTCACCCAGCCACATGAAAATCATGCCGTCGTGAGCCGTCAGACCGAGAGTGATTGTTTTTGTAGTAAGGTCAAATGCTTCGCCCGTGCCTGCAAGGTTGATCCAACTTGCACTCCAACTGCCGTGTCCGACGTTGTAACCGAGCGAACGGCCGCTGATCATGCCGATGTCCTTGGGCGTTGTGTCGTTGCCGATTACGGCATCTACGTAGAAGAATACACCATTTTGGCTTGCGCCGTCAAACAACATAAGACCGAACTTACCGTAGTTTTCCGAAGTGTTGCCCATACCGGTAAGTTTGAAGGTTGCCTTTGCATACAGGCTGGTGCCCTTGGTGCGGTACATTACTATGTTGTTGTCGGCGTCGTTGCCGTTGAGTACGGCTTTGCGGTTGGCGTAATTGACGTCCGTTTCGGCATAGTCCTCGGTGAGGTCCCAGCCGCGACCCGTTTCGATTGCGGTGTCACCCTTACCCAGCATGCCTGCGCCATACAGATAGTAGTTGTCGCTGAGTTTGCCGTCCTTAAGCAGGTAATACGTGTCGGCATTGCCGATTTCGCCGTTGCCGTATGCAGCGACGTTTGCCATCGTGCGGTCATTGTTGGAAAGTACGGGAAGTACCGTAAGGTTGTTTTCCGCCGTTTCCTTGTTGGTGCCTAAGGTTGTGTAAGGAACTTCAAACGTTGCCTTGTAACCGACAACTTCGCCGTCAACCACCCATGCAACGATTGTTGCGCCGTCAATTGCGGTTTCCGCGTCGGTTGCATATGCGCCGTTTGTCACTTTGTAAACCTTACTGCCGGAAACAAGCAATTCAACGCCGATGTTGTCTTTGCCGATTGAGCCGCCTGCGTATGCGTTGCGACCGATGTACAGACCTACACCGTCGGCAGAAGTTACCACGCTGTCGGTGACGTATGCCGTGAGGCTAAGTCCGTTGTCGGTGTAAGCAAGCACCACGTCAGCAGTTGCAAGTGCGCCCGCCATTGCGCGGCTGGTAAGTCTTGCGGTAGCGTTTTGCGGTGCGGCGTCGGTGCTGACGTTTGCGGCCGTTGCGAATGTCGCCGTTACGGTAACGTCGTTGTCGGGCATTGCGAAACTGTACACGCCGTCTTTTGCCACAAGCACTTCGCCGTTCAGTTTAACGTCGGTAAGCGTGTAACCGAATGCGGCCTTTACCGTAAGAGTAACGATTTCGTCCTTGACTGCAACAGCCTTGTCGGCGGACACTTCGCCACCTTTAACTGTGGAAACTGTCACTTTGTGCTGACCGGGTGCCGGTTGCTCTTCAAGTACGAACGTTGCTGTAATTTCAACGTTTGCGGCAGGCATTTTGAATGTTGCCTTGCCATCGGTTACGGTGAGTGCGGTGCCGTTCATCTTGACTTCGGACACCTTGTAACCGGTGTTCGCCGTCACGGTAACGGTGATTTCCGTACCTGCCGTTGCGGATTTCGCGTTGGCTGCGACTTTACCGTTGTCGGCTGCCTTGACAGTGATTGTGTACGCTGTGTTGTCCGTTGCAGGGTTGTCACAAGCGACCAATCCCACAAAGACAGCGACCAGCATCAGAGCAAGCGCAACGATACCAATTTTTCTTTTCATGTGGTATTTTCCTCCTGTATCTTGTTTATTTTGTGCATTGCAAACCACGCAATGCAATTTTTTGTAATGAAATGAGAACTTTTTATTTTTCGACGATGTTAGTATGTGTTAATTTATTACACTACTACAACGTATTTTGCGTGTGTTTTGTCCCGATGAACGTCGAGCGTAGTTCCACAGTGTGTTTGCCTACCTTACCTTTGCAAGCAGTTCTTCGCCGTCACAGAACACAACGCGGCGGTTGCCGTCCGGGTGAGCGTAGTCGGCGTGACAATGCGCAACAAGGGTCAGTTTGCCGTTTTTATCGTTGAAAAACGCCGAGTGACCTACCCCGCAGATATCGCCGTCGTTGATTTGCAACAGCGGTTCGTCGCGCTTTACAAACTCGCCGAGCGGCTTATCGGACTTTGCAAGCCCGATGCCGTAGTAACGACTGTCAAAGCAATTGAAACTGTATGTCAGCAGGTACTTGCCGTCGCGCTTGATTACGTAGGGCGCTTCGTTCCACAAAAACTCCACCTTCATGCCTTCCATGATGTAGCGGTCGACGTCGCACATGCAGGGAGCAGGCACTTTGTGGCATTCCCACGGTTTCTGCGGTGTGGCAATCAGCACAGGCTCGCTTGTAATCTTTGTAAATGTATCGTCGAGTTGCGCGCCGTAAATCTGGCTTGTGTGCACGCCGTCAACGATGTTGTCCCAGCAGTCGCGCACGTAGTATATGTAATGTTGTCCGTCGTCGTCTGCAAACACCGTGGCGTCAATCACCGAGTAACCGTAGTCAAACATCGGCTTGCCGGGATACACATCGACAAACGGTCCGCAGGGGTCGTCTGCAACGGCAACGCCGCAACGCTGTCCGCGCCCCTCAAGGCGAGCCGTGTAATGCATGACGTATTTGCCGTCGGCACGTTTCACCACTTCCGGTGCCCAGAAGCAATTTTCGCCATACGTGTCGGGCTTGGTCATGCAATGCCCCACAAGCGTAAGATTTGTAAGTTCGGTACCTTTCCACACGAGAAAACCGTCACCTGCACTGGTTGCGTACATGTAGTACGTACCGTAGTCATTCAGCAGGAAAGGATCGCCGATGTTTGTAATTTCCGTTTTAATCAGGTTCACGACAACTCCGCGGCATGCCTTACCAAAAAAACGACACGCCTGACAAAATTTTTGTTTGTAATCACTCCACACGGATGTGATACAACTTGAACGATAAAGATTTGTCACTTTTGCTTTACTTGAACGTTCAAGTTACGTAAACAATATTCCTCTCGTTCTTCTTGGCACTGGGTATTATATAACTCCCCGAACACAATTTCAAGACTTTTTGTCAATAAAAAAATTTTACCGCAAATGTTCGCCATTAAATGCATTTATATGCTTCCTTATTCGAAAAATCAAAAAAATCAATCGAAATAATAGGATAAAAACATGGTAGAATTTTGCTTTTTAGCTTTCTTTTTTATTTCGTGTCCGAACAACGACACGATGTCCCTTAATCAAAAAACGCGCATAACCGCAGTATATCGCTATTGACTTCTGGCAAAAATTAACCTATAATAGTAATGATAAGTAAATACCGAACGTCCGTCTGATTTCCGTCGGTCGCAACGGCAAAAATTATCGGCAATGACAAAAATACTCATAAGGAGAAACCACCATGGCAAACAAATACGCAGGAACGAAAACCGAACAGAATCTTCACGCCGCATTTTCGGGCGAGTCGCAGGCGCGCAACAAGTACACCTACTTTGCGTCCGTCGCCAAAAAAGAAGGCTACGAACAGATTGCCGCTATCTTTCTGAAAACGGCAGAAAACGAAAAAGAACACGCAAAAATGTGGTTTAAGGAGCTGGCAGGCATAGGCAACACCTCCGAAAACCTTGCTGCCGCCGCAGCAGGCGAAAACTACGAATGGACGGACATGTACGCCGACTTTGCCAAAACCGCCGAAGAGGAATGTTTTGCCGAACTCGCACGCAAATTCCGTCTGGTAGCGGCAATCGAGAAGCACCACGAAGAAAGATACCGCGCGTTGCTCGGTAACATCGAAACTGCAACGGTATTTGAAAAGAGCGAAGTAAAAATCTGGGAATGTCGTAACTGCGGACACATCGTCATCGGCACCAAAGCACCCGAAGTTTGCCCCACCTGCAACCATCCGCAAAGTTACTTTGAAATAAGCGAAGCCAACTACTAAGCCGCAGAAGGACGTTTACCGTACGCACAGATAAGGTTTTGAGCGACCGCCAAGGCGCGTTTCCGGCAGGAAAAGCTACACATGCTATCTGCCGTCGGTTCTGTCGATATGTCTTTCGACAAAGGTAAAAAGGCAAAAAATTTTCTTTTAGTTTGCACCGCTAATTCAGTATTTTACAGCGGTTTACCGTGCATTTTGTTGCGAAAAACTTAATACGTACACGAAAAACAGCGACCAATGGTGTTTTGCCAAAGGTCGCTGTTTTTTGTTTTTTTTGTTATTCCGCAGTCGCTGATTACTCAATCGGTCACAATCAATTAAACGCGGCACACGTTGTTTTGCGGCTGTATCGAAATACGTTTTACGCACTGAGTATTTTTGCGTAAATGTCGCCGAAACTCACCCACGTATAGTCAAATTGCACACCTGCAACGCATAGCCGCAAAGTTAACGCCGCCAGTGACTACTTTTATTGTTTGTCGGATGTATTTGTCGCAGCCACGGCAGGTTCCGTTGTTGCTTCGGTTTGCACGTTTTGCTTGTTTGCGATTGCAGCATTGTGCTGTCTGATGTACTGAGTCCACTTGATGTAGCCGTAGGTTGTATTGGTGAGATAGCCTGCCTTAAGCACAAGCAAAATCCACTGTCCTGCCATGATGTTGATTACCGTTTCGATAATTGCGCTGATGTACCAGGCGATCCACTGCTCGCGGTAACGGAACAAAATAAGCAAGCCGTTGGCAATACCAACCGCAGATGCGCACGCGTCCAAGTAGCAGGCAATGTTTTTGAGGGTGCTGTTGGTAGCAAAAATACCGCCCTCCACTTCGATAAAAGTAAGCAGGTATCCTACGCCGACGGTCCACACAATGATGCCCAGTACGATAAGCACGTCCTGCATCGGAGTGAGTTTTTTGACAATAGTAACTTCCTCTTTCTGTTCGTCGGGGTGACGATTCCACATGACAAAACTGATGATGTCGCAGGGAATCCAGAACAACAGTGTCGTCGCCATTGTAGCAAAACGGTAAGCGCAGAAAATGCAGACCAGAATTTCCACAACTTCCACGCCAAGCGAAACGATGAAGTTCCACTTGCTTTGTTTAGAAATAAGCAGTTCGCAAGAGATGTTAAGCACTACGTCCAGAAGGTAGCAGATTGTGATTACGACAACGGGAACGATGTAGTCGGATTTTTCCTCGGCAGTGTACAGGCCGCTGCTTGCGCCGTCGGTAAGATCGACCGTCGTTTCAAATAATGCGGCACCGCTTTCCCCGTTTACAAGGGCTACATGCCACTCGCCTTCGTCGCTGTCCTGCCAGCACTCGGTAAACGCTATTTCGTCGTCCTTTGTGACAGCCACGGGCAATTTTACTTTAAGCGTATCGGGTACGCCCTCTTCGATACTGAACTCCGCATAGGGCAGCTTTACCGTTTCACCGTTAATTTTTACAGTTTTAAGAGTAAATTCGCCTGTGGTCCCTTCAAAAACAAGCGTATCGTAACTACCTTCTTTAGTTGCGTATGCCGTCTTGTCAAAAGTTACTGTAAAATAGCCGTCGTCCGTTTCCGGGAAGATAAAGGTAAAAGCTATCGCTAATACCAATATGGACAGAAACCAAATCTTTTCGTATGTGGAAAAATAATTCCACAAGTCCTTTGCACGTTGCTTAAATCCTTTTCGCTGCATTGGTATATTCTCCTTGTAAATATTGTTACGACGTAATCTGCAGTAATGATTCGTCGTAAAATTTATTGTAGCACTGCCATTTTTTGTTGTCAACAAAAGCAGCAAAAGTCTTGCAAATATCTAAATATAGTGTTATAATTTTTGACACAATTACAAAGGAGATAAATCGAGATGAAAAAGTTTTTTGCCGAGTTTAAGAAATTTATTCAGCGCGGCAACGTAATCGACCTGGCTGTCGGCGTTATCATCGGCGGCGCATTCAGCAAAATTACGTCCAGCATGGTAAACGACATCATCATGCCTCTCATCACAGCCATTTTCGGCTTGTTTGGCGTGAAAGGCGGCGTTGCGGGCATGAGCATTGTACTTAACAACGTACCCAAGTATGTACTTGACAAGTCCACAAACACCGAAGTGCTGAACCCCGAAGCAATTTTGTGGAACTACGGTAACTTTATTCAGGCAATCCTTGACTTCCTGCTTATCGCATTTGTGCTGTTTGTAATCATCAAGGCAATCAACCTTGCCAACGACGGTTTGCAAAAGGCGAAGAAAACTTCACCCTTCACCAGACAGGAACTGCGCGCATTCCGCAAGGAAGGCAAAAGTTGGAAGGAAATCCACGAACTTGAAGACGCCAAACGTGCCGAAATTGCCGAGGCTGCACGCCTTGCCGCAGAAGAAGCCGCAGCAAACGCACCCAAGACCGAACAGGAACTGCTCAGCGAAATCGTGGAACTGTTGCAAGCACAAAAGAAAGACTGATTTTGCGTATTTGTAAGCAAAAACCACATACGTACATTAAAAACACTTACCGCAACAGATAAACTCGGCAAGTGTTTTTATTTGCAAACATTTGCGCTTTGCGGCAAATTCGGGTACAATATAGTAGTTACAGTGAGGTGACGTATGCAAGGTTGGCTTGTGGTAAACGCCTTTTACAAAAACGGCAAATTAAACGATATATACGACATGCTCGAGCGCAGTTGCGCGAAATTCGGAATGCGGCTTGACGTGTGCACTACCGCCGACATTTTGTTGCCCTTCGACGCAAAACCGACAACCCTGCCCGACTTTGTAATTTTTTGGGACAAAGATGTCGTTTGCGCACGCATGTTGGAAAAGGCAGGCTTGCCCGTATTCAACAACGCACACGCAATAGAGCTTTGCGACAACAAAATACTGACCGCGGAAGCCCTTTGCGACAAAGTGCCAATGCCGCTGACAATTGCCGCGCCAAAGACGTTTGAGGGGGTAGGCTACAACAACCTTACGTTTGTTGAGCGCGCCGCCGAGACTCTCGGACTGCCTATGGTAATCAAAGAAGCATACGGCTCTTACGGACAGCAGGTACATTTGGCGCACACCGTTGACCGGGCCGTTGACATCGTGAAGGGCATTGGATGGAAAGACTTTTTAATGCAGCAATACATCGGCGCGCATCCCGGCATCGACGTGCGTTTTAACGTTGTTGGTGACAAAGTGACGTCTGCAATGCTGCGGCACAACCAAAACGACTTCCGCAGTAACATCAGCAACGGCGGCGTAGGTACAAAATTTGACTACACCGCCACGCAGGCGCAGGTTGCCGTTGACGCATGCAAAACGCTCGGGCTGGACTTTGCAGGCGTTGACATACTGCTTGGCAAGGACGACCAACCGTACGTGTGCGAGGTTAACAGTAATCCGCACTTTTTGTCCACGCTGGCAGGCACGGGCGACGACGTAAGTTTGCATATTGCCGAATATATTGTAAACAAACTGAATTAAATTTTTTACAAACAGCACCGAAAACATCGATTTTTTTGTTGACAAACGTCGTATAGTTTGCTATACTGTATAAGCGTTTGGCAGTAGCCGGTGCGAATCACGCGTCGGGGAAGCAATATGGCGGCGTAGCTTAGTTGGTTATAGCGGCCGGTTCATACCCGGCAGGTCGTTGGTTCGAATCCGACCGCCGCTACCACTTTATGGCTCCTTGGTCAAGCGGTCAAGACATCGCCCTTTCACGGCGGTAACACGAGTTCGATTCTCGTAGGAGTCACCACATGGGGAGTTAGCTCAGTTGGGAGAGCATCTGCCTTACAAGCAGGGGGTCACAGGTTCGAGCCCTGTACTCCCCACCAAGTGTGATGGTCTATAAGTCTTTTCTTATAGACCATCATTTTTTTTGTGATTTCTAAAGAACGTGTTATAATATATTAGTAATAAATAGGCAAATTGATTTTGAGAAGGCATTATATAATAAAATAGTTTTTGTAATGTATGCAGAGGAAATTATGGGATTAAAAAGCTTTTTTCATAAAATCAAAACAGGATTTGCTCGTTTAAGCGGAAAATCTATTCCTTACATATCATCGACTAAAAGATACGGAGATAGCGGAGAAGAGTCTTTTATAGGCAAATTGAAAACGAAGTTGCCTTTTTCTCGAATAAAGAGAAATATTATAATTAATACATTGTACGGAAATGCCGAGATTGATTGTTTGGTATTGTATCGGGATAAGTTGTTTGCAATAGAGGTAAAACGGTGGAAAGGACATTTGACAGAAACAGATAATGGTTTTATAAAAGAGAAAACCGATTGGTGGACGGGTGAAATTCATAGTAAGTATCAAAAATCCCCGTTCAAACAATTGAATCGCGCCATTTACCTGTTGAGAAAAGAAATATCAGGTAATGTATGGATCAATTCCGTTGTTTATTTTGAAGATGGCGAATTTGAAGGAATTTTTACTGATAGTGACAATACATGGTTTAATAACATCAATGACTTGGTAGACTACATAAAGAACGATGGTGAGATCACTTACGAAAATAACGAAGCAAAGGAATTTTTCGATAAATGTGTTTCATCGGATTATTTATATGCGAGAAGTAGGGATAACTCCCTACATTGTATTATAACACCCGAATCATTGAATATCCAAACCGAGCAAGGACTTGTTACTCGAAAAAACCTATCGCATATAAATATCATTCATCATTTTTCCTATGATGAGCTGGATATTACAATGAACGATGGTACTCATAGGTGTGCCGTCATTGAAAACGGCAAAATAACAGTAAACGATAACGAAAATGTTGCCAATTATTCATTGTGCAAGTTGGACTATATTGAAATCGGTAGATAGAAGAATGTTGACTAAGTGTAGACCTCTGTAATTGTTGACGGTTGTAAAAAGTTACTTATCGTTCGATACACTTTCAAAAATCGCCCCCAAAACGAGATTTTGTCGTGCCACCACATCATAACCTCAGCGAACAAGGCTGTTCGCTTGCCTTCTTGTTTGTAAAAATGGAAAAATCCCGATGAGCCGTCATTAGCCCATCGGGATTAGTTTTGTCCGAATAGTTAAACTCTACTTCGGAGTTCTATTTTTCTACTACAATGCTTCTTTTATGGTTCTATAATAAATGTTGGGGTTTAGGCAAAAAAAAATAGAGCAAGAACATTCTCCATGATGTATTATTAGTTTGCAATAAATTTCACAGAAGGAGAAGCACTTTCTCTATGTCTTATTCTATCACAAACACCTCGGTTTGGGGAACGTTTCGTTAGCTTTTGTTAAACAAAATTATTTCGGAGAAGAATCCTTACTAAGTTGTTAAAAAAAAGAAAAATCAGCCGTCCGAGGCACCTCGGACGACTGAAAAAAAAATAATGAAACTATTTTACAATGCGAGAATTTTCTTGCACCCCAACATTTGAGACAGAACAAATAGCTATTGTTAAGAAAAGCTATTGGTACAAAAACTACTGCCGCAAAAATATTACTGCGAAAAGCCGTTGTTACCCAAAACTAAATCGAAAGTGTTTTTAATAATGGGTACAACTTTGTAAAAGTTTCGTATTTCTTTTGGTATTTTGCCACGTTTTGCGGATCAGGTAAGATTGTTTGTTTGACCGACACCATTTGTTCGGTCGCTTCCGCAACATCACGGTACACGCTGCAACCCACCATTGCAAGTATTGCCGCGCCGTAGCTCGGTCCTTGTTCGGTAGCAAGGATATGTACGGGAATTCCTAATACGTCTGCAAAAATTTGTTGCCAAGTTGCACTGCGCGCACCGCCTCCGCAAAGGTTGGTGCGTGTTATTTGAAGTCCGTTTGCCTTGGCAACTTCGTAGCAATCACGTATAGCAAAAGCAACGCCCTCCAGTACTGCACGGCTTATTTGCGCACGAGTTGTGGTTGCGGTAAGTCCGACAAACGCACCCTTGGCGTTGACGTCGTTGTGCGGACTGCGTTCGCCGCTCAAGTAGGGCAAAAAGATTACGTTGCCACTGTCGACATTTGAAATTTGCTGTTCGTCCGTTGCGTAGTCGCAAGTTTCAAGTATATCTTCCAGCCACCACTTACGGCAACTTGCCGCCGACAAAATGCAGCCCATCAAGTGCCACTTGCCGTTGGCGTGCGCAAAGCTGTGTAGGGCGTTGTTTCTGTCTACGCTAAACTTGTTTTGGCAAACAAATATCGTGCCGCTTGTACCGAGAGACACGTTACAGTCGCCGTCGTTTACCGTTCCCGTGCCTATTGCCGCCGCAGCATTGTCCCCTGCGCCTATTACCACTTTCACGTAGGACATACCGAAACGTGCGGCAATATCGTGTTTAATTGTGCCTATTACATCGTAACTTTCGTGCAATTCGGGCAAGTTTTGTAACGAAATTCCGCATACGTTTGCCATTTTTTGCGACCAGCACTTGTTTTTGACGTCCAGTAAAAGTGTACCGCTTGCGTCGCTGTAATCGGTTGTCACAACGCCCGACAAGTAGTATGCAAGGTAGTCCTTGGGTAACATAATCTTGTCTATCCTTGCAAAGTTGTCAGGCTCGTTTTCTTTTAGCCACAACAATTTCGGCGCAGTGAAACCTGCAAAAGCAATGTTACCGGTTAGCTCAGACAGCGTTTGTTTGCCCACAACCTCATTGAGATACGCCGTTTGTTTTTCCGTGCGGCCGTCGTTCCACAGCATGCAAGGACGTATCACTTCGCCGTACTTATCCAATGCGACAAGTCCGTGCATTTGTCCGCCGAAAGATATGCCTTTGACGCACTTTGCAATACTTAACGTATCGCTTTTTGCACTTAAACAATCGTTAATGTCACACTTATTGCAGTTTTTGCCCACACAAAGCAACTCGGCAATCACGTTGTTAAGTGCAACAATCCAGTCGGACGGATTTTGCTCCGTCCAACCGTTTTGCGGATATATTACGTCATATGTCGCCGTCGCTTGGCGCACTATTGTGCCTCGTGCGTCGGTCAAAACACCTTTCATTGCCGACGTTCCGAGGTCGATACCTATGTAATAATTCAGAACTAACAGTTGTTCACTGGTGCTATTTTTACAAATTCG